>Ga0066636_10001230_pt1 | contig 15737 bp, 17 predicted proteins | sample CryGeyCG2014_080_2_FD_62736 | JGI IMG/M metagenome (GOLD analysis project Ga0066636, IMG submission 62736) | Groundwater microbial communities from aquifer - Crystal Geyser CG07_land_8/20/14_0.80 | ecosystem: Environmental > Aquatic > Deep subsurface > Groundwater | place: USA: Utah: Grand...
CTGCCATTGCATAAAAACCCTAATAATTTTTCATCAAAAAAATAGGCCGGATCAAAGATAAACTTTTCTGCCGGTTGCAAATTGTTTTCATCCAAACCCAGATCCCGGGTTAACTCTATTTCTTGAGTGGCTAAAACCGAGCCGTAAACGGCAAGGCTTTTCCCGCTCTGGTTGTCAACATTGCTTTTAAAACTGCCGTCAACGAGATAAACTCCGGCTATTTCAGACACTGCTCCTTCCACCTCGACGTTTCCTAAAACAATCCAGACCACCCGGCTTTCCGGCGCAAGCTGAAAGCTCTTTTTGATTCTCAGGGTTCCCTCGACAATTATGACTGCCGAAAATTGGGCTTTTTCAAAACCGATTGTCAGCGAATTATCATCCAGGGTTATGGGCTGGGAAAAAAGATAAATTCCATCGACTGAGGGCACAATTCCATCTTGGACTTTGCGTGCTTTACTTTCCAGATTTCTAAAGCTTTTAATCATTAGAGTCAGCTGCTGCGAATCACCCGTATAGTGGCTGACTGTCCTTTCGTTTTCAGAGATAATGTTTTGAATTCCCTGTTGAGAAAAAGCATTTTCCAAAAGGTTGTAATTGCCTTGAGGGGGCAGACTGTTGGCGACAACTTCTCCTTGTGTGTAAAGCTCACCCCTGCCTTCTAATTGAAACCAAGCCTTAGAGGTGTTGATTTTGCTGCTTTGCCCTTCATTGCCGGCCACGTCGTCAATTTTGAATTGAAAGCTGCCGGTTATCCCGCTGGGGAAAAAAACCGGCTGGCTCTGAAGATGTACTTCATCTGTAAATCCATCCGAAGCCGGTGAAACTTGTAAAACCGGAATCCAGGCACTCCATTCTGAGTTGATGTCCGGATAAGAGCGAAACACAGCGGAGTTGACCTTAATCCCTGAGTTAACGTCAGAAACTCCGATTGTGCCGGTGTAGGTTTGATTTTGCTCGTCAAAGATGGTTCCAAAATAAGGGTCAAAATCGGGAGCTTGCGTATCAATTTTAAAATCCAGTTGCCGGGTGTCTTCTTTTCCTCCCTCAGTGTTTTCGGCAAAGAAATAGAGGGTGTGATTGCCGCTTGTCCCAAACGTAAAACTGGTGGAAGCTTCGTGAAAGCTGATTGTACAGAAGATATTATCCCAGAAAGTTATCCCGCTTTCTGCTTGGGTTACCAGCTTAAGATATGCTTTCTCCGCCTCCGGCGGGATTACAAAAGAAAAGGCTAGCATCTGCCAGTTTTCGGTTCCAGAAATTTTTTGAGAGGTGTATATTTTGCTGTCACCGCTCTCTTTTTGATCCCAAACTTCTATCCAAGAACCGTCCCCAACTAAGTTTTCGGTTTTGATGTAAATCGAGATGGTGCAAAGTTCACCTGGAATAACCGTAAAAGAAAAGTCAGAGTTATCCCAAAAAAAGTTTCCTGCTTGATAAACGTAAGTGGCAACAGAATAATATCCGTCGAAAACTTCTGTCTGAGTTCTCCACAGAGTTGCATCCTCAGACGGTGGATCGCTTTGTACCCAATAGCTGGGTTGAGTTAAAAACCCTTTTTCAAATGATGGGTTGGTGATCGGATTTTGTGGGGGCTGATATTCGAATCTGTGTGGCTCGCTCTGATCAATCCAATAAGTTACAGATTGGGGCGCCGAAAGCCGGTCTCGGGTTCTTAAAAGAATGTTAACCGTTGAAAGATACCAGTCGTTTGCGCCGCGCTTCCCTTCTAAAAAGGCTTGGGTTTCTAAAGGTTCTTGAGCGTCTACCTTGACTGGTACCATAAGTAGGAATAACCAGCAAGACAGAAAAAAAATAGAGATGGGTTTTATCATTGGGTTATCAATAAATGTTATACCCAAATAACTTTGATTGGTAATTTAAGATGTTGTTATTTGGGGAATACTCAACTCTATTGATTGCAAACCTGAGGAAGTTGAGTATATAAGATTACAATGTGTTCTTTTGTAACTAATTTGGACAAATTTGTCAAGATGTTACACTTATTCATTGTTTTTAAAAAGAGGAGAAGAAGGATGGATGAATCTTAGACAAGTAGGATAAAAAACAGGATAAGAAAATGAAAAACCGGTTTACCAAATCAAATTTATGAAAAACAAATAGCGTTTTTTATTGATACGATAACCTATGGCAAGTTTGGTTAAATTTAGCTATTGATGCAAACCTATGCTATAAATTCTACCTCATCTCCCAAAAGCATCACTCGTGGTTGCATTAAAACGGAATTGATGAAAGGATCATATCTTTTTTTCCTAAAATCGAACTCTTCTTCCGAGAAAATTGCATAATTAATCTCATGTCCATAGAATTTTTCCGCTTCCTTCACAATCCCCGCCACTTTCGCCTGGGAAGGACTACCGACTAACAATAAATCGACCTCATTTTGCGAAGCTACTCTTCCATAAAGCAAGTGGGCTGAAAGCATCATATATTTTACTTTACCGATATTTTTGGCTTCTTTGATTAATGATTTTCCTAATCCCGTTTCTTTGGCAATCATTCTTAAAATTTCAGGAAAAAGCGGAGATTCTTTGCGCAAAGAGTAACAAACTTTATTCCCCTGTTTTTCTCTCTTAAAAAAACCTGCCTTGTATAGTCGGTCGAGTTCTCTTCTGACAGCATTTATTTCTTCATCTACCTGTCGCGTAATTTCTCTTACGTGAAACCTCTCGGTCAAATGGGTAAAAAAAAGAGTTAAAATCTTCACCCGTGTTTTCGAAATAAAAATTTCTTCTAACATTTTTTCCCTCCCTTAGATTAAATTATTTAATATGAGATGGCTGTTCCATTGGGCAACGCTTCGATCCATGTTCTCCCGCGATTAAATTGTATTTCGCCACCTAAAGAATCATAAAATTTAGTTCTGCCGAGACGGCTTTCTTTTTTCCACGTACCTTCTTCAACCTGACCATCTTTAAAAATCAACGCCCTACCTTCACCTACGGTTTCGATAATTAAGTGCCCTGAAGAATCTCCGGAAGAATATTGATTAACAAACTCAATGGCCACATTTTTCGTATTAATTGTTTTCCCGGAATTTTTATCTTTTTGCTCTATTCCTCCATTATAGCGGTTATAAACATTTTCTTGCGGCTGATAAACCCACTTCACATCATACAAACTATCCCCCCCCGCACCAAAAGAAAAACTTACTTCCTGTTTTAATGCTCTCTCTTCTTTGGGTAATTCGTCCTCAAACTGCCAGATGTCGAATTTATCAAACTGGTTAAATCCCTCTCTAGTGGCCTCATCCCATAACTTTTGGATGGTTGAATATACGTTGTGCGGAGCAATTTTGTCTGTTCCTCTCCAATAGGTTGGCGACCCGAGGGAAAACTGATCTAAGTCTCTGATCCCATATTCAACAATTTTCCCGAGAGCATTGGTCGGACCGGCCAGAGAAGCTCCTCCCACATGAGCAAAAAGAGCATTAAACTCGGAAACCCAATCTAAAAAATAGATGCGCGCCGAACGGACAGATCCCACCTCTTCGGCATCTTCTTTTGAATAAAAAGCGAGAAAACGGGTGATGCCTCCCTCGGCTAAAACCTCATAAACTAAATCAGCTTTATTCAAACCCGCCTGCGGTCTGGCATCAAAATGATTGTCAAAAACCACTGCCAAGACTGAACGGGAGGTTATTTTATTATATTCAGCTTGGGTCACCAAAACTCCATCTAAAGGATTCACCTTATCTTTTTTGGCCACCTCGACTGAAGAGCTGGCTTCTGCCGAGGAGGAAGATTCCTGGAAAATATTGGTTGAAGACGCAGTTTCGCTCCATTTCCCAAAGCCTAAACCTTTAAGCAGAAAATAAATTATTAAACCCAGAGCAGCCAGTCCGACTAATATCAATACCGTTTTTTCCCAAACCCTCAGGTTCACAAACCACGATTTGACGGAATTAAACATCTTCTTTTTTGGTTTTATACCTAAATAACTCCATTTTGCCATAAATTTTTTGCTAAAATTCCTTCTTTTGTGAACAAAATGCCACATTATTTGGGTTCTACTCAACTCCCTTTTTGCATTTTACAGTTAGTTGAGTATATTTTCCTCATCCATAACAACCTTCATTTCTGTATGATGGCTTTTTTGACAGCACTCTCCTCTTCGGCTGAGAAAGTATGTTTCTCGGCCTTTCCCTCTTTGACTGTTTTTGCAAAAAGTCTTGTCTGGTTTCTTCCGTGAAGAGAGGAGATAACTATCCCGTTATTTTTCTTATCCAATAATGCTAAAATAAAACTTTGATCACCGCCTGTTTCCCGAAAAGGATTGAATCTTACAAAACCAATCTTTTGAAAATAGAAGTTGCTTTCCTCTTGAATTCTCTTCATAATCGCCTCTAAATCACCCATTCTTTGGGATACTTTCGCCACTCGGCCAAGATGACTTTCCAGAATTTCTTTAAGTTCTTTTCCGTCGGTTTCATTGAAGAGCTTTTTATAATATTTTTTTTGCCGATTTAATAATATCGTTAAAACAACAAGCCAAATCAATAATAAAAGGAAAAGAATTAACGTTAGATAATTGAAATTTACGTGAGAAAAGTCAAAAATATTACTCATTTGATATTACTCGAGGAACTTTTGTATTCATTAATTGCTATCTTCGTATATTATAGCATAGATATAAAAATTCGGTTTTAAGTTTACGATTTTTCGATTGAAAACATTTATAGTTTGAATTATACCCAAATTACTTCAATTTGCAAAAAATTTTAAGAAATAGGCTGTAATTTGGGGAATACTCAACTTTTTTTGTTTGCAATTTAATTGAGGTTGAGTATATAATCAACCGTAAGAAATGAGAAAAGAGAGGTAAAATGTCTAAAAGAAAGGGCGATAAAGAAGTCACCGCTTTGCGTGCCCAAATTGAAACACTTAAAAGCGAGCTGTCCGAGTTAAAAAAAGTTGAGAGGGGCAACCTCGGCAAAAATAACGAGGGCTTGCGTTATTCAACATTGGATTATTCTAAAAAAATTCAACCGGGATTTCTGCCTTCGCTCCAAAATCACTCAACCGTAAATTATGACCTAAGTTTTATCAAAAAGGATTTCCGCAAGGTACTTTTCCTTTCCCTGATCGCTTTTGGAGTTATCGTCTCTCTAAAGTTTTTACTCCCCCATTTACCTTTATTCCACTGATTTAATTATGATCCCGAAAGCGATATTGCAAAGCTTCGGCGATGTAGGCCGCACTGATTTTTTCCTGATTTTCTAAATCGGCAATGGTTTGAGATACTTTTAAAATTTTAAAATAAGATCTGGCGGACAACCCTAAATTAGTAATTGCTTCTTTTAAAATCAGCAGACCTTCTTTCTCTATTTGGCAATAAGCTTTAATCTCCTTTAAGTGCATTTCGGCGTTGCACATTGCAACCCCGCCATTGAATCTTTTTCTCTGTCTTGCTCTGGCATTTTCTACCCTTGCTCTAACTTCAGAAGAGCTTTCTATCTTTTCGTTCTCACTGGTTAATTTTTCAACTTTAACCGCCGGAACTTCAACTTGCAGATCAATTCTGTCCAAAATCGGTCCCGAAATCCTTTTTTGATAACGCGTGATTTGCGATGGCAGACACTGACAAGCTTTTTTTGTATCCCCCAGATAGCCGCAGGGACAAGGGTTGGCGGCGGTAACGAGCATAAAACGTGAGGGAAAAAAACAACTAGCTTTGGCTCTGGAAACCGTAACCACCCCATCTTCCAAAGGCTGGCGCAAAGATTCTAAAACTGCCCGCGGGAATTCGGGAAACTCATCCAAAAATAAAACACCGCGGTGAGCCAAAGAAATCTCTCCGGGCTTGGGGTTTGAACCTCCACCGATTAAACCTACGTGTGAAATAGTGTGGTGAGGAGAACGAAAGGGACGGTTCAGAATCAAGGGCTTGTCTTTGGGAAGAAGACCAGCTGTAGAATAAATTTTACTAATATCCAAAGCTTCCTTGAGGCTTAGTTTTGGTAAAATTGAGGGTAGACTGCGCGCCAGAAGCGTCTTTCCGGCTCCGGGTGGACCTTTTAAGGCTAGGTTATGACCCCCAGCTGCGGTAATTTCCAAAGCTCTTTTGGCTTGTTCCTGACCTTTAATTTCTTTTAAATCAAACTCAAATTCTACATTGAGGTTGGAATATTGTTCATAGTCTAGAGGTATCTGAACTTCAATTTTTTTCTGGTCAGTAAGGTGGAGAGATAAATCGTTGAGGCAGGAGACGGGATAAATTTCTATTCCCGCAATTAAACTGGCTTCCCTGGCGTTTTGCATCGGCAGATAGATTTTTTTAAAGCCCTTCTCTTGAGCTAGGAAAGTATAAGGAACAGCCCCGCGAATACTGCGCAAAGAACCATCCAGTGAAAGCTCGCCCAAGATGAGACTATGCGACAAATCCGCCTGCAGTTGGCCTGAGGCAATCAGAATTCCAATCGCAATCGGCAAGTCATAAGCCGGTCCTTCTTTGGGCAGATCAGCCGGTGCCAAATTGATGATGATGCGCTTCACCGGAAAAGTGGCGCCTGAATTTTTGATGGCGGATTTAACTCTTTCTTTAGCTTCTTCAACAGCTTTATCCGGTAATCCCACAATACCAAAATAGGGCATGCTAAATGAGGCAACGTCAACTTCTACCTCAATCAGAGTTGAATCAATTCCAACTAAAGCAGCTGAATAAATTTTAGCCAGCATAATTTTCAAAAACTTTGGTCTAAATCTTGGAAAAACCGAGATCTTTCCCGAACAGAAGGACTATAACATAAATTGTCTTAAAAAGAAAGAGAAGAAAAAAGAGAAGATTAGAAATGATTTATCGGAGTTAGAAACCAATCAATAGCATCCACTTTCGGGACGATAAGTGACGGTTAACCTTATATCATCGCCGCCGCCGCCCTCCCACACACCATTTGGCCCGGCCGAAATGAGATAAGAATCCCCGCAGTTTGAATTGACATCATTATCATCATAACAATAAAAATGGCCCCAGGGATCTTGCGGAATAGCGCTTTTTAAATACGGCCCGGACCAGTTGGCGCCATCGTTGCTACGCAGAGCTTCAATCGCCCGATTCCATTGGGTTTGTCCCCAGGCAGCCCAAGTGCCGCAGGCGCAGGCTGAGCAACAATCTCCGCGCGGAGGGAGTTCTCCAACATCGATTTTATAAGCATTCATCGCTTTGTCAATATTTTCAATATCCGCTTTGGCTTTGGAAATCCTGGATTTTGTCAGAGTTGAGTTGAAAGAAATAACCACAATTGAGGCCAAAATACCGATGATGACCACTACCACCAGAATTTCGATGATCGTAAACGCTTGTTCGTCCGAATGGTTTGATTTTGTCGTCATAACTTCTTACAATTTAAATGTCTTCGTTCCTAAAAAACCTTAATTGGTTTAGCGTATAGATCCGCCAGGCAAGCGGACAGGCATACCTTAATGAATCTCCATGAGCTTGATACTCATGGTATCTTCTTTTGCTCGCTTACGCTCGCAAAATAACATGGTTTCTAATAAGTTTGTCTATGATTTTAAGTATATATGAATCTACGCCCTGTATCAAATATTATACCCATAAACTTAATATTATGCTAACGCCAGCCAAAGGTTAGAAATCAAATAAGTTTTGAACGCGGAAAGGTTGATAATACAATTTATATGGCCTGTTAAGAAAGAAAAAGGAAAGCCTGGAATAACACGGTGAGGAGTAATATTACTCCAGGCTTTCGAGCTGCAGTGCCCAACTTCTGACCATCTCTTACGGATCTTCACGCTTAAGGTAGCGTAGCGCTAACTCGGCGGGGTGAACACCCAAAAGTGCTGCCAGTGGTGCAAAATTGCGGCCATAGCCATCGCTGACGGCAGTCGGCGGATTTGAGCTGCATAGAACTTCCGCAAGTCTCTCCGGACGATCAATCCTGTGTGGTTCATGGGAGCCGACTCCCTCGATCGTTACGTAACTTGGAAAAACCCAATGCAGAAGTATGAGCTGGGTCTCGACAACCTGCAGTGCATTTTTCCAAAAGTTCAGTTGACTTTTGAGTCTCCATCTCACAAGCAGTTTGTACCACTTAGTGAGGGCAATCTGCTTCTCGAGCGCGCAGACTATCGCCTGGCTCACATGCTCAAGAACGTTGAGCGCGTCGATCTGGTCACATGTGTTGAGTTGCATGGCGTCTGTCTCCCTTCTGCTGGAAAATGATGGACTACCACTCCTTGCGCCGTGGTATACTTCCCGCCGACTCCCTGCCTCGCCGGCAGGCGGGGGAGGGTCGGCGAGTTCGCAATTATTCGATTCATCCACGGATGAAGTCAGTGGTTTACTCGGATGGTTATAGATTCCCACGGGCAGGAGCCCGTGGTTCTCTGAAATCACGGGGTCTCCGCCTATTCGGCGGGCGACTTCGTCGGATATTTTAGAGGATCCATCCACAACCAGGGGGTTGTGGTGCTCTCCTGTGATCATAAAAAACCGACAAGCTCACACTCGCGGTTTTTTGATTCGCCCCTGTAACGTGCTTCGCACGAATTGCAAGCGCTTCATCCACCCGCCAACAACTGCGTAGCTTTGGGCGGGGGGGGTTCGCTCTCTTGAGATAAACACAGTGGTTTTCACCGCTGACCATCCGGAGGTGTTTATTTTCTCTTTTCTCCTTCTTGTCTTTATTGAAGATGGACTTTATTGGGCGCAATTAAAAAGATGGGCGCAAAAAATCCACAATTAAAGGTTTAAAGAAATGGCGCACGCGCATATATTGAGTAAAAGACAATTTTGGGAATACGATGGAAGAAACGATAATATAAAGAGGCGTGTGAACAGTTTTGATCCGCGGTATTTTTGTTTGATCCTTGATCACTCTAGTAAACGTTCCCTCTGGGCAGAGTTTGATTATGAGTGGATATTTAAATTTATCATATAGGCTGTTTTGTGTAAAGCAACATTTTTTGCTATAATACGTTTTACCTTTCAGGAAGCAGGGCGATTGCTCCGCCAATCCGCCAGCTGGCGGAGGCGGGGAGGAAAGTCCAGACAGCGCAGAGCACGGTATCCGGCGTAAGCCGAAACAGGCAACTGCTAGTTAGAGCAACAGAAACGTCTCCGCCGAATCGGCGGATTGAAACGGGCAATCCTTACCGGCTGCAACCGCATGACACTCAAAAAAGGCTGCTCGCCTTGAGTGAAAAGAAGGGCATCAGACAGATAATCGCCTGAAACAGAATCTGGCTTACTCGCTTCCTGAAAGGATTTGGAATGTAGCAGGCTATATTGGGGCTTGACCCTTATAAAAAGTCTGTTTGACCAATCAGCTAGAATGGAAGTTCATTCGGGGCGTATCATAATTTATTGGAAAGAGTTTAGAAAGACTTTTCCTAGTCTACTGCTTGCGGTGTTCAAGATAATCTTCAAGGATAGTAAAGCAGACTGCCATCACCGGAATTGAAAGTAAGACGCCGGTAACTCCCATCAATTTCCCTCCGATTAAAATGGCCAGAATGACAATCAGAGGATTCAGGTCTACTGCTGAAGACATAATCTTCGGAACAATAAAGGCATTCTCCGCTTGCTGAACTAAAATGTACCAAATCGCTGTTAAAAGGGCCAAAATAGGAGAAGAAACCAAAGCCACTAGAATAGCAGGAATGGCTGAAATGATCGGTCCGATGTTGGGTATAATTTCCAGAAAACCGGCAATAATCGCCAAGGGAAGGGCAAAATCAACGTGCAGAACTGTCAATCCAATCCAGGATAAAAAGCCCACGATGAAACATAAGAATGCCTGCCCTCTTAACCATGCTCCAAGCTTAGTTTCAATTTTTAAGATTAAATTAAATATTCTCTCTTGAGAGCCGGCCGGAAATAGATTGATGAACTGCTTTTTCAAATCCCTTTGCTCCAGCAAAAGATAAAAAGAAAACACACTTACGGCTACAATTCCCACTACTCCATTGACCAATTCAAAGGTGGCATTAAAAAGGTTTGAGGAAAAAAGAGAAAACTGTTGAGAAAGAAGATTTACCAAATCCTGAGAGGCAATGATGATGTTATACTGTTCCCCGCTATTTTTCAAAAAGCTGAAAGTGGGAAGAAGGTTATTGATAATTGCCGGCAGATTTTTAAAAAAGAGGCCGATTTGGGAAATAAGAACCGGAATTACCACCGCCAGTAACAAACCCACGATCAGAATCATGGCTAGATATGAAAGCATGATCGCCAGGGTGCGCGGCATCTTTTTCTCCAGTTTATCAACAACCGGATTGAGGGCCGACATTAAAATAAAAGCAAAAGCCAAAATAACAATTACTTCTTTAATCTGGTACAAAAGCCATAAAGCCGCCACAACAGCTACAAAAATCAGAATTGAGCGTAAAGAAATTTCGAGTTTGACGTCCTGCATATTATCTATTTTAACTGAGGGTGGACATTATTTCCACCCTCATTTTAACTTATTAAGTCGTTCTTGACAATCGCTCCTTTTTAGGTATTCGCAAATTTCTCTTTCGATCCTTTTTAAAACATCTTGTTCGTTCAGATTAAACCAGCTTATCTCGGGTTGTTTTTTAAACCAGGTTTCCTGTTGCCTGATATAAGCGTGGGTGTCCCATTTCAGCTTCTGAACACATTCATCGATTGATTTTGTTCCTTCGAAATAGGGACGAAATTGTCGGTAACCGATGCTACTCATGACAGGTAAATCCCAGGCGTACCTTTCTTCAAGCAAAGTTTTAATCTCATCCAAAAGACCGTTTCGTACCATCTCTTCCACTCTTCCGTCTGCTTTGGCATATAAAAGCTCGCGCGGTAGTTTAAGGCCAATCCATAAAAATTCCAAACAAGGCTCCTTTGTCTTTTTTGTAATTTGGTAGGGATTTAGTGCAATTTCGATGGCGCGTATAATGCGGCGAGGATTTTGAGGATCAATTCTTTTAGCCAACTTGGGATTCTGGGAAAGCAGCTCATCAAAAAGAGCTTTGGCCCCTTTTTCCTTATAAACTTGATCTAATCGCCGTCGCAAACTCCGATCCGGTTTAATCATCAAGGTATCTATTTTATCAACCAGAGACCTGAGGTAAAACCCTGTTCCGCCGACGACAATAGGGATTTTTTTTCTTTTGCTGATATTTTCGATTTGATCCAGAGCTAAAGTTCTGAAGTGGGAAACGGAGAATTCCTCATCAGGCAAGGCTACGTCGTAAAGATAAATCGGGATACCGTTAACCCTCCAAACACCTTCTTGCTTTTCAACCCTGATATCCGGATCGAAAATTTCCTTGCCGGTACCGATATCCATTCCCTGATAAACCTGGCGGGAGTCTGCCGAAACTGCTTCTCCACCAAATTCACGGCACATTTTCAAAGCCAGGTCGGTTTTACCGACTCCGGTTGCGCCTGTGATGATGATAACCGGGATTTTGACGTTTGATTTTTCCATCTTAAACTTCAGTGTATCACAAAAAAAGAAACCGGGTAGAATCGAATCGTGCCTGAGCACGGTTTCGCCACACCCGCTGGTAGGTTACCGTACCCTGATTTCCATAAATAAATTTCTGAAAGAGCTCCGTCCGCAGCTGAAAAAAATAGAAGAAAAGGGTGGACTGATCGGAGAATTATAGAAGCAGTTTTTGGACGCTGCAAAAAGCATTTATCCCCTCAGAAACCGGTTTTCATTTGCATTTCAAATTTTCGATCACTAAAGAACGTACGTTTTGATATGTTTTTTCATCAGGCATAAAAAGCAGGACCGCTTTGCTGCTTAATGATTTTGTTCTCAGAAGTTGGATCACAAAAGGCTTTGGGGTAGCATCTGCCAGGCCGACACCGGCAAAGCCCAGATCCTGTTCCCGCTCGTCCTGAAACCCGACAAAGTCTGACCATAAAGTAAAGACTCCGTTTAAAGTTATCCCTTCCTGATTTATTCCGTAACGTAAAATTTTATTGGCGAAAAATATCCGGTTATATCGGTAAGAGTAATATCCCAAAGCAAAAAAAAGGGTGATGGCCACAATCCATAAATATAAGACAGGAATTCCAAGTTCCCGGCTCAGCTCTCCAAGAAGAAAAGCAAGAGATAAAAATACAATAGAAAGAGCAAAAAGCCCGGGGAAAAGAATTTCAGGATTTTTCAGACGGGAAAGAACCGCTTTTTTTCCAACCTCTGTTTGCCAGGAAAAACTATCTGCCATATTGAGTCTTATTATACTAAATTTAGTCTTATAATTATTTTAACTTCTGTTTTCGGAGTAACTCCAAAAGAATTTTGTGCCTTCTGCGTTTTTCCGTTTGCGGCACATCATCGGCAAAATTGGCGGCGGGGGTGCCTTGCCGTGGCGAATACATTGCAATAAAGGCATTGTCGAATTTTATTTCCTTAAAAACCCTGACCGTATTTTCAAACTGCGCGCGAGTTTCTCCCGGAAAACCTACAATTAGGTCTGTACCTATTTCAACCCCGGGGATTCTGGTCCTGATTTTTTCAACCAGCTTTTGATAATCTTTTACCGTATAACCTCTGTTCATCTTCCGCAGAATTTCGTCGTCCCCTGATTGGATCGGAAAATGCAGATATCGGTCGATTTTAGGAAGTTCGGCAATTGTTTTGATAAGTTTATCCGACATATCCTTGGGATGGGCTGTCAGAAATTTGATCTTTTTGATTTTTCCGATTGAATGAACCGCTTCAAGAAGCTCGGCAAAACTTTTGGGCGGTTTCAGGTCTTTACCGTAGGAATTGACGTTTTGGCCTAAAAGAAGAACCTCCTCTGCCCCGTTTTTTACCAAAGTTTCGATTTCACAAATGATTTCCTCAGGACAGCGGGATTTTTCCTGTCCCCGTGTATAAGGAACGACGCAGTAGGTGCAGAAGTTATTACAACCGGAAGAAATCGGTACCAGAGCGTTTTTTTTGGCCTCGCGTTTGGGGGAAACCTCGAGTCCGACTTTTCCGATCGGCCAAAAATCGTTAACCCATGGTAATTTTTTGCGGAGTTGGGGCAAGCTTATTCTTTTGGGCCGGTCGGATTCTACTCCCACCAGACAACCGGTCACGACAATCTTGATGTCCGGCTTGATTTCCCGCAATGCCTGGGCCTTTTTTGCAAAACCGAAAACCGAGTCCTCGGCAGCCTGACGCACAACACAGGAATTCAGGACAATGAAATCCGCCTCTCCGGAATTTTTTGCCTTCACAAAACCGTCCGATTCTAATTTACCGGCAATTCTTTCCGAATCGGCTTTATTCATTTGGCAACCGTAGGTGAGAATGAAATATTTCTGATTCATAGGAGATTTTCAAAAACCCAAAAGTTTAAGAAGATGCGGCAAAAAGATCACCAGTCCGATGATAACAGAGCCTATGGCTGCCAAAAAAACCGCCCCGGCGGTGGCGTCTTTGGCGTGCTTGGCTTCCTGACTCCACTCTTTAGAGGCTGTATTTACAGCTTCTTCCATGGCAGTGTTAAACATTTCTGCCACAATCACTAAAAAAATTACCAGAACCAAAGTTGCCCATTCGGTCAAAGAAATCTGAAAGATAAAACCAAAAAAAATAGCAATTAGCGCCAGAGAGAAATGAACCTTCAGATTTGGCTGGGAATTGAAAGCATAAACAATCCCTTCCCAGGCAAATTTAAAAACAATATGGTGTCCTTTGTGAAAGGGTTTCTGTTTTATCTGTTGCATGGTTTTTTTACTTTCTCTTTGATCTTATGCGCGTTGTGTAACTTTTATAATCATTCGATTCATCCATGTCCGTCTATCTGTATGTAGTTCTCGACTCGCCCTTGGCTCGCTCGAACAATAAAATCCATCAACAAGCAAGCTTGAATTAAGCGACATACTTTTAATTCTCATAATATTTTACAATAAAAGTATCCTAAAGACAAAACAAAAAAGAGCCGCTTTTTTAATTGCGACTCTTCTTTGTATATTTCTCTTAAATCTCAAGGCAAAATTACTTTACAGCTTTCTTTAAAGCTTTACCGGCGGTAAACCCGGGAACCTTGGTAGCCGGAATGCGTAAAGGAGCGCCCGTTTGCGGATTTCGACCCATTCTTTCTTTGCGGCTTCTGACCGAAAATGTCCCGAAACCGGTCAAAGTTACCTTGTCGCCCTTGGAAAGAGCTCCTTCGACCGCAGCTAAAACCGCCTCTAGGGCATCTCCCGCTGCTCTCTTGGTGAGACCAGTTTTTGAGGCAACATGCTCAACTAAATCTGACTTTGTCATAAGCTAAGTCACCCCCTTTCGAAATCTAAATTGATAATAAAACTAAACGGTAAAGGTTCACGAAACTCTATTCTATCGAAGTTAAACGGATTTTGCAAGTAAAATTCAGCTAATTTTTCCTAATCCAACAAGCTAATTACTGATTATTTCTCCCACTCACCTTAAAAAGTGTTGATTTTAAAGGCTTTTTACGATTCGATCGATTCTTTCAATCGTTTCGGCTTTTCCTTTGTTAATCTCAATTAAAACGCTATTAAAAAGGAAGGGCGGGTCGGAGGCGACCTCAAAATCTCCCAACATTCCCTTTTGCTGTTGACTGACAATCGTCGTAATTTCGCCCCCGAGAATTGAATTTAAAGAACCTATCATTCCGATGTCCGAAACATAGGCTGTTTTTTGAGGCAAGATTCTCTGATCAGCGGTGGCAACATGGGTGTGGGTCCCAAAAACTGCTGAGACTTTTCCGTCTAGGAAATAACCCAAGCTTTGTTTTTCGGAGGTTGCCTCAGCATGAAAATCGACAATGGCGGCGGCTAATTTTTCCTGACTGTTTTGAGTCAATATCCGATCCGCGGCCTCAAATGGAGAATCGATTTGGTGCGGCATAAAAACCCGGCCTTGCAGATTTATTAATAACACTCTTCCTTTGCGTCCTAGATCTAAAATTTCACAACCCCGGCCCGGAAGACTGCTTACATAGTTGGCCGGACGTAAAATCGGAAGCGCCGGATCATCTAAATCCTCTAAAAAATTGCTGTAGCGGAAAACGTGATTGCCGGAGGTTAAAAAATCGACCCCGCAGGTTACAATCTCCTCAACTTTTTCGCGCGAAACGCCTTTTCCATGAGTGATCGTTTCCCCATTGGCAAGACACAGATCTACTTTATATTTCTTTTTTATTTCCGGTAAGACCTTTTTAACTATTTGTCTTCCGGTTCTGCCGATAATTTCACCTAAAAAAAGAATTTTCATAATTGCTCCGATCGTATTTTCCAGCCTTGCTCTAGAGATTTATCATTCGCCGGAAACGAGAATTCCGCCCGTTTCACCGCCTCCACTACCCAACCGTAGCGGAAACCTTTAGGTTTCCACGCTCCCAAACTTGGCGGACTAAAGTCCGCCGCTACTTTTTTCATTTTTCATTTTTATTTTTAATTTATTTCGCCACCTCAACTGCCCTGTTCTCGCGGATAACGGTTACTTTCACCATTCCCGGGTAAACCACCTCATCATGAATCCTCTTGGCGATCCCGTGAGCCAGGGTGACTATTCCGTTGTCGTCAACTTTTTGCGGAATAACAATCACGCGCACTTCCCTGCCGGCCTGCAAAGCAAAGGTTTTCTCGACTCCATCAAATGAGGCGGCAATATTTTCCAGTTCAGAAATCCTTTTGACGTATGACTCATAGTCTTCATAGCGCGCGCCCGGCCTTGCTCCGGAAATAGCATCGGCCACATTAACCAAAATACCCTCAATTGAAGTAAATGGCTTTTCTTCATGATGACTCTCCAT
>Ga0066636_10001231_pt1 | contig 15736 bp, 15 predicted proteins | sample CryGeyCG2014_080_2_FD_62736 | JGI IMG/M metagenome (GOLD analysis project Ga0066636, IMG submission 62736) | Groundwater microbial communities from aquifer - Crystal Geyser CG07_land_8/20/14_0.80 | ecosystem: Environmental > Aquatic > Deep subsurface > Groundwater | place: USA: Utah: Grand...
GGAAAACATTAACATCTTGATGATCAGCACTTCGGAGATTAAGATTTCGTGCGTCATCGAAGATCGGCACGGGGAATTGGCCGTGCGGGTGCTCCACGACGCCTTCGGGTTGGAGCTACCTCCACCGAAGAAAAAGTAAGCATATTCTAGCGGTACCTGCGTGTCCGCCCTCGATCAGGGCGCACACCTAGGTGCGCCCCTACAGATGAGGTAAGCCATGCGCCAGGTAAAAATCTATGACACTACCCTGAGAGACGGCACCCAGGCCGAGGACTTCAACCTGTCCCTGGCCGACAAAATTCGCATCGCCCAAAAACTGGCGCACCTGGGCATTCATTACATCGAAGGCGGCTGGCCGGGCTCCAACCCCAAGGACAAGGATTTTTTCGCCGAAATCCGCAGTTACGAGTTGGGCGTCAGCCGCATCGCCGCCTTCGGCAGCACCCACCACAAGGACCGGCCGCCGGAAGCCGACCCCAACATGCAGGAACTCCTCATCAGTCTGGCGCCGGTGGTGACGATCTTCGGCAAGTCGTCCCGGTTCCAGGTCAAGGAGATCCTGCAAACCACGCCGGAGCGCAACCTGGAGCTCATCACCGGGTCCTTGAGCTATCTCAGGCCCAGGGTGGAAGAGCTGTTTTATGACGCCGAGCATTTCTTCGACGGCTTCAAGGAGGACCGGGACTACGCCCTGAAGACCCTGGAGGCGGCCAGAGACGGCGGGGCGCAGTACCTGGTGCTGTGCGACACCAACGGCGGCACTCTCACTTCCGAACTTATCGAGATCGTTAAGGCAGTGCAAAAAAAGTTTCCCAAGGCGTCCCTGGGGATCCACGCCCACAACGACTCGGAACTGGCCGTGGCCAACTCCGTCGCTGCGGTGGAACTGGGATGCAGCCAGGTCCAGGGGACCATCAACGGCGTGGGCGAGCGCTGCGGCAACGCCAACCTCTGCTCCATCATTCCCAACCTGCAGTTGAAGATGGGGCTGGCGTGCCTGGAGCATAGCAAGCTCAAGCGGCTCACCGAGGTCTCCCGGTTCGTTTATGAAGCCGCCAACGTGCGTCCCAACCGCTATCAGCCCTACGTGGGCAAGAGCGCCTTCGCCCACAAAGGCGGCATCCACGCCGCCGCGGTGAGACGCAATCCCAAGGCCTATGAGCACATCGACCCGGCCCTGGTGGGTAACGCCCGGGTCATCCCGGTCTCCGACCTGTCGGGCCGGGGCAACATCCTCATGAAGGCCCAGGAGTTGGGGCTGGAGATGGGGACCCACGATGCCGCGGTGCGCCAGGCCATGGACAAGCTGAAGCAGTTTCTCGGCCTGGAGGCCCAGGGATTGGAGCTGCCGCCCTTCGACAGCAACGTCAAGACCATCCTGGACAAGGTCAAGGAGTTGGAGGCCCAGGGGTTCCAGTTCGAAGACGCCGAGGCCTCCCTGGAACTGCTCCTCCGGGCGGCGTTGGGCCAGTATAAGGAATACTTCCAGCTTCAGGCCTACCGGGTCATCGACCAGAAGGTGGGCGGGCCGGAGTCGCCGCTGCCCGAAGCCACCCTGAGGGTCAGGGTGGGGCCGCATGAAGTGCACACCGCCGCCTTCGGCAACGGCCCGGTGGACGCCCTGAATAATGCCCTGCTCAAGGCCCTGGTGCGGTTCTACCCCCGGCTGACGGAAATCATCCTGGAAGACTACAAAGTCAGGGTGCTCCCCGGCATGCGCGGCACCGGCGCCATGGTGCGCGTCCTCATCGTCTCCCGGGACGGCCACGAGTGGTGGAACACCGTGGGGGTGGCCACCGACATCATCGACGCCTCCTGGCAGGCGTTGGTGGATTCCATCACCTATAAATTGTTTCGGGATGAGCAGGGGACCAAATAAGAGGGGCGAAAAGGCGGATAAATCAGGGGCGAAAAGGGGAAGAGGGGAAAAGGCGAAAAGGGAAAGGACCTGCCAATCCTTCTCGTTCCCAAGCTTAGCTTGGGAACGCCAAGGTGATGATTCCGTAAAAAGTAGCTTTGTTTAACTAGCTAAATTAATTTGAGATTATGGTATTTTTATTTCCCATAAAACCGGATTACGGCCGGGGTTAGGGGCCGGAAGAAGCCAACCCCTACCCGGCCGCGGCGATAATCGGCAGGAACAACTCAGGTTTCAGAGAGGCGCCCCCCACCAGGGCGCCGTCGATATCCGGCTGCGCCAGGAGGATGGCGGCGTTGTCCGGGGTAACGCTGCCGCCGTACTGAAGGCGGATTTCTTCGGCCGCCGGCCCCAGGAACTCCCGCAGCAGGCTGCGGATGAAGTGATGCACCGTCTGAGCCTGCCCCGGGGTGGCGGTGAGCCCCGTGCCGATGGCCCACACCGGCTCGTAAGCCACCACCAGGGCGCTGCCGCTGGCCGGTTTCAGCGCCCCCAAGCCTCCTTCGAGTTGGCCTCTAACCACCTGGAGGGTCTGGCCCGCGGCTCGCTCCGCTTGGGTCTCGCCGACGCACAGGATGGGGATAAGCCCGGCAGCTACGACCGCGGTGAGCTTCCGGTTGACGGTCGCGTCGGTGTCGCCGAAGTGCTGGCGCCGCTCGGAATGCCCGACGATCACGTAATGGCACCCCACATCGGCCAGCATGGCGGGGGAGATGGCGCCCGTGAAGGCGCCCTGCCGCTCCCAGAAGGTGTCCTGGGCGGCCAGGCGGAGGCCGGACCCGGCCAGCTCCGCGGCCACCGCGGCCAGGGCGGTGTAGGGCGGCGCCAGGGCCACCTCGGCCCGCCGGCCCGGGGCCGCGCCCTGCCGGATGTCCCGGGCCAGGGTCCTGGCCTCGGCCAGGGTTTTGTGCATCTTCCAGTTTCCGGCGATGAAGGGTTGACGTTCAGCCATCATGATTCCTCCGTGACCAGGCTTCCAGGGCCAGGATACCCGGCAGCTTTTTGCCTTCCAACAGTTCAAGGAAGGCGCCGCCGCCGGTGGAGACATAGGAAAATTTCTGAAAATCCCCGGCCTTGTGCAGGGCGACGTCGGTGTCGCCGCCGCCCACGATGGTCAGGGCATAGGAATCCGCCACCTTCTGCACCATGGCCATGGTGCCCCGGCTGAAGGCGTCGTATTCGAAGGCCCCCATGGGCCCGTTCCACACAATGGTCTTGGCGTTTTGCAGGGCCTCGCCGAAGAGGGTCACCGTGGCCGGGCCGATGTCGGCGATGAGCCAGTCCTTGGGCACTTCCTGCACCGGGATGATCTTGGTTTCCGCCTGCTTGTCCAGCCGGTCGGCCACCACGCAGTCCACCGGCAGGTAGAATTTCACGTTCCGCTGCAAGGCCTCGGCCATGGTCTCCCTGGCGGCCGAAACCAGGCTGTCCTCCACCAGGGATTTACCCACTTCATAGCCCATGGCCTTGAGAAAGGTGTTGGCCATGGCCCCGCCGATGATCATCTTGTCCACGTGCTGCAAGAGATTCTTCAGGGCCGTGAGCTTGCCGGAAATCTTGGCGCCGCCGATGAGGGCCGCCAGGGGCCGGGCCGGGTCTTCCATGGCCCGGTGAAAGTAATGCACCTCATCCCGCATCAGGAAACCGCCGACGCAGATGGGGGCGAAATGGGTGACCGCTTCCACCGAGGCATGGGCCCGGTGGGCCACTGCGAAGGCGTCGTCCACGTAAACGTCGATGCCTTTCATCAATTCCCGGGCAAAATCCTGGTCATTTTTCTCCTCTTCGGGGTGATAGCGCAGGTTTTCCAGGAGGAGCACGTCGCCGGGCTTCATTTCCGCCTTGGTCTGGTCCACTTCGGGGCCGATGGAATTCGGCGCCAGTTTGACATTCTTGTGCAGCCGGTACGCCAGCCGCCGGGCCACCGGCGCCAGGGAGAAGGCTTCCACCCGCTGGCCTTTGGGCCTTCCTAAATGAGAAGCCAGGATGACCTTGGCATCGGCTTCCAGGCAATAATTTATGGTGGGCAACACGGCCCGGATGCGGGTGTCGTCGGTAATGTTGCGGTTCTGGTCCAAGGGGACGTTGAAATCCACCCGGATGAACAGGGTCTTTCCCTTGATATCGATCGCATCAATATATTTCACAGGCAGCTCCTCTTGCGGGCAGATTAACCCGCGTGGCGACCGACGTACGCCGCCAGGTCCAGCATCCGGTTGGAAAAACCCATCTCGTTATCATACCACGCCATCACCTTTACCAGGGTCCCGCCCATGACGTTAGTGAGCTCGGCATCCACCACGGCGGAGAAGCCTACGCCGTTGTAGTCCGTGGACACCAGGGGCTCGAAGGACACGGCCAGAACCCCCTTAAGGTGACCCTCCTGGGCCGCGACGAAGGCCTGGTTCACCTCCTCCCTGGAGGTGGCCCGGGTCACCGTGGCCACCAGGTCCACCAGGGACACGTTGGGCGTGGGGACCCGGACGGAGAGACCGTCCAGACGGCCGGCCAGGGCCGGCAAAACTTCCGTGACCGCCCGGGCGGCGCCGGTGGAGGTGGGAATCATGGACAGGCAGGCGGCCCGGGCCCGTCTGAAATCGCTGTGGGAGCCGTCCAGGAGGCGTTGATCCATGGTATAAGAATGACAGGTGGTCATCAGGCCGTATCCGACCCCGAAGGCGTCATGCAACACTTTGACCACCGGCGCCAGACAGTTGGTGGTGCAGGAGGCGTTGGAGATGATCCGGTGGCGGGCCGGATCGAAGTCTGTGTGGTTGACCCCATAGACCAAGGTGGCGTCGAGCTTTTTCCCGGGGGCCCCGAGGATGACTCTTTGCGCCCCGGCCCGGAGGTGCCCTTCATTGGAAGCCCGGTCCCGAAAGGCGCCGGTGGATTCCAGCACGATATCCACCGCCAACTCATTCCAGGGGAGGCCTTCCGGGTCCATGACTCGGGTGACCCGCACTTCCCGGCCGTTAATGACGAGGTTTTCCCCATGGGCGGCCACGGCGCCCGGGAACCGGCCGTGGACCGAATCATATTTAAAGAGATGAATATCCCTGGCAATGTCGGCCCGGGAGTTGATGGCCACCAATTCCAGGTCCTTATCGGTGGCAGCCATGAGCCGGGTGAGACACCGGCCGATACGCCCAAAGCCATTGATGGCTACTCTGATCACCGCTCCCCCTCTAATTCCAAATACTCTGGCCGATAACGGGCCTGAACGCTTACCAATCTTGGCTTAATGTTAATCAGAGTTGTACTGGCCGTCAATGATTTTATCCTTCCGGCGGGATTTTCCGAAAAGAGCCTCAAGGGGGCGTTGTCCGGTGAGGCTGGCCGGCAGCTTTTTTATCGTGAAAGTCCAGGCGTAGGGGCGGGTTTTAAACCCGCCCCTACAGGGGATTTCATTCTTGGGGGTGGCCAATTCTTCGGCCATGAGCGTTTAGTCTTGCCCGCATCGCGTCCGGGTTCAAGCCCTCGCGCCGGGGTAGGTGTTGGTTTTCGCTCTTGCTTTTTCGCCGGTTTTCATTTAATTTACTAATTTAACTTTATATCGGGATGCCACATGGCCAACCTCGTCCGTCAGTTGGGACAACGCTCGCTGAACATCGTGCAGGAAGCCGGGGGCCTGATGATTTTCCTCCTGGAGAGTCTGGGTCTGGCCTTCGTGCCGCCCTTCCGGCCTCGGCGGATCCTGCAGGAAATTTATCAGATCGGGGTCAAATCCACCCTGATCGTGATGCTCACCGGCGCCTTCACGGGTATGGTCATGGCCTTGCAGGGCTACTACACCCTGAAGCAGTACGGGTCCGAAGGGGCCCTGGGTTCGGCGGTGGCCCTGAGCCTGATCCGTGAGATGGGCCCGGTGCTCACCGGCATCATGGTCTCGGCCCGGGCCGGGTCTGCGGTCACCGCCGAAATCGGCATCATGCGGATCACTGAGCAGTTGGACGCCCTGGACACCATGGCCGTCAACCCCATCCAATATGTGGTGATGCCCAAACTGCTGGCCGGGGTCATCGCGGTGCCGTTGCTCACCGCGATCTTCGACGTGGTGGGCATCCTGGGCGGCTATCTCGTGGGCGTGGTCCTCCTGGGGGTCAGCTCCGGCTCCTATTTCTCCAGTATGGCCCAGAGCGTCGTGCCCCTGGATGTCAACGGCGGCATCGTCAAATCCCTGGTGTTCGGCCTCACCATCATCCTGGTGGCCTGTTACAAGGGCTATCACACCGGAGCCGGGGCCGAGGGGGTGAGCAGGGCCACCAACCAGACCGTGGTCCTGTCGGCGGTGCTGGTTCTGGCGTGGGACTATGTACTCACGTCCTTCTTCATGTAAACCATGGTCAAGATAATTAACCTGGTCAAGTCCTTTAACGGTCAGAAAGTCCTGGACGGCATCAACCTCACGATGCCCACGGGCCAAATCACCGTGGTCATCGGCAAGAGCGGGGTGGGCAAGAGCGTGCTCTTGAAGCACATCATCGGCCTGCTGAAACCCGACTCCGGCCAGATCATCATAGACGGCCACGATATGTCCCAGATGGGGGGCCGCCAGCTGCGGGAATTCAAGCGGCGCTTCGGCGTGCTGTTCCAGGGGGGCGCCCTGTTCGACTCCCTGGACGTCTTTGAAAATATCGCCTTTCCCCTGCGGGAAAAAACCCGTCTGCCGGAGGCCGAGATTGCGCGGAAGGTTCGGTTCCGTCTGGCCCAGATGAACCTGACCCCGGAAGTCGAAACCAAGCTTCCCGACGAACTGAGCGGCGGCATGAAAAAGCGCGTGGCCCTGGCCCGGGCCATGATTCAGGAGCCGGAGATCATGTTCTTTGATGAGCCGGTCACCGGGTTGGACCCGCCCATGACCAACACCGTCTTTCATCTGATCGGGAAGACCCATCAGGAGAGTGGCTATACGGCCCTGGTGGTCAGCCACGACATTCCCGAAGTTTTCTCGGTGGCGCACCAGGTGGCCATGCTCCACCAGGGCCGCATCATTGCGGCGGGCGCCCCCGAGGAGATTCAGAACCATCCTGACCCGGTGGTCCAGAGTTTCATCCGGGGGGAAGTCGATTTTCTGGAGGCCTAGACAATCTTATGAGAAGAGCCAATCTGGAGATGACCGTGGGTTTCTTCGTCCTGATAGGCCTGGCTTGCCTGGCTTATCTGGCCATTAACCTGGGCAAGATGGAGATTATCGGCGCCGGCTATCAGATCTTCGCCAACTTCGACAATGTCTCCGGACTCAAAACCGGGGCCGCCGTGGAAGTGGCCGGGGTGGAAGTGGGCCGGGTGGATTCCATCCAAATCACCCCCCTTTCCCAGGCCCGAATCAGTCTGAAGTTGGCGCCGGGGGTCAAGGTGCACGACGATGCCATCGCCTCCATCCGCACCAAGGGGATCATCGGAGATAAATTCGTCAAATTGTCGCCGGGGAGTTCTGAAAAGCTCATCCCGGCGGGTGGAAAACTCATCAATACCGAATCCGCCATCGACCTGGAAGAATTGCTCAGCAGTTATATCCACGGCAAGGTCTGAGACCTGGCCCTGAGCGGCGCATCACCGGGAGAGGCCAACCGCCCCTGAGGCGCGCCCGCCGGGTTGTGGCGTTTGACCTGCCGGTTTTGATCTTAAGGAGTTCGTCATGAATGGTTTGCTTATCAGGACCGTAATTTTCGGGTGCACCTTGCACCTGCTGGTGGGGGTTGCCGGGGCCTGGGCGGGTCCTCCCACGGAAATTGCCCAGCAGGTCATCGAAAAGGCCCTGGATGCTCTCAAAGATCCCACTTCCCAGGGTGAGGCACGCCGCCAGAAGGTCAAGCGCATCGTGGACCCGTACTTCGATTACCAGGAAATGGCCAAGCGCTCCCTGGGACCCGCCTGGGGCAAACTCAGCGCCGGCCAGCGGCAGGAATTTGTGCAGCTGTTCGCCCAACTGCTGGAGGCCTCCTACTCCGATAAGATCGAGAAGTACGCCCAGCGGGTGAAAATTAACTATACCGGCGAGATTCTGGAAGGCGAGTACGCCGAAGTGCGCACCGTGGTGGTGCGGGCCAATGACCGGATTCCCTTGAATTACCGCCTCCTCCAGGAAGGCGGCGCCTGGAAGGTCTACGACGTGGTGATCGAGGGCGTCAGCCTGGTGAGCAACTACCGGTCCCAATTCAGCCGGATTATCCATGAGTCGGGCTACGCCGAACTGGTAAAGCGCCTCAAGACCAAGGTGTCCGAATTAACGCGGGCCGGATGAGGGCCATCCTGGCCCAGAACGGCGGAGACGGGTTCCGGTCGTCATCCCGCCCGTTTCCCGCCGGTTCCGGACCGGGGGTTTGACCTGACTTCGCCCGGCGGGACCCGGCTACCAATGGCCCGGACTCACCCCGGCCGGCCGTAAACCTTGACCCCCATGAATCCCGCACCGGCCCCCACTCCCCGTTATGCCGTCCTGCTGTTGATCTGCTGCGCCGTGGTCCTCGGGTGCTACTTCGGCACCTACATGCGCTTTCCGGTGGTACCGCTCTACGCCCAATCCCTGGGCGCCGATACGGTTCTGGTGGGCCTGATCAACGCCGCCTTCCTGCTGTCCGCCGGGGCCCTGTCCCTACCCCTGGGTCTGATCGTACACCGCCTGGGCATGAAGCTTCTGGCCGGGGTGGGACTGCTGATCCTGGCCGCCTCTTCCTTTCTCCTGGCCGTCAGTTCTACGCCGCACCAGCTCATCTGGATCTACCTGTTTTCCGGCGCCGGGCTGGCCGCCTTCGGCCCCACCACGATGTCCTATGTGGCCGGCATCTCGCCGCCCACCCACCTCGGCCGTTCCTATGGCTGGTACACCACGGCGCTCTATGTCGGCATGAGCCTGGGCCCGGCAGCCGGGGGCTTCGTGGCCGAGGCCTGGGGCTTTTCCCCGGTGTTTATCCTGTCGGGGCTCAGTATCTTCTTGACCTTCTGGCTCATGTTCTTTTTCCTGCCCCGGGCCCGCGCTGTTATGCCGGTGAGCGCCCGCCAACCCGCCATGGGAGCCGCCTTAATCCGGGAAGTCAGCAAAAACCTGCCGTTGTTGGGCGCCTGGCTGGCCACCGCCGGGGGATGCTTCGGGTTGGGCGTCTTCATCACCTACCTGCCCTTGCATGCCCACGAGCAAGGGCTGACCTACGGGCAGATCGGCCTGGTCTTTGCCGTCCAGGGCTTGATGAACGCCGTCTCCCGCCTCCCCTGCGGCCACCTGAGCGACCGGGTGAAACACCGCACCCTCCTGGTGGTCTGGGGGCTTCTCGGGGTGGCGGCCTCGTTGGCCGGCTATGGGCTCTCCCGGCGGCCGCTCCATTTCATCCTCTGCGCCGCGGCCATGGGAATCGGCATGGGCCTGACCTTCACGTCGGTGGCGGCCCTCTGCGTTGAAACCGTCCCTCCCGAACACCGGGGCATCGCCATGGGGGGCTATAACTCCGCCATCTACCTAAGCATGATGGTCAGCGCCGCCGGCCTGGGGCCCATCATCGGGGTCGTCGGCTTTCGAGACGGCTTTCTCCTGACCACGCTCATCACGGTCCTGATTACCGGGATCGCCTTTCTCCTTATGAAGGGGTTTTCCCCGCCTCGCGCCCCGTCCGTCAGTTGAAATCAACCGCGGCTCTGAAAAGTTCTTTACATTGGTAGCACAGGCTTTCCAGCCGGTGTCAAGGAAACAGGTTAGCCGTGCACAGCCTGGAAAGGCTGCGCCACCAGTCAATACCAGCTCTTCATGCTTTACGGGTGGGCCAAAGGCCCATGAGGAACTGCACCGGCTGGAAGCCTGTGCCACTTGTTTGATGGCGACTTGGCATGAGAAGGGGACAAGTTCTGGTCCCCTCCTTGCGCCTCATACCGAGTTGCAATCAAAAAGTAATTATTGGTAGCCGCAGGCTTTAGCCTGCGCCTGCACAGGCTGGAAAGCCTGTGCTACCAATTGACTGCGAAGTGGTATCACACCACGGCGAACTCCAGCGGCGTGTCCTTGCGGTAGGCCAGGGCCTGGCAGGAGGCGATGAGAGTTCCCTTCGGGTCGGTCACTTCGATGAAGTAGGTGGCGGTGCGGCGGCCGGCGTGGAGTTCCCGGGTTGAGGCGGTGAGGCGCTCCCCCATTTGGGGCGCGGCGTGGAAGGTGAGGTTCATGTTGAGGGCCACCGCCACCGTGCCGTGGCCGTTCACCGCGGCCTGGAAGGCCTCGTCCACCAGGGCGAAGATGGCCGAGCCGTGCACCATCCCCAGGATGTTGGCCATCTCGGGCCGGCAAACCATGCTCACCTTCGCCCGGCCCGGCCCCACCTCTTCCAGCTCCAGGCGCCAGAACCGGCTGATCTCCTGGGCGGCGACCCGCTCCTTGAATGCCGCCAGGAAGGTTTCATCAACTTTGGTCATTTTCTTCCCCCGAGAGCTATTGTTTCCCGTTTTCCGTTTTTCGTTTTCCGTCTCCGGTCTGCGATCTTCCTGGCTTTGGCTGAAAGCTGAAAGCTGACGGCTGATAGCTTTCCTCATAAATCTCCGGAAACTGGTTTTTCCAGCGCCGGTGGAGCCAGAGCCACTGTTCCGGGCAAGTCCGCACCCAGGCCTCGATGACCCGGCTCTGGAGTTCCAGGTGGCGCCGGATGTCGGCCTGGGCGTCGGAGGTTTTCATCAGGGGCAGCGGCGGCAGGATCACCATGAGGTGACGCCCGTCGGCCAGGCGCCGGGACAGGGTGGGCAGGACCGGCACCCCCCGGCGGGCCAAAAGCGCCGCCACCGGGGTGGTGCGGGCCGGCCGGCCGAAAAAGTTCACCAGGAGGCCGCCCCCGGTGGTGGTGTTCTGGTCGATGACAATCCCCACCACCCGGTTCTGCCGCAGGTGTCCCAGAATCTCCTTCATGCCCTGCTGTTTGGCCACCATGGAGTTGCCGCTCCGCTGCCGGAGATACCGGGCCAGCCGCGCCGCCCACGGATGGTCCATCTCCCGGCCCACCACCGTCACGGGGTAGTGTTTCAGCCCGAAGGCCATCACGGTGTATTCCCAGTTGCCGGCGTGGGCCGCGATGGCCACCATACCCCGGCCCTGGGCCAGGGCGGCCTGAACGTGCTCCTCCCCCAAAATGATCACTTTCCGGCTAATAAGCGGCAGCGGGGCCAGGAGCAGTTCGCCAATTTCCCAGCCGAAGCGCACGAAATGGCAGAAGACCCGCCGGGCCAGACGCTCCCTGGCCGCGGGGCTGAGGGCCGCGCCGTAGGCCAACTTTAGGTTGGCCAGGGTGATTCGCCGGCGCCGCCGGTCCAGGCGGTACCAGAGGGTTGCCAGGCTCCGCACCAGCCAGTCGCGGCAATGGGCCATGATTCGCTCTGGCATCTGATTTTCAGATGCCCCCTTAGTATGGCGTTTCACAATATATTTGACATTTAACAACCGGGGGGTTTATCCCCCCTTTTCTAAAGGGGGTGATACCAAACTGCGATCATATAGGTAATTTATCTTACGTAGGGGCGGACCCATGTGTCCGCCCTCAGGCTGGGCGCACACGCGGGTGCGCCCCTACATACCCATCAGCCCTCCGGGCGCGCTCACATGTTCCTCCCCGAGGGCACAGCAGCCGGTTTCGCCGCGGCCGGGGTCCTGGCTTGCCGCTTCACGGCAGGCGTCTGGCGCCGGCCATAGAGCCGCACTGCCTCTTCGCCCACCAGGTCGGCAACCCGGGCCATGAGGAGCCGGGCCGCCACCTCCTTGCCCCCGTGGTAGGCCGCCGTGCGGCCCCAGTACCAGGGATTGGCACAATTAATTGCGGCCCAGCCCCACCGCACCGCTTTGTCCAGATGGTGGCGCTTGATGAGGTCATAACCCCAATGGTTCTTGAGGCTTTGATACATCTCGTGATAGCGCACCACCGTCCCCAACTCCACATCCTTAAAGGGCCGCATGGGCATGGTATCCAACCAGGCGGCCAGCCGGGCGCCCACCCGGTTGTGCAGCGCCACCAGGTCCGACAGGGAGGCTTTAAGTTCCGGCCGGTCGTCATCGGGATAGTAAGCCCGGGCGATCTCCTTGATCAGCTCCAGGGACATCTCGTTGATGCCCTTGAAGGAAATGACCGTACCCGGCAACCATTTGAGCAGGTAGTGGCGGCGGTACCTGCGGATGATCTGAAGGGCGGCCCGGTCTTCGGCCCGCGGGTCCGGCAGGGTTATCACGACCGCATCCGGGTCCCCCTCCTGCCGCAGCAGGTCCTGGATGACCTGATGCCTGGTCCAGAGGCGCACCGCCAGCAGGGATGCCCCCCAGAGCGCCAGCAGCGCCATGATGCCCAGGAATAACCAGTGGTAAGCCACGGAGAAATTCATGATGCCGGGAAGGCGGCTCCCGGTTCCCGGGGCGGGGGCGCGAAGCGCCAGCCATTGCCGGTGGGGGCCGCCTGGGCGGATTTCATCCCCTGCCCTCCCCTTCCCGGTTATGGCGCAACACCTTATACACCGCCTCAATCTCTGCGGCCATCTGTTCCATGGAAAACTTCTCGATCACCAGCTCCCGCCCGCGGCGCCCCAGCTCCCGGCGGTAATCCGGGTCCGCCATCAGCCGGCCCATGGCCTGGGCCAGGGCGCGGGTATCCCGGGGAGGAACCAGCAGGCCGGTTTCCTCATCGGCGATCACTTCCGGAATGCCGCCCACGTTGGCGCCCACCACCGGCCGGGCCATGGCCAGGGCCTGGAGGAGGGACTGAGGCACCCCTTCGTTGGCATAGGACGCCAGGACCAATACGTCCATCAGGGCAAACCACGGCGCCACCTGGTCCCGAAAGCCCGCCAGGCGCACCCGGTGCTGTATGCCCAACTGCGCGATTTTCTCTTCGATCACCACCCGGTAGGGACCCTCCCCCACCAGGAGGAGAAAGGCCCGGGCGCCTTCTTGGAGGAGCTCATGAAAGGCCTCCAAGAGATCGAGGTGGCCCTTCCAGGAGCGCAGCACCGCCACGCTGCCGAAGATGAAGGCATCGGCGGGGATCTTAACTTGGGCCAACAACTCCCGGCTTTTTCCCTGGGGGGCAAACTCCGCCAGCTCCACCCCGGTGGGGATGGAAAAGATCCGGCGGGCCGGCACCCCCAGACGCTCTACGAGCAAATCCTTGGTGACCTTGCCGGTGGTGATGATGGCCGCCGGGGTCTGGTAGAGCCACCGGGTGGGCCGGTTGTCTCTGACCCAGGTGGACAGATGCCGGGTCCGCACCAGCAGGGGCTGGGACCGCCGGCTCCGCCAGGCCAGGGTCCCTACCCAGGAATCCAGGGAACTGTGGGTATTCAGGATGTCGAATGCCCCGGCGCCCAGGAGCCGGCGTAGCCTGACCCAGGCCCCCAGGTTTTTTATCCCGCCGAAGACCAGGGGCGTCACCGGGAAATTCTGCAGCCGGGCCCGCCGGTAAAGTTCCCCCCGGGGATCACAGGCAAAGGCCGGCCGGTGGCCGCGCTGCCGCATGGCCAGGGCTTCCACCAGGATGCGCCGCTCCTGTCCGCCCCAGCCCAGGGAGGCCTCGGTATGCAGGATGGCTAAAGACTTTTGGGGGGATTTACCAAGCATAGAGGCTTCCTATCCTTAGTCACGTGAGCTTTTCGGCGCCCGCCAGCCGCACTAAATAGGGTTGCCCCGGCGCCAGAGCTCCAGGTACAGCTCTTCCAGTCTTTGCAGCATGGCCTCCAGAGAATACCGCGCCGCCACGGTGCATCGGGCCGCGTCCCCCAGACGCCGCCGCGCCTCCGGGTGGCGGTGTAACTCCAAAATGGCCCGGGCCAGGGCCTCGGGGTCGCCGGGCGCCACCAGGCAGCCGTTAACGCCGTCCTCGATGGCCTCCTGGGAGCCGCTCACCCGGGTGGCCACCACGGCGAGACCCGCGCCCATGGCTTTCAACAGCGCCAGGGGCAGGCCCTCCCACAGGGAGGGGTGCACAAAAAGATCCAGGGCGCGATAGATTTCGGTAAGATCCCGCCGGGTGCCCAGGAAACGCACCGTGCTCTCTAAACCCAGGTCCCGGACCTGGCGCCGTAAATCCTCCTGGCGCCGGCCTTCCCCCACCAGGAGCACCACCAGGTCCGGAATCTGCCGTCGCAGCTCCGGCAGCGCCGCCAGCAGGTGGGCATGGCCTTTTTGTTCCTCCAGGCGGCCCACGGCGCCGATGACCAGGCCCCCTGCTGACAATCCTAACCGCTCCCGGGCCTCCTGGCGGCTCAGACGCGTGTCGAGTTCGGCCAGGGGAATGCCGTAAGGCATCAGCAGCAGTCGGGAGGCCGGCACCCCGTCATACCGGCGCACGTCGTGCCACACCTGGGCGCTCCCCACCAGCACCCGGTCCGAGGCCCACCCCAGGAGAAAATTCCACACGCGGCGGTGAAATTTAACCCGGGGGTAGGAATTGTGCACCGCCGCCACCACCCCGGTCAGCCCCAACCCCAGCGATCCCAGGCGGCCAAAGAGGTTCGGGTGATAGAGGTGGGTGTGCAGGATGTCCGGCCGGCCGGCTTTGAGCAGGCGCCGCACCGCGCCCGCGACCCCCCAGGTTGAGGTCCGTCTGATATCCAGCCCCAGGCTGACCACTTCATAGCCCCTGGCCCCAAGTTCAAGGCCCACGGGGCCGGGCGGGCCGAGGGTGGCCACCGCCGCCCTAAATCTTTGGGGGTCCAGGCCCCGGACTATGGCCGCCACCAGGTCTTCCGCCCCGCCCACCGGCATGGTCGCCAGGAGATGGAGCACCTTCAGGCGCCGGCCCGGGAGTGCCGGTGGCGCCGGCCGCTGACCGGCAACGGGCCGATTTTGCTTCAGCCACACGGCTATGCTGAGTTCCCTGTCCTTTCCCGCCGCTACCGGCGCGCTCTGGCTATCCTCGCCACCGAGTTGTTCTGCTCCCCGGCAGTGACGCAATCCGCCTCACTGGCAATTATACCAGAACTTTAGTTTAAATTGATACATCCGCGTGATTGATGGCGACGGTGCGTCGCGGCCGCAGGCGGGCCGATGATCCGGTCTCCGGGGGCCGGACCCGGCTGAAATCTAACGCCGACACCCCGGGCGCATATTATATTTCGCCCCGGTTACCATCGCCACGTCAGGGACGGCGTTACGCACCCCAGGCCCGCCGGGATTAAGGGGAGGACGCCCAAGATCTCAAAGGCGGCCACAGAAATTTGCGTCGTCAGGACTTGACAGGCCGCCACGGTTTTGTTAACTAAATACTTGCACGTGGGGCTGTAGCTCAGCTGGAAGAGCACTTGAATGGCATTCAAGGGGTCAGGGGTTCAAGTCCCCTCAGCTCCACCATTTTTGGCAATAAATAAGGCAAGTTACAGGCGGTGTTCCTGCACTTGCCTTTTCTTTTTTGGGTCAACGTGCACATAACGTGCACTAATTTGAACCGGGTAGGAAAGGGATCATTTGGGGGTTAACTAACCCTTGCCTTCCACTCAGTCGCCCGTCCTGGGGCCTCTCATGCCTCTCGTTCCGGCCCATGGCCCGCCGGCTGAAGGTTTATCCCGCCCTGCATCCAGGCCACCTCTTCCCTGGGGATGGTCAAGACGAAGTGGGATTCGTTCATGGTGATCGCGGCATATTGCGATTTACGGCCGCTGGTCTTTCTATGGGAACTCGCACCTGGCATCTTTATCAGCACCCGCCTCCAGAACGACTTCGCCCCCCGGCCGGCCTGGCCAGTCCCAGCCGCCCCTGCCCCTCCAGTCCAGCGCCTCGAATCGCACCCAACCACAGACTGAGAACCCGAAGGGGGAGTGGAACTCCGGCTACTCCCATTACTTATATTCTCCGGGCGCACCCGACCTCCAATT
>Ga0066636_10001237_pt1 | contig 15726 bp, 15 predicted proteins | sample CryGeyCG2014_080_2_FD_62736 | JGI IMG/M metagenome (GOLD analysis project Ga0066636, IMG submission 62736) | Groundwater microbial communities from aquifer - Crystal Geyser CG07_land_8/20/14_0.80 | ecosystem: Environmental > Aquatic > Deep subsurface > Groundwater | place: USA: Utah: Grand...
AGCCGTCTCGTGAAGAAACCCGGCGACCCCGGTTTATTTGCCGCTTGACCCGAACTGCCGGCCGAAGTTTCTCTTGCCAGAGCAAGGGCATTATCCAGGAACAATTCCCAAGGGGTATTTCCCGGGGAGGGTGCCGAGCCAGGTTCATATTGGGCCCTCGCCACCAATTTCTGCAGGTAGCCCCAGATTTCCGGGTACTGGCGGGCATCGCCCCGAGGGGCGTGACAGAGCAAAGCCAGGAGCACCTCCGGCGCCTTCAGGCCAACCGCCGTCGCCGCCTCGAGAATCCCCTGATAATAGCTCTGCATCGACGGATACGACGCTGATAAAGCCTGGAGCAGCGGCTCAAAGGGCGACGCCAGACAATACACCTCCTGCCAGGATAAGCTTACCTCGGGCTGGGGCTCCCGGGTGAGATGGTCACTCAAAAATTTCGACAAAGACCGGCTGGGGGATTGGGGCGCTTTCTCCCAGGGAGGGCACAACCACCGCCAGGATTCCTGCATTTCAGGATCAAAGGACGGCGGCGCCGGCGCCACCTGACCTTCCCCGAACCACCTGATTCCAGGGGTCCCCCGGAAGGAGGCCGGGTCGAAGAGGGGTGACGGGTCCCAGGCATAAAAATGTTGTTCCCGGCCGGCGCCCAAAGCCGCGGTGCACTCGGCCCGCCACGGTCCATACGGCTCTAAGATTAATGCGCCCGGCCCGGTGGCAACTTCCAGGACCATTAACCCGGACCGCTTGCCGGTCGCCACCCCTAAATTTATTGCCGGTCCCGACAAACCAGGTCCCCACAAGCGGTTGACCCAGGTCTCGGGGTTTTCCCCGAAATCCACTCCCAGGTCAGTGCCATCCTGGGGGTTTACGGCCTGCAGAACCCAGCCCAATTTTTGATATTTTTCAGCATAACTCGACACCGCCTCCTCATAGTCGAGTCTAGATTTCAAGTTTAGGAGACTTTCCATCTCTTCCTGGTGGATTCTGACGCGCCTGTCTTGGGGATCCATGTGTTTGGCCTCGGCTGACTAAGGCGGATGATCCGGCCCGCAAGTCCCTCGCCCTTTTTCGGGCTTCAGGTTGAATTTGAATCGTATTTTATAACGGCAGGAATTTCTTACAATGGGCAGAACTCCTGATATGCGGGTTCGATTTTACTTATTTTGCCTTCAGCAAATATCGCCTCAGTCTGACGATAACCGCCGGCCCGGGGCCTTCATCGAGGAAACGGATGGCGTTGCCGGGTTCCCCGGGGAGAAAACCCCCATCCGGCCGTTCGCCCCTGGCGCCTTTGCCGGTGAAGTCTCCCGAAAACCTCAGTAGGGGCGCACCCGTGTGTGCGCCCAACCTGAGGGCGGACACATGGGTCCGCTACAAGAAAATTGTCGTTTGTTTGCAAATTGGTATCAGTCCGCATGGCGGCCAAACGAGGGCCGGTACGGGGACGGCGGCAGTAACGCCGCGGCGGTGGTTCAAGCGGCGGCGCCACCCTCAGCGTGGCGTCCTGGTTACCGAATCAGGAATGTACGGATAACGACTTATGTAGAGGTCAATCCTTCGCGGATGGCGTATTTGGTAAGCTCGGCGACGCTCCTGGTCTTCAATTTGTCCATGATTTTTTGGCGATGGGTTTCCACGGTCTTGACGCTGATATTCAGGCTTTCGCCGATTTTAACGGAGGTTTTGCCTTCGGCGATAAGCTGCAGCACTTCGCGCTCTCGGGGGGACAACAACTGGAAAGCTGATGATTCTTTGGGGCTGGTCGAGGACACATAGTCTTTCACCACGATGTCCGCCACCTCAGGACTCAGGTAAGTTTTATGTGACATCACCACCCGGATAGCCTTGGCCAGGTCCTTGAAAGCGCAATCTTTGAGCATGTACCCGGCCGCCCCGGCCTTGAGCATATTCAACACAAAACGTCTATCGTCATGCATGGAGAGGGCGATGATCTTGACCCCGGGCAGCTCGGCGACAATCTGCCGGGTGGCCTCGATGCCGTTTAAATCCGGCATCGCCACGTCCATGATGATCACATCCGGGAGCAGTTCCCGGGCCATCCGTTCGATCATCCGGCCATCCTCGGCTTCTCCCAACACCTGGATATCGTGCTCCTTCTCCAGCATGGCGCGGAGCCCCTCTCGCATGATCTGGTGATCGTCGGCAATCAAAACCTTGATGCTCATGGCAGTACCCCGTTCATCTGATAACCACCATATAATTATAATTATGTCAAATTTTTTAAAAAATAAAGTGCGGCAGGGAAGTGCCTCACCCAAATATTTTTCTTCAGTAAACATTATACTAGATTTTTTGGAAAATGGCAAAATCGGACTGCGCGGCCGGCGCCGGAGGGCGCGCCGGCCGCGCAAATCTAGCGGAGCGCCGCCGAGGAGGAAGGCCGGGGTTTTGCCGGCGGGGGGGCAACTGCCTTCGAGGCCGCCCGCGGGGAGGCTACCCTGATAAGGGTTGGGGCCGCCATGCGGTTGGTCCTCTTTTTCTGGCCTGGCCGCAGAGGCAAGCTCAGGGTAACCCGGGTGACCTCCCCGGGGGTGGACTCGATCTCCATCCGGCCGCCGAAATAGTTCAGGCGCTCCCTTATGCTGAAGAGACCGAAACCTTCGATCTTACCGGACGAGGCGCCGAGTTGGTCCGGGGCAAAGCCGACGCCGTTATCCTCAACGATTATCTCCAGATGCTCACCGGCCCTCCGCATGCACACCCTGGCGCAACTCGCCTGGGCGTGCTTGAGCACGTTGAACAGCAACTCCCGCACCGCCCTGAACAGGAGCGCCCGGGCTTCATTATCCAGAGGTTTGGGAAGATCGTCATCCTCCACGGACACCACGAGACCATACTGCTGCTGCATATGCTCCGCCAGCCATTCCATGGCGGGTTCGAACCCCAGGTCATAGAGGATCGGCGGACTGAGTTCGAAGACCAACGACCGCGTGTAGCGGATTGATTCCTCAATCAGCCGCCGGATTTCTTCCATGGGCTTGGCCAGGCTGCGATAAAGCGCCGATTCCTGGATCTTCTCGAACTTGCCCTTGGCCACCACCAGCAACTGGGCGATATTATCGTGGAGCACGGTGGCCAAACGGCGCCGTTCCCGTTCCTCGGTTAAGGACAGCTCTGAGGCCAGGGATTGCAGCTGTTCCTGGTAGGTGCGAATCTTTTCCTCGCTCTCCCGCCGTTCCGTAATGTCCTCGAACAAGGCGATGGCGAATTTGGGTTTGCCGCCCGCCTCCCGCACCAGGGAGATGGATTGCCGCCCCCAGCCGATCCAGCCGTCTTTGCGGACATAGCGGGTTTCCACCCGGCAGACGTCCTGCTTTCCGGTGACCAATTTCTGAAAATTTTCCCAACTTGATTCGGCATTCTCCGGATGGTTGATCCGGGTGAACTCCATCCCCCGCAATTCTTCGGGGGCATAACCCAGCATGGCCAACAGCGCCGGGTTCCCTTCAATCACGCGACCTTGCTGGTCAATGAGGGCTATGCCGAGGGCGGCTTCCCGAATAACCGTGCGAAACCGGGACTCACTTTCCATCAAGGCATTTTCCACCCGCCCCCTTTCGGCAATTTCCAGGCGCATCTCTTCGTTGGCCTTTTCCAGGGCATAAGTCCGCGCCCCGAGCCTCTCCCCCAACTGGACGTTGTCGCGGCTGAATTGTTGGATGAGCGTCTGGTACTTCAACAATATCAGGTAGGCGCAAATGGTCGCCAGGGTGCAACCTATAATACTCAGGTAGATATTCGAACTGGCGGCGCTGGCATGAGCAAAGAGAAAGTCCCTGAACAGCTGGAAGATGGAGACGGCCACAATTAACTGCAGTGAGACCATAATCAGCCGGGTAACCCAGCCACTGACCGTACTTTCGTCCTTGGGCGGGACTTCCAGGCGGCCCCCGGCAGCCAGTTCCCCCACGTAAGGTTTCGTCTGATCCATAGAATACCTTCCTCCCCGGTTGGGATACCCCCTGCCTACACCTACCTTGCCTGCACCCCAAATTTGCCTTTTTTAGACCAAATAGGGAATTAGGTATTCCCTGAATCTCCAGGTGAGAAATCCCTGAATTTCGAGGTGAAAACTCCCTGAATTTCCCCTGCGAAATATCCAGGTGCTCCCCCGGCGCCCTGTTCAGTCACTCGCCGCCGCCTTCCCGGACCTCCAGGATATTATGTGAGCCCTCCCTTAAAAGTGGTCGTACGGAATGCCCATCAGCAGCCTGACGTGATCCTCGACGCACTCTTCCAGGACCTCCAGGTTATAGCCCCCTTCCAGCACCGTGACGAGCCGGCCCCCGGTGGTCTCCTGGGCGAGGTCCAGCAGCAACTGGCCCATTTCCCGGTATCCCTCCCGAGTCAGGCTCATATGCGCCAGGGGGTCGTTGACATGGGCGTCGAACCCCGCGGAAATAAACACGAACTGCGGGGCAAAGGCCTGCAGGCGGGGCAGCACTTCCTTTTTCAAGGCCGTCAGGTAGTCGTGGTCATCGCTGTGGGGCGACAAGGGCAGGTTCAGGGTGAAACCTTGCCCCGGACCCTTACCCTCTTCCCGGCGGTAACCGGTGCCGGGGTAGCAATGCTGGGGGTCCTCGTGGAGGGACACGTAGAACACCCGGGGGTCCGCCTCCAACACATGCTGGGTGCCGTTGCCGTGGTGGACGTCCCAGTCGATGATGGCCACCCGCTCCAGGCCGAAGTGCTCCAGGGCGTACACCGCCCCTATGGCCACGTTATTAAAAAAGCAGAACCCCATGGCCCGGTCCCGCTCGGCGTGATGCCCCGGTGGCCGCACGGCGCAGAAGGCATTGTCCACCTGGCCCCCCATGACCGCCTCCACCGCCAGCATCACCCCGCCCACGGCCAGCAGGGCCGTCTGGTATGAGTCCCGGCAGATGCCGCAGTCCTGCGCCATAAAGGTATGTCGACCTCGCTCGCAGGCCTCTTTAAACCGTTTGATGTAGTCGGGGGTATGCAGGCGCTCCACCCATTTGAGCGGGGCGTAGTCTGGTTTAAGAAGCACCAACAATTCCAGAAGGTCGGCCTGCTCCAGGGCGCGATGCATAGCCTTCAGCCGATCGGGGCGTTCCGGGTGCCAGGCGCCCGGATCATGCAACAGGTAGCGTTGATCAAAAACATAGCCGGTACGGCGCATTGATCTCCCCCAGTTATAAAAAGTGCCCGCCAGGACGAGCTTTTAAAGGTTAACCTGAAGGGCCTGAGATTGTAAAGGAAATTTGGGCGAGGGACCAGGGACCCGGCGGCCCCTGATCCCTCGTGGAGGCGGGATTTCTGCCGCTTACCGCAGGCGTTTTTCTACCACGTCCCACTTGACGTTTTTAAAGAACGCCTCGAGGTAGTCGGCCCGTTTCAGCCCGTAATCAGTGATGAAGGCGTGCTCGAAAACGTCCAGGACCAGGAGGGGATTACACCCGGCGGGATGCCCGCCATCGTGTTCGTTGATCCACTGGTTAAAGAGGAGGCCGCTCTCGACATCCTGGTACAGGATGACCCAACCAATGCCCCGCATGGTGGCGGTGGCCTTGAAATCCTTGGCGCAGGTTTCTACCGAGCCGAACTGCTCGGTCTTTTTCTTCATGAGGTTGGGGGCCCTAGCCATATCCCCGCCGCCCCCCAGGTTCGCAAAGTAGAGTTCGTGCAGCCGCATCCCGTTGAACTCCCACCCCAGGCGCCGTTTCAGCTCGGCGAATTCGGGCGTCCCCTCCTTGCCTTCTTTCACCATGCCCGCCAGCAGCTCCATGACTTTATTGGTGTTGTTGACGTAGCCCTGGTAGAGGGTGAAATGATTTTTGAGCAGCGTGTCGCTGAATCCCGGCATCCCTAACAAAAAGGCAAAATCTTTGGCGGCATAAGCCATATATCCTCCTTGGCGGTCCTGGCGTCAGAACCTCGTAGTTTGCCTTAAAGATAGTGCCGGGATCAACCGATGCAAGGCGAGGTGGGGAAAATTCCCTCTCACCGGCGGCGGATTTTTCGGGGTAATACGAAGTTGGAGTCAAAAAACTATGAATATTCATGTCATTCTGAACGGAGCGCAGCGGAGTGAAGAATCTCGGCGGCTTCAAAAGAGAGATTCTTCGCTGCGCTCAGAATGACAAAAAATAGTCTTTTGATTGCTCGTTGGAATAAGGCCGGCAAACCGGCGGCCGGGCCGTCACCCGCCTGAAGCCGCCGCCGGCCTCCGGACTCACCCCGCCGTCCTTTTCGTTGCATCGGGGCGCGGGATTAAGTATAGTTATGAATCCTAAGGGTTTAGTCGGCGGATTCCAGGTCTTCCGGGTCCAGGAGACCCTGTTGAATCAGGGCGGCTTCCAGTTGGGCCAGGGCCTGCTTGAAGGCCGGATAGAGCCCCACCGCCAGGGACACGCCTTTGCGGGTGGGCACCCAGTCCCCTTCCTGATCTCCCGGCACGTGAACCCGGATATCAATGAGGCGATGACCCTTAAACTCGGACAGGGAAAGGAAAACCGTTTCCCGGGCATTTTTGGCGACCTGACTGATGACTTCGGACATCATGTTCCCCCTGCTGGCTGCCTTGACCGGCAGCTTGATTGGAGATTGACTTCGCCTAAATTCCCGACCTTGTCAACCCCTTTTTGCTATGCAACTCTATAATACCTTAAGCAGACGCAAGGAAACCTTCAAGCCCCTCACCCCCGGAAAAGTGGGTCTCTATGCCTGCGGGGTGACGGTTTACGACGACTGCCACCTGGGTCACGCCCGGTCCTGCGTTGCCTTTGAGGTCCTGGTGCGCTATCTCCAGCGCCGGGGTCTTAAGGTCACCTGGGTCCGCAATTTTACCGACATCGACGACAAGATCCTGCGCCGGGCCCAGGAGTTGGGGGTGTCCTGGAAGGAGGTGGCCGAGCGCTGCATCGCCTCCTTCCAGGAAGACATGACCGCCCTGGGAGTGCCGCCGGCCCAGATCGAGCCCAAGGCCACGGAGCACATCCCCCAGATCCTCGACCTCATCCGGCGCCTGGAGGACCTGGGCTTTGCCTATGGCGGTAAGGGCGGCGGGGGCGGCGACGTCTTCTTCCGGGTGCGCCGCTTCCCGGGATACGGCAAGCTCTCGGGGCAGAGACTGGAGGACATGGAGGCCGGGGCCCGGATCGAGGTGGACCCCAACAAAGAGGATCCCCTGGATTTCGTCCTGTGGAAGGCCAGCAAGCCCGGGGAACCGGCCTGGGACAGCCCCTGGGGTCCCGGGCGGCCGGGCTGGCACATCGAGTGCTCCGCCATGAGCATGCAATACCTGGGGGAGACCTTCGACCTGCACGGCGGCGGCCAGGACCTGGTCTTCCCCCACCATGAAAACGAACTGGCCCAGTCGGAGGCGGCCACGGGGAAACCCTTCGCCCGCTTCTGGCTGCACCACGGCCTGCTCACCATCAACGCCGAAAAGATGTCCAAGTCCCTGGGAAATTTCTTCACGGTGAAGGAGGTTTTGGCCCGCTTTCCGGCGGAGGTGGTGCGTTTCTTCCTCATCAACTGCCACTACCGCAGCCCGCTGGATTTCTCGGACGCGGCCCTGGCCGAAGCCGAGACCGCCTTGCTGCGCCTCTATACCTGCCTGGCCCGGATTCAGGAGGTGCTCCGGCCATACCCGGACCTGAAACCCCAGCATCCCATCGATACCTATCCCGACAACCTGACTCTGGAGGAATTCCACCGGTTCGGGTCGCTGCGGGCCCGGTTCGACGCCGCCCTGGATGACGACCTCAACACCGCCCAGGCCCTGGGCTACCTGTTCGAGACCGTGCGCCTGCTCAACCGCCTCCTGGAGGCGCCCTCCGCCGACCCGACGTACCTCACCATACTCCGGGAGATGCACGATGAAATAGTGGACCTGGGCCGGGTGCTGAACCTCCTCCAGGCCGACCCCCAGACCATGGTCGCCTCCCTGCGGCAGAAAGCCGCGGACCTCAAAATCGCCCCGGACGAAATCCAACGCCTCATTGACGAACGCACCCAGGCCCGGAAGAATAAGGATTGGGGAAAAGCCGATTCTATTAGGCAGCAACTCCTGGACCTGGATATCCTCCTGGAAGATACACCCCAGGGGACCCTGTGGAAAGTGAAAGGTTAGAGTAATATCAGAGTGGGCACTACCCACCCTGATCCTGAAAAGGGGTTGCCATGAAATTCCGGGTAATTATTGAGCAAGATGAAGACGGCGTCTTTGTGGCCCTCTGTCCGACGCTGCCGGGATGCATTTCCCAGGGAAAAACCAGGGCTGAAGCGCACGCCAATATCGCCGATGCCATCAAGGGGTACCTGGAAAGCCTGGTCAAACACGATGAACCGATTCCACCTGCCATAACCGAAGAAATTATTGATGTCGCGGTATGACGAAGCTGCCGGTGGTTTCGGGGCGGCCTGACCGTGGCAGAACCTCTTTAACTTCTCTGATCCGTTCTTTCCTGGAAAAGACCTATCCACATTGACTATCCACCCTTAACTGATTAGATTTCTAACAACTTTACCAAGGAGGCGCCTATGCCCACATTTGTGATGTTCGGCAAATATTCCGCCGAGGCTATCAAAGCCATGAGCCCGGCCCGCACTCAATCCACCGTGAACTTCATCAAGCAAATGGGCGGGGAAGTGAAGGCCATGTACGCCGTGTTGGGCGAGGTTGATCTGGTTTTCGTGGTCACCCTGCCCGGCATTGAGGCCGCCATCAAGGCCTCGGTCGACCTCTCCAAACAGACGGGCATCGCGTTCACCACCTGTCCGGCAGTAACCGTAGAAGAGTTCGACAAACTCGTCGCTTAAGGCCGGGGCCTAGGAATTTTGAGGAGAGGGCCGGGGTGAGTTTTTTGTAAGGGAAAGGGCGCTTACAAAAAGCCCTTTGCCCCCTCCCCCAATTTCTTAGCGGCAAGACTCAGGCCGCCGGCCTTAGTCTTGCCTGCAAAAATGTTATATTTTGTAAGCGTTCAGCTATCAGCGGTCAGCGGTCAGCTTTTTGAATTAAAACAATTAGTTGTATTAACACAGTAATTCAAGCCTTAGCGACCCGATTTGGATAAGTCCTTGTTTTTGCTGATAGCTGATAGCTGACTGCTGAACGCTTACTATATTTTTATCATCCCGAATACCGATATAACCCTATATGCCCGGCCAATTCCATCTTGTCACGTCTTTCACGCCCGCCGGCGACCAGCCCCAGGCCATCCGGCAGCTATTGGCGGGGGTCCGGGCCGGGTACCCCCACCAGGTGCTGCTGGGGGTCACCGGGTCCGGCAAGACCTTTACCATCGCCAACGCCGTGGCCCGGCTGAACCTGCCCACGTTGGTCCTGGCCCCCAACAAGACCCTGGCGGCCCAGCTCTACGGCGAGTTTAAGGAGTTCTTCCCGGACAACGCGGTGGAGTATTTTGTCAGTTACTACGATTACTATCAGCCGGAGGCCTATGTCCCGCAGGCCGACCTGTACATCGAAAAAGACTCCTCCATCAACGAAGCCATTGACCGGATGCGGCACTCCGCCACCCGCTCTCTTCTCGACCGCCACGACGTGATCATCGTGGCCTCCGTGTCCTGCATTTACGGTTTGGGCTCCCCCGAGGCCTACTACGGCATGCTCCTCTGCCTGGAGGAGGGGGCGGTGATGGACCGCCGGGAGGTGTTGAGCAAGCTGGTGGAGATCTTGTATGAGAGAAATGATATTGATTTCCATCGAGGCACGTTTAGGGTGCGGGGCGATCGGGTGGAGATCTTCCCGGCCTACGAAGAGGACCTGGCCATCCGGGTGGAGTTTTGGGGCGACACGGTGGAGGCCATCCGGGAGATCGACCCCCTGCGGGGTCAGACGCGGCGGCAGCTCAAGCGGGTGACGATCTACCCCGCCTCCCATTACGTCACCTCTGACCTGGTGCGCCGTCAGGCCATGGCCGCCATCGAAGCGGAGCTGAACGAGCGGCTGGCCTGGTTCCGGGACCAGGGGAAGCTCCTGGAGACCCAGCGCCTGGAGGAGCGCACCCGCTTCGACCTGGAGATGATGAAGGAGCTGGGCTATTGCCACGGCATCGAGAACTATTCCCGGCACCTCACGGGCCGGGCCCCGGGGGAGCCCCCCCCTACCCTGCTGGATTACCTGCCCCGGGAGTCCCTGGTGGTCATCGACGAGTCTCACATCACCATCCCCCAACTCGGGGGGATGTTTCGAGGCGACCGGTCCCGCAAGCAGACCCTGGTGGACTATGGCTTCCGCCTGCCGTCGGCCCTGGACAACCGGCCCCTGTGCTTTGAGGAATTCGAGGCCCGGGTGCGGCAGCGCATCTATGTCTCCGCCACCCCCGGCCCCTACGAAGTGAAGCAGGCCGACGGCCGGATCGTGGAACAGATCGTGCGCCCCACCGGACTCATGGACCCCCGGATCGCGGTCAAACCCGCGGCCAACCAGGTGGACGATCTCCTGGGGGAGATCCGGGCCCGCCTGGCCAAAGGCGAGCGGGTGCTGGTCACCACCCTGACCAAGCGCATGGCCGAGGACCTCACCGAGTACTACCAGGACCTGGGCCTCAAGGTGCGGTACCTCCACTCCGACATCACCACCCTGGAGCGCATGGAGATCATCCGGGATTTGCGCCTGGGGGTCTTCGACGTGCTCATCGGCATCAACCTCCTGCGGGAGGGGCTGGATCTGCCGGAGGTCTCCCTGGTGGCCATCCTGGATGCGGACAAGGAGGGCTTTCTGCGCTCGGCGCGCTCCCTCATCCAGACCTGCGGCCGGGCCGCCCGGCACGTCAACGGCCAGGTCCTGTTTTACGCCGACCGCGTGACCCCGTCCATGGCTGCGGCGTTAGAAGAAACCAACCGGCGGCGGGGCGTCCAGGAGATTTATAACCAGGATCACGGCATCACCCCGGCAACCATCCGGAGCCGGATCAAAGACGTCCTGGCCTCGGTGTACGAGGCCGACTATGTCACTGTGCCCCTGGCCGCGGAGGAGCAGGCCCCTTACCTGGCCGAAAGGCCGGAGGCGGCGATTAAGCGCCTGAAGAAAGAAATGCAGGCCGCGGCGAAGAAACAGCAGTTCGAGCGGGCCGCCACCCTGAGGGACCGCATCCGGGCCCTGGAGGCCGAGATTCTGAAGTACGGGGGGTAAAACCTGTTCCGAAAAGTTCCTCAGCACAGGTTGAAAACCTGTGCCACCATATCTTTTCATGCTTTATGGGTGGGCCAAAGGCCCATGAGGAACTGCCTTGAAAAGTTGCCAGTGGTCAGTGGTCAGTGGTCAGGAAAAAATGTAGCGACTGCCCACCATCCTCATTATCCCTGTTAAAGGTTCCTCAAGCACAGGTTAAAAACCTGTGCCACCGGCCTTTTCATTATTATGTTTAGGCCTTATATGGTAACCGGTCAGGGTGATGTGAAGAACCGTCTAAGTATAGCGGATTATTAATAAACCTCCGGGGCCTGGTCCCTTTCCAGGTCATCGAAACGGGTGAACTTGGCCTCAAAGTGCATCTTCACCGTGCCAATCGGCCCGTTGCGCTGCTTGCCGACAATGACCTCGGCGATCCCCTGGTTGTCCGGCGAATCCTTGCGGTAAACCTCGTCCCGGTAGATGAACATGACGACATCGGCGTCCTGCTCGATGGCGCCTGATTCACGCAAGTCCGATAGTTGCGGGCGCTTCCGTTCCCGCTTCTCGGGCTCGCGGCTGAGCTGGGACAGGGCGATGACCGGCACGGCCAGTTCCTTGGCCAGGCCCTTCAGGGAGCGGGAGATCTCGGAGATCTGCTGCTCCCGGCTGGAGAGCTCCGGCCGCCCGTGCATGAGCTGGAGGTAGTCGATGATGACCAACCCCAGCTTGCCGTCGGCCTTGAGGCGGCGGGACTTGGCCCGGATGTCCAGGACGGTGGCGGCCGGGGTATCGTCGATATAAATGGGGCAATCCAGGAGAATCCCGGCGGCTTCCTGGAGCTTGGTCCACTCCTGGCCGGTGAGGAAGGCGGCCCGGCGAATCTGGGAGGCGTCGACCCGGCCCTCGCTGCTGAGCAGGCGGCGCACCAGCTGCTCCTTGGACATTTCCAGGGAGAAGAAGGCCACCGGCACCGGGGGGATCGACTGTCCCGCCCCGCGGCGCCGCCCGTAAGCGGCATTAAAGGCAATGTTCAGGGCCAGGGCGGTCTTGCCCATGCTGGGGCGAGCCGCCAGGATGATCAGGTCGCTGGCCTGGAACCCGGCGGTGTAATTATCCAGATCGGTGAAGCCGCTGGTCACCCCGGTGAGGGAGCCGTCTTTCCGGCCCCAGATGGCCTCCAGGGTGGCGATCTCGGTGTCCACCAGGGCGCTCAGGGGGGAAAAGCCCGGGCGCACCTTGGATTCGGCCACCTGGAAGATCTGGTGTTCGGCGCGGTCCAGAAAATCGGCGACGTTCTCCACCGGGGCCAGGCAGGCGGCGGCGATCTCCTGGGTGCAGTCCAGAAGGCGGCGCAACACCGACTTGTCGTGCACCAGGCTGGCATAATATTCGGCGTTGGTGGCAAACCCCACCTGTTCGCTGAGGCCGGCCAGAAACACCGGCCCCCCCACCCCCTCCAACTTCCCCCGCTCTTTCAAGAGGGCGGAGACGGTCACCAGATCCACCGGCTCGCCCCGGCCGTAGAGGTCCAGCATGGCCTGGTAGATGCGGCCGTGGGCCTCCCGGTAGAAGTCTTCGGGTCCAATCACGTCGGCGATGCGGTCCATGACCTCCGGCCGCACCAGGATGGCCCCCAGCACCGACTGCTCGGCCTCGGGGTTGGCCGGCGGGGTGTAGCCCACGGGGGCGGCAGCCTCCGCCGGGGCAAAACGCCTGCTAGTTTTGGGCATAGGGTGCTTCCCTCGATGCTGAAGCATTGGTGTTCAGGGGAAAATGTGAACCTATTGAACTATGAAGCGATGAAAAATCATAATGGATTTCTTTGGAGGAATGCAAAGGAGCCATGAACCCATTGTAGGCGATAGGAGGAAATCGGCAACCATCGACTGGCACAAGTTTCACTTTTAATAAAGGGGGTTAGCGTATTAAGACTGATAGTGGCAGTCTCCCAATTCCCTTTCCCAATGAGGAAAAAAGGGGTAAGGGATATTCCTCAATAAAATTGCGACCATAGGATCGGCGGAATACTGATGCTAGCCAATTTTATTTCTTAATGGGGCGGGGGTTGGGGGGAGAGGCAGGGGCCGTGGGCCCCTGGCCTCCTCCCCCAAAAGGCTTTTTAAGCGGCCTCGGGCACCACGACCACGGTGACCGTGGTCTGAACTTCCGGGGCCAGGCGGATGGTCACCTCGTAGGTACCCAGCTTCTTGATGGGTTCCGGCAGGTCCAGTTGCTTCTTATCCACGATGAAGCCCTGGCTTTCGAGAGCCTCGGCGATCATGGCGGCGGTGACGGAACCGTAGAGGCGCTCGTCCTCCGCCACCCGCTGGGCGATGGTAACGCTGGCGCCTTCCAGGTGGGCCACCTGGGCCTGGGCCTTTTCCCGTTCAGTGGCCTGCGTCTGGAGGTACTTGCCCTTGGCCAGTTCCACCTTGGCCAGGTTGCCCGGGGTGGCTTCCATGGCCTTTCCCTGGGGGATCAGGTAATTACGGGCGTAGCCCCGAGCCACGTCCACTACGGCGCCCATGGCGCCCAAAGGGGTAATCTCCTCAGTCAAGATGATTTTCACCGCAAACTCCTCCTCAGGCATCCTTGGGCCGATGCAACCGGCGAAAATCCAGCCACAGGTCCATCAACCCCAGGGTGATAATCAAGAAAAAAAACGGGTTCAGAAACAGCAAGGGGTAGCCGATCATCCGCAGCAGGCGCGGCAGCCCCAGGCGGTGAAACCAGGTGGCCACCACCGCCACTCCCTGGCAAAAATAGATCACCGCTGCCACCATGAGCAGGTTGAGGCCAAAGAACCGGGCCCCGGTCACCGGCGCCAGCAGGAGAGAGCCGGCCCCCAGCAACACAAAGATCAGCCACTCCGGGGCCGCCCAGTGATACAGCGGCGGATCGGCGGCGCCCCATCTTAGGAGCACGATCAGCTGCCGGGACAGGACGACGTTCAGCCAGGCCACCAGTGCCAGGTTGGTGACCAGCAAACCCGGCAGGAGGCGCTGCAGCAGGGCCTCCACCTGAGCCGGGGCCACGCCGGGGACCAGGGGGCCGGGGGCGCCGGCGGCGGCATCCCCCATGACCTTGCGGACGATGTCCATGACTTCGGCGCTCTTTTGAGCCAGCAGGTCCTGGGGCGAAATCCCCATAAAAACCGCCTGCCCGAGAAAGACCAGCAAGGCGCCCGCGGTCAAGGCCGCCACCGTCACCATGATCGCCTGAGGCGCCGCTACTCCCCGGCACTGCAGACCGGCCAACATCACTCCCATGAGCAGCAGGTTGAGAAAACCCAGGTTTTGCCAGATGGTTTCCAGAACGGGGTGCAGACAGCAGATGGCGGCGGCAGCGGCCAGGGCCAACGCCCCCGCCGCCAACTCCCCAAGGCGCCAGCCGGTTACCAGCACCGGCAAGGGCGCCAGAACGCCGACCAGCAGGTAGGCCAGGGGATTAACCTGGGCCCCCAGGAACCCTACAAGGAGGGCGCCCAGGCAGAGGAACCAAATGACGAGACCCCGGCCCACGGATTACCCCTCACCCCTGCCCTCACGTAATGGGCACTTGCGGGGTATAGGAAATCAAGGCCAGCAGCCGGGCCTGCTTGATGGCTCTGGTGACCCGCCGCTGATGGCGGGCGCAGTTCCCCGAGATGCGGCGGGGAATGATCTTACCCCGCTCCGTGACAAATTGTCTCAGGGTATTGACATCTTTGTAATCGATGGGCAGCTTGGCGTCCACGCAAAAACGGCAGACCTTGCGGCGGACGTAAAATTGTTTCCGTTTGCGGCGAGGCATTACAGGCACGGATTATTCCTCCTGGGCAGGGGCGGCGGGTTCTTCTGGCACGGCGGCGGCCGCGGGGGGCGAGACTTCCACCGGGGCGGCAGCTTCCACCGGGGCCGCAACTTCCGGCACGGCTTCCGGCGCGGCCGCCTTGGCCTTGGCCGCGATCTCGGCCTGCAGGGCCTCCAGATTCACCTTGTCCGATTTCTTGGTGGTGAGGAAGCGGATGATGCGATCGTCAATCCGGTAGTTGCGCTCCAACTCCTTGACCGTCTCGGACGACCCGGCAAAATCGGCTAGCACGTAATAGCCCCGAATGGTGCCCTGGATTTTGTAGGCCAGCTTGCGGCGGCCCCACTCATCCAGCCCCACCAGGGTTCCACCTTGAGAGGAGATAATCCCGGAAAACTTGTCGATGGCGGATTTTACTTCTTCATCGGGGAGGTCGCCATTCACCACCCAGACCGATTCATAGCGGCGCATTCTTCCTCCTTATGGTCGAATGGCCCTGGTGCTCTAAGGCCCAGGGCAAGGAAGGGTAAAAATAATAATTTATCAGATGCGAATCGGCTTGTCAATGGGGCAGGCCGGAAGAGATTGCGGTATTAACTATTTAAGACATTTGTCACGAAAATTGCTAAGTACATGATTGTTTAAATTGACAAAAAACTATAAACCGGCGATGCTATCTATAATCCAGCACATACGGGGGAAAGATCAAAATGGCAACCTATATATCATTTTCCGCGGAGATTAAGCCGCAAACGACTGAGACGCTTATCGCAGTGTTGACGGATCAAGTTAATAAAAAAGTTGATGAAGTT
>Ga0066636_10001239_pt1 | contig 15723 bp, 13 predicted proteins | sample CryGeyCG2014_080_2_FD_62736 | JGI IMG/M metagenome (GOLD analysis project Ga0066636, IMG submission 62736) | Groundwater microbial communities from aquifer - Crystal Geyser CG07_land_8/20/14_0.80 | ecosystem: Environmental > Aquatic > Deep subsurface > Groundwater | place: USA: Utah: Grand...
CGCGTGATTCTTCACTTAGCGGCTTCCCACCTCAAACGCGGCTTCCGCCGTCTTCCCGCTCAATACGTCGAGCAACCGTATCCTCCATTTCCCTACCATCTCGTTCAATGCGACGCTCAGCGTTGTCCGGTAGCTTCCGTGTTCCGCGACGATGTTCTTCGTCCAATAGGGACACGGACTGCCATCAGGACGTGTCACCTCCATCCGCAGCACATGGTCGCCAGCGGGGCCAGGACGCGTCTGGAGTTGCGCGGTGATGCCGACACCGCCTCCCTGCTTCACACGTTTGGTTGTTGAGATGTTGAGCCCTGCGATCTCGTACGGGAGTGCGGCGATGAGTTGCCCCGCGGTTGGCGAGACTGCCACTGGAGTATTGTCTGTGTGGCCGAGGTACTGGTGGCCACCGACATCGTAAAGGTGGGCGGGGCCGAGAAGCGACAGCGTTGCCGCTTCTGTTGCCGGGCCATACATATTGCGGAGGATGAAGTAGTAAGAAATGTTGCCGCGGCTGCGCTTGAGGAAGAGCGTGTTAGGAACCGGTTGGTTGTCCTCGCCCAACAGAACTGCGTCGGGGGCGACGCGCCTCAGCGACAGTAATCCCCGAAAGAGGTCGCGGGCCGCCGGTGAACGCGTTGACCCGTATCCCCACAGCTCACAGTTCGGATAAGCGGCAAAGCCCTTCCCGAGGGGATGCACGATGGTGTGAGCGGAACCATCGGAGTACTTCCCGTGGGACTGTCCCTTCGTGACTGTCAGTTGGCGGTCGTGACAGGTGGTGCTCAACTTGATTGCGTCTCGGATCATCTGTGATTTGTCGACTTCAAGCTCGGTGGTGCTCTCGTCGCAAGACGCGGTGGAGCGTCGGATACCGAATAGGGATTCCATCCATTCGGGAGAACCGCCGGGCGAGGGACGACCGTGCTCGTCACGTTCAGCAAGTCGAACATCGGCGATCACGATGCCTCCGTTGCGCACAAACTGCTCCAGCGCCCGAGCCGTCTTGGCAGCGAGGCAGGTGGCGCGCGGCACCACCACCCCCCGGAAGCCGTCGGGAACAGACTCAGCGCATTCCTCTTCATTCAGCAACCGCCACGACAGACCCACATCCTCGGCGAGGGATCCGTAGCTTCCCCACACTTGCTTCACATCGTGCCACATCGTGTAGTCGCCGCGTTTGTAGTAGCCCTCCTCATCGAAGTGTTGTGGCTCGAGGTAGTAGGAGAACTGGCTGGGGTAAGATTCCATCACGCCAACCTGGGCAGGCTCCGGTTGGGAACTGAGGATCGCCTTGGCGATTCCCGTTTTACGCATCTTCTCATCCAGCGATTGCAGCCATTGCCCCGAGACGTCGGTTTCATAGGTGGGGGAAAGCACGCCACCGTGCAAACCCTCTATTCCGTTGTAGAAGTCGATACGCCCCCCTCCGTAGCCCAACTGTCGCCAGGAGAAGTGATCGGTCACTGTCCGCGGGTGTCCGGCGTAGTTGGGATAACCAATGTGGAGTCGCCGGAAGGCCGCATCCGGAGCGTAGGAACGAACCTGTTCGAAGGTGCGGGGGTACAGCTCGGCGGTGGCGTTCGATCTCGGTCCGTGGAGATAATAGGCCATGTATGCAGTCCACGGGCTTTCCCAGTGAATGTTGCCGCTGGTGCGAGCACCGGGGTCAAACTCCCGCAGCTTCTCCTGCACTTGAGCGACCGAGCCACAAAACGACTTGGCTGTAAAGATCCGAAAATCAATCCATCGCGACCAGTTCGCGAGCAATCGTGCCTGCCGACCTGGCAGGGCCATAACCTGGTCCCACGATCCAACAGAGGTATCCCAACTTGAGTTGAGAGATTCCAACGTTCCGTACTGCTTCTTAAGGTACTGTCGGAAGGCGGCCAAACAGTACTTGCAGAAGCACTGGTCATCCACGCTCTTTTCCGTCTTTACGTAAACGTCCCTCTGAAAAGTGGCCTCGTCGCCGATGTAGTAGTCCATTGGGCTGTAGAGCGTGGCGATGGGCGCGCGGTCTTTCACAAGCTGCAATCGGCGCTCGATGCAGGCCGGGTCATGGGGGCAGATCGGGTAACTGCCGCTTCCGGGTCGAGATATTCCCGGCCAGACGCGCACATTGGGTGGATCGTCGGGCAGCACGTCACCCCAACTTCGCGGGGAACCGCCGCGAACTGCCTTCGGCTCCCCGAAGTACCCATACCCGTAGATAAAATCGTACCCGTACATTGGCCGGATGTTGTTCCTGAGGGAGAAGAACGCTGCGTTCCACGGATTGCCGGAGAAATTGACGCCGCCGCCATCGACTCCGAGTTGCCGCATGAAGGGAAAAGACCGGTTGGCTTTGGCCCCCCCGCCGAGGCCGTAGACTTCAAGCATCAAGTCATCCACGCGCGGCGACTGCCTGACGAAGAGGTAGGACTTGTGGCGATGGAGAGGGTGCCCGTCCGCTTCAAGAGTGAGATCGAGGCGCAGGAGGGAACAATCGGTTTCGATGGCGCTGGTTGCGACTTTTGCCGCCGTTCTCCCCCGATCGAGATTTGCCGCCAGGTTCCCCTCCTGAAGAATTCTGTCATACGTGTCCACCAGTCGCCACCGAAGGCTGGCGGATCGGGGAGACTCACTCTCGACATCCACGACGACCTCCGCCCTGCTCCCGCGCTGTTGCAGAGGCACGCGTGGTTTCGCCAAAACGATCTTTGCGCTGCCGGGCACTTCAAACGCGGCGCTGCCGTAATCGACCACCTTGCCTGCCGCGTCGCGCAAAATGACGTCCGCCGCATAGCTCCCCGAAGCAAGCGGACCTCGGGCCGTCAAGCTCACCGCGCGGAGGGAATCGGCCGCAAAAGATTCCGTTGTCACGCCGCCGGGCCACTCCACCACCTCGTGGAACGGATTCCGCAACGTTGCCTCGACGGTTAGCCGGGATTCCGTCTTTAGAGAGTTGCGGACGGCGACGGCGAGCGCAACCTCATCGCCAGTCACCTTCGGCGTATTGATCCGAAGCAACCTCACCTCAGACTCCCGCTTGGCGGCCCACTGAATCAACTTCGAGAGAAGAAGATAGGAATATTCGTGGTAAGGGTACTCCTGATACCGCTCACCCCACATCGCAGGCGTCTGGTCCTCGAAATACGTGTTCAGCTCCACCCCATGCGTTGCAGCGTTGATTACCGCGACGCGCCCCGCCCCGGCAGTCCCCTGCACCAGTATCGGGTTCCCATCATATTCCAGGGCGGTGTCTCCTTCGCACTTGACCAGGCGATTCTCGGCATAGATTGCAGTCGGGGGGAACAGCCTGAATGGAACAACGTCGGGCATTCCCTGACCGCGGAAGAGTTGATGAGAAATTGTGCGGATCATCCCATCGCGCGCGGACTTCTCATCCGTGAAGTGGATGTGGTGTGGAATGGAAGCGCCCGGACCCACGATGAGCGGAGAGAGAGCGTCAAGCCAATGCGTTCCCGGGTTGTGTGGGGACACGCCCGCGAGGACAACCCCCATTCCATCTCGCACACGGTCGACGACGAGCTTCTGAACGTCCTCCGGAGCGTTCCGAAGACGACACCCGTCGGCATCGATCACCAGCGCATCATAGCGGTTATGCAAAAGCAAGCGGCGGAGGCGTTCGGCTTCGTCCTCGTGCTCTTCCACCTCATAATGCTGTCGAACCGCGGAACCACGCTGTCCCCACAGTGCGAAGGAATCCTTCGACAGGAGGTTGCCATCCCGGTGGAGCACGTCGTCACATTGCATATCGAGGCGTTGCGCCAACTCAACAATCTGTCGCGAGAGTTCCACGTCGATGATCAGCAGCGCCCGAATCGGCCCGCTGCGGAGCGGTGTGGCCCAGGGGATATGCTCAGTCAGCGGTCCGGAAAGATTGGGGCGGCGTTTTACCGAAGAGTCTTCCACTATCCGAGGCACCAGTGGCTTGAGCGCATACTGGCCACTGGGCGACTTCACAACGAGTGGCTTTTCCAGCGCGGCGAGCGGTCCGCCCTTCTCGTCGAGAACACGCGCGGAGACAACATGGGTTCCGGGAACCTTGATGGGGACGGAGGTGGCAGAGCTTGTCATCTCGTCCACCGATAGAGAAAGAGACTTCGATCCGAGGTTGGTCTGCTGGCTCTTTGTCGCGTCCCATGCGAGCAGCTCGTCGGCAAACTCCACCGACACTTTTCGTGTCCGGTCACTGACCAGGAAAGCTTCTGCGGTCAGCGTCTGCCCCACTTCGGGCTGGGCAGGCGAGAGTCGCAATTCGCCGACAATCCCCTCCCCCGCGCCGGAAATCTCCCGCAGTCCGCGGCAGGGCATCAACTTGACTGCTGTTCGGAAGCTGTCGCCATCCTTTAGCCGTGCCGGCTGGTAGTACCATTCCACGGTGGGGTACTCGAGCATGGAAGGGGTCATGCAGATGTAGTAGTGGAGCAACTTAGGGTAATCCACGGTAAAGACCGCGCCCACTGGCGGGGCATCTTCTTTCGGGAAAGCGAGGGTTCCAATCCAACCCCGCGCGGGGTTCTTCATTAGTCCGTCTTCGATGGCGAACTGGTTGCGCGCCTGAGGGGTGAAGGGGGCAGCGAGGATGCCATTCGTCAAAGGGATGTAGTAGACGCTGCGGAACCCCTGCTGTGCCCCCGGTGTTCCCAGCCGGAGGATGTGCTGCCACCACAGCCCAGTCTTGACGGACTCCGTCGCGTCCAGCTTGCCGGTGTCGAAAGTTACGGCGCCCACGATGTCGAGGGAACTCCGATCCCTGGAGAGGACGAACTCCTTCTCGATTTTCAGATTGGGCTGACCCTTGTTTGTGACGCGGACGCAGACTTCCTCCGCTCCCTGCTTCACGATCTCCGCTTCAGCGGCCGTGGCCAGGAAGCTACCCGGATAGCTTTCTGTTGTGACGCGGTCCCCGAACAGGCCGCCGGGCGTGTCACCACGATAGGGGCCGAAGCAGGTGAGGTCGACATCCGCGGGCTTGTACTCCAGCCGTGCCACTCGTCCCCCACTGCCGGGCTTCAGCACCGCCCGCAAGAAAGCGTTTTCGAAAACGATCTCCTCCGCCCCATCTGCATCCACATCAGCCCGGGTCACCCGGCAGTCTGTCAGCGTGCCGGCGCATGCGGGCAGCGGGGTGCGTCCAACAGCGCCGCAAGCCATCAATGCCAGCAACACAGCAAGCAGTCTGACCGTCAATCCTGCGAGCATGTTCAATCCCCCATTCCATTAATAATCTGCTACGCATTCCCGCGGCAATTGCCGCGGGACAAAGTGGTCGCCGATGCGTCACGCGGCTTCAGGGCTGAAATCAATTGCGTTGGTGATGAACGGCATGGTCACTGCCCATGCCATATTGTGCGACGGGGCGGAAATTGTCAACATCTGTGGGGTGCCTGACTTGCATTTCCGGACACGTACCCGGTGGACTATTTCCCCTACATCCGTTTATAATGGAGTCGCATTTCACTGAGCGATCTCTGAAGGTGGAACATCCGGTGCATCCCCTCGCTCATTCGCCAATTTGCCGATTATTCGAGGAGTCTGTTGGAAGTGGGAAAGAACCTCTACGAGAAAGTCTTCGATCTACACACCGTCCAGCAGTTGCCGTCCGGCAACTATCAGGTTCTGATGGGATTACACCTGATTCATGAGGTCACCTCCCCACAGGCCTTTGCCATGCTACGTGAACGTGGTCTCGACGTAATGCATCCCGAGCGCACATTCGCGACGGTAGACCACATCATTCCCACGCACAGCCAGGGTCGGCCTCTGGCCGACCCGGTGGCTGAAAAAATGATGCAGCATGTGGAGAAGAACGCTGCAGATTTTGGGGTCACCTACCTTGGGCCGCAGACGGGAGATCAAGGCATCGTGCATATTGTGGGACCAGAGAAGGGCCTGACTCAACCGGGGATGACGATTTGCTGCGGCGATTCCCATACTGCCACTCACGGCGCGTTTGGCGCACTGGCATTTGGGATTGGCACATCTCAGGTGTTCGATGTATTGGCTACTCAAACACTGACGCTATCTAAGTTAAAGGTTCGACGCATCGAGGTCAACGGCAAGCTCTCGCCCGGCGTGTACTCAAAAGACGTCATCCTGTACATCATAGAGAAACTGGGAGTTAAAGGCGGCGTGGGCTACGCGTACGAATTCGCTGGTGAAGTCTTCGAGCACTTCTCCATGGAAGACCGCATGACGGCCTGCAACATGGCCATCGAGGGTGGTGCGCGGTGTGGGTACGTGAACCCCGACCAGATCACCTACGACTACATGAGGGGGCGACGGTACGCCCCGAAGGACAAGTGCTGGAACAAGGCCCTGGACTATTGGGAGTCGGTAAAGTCTGACGCAGATGCGTTGTATGATGACTGTGTTGTTTTCAGGGGTGAGGACATCGAGCCTGTAGTTACGTGGGGAATCACGCCGGGACAATCGACATCAATCAACGGGACAATCCCTCGGAAGGCAGATTTCCCCGGACACGAACAGACACTGATTCAGGAAGCCTACGACTACATGGGGTTTGAGCCGGGACAACCCATCCGGGGGACGAAGATTGATGTTGCTTTCATCGGTTCCTGCACAAACGGACGTATCTCGGACTTTGAATCGGTCGTGGAACTGATGCGAGGAGGCAGCTTCAAGGTCGCGCCGCATGTCAGAGCGTTGGTTGTTCCCGGGTCACAGGCGGTGAAAGCCGAGATGATCCGGCGCGGCTACGATCAGGTTTTTTCCGACGCTGGATTTGAGTTCCGCGAGGCAGGGTGCTCCATGTGCCTGGCGATGAATCCTGACAAACTGCAGGGGAGAGAAATCTCAGCGTCGTCGTCAAACCGCAATTTCAAAGGACGTCAGGGATCACCGACTGGACGCACACTGCTCATGTCACCCGTTATGGTCGCCGCCGCGGCCATCGAGGGGGAGGTAACGGACGCGAGGGAATTGTTCAGTATCGATTGAAGGCGTGCTTTCGTGCATCCCGTCGATCCTACACGATTTGCTGTCCCCGAAGGAGAATAACCGTGGACCCCAAACGAATCAAAATGACAGGCAAAGCCATCAGCGTGCGCGGGAATGATGTCGATACCGACCGGATCATTCCTGCCCGGTATCTGAAATGCGTTACCTTCGACGGATTGGGGGAACACGCGTTTGAAGACGATCGCGCCCAGTTGAGGGAGATGGGACAGACCCACCCATTGGATGACTCCCGGTTTGCCGAAGCGGAGATACTCTTCGTCAACAAGAACTTTGGGTGCGGTTCTTCGCGGGAGCACGCCCCTCAGGCGCTTATGCGATGGGGACTCGGAATCAAGGCGATTGTCGGAGAATCGTTTGCCGAGATATTCTTCGGCAACTGCGTGGCGTTGGGGATTCCCTGCTGCGTGGTCGATGAAGCGACGATGGATGAGCTTATGCGGGAAAATGAATCCGACGCCAGGACGTCTTTCGTGGTGGACATCGAGACCAGGGAGGTGAAGGGCAACCGACGGTCGTATCCTGTCACCATACCCGCGGGAGTCCGACAACAGTTCATCGATGGACGTTGGGACATGACTGCGGAACTGCTCGCAGCCAGAGAGCGTATCTCCGCAACGGCATCTTCGCTCCCCTACTTTGGGGGATGGAAGTATACTCGTTACGGGTGAGGGGGAAAGATGGATTTTCATCCGTAACGAGTATAGCAGGCGGCTCATACGAGTCGTGCAGCCGCAGGGCCGGAAGGCGAGAGAGACGCTCACGCCTTTGTCGATAGCACTTCCCTTACAGCGTCCCTCAGAGCCTCCGGCTTGAAGGGCTTGGTGACATAGCTGTCCACCCGCGAAAGTCTGCTCATGATGCTCCGCTCCACAAACCCAGAACTAGCTGTCAGAATCATTATTTTCGCTTTCGACCACTCTGGATTCTGATGTATCGCGTTGATCAGGTCCCAGCCGCCCTTTCGTGGCATGCTAAGATCGATGATCAGCAAGTCCGGGACAGACTTGTCCAGCAGGTACTCCGCCGCCACCCCGTCGATGGCCGTAACAACCTTGTGCCCCAAGGGCGCGAGGATCCTCGGCACAATCTGCCTGATTTCCTGATCGTCATCAACAACCGCTATGGTTGCCAACTGACCTCACCTCCTTGATGATTTCGCGATTCGAGCTCGCAACGAGTCTATCAGCTCATACGAGCCGTACGACCGCCGCAGGAAACCCGCAAAAGGCCCACGGAGTTGGGTGTGTTACGGGGCAATTGTCTGCAAGTGCTCATGCAGTCGGTCAACCCAGTCACGCGCAGAGTCGATCTCCTTCGCTTGCGCCGCTTCCTCGATGGCGCGCCCAATTTCAGTGACGCGGTGGAATCCGTAGATTCCTCCCAAACCTTTCATTCGATGCCCGACTCGCTCGATAGAATCAAAATCACTGACCGCCAGAGCATCGCGCAAGGACAAGACATCACTCCGCCGGTTCTCCAGAAACATGGGGACAAACTCCTCGAGTTCAGGCTCAACCTGTATCAACTCGGAGGCGACAGCGTCCATGTCCCCGGTATCCTGAGGAATGCCCATCGCGGTATACTCCTGAATCGCCCCCAGCAGCCGGCGTTTCCCGAGCGGCTTGGTAAGGTGCGCATCGCATCCGGATGCCATGCTCTCCTCCGCCTCCTGCGACAGAGCAAAGGCGGTCAGCGCAATGATCGGGGTCCTATTCTTCCCTTCTCGTGACTCCCACTGTCGAATAGCTCTCGTGGCTTCATGTCCGTTCATCACCGGCATGCGGACGTCCATCAACACGAGAGCATACTGCTCGGACTTGAACATCTCCAGCGCCTCGAGACCGTTTGTCGCAATGTCGACTCTATGTGGGGTCCACTTCAGGTACGACTCAACCACGAATCGATTCTCGGCGTCATCATCCACCAGGAGTATCCTGGCGGGACGGATCGCCTGCCCCAAGGGCTCAGGAGTCGCCGTCGCCAGGGAGTCTGCCGTCTCACGCAATACCGACACGATGTCGTCCGCAAGACGTGATTCGGCAATCGGAACAACCATGTAGGTCCGAGTATCCTGACCACGCGGACATCGGCCGGACCATTCGGCGCATGGTACCATCAACTGCACGATGTCAGGAATCGGGCTGCTCAGAATCACCAGTTTGTACGGGTCGAGATTCGCGTGTTGACGCCTCCGGATATCCTCGAGTGCCTGCGTCGCGTCTCCGGCCTCTGTCACCTGCGCTCCCCAGTTGGATAGCCTTTCCGCCAGTAACCTGCCGTGATCAGGATTAGCGTCAACGATCAGAATGGTCATGCCACTCAGGGCCGCCCGAAGCATTCCCCGGTAAGTCATCGGGCTCTGGCTATGCCCGAAGTACACCGTGAAGTGAAACGTACTGCCTTGCCCGAGGGCGCTCTCCGCCCAGATACGTCCCCCCATCATCTGCACCAGTCGCCTGCAGATTGACAAGCCCAACCCCGCGCCTTCATTCAACCTGCTTCTTGCGGACCGAACCTGAGTGAAACTGTCAAAGATCACTTCGAGTTTGTCTGGTGGAATCCCGATGCCAGTATCGAGAACGGCAAAGTGGACAGTCGATCCGGTGTTCGTCTCGGGAGACGGGTGTTCGGGGTCCCGCTCCTTCTGCACCGTCAGTGAGACGATGCCCTCATTCGAGAACTTGATCGCGTTACTGAACAGGTTGATGAGAACTTGCCGCAGTCGATGGGGATCCCCGCGGAGAATGACCGGAACATCTGGTCCAACGGTGTACGAGAGTTGGAGGCCTCTCTCATTCGCCTTCAGGGCGAGAAAATCCAATGTCTTCTCGACCACCTCGACCAGGTTAAATTCAGTTTCCTCAAGCGCGAGGCGGCCGACTTCTGCCTTGGCGAGATCAAGGATGTCCTCAATGAGAAGTTGTAGCGCTTCACCAGACTTGCGGAAAACCTGCACATATTCTTCCTGTTCCGAAGTCAACTTTGTTTCGTCGAGAACTTCCGCCATCCCCAGAATCGCGTTGAGTGGGGTCCGAATTTCGTGGCTAATGAGCGCGATGAACTCGCTCTTCGCGTGGTTTGCCTCCTCCGCGGCTGCCTTCGAGCGAACAAGCTCGCGAACTCTCTGCCTCTCGTAGGCATGGCGCAATGTCCGCGCGAGTGACCGGCTGTTGACCACGCCTCTGAAGATATGATCCTGCGCGCCCGCTCGCACCGCCGCGACGCCGAATTCCTCATCATCCTTGCATGTCAATACCACCATGGGGATAGCGGGATAGGTCTCACGGATGTCACGAATGGCGTCCAACTCAACTCGCCGACAGTCCCCGGAATCCATCAGCAGTGCATCGATCTCCCCTGAATCAAGCAATCGCCTACCGACAGACAGAGCATCGGCGACCTCGAGATCGAATGGTTCGCCCGACGATCCCGCCAAGGCCGACTTCACCAACTGGAGGCTTGTTGGATCCTCCGATACGAGCAGCACTCGCAACTTCTCACACCTCAGATAGCTCGGGCCCTCACTCACTCAATGCCGGCAAGCCGTTGTCAGACGATAGCGCTTGCTTCGGGGCAACCCATGTTTTCATGCACAAATTCTACCACATGCAGGAGCAAGTTCGGCTGCTGCGTGAACAGCTTGAGGAACTGCTCGCCAACCCGAGCACGGACAAGTACCGCGCCCAATGGGCAAGGAAACTGTTGGAGATCAACAGCTCTGGTCAGCAACCGGCTAACTCCGCGACCTTCACGATACAGACGCTCACCTGCGGTAACTTTGCACTCATCGCGCTGTCCGGGGAGATGTGTGTTGGGTATTCGCTGCGGTTCAAAGCAGAACTGAAGGACAGGCCGATCATTGTCGCCGGCTACTGCAACGGTATCATCGCTTACGTTCCAACTGCCAGGATACTTTCCGAAGGAGGGTACGAGGCAGATGGCAGTTACTTCTACTTCGGGCTACCCGCGCCATTCAAGCCGGAGGTGGAAGAGACGGTTGTGCGGAAGGCGTTGGGAATGGCCAGCCCATCATCGGATTGCCAGCAGCCCCTATGATCACGACTACGAGTGACCCATCTCGGTCAGGCTGAGCAGTGCTTCCCCTAACCACTGATGGATCGTTTGTTGACAGACTCTCACAGCCGCCGCGATCGTCCGGGTCGAGTGCAAGTCAGATTTGTGATGGCGCATGATTCGGACTCTGTGAGTCCGCCGTGATTGTCAGCCCTGTAGGCCCTGCTACAGGGGTAATGTGACGGTTCCACCTGTTCCCTGCGAGCCCCCGCTCGCTCAGCTTACCGACAGCAGGGGCTGTCTGGGAAAGGGGAGGCCCCCACCGTTTCCCCTGTAGCAGGGGCTACAGGGCTGACGATCACAAATCTGACTTGCACCCGTCCGGGTCTCCTAAGTTGACAATTCCAACTCAAGAGAGTAACTTAATGTTCCATACGGACACGCGCAGGAGGAGAAACCCGCTGGGTGCCTCCTCCTTTTCGTTGGGAAGGAAGAATCATCGCGATGGGTAAGATCAATATCGGCATTGTTGGCGCAGCCGGCTACGTCGGTGGGGAACTTATCCGGATACTGAGTACCCACCCGGAAGCGGAGATTGCAGCCCTGTCACGCGTGCGATCCGAAGGAAATCAGGACCTCGCGGACGTGCAGCCGCAACTGCGGGATGCTCTGAACAACATCCCCCGCCGTGTTGCTGCATTTGACGCGGAGACGCTGGGGGAGGTGTGCGATGTTGTCTTTATCGCCGCGCCCCATGGGCAGGCGATTGCGATGGCGCCCCCACTGTTAAGGAAGGGGGCCAGGGTCATCGACATGGGCGCCGACTTCAGGCTGAAGGATCCGTCGGTTTACGAGCAATGGTACAAGGTGCAACACACCGAACACGAGTTGCTGGCGGAAGCAGCGTACGGACTTCCTGAGATCGACCGCGAACCCATTCGCTCCGCCCGACTCGTTGCCAACCCGGGCTGCTATCCCACGTCAGCGTCGCTGGCGCTGTTCCCCCTAGTGAAGGCCAAGCTGATCGATTTGTCTACCATCGTCATCGACAGCAAATCGGGAGTGTCAGGTGCGGGAAGGTCGAAGCTAACGCTCGACTTCTTCTTTACCGAAGTAATCAACGATTTCAAGGCCTACAGCGTTGCCAGTCACCGTCACACGCCGGAGATCGAGCAGGTCCTTGCGGAGATCGCCGGGGAGTCCATCACGCTGTCGTTTACGCCGCACCTGCTGCCCATCGCCCGCGGGATTCTGACGACTACCTACTCCGTTCTCCGGCCGGGTGTGTCGGAGGGACAGATTCAGCAGCGCTTTGGCGAGTGCTATCAGGGAGAACCGTTTGTGCGTCTTCTTCCGGATGGTTTACTCCCACAGATCAAGCACGTTGTGGGCTCCAACTACTGTGACATCGGGTGGAAGGTTGACTCCAGAACCAACCGGATCATCACCGTGTCCGTTCTGGACAACCTCGTGAAAGGCGCGGCCGGCGCCGCCGTGCAGAACATGAACATTATCTTCCGCCTGCCGGAGACGATGGGACTGAAACACCCTCCGTTCGTTCCGTAGCGCTGTCCTTCGACGGACACGCTTGAACGCTCATCCCTATGCGCTGATGAAGTGATGTGAGGAGAATGCCAGCAACACCAAAACCTTTTGAGATTATTGAAGATGGAACATTGACATCGGTCGCGGGCATTCGCGCGACCGGCCTGCACTGTGGCGTCAAGAGGAAGCGACACGACCTGGCGCTTATCTACTCCGCGGTCCCGACAGTAGCTGCGGCGGCTTTCACGACCAACAAGGTCAACGGGCCTTCGATTCTCGTCTGCAAGGAGAACCTGAAAACCCCCGACGTTCGAGCCATCATTGTCGTCAGCGGCAATGCCAACACCTGCACTGGCAAGACCGGTCTGGAGAACGCCCGGGAGAAAGTATCGCTGACCGCACAGAATCTGGGATTGAAATCGGACGAAGTGCTGGTGTCATCCACCGGCATCATCGGGCGACCCCTCCCGATGGATCAGGTGAGAAAAGGGATCGGTCGCGCCGCGAAGGTTATATTGCGGTGGACCGAAGAGACCTCTCTGGATCCCTCCGAGCACGGTCATCTGGCGGCGCGGGCGATTCTGACCACCGACGCCTATCCCAAGGAGATTGCCGTCCGCGTCAAACTCGGGCGCAAGACCGTCACACTTGCAGGAATCTGCAAAGGGGCCGGAATGATTGCTCCGAATATGGCCACGATGCTCTGCTACATGGCAACCGATGCCGCCATCGCGCCTCGGTTGTTGCAGCCGTTGTTGAAAGACGCGGTGGAGAGGTCGTTTAACTCAATCAGTGTCGACGGAGATACCAGCACCAGCGACACGGCGGTGCTGCTCTCCAACGGTCTCGCCGGGAACGCCGCTATGGACGCCGAGGGCAAGGACTACGCGCGGTTCAGGGACGCGCTGCACTTCGTCACCCGGTTTCTGGCTCAGCAGGTTGTGCGCGATGGCGAGGGCGCAACGCGGCTGATGGAGATATGCGTCCGAGGAGCTGCCAGCGATGTGGAAGCAAAACGGGTAGGCATGACCGTCGCCAGTTCACTTCTCTGGAAATGCGCGGTGTTCGGCGGTGATCCCAACTGGGGTCGCATCGCCGCAGCAGTGGGGCGGGCCCCCGCGCGAGTGAAGCAGGAACGTCTGGTTGTGAAGATCGGCAATCAGACAGTCTTTGCCGACGACAGCCCAACCGACTACAACCTCAAACAAGCCGAGTCCCACATGCAGGAGCAAAAAATCCACGTTACCATCGAGCTGGGACTGGGCAATGGAGAGTGGACAGTGTGGGGTTCAGACCTGAGCTACGACTATGTGAAACTCAACGCGGAGTATCATACGTGAGCGGTGATGAGATGGGTGAGGTGTTGCCCTCCGTCCCGCAGGTGGCCTCACCCTGACAGCACGAATCGGTTGATCGCTTTGACCCCCCCGCCGTTGTTGTTGGGTTCGGTGATGCAGTTCGAGGCGGCCTTCACCTCGTCGAGGGCGTTTCCCATCGCAACCCCCACCCCTGCGAACTCCAGCATGTCGAGGTCGATTGCGAGGAGCTTGAGCGCGCACCGCTCCTGCCTATTGGTTCCCGCCCTCACCGGTTCGAGACTCGGGCGGTGTATCCTTGGGACTCCAACTCCCGGCGAACTTGTTCGGCGCGCTCCGACTCGGAAAACGCGCCTACCTGCACTCGATAGACGGGCTTTCCTTTGACGATTTGCTTGGCAGTAAAGGTGTAATACCCCTTCTTTTGCAGCTCGGACGCCATCAGAGCGGAGTTATCCTTGGACTGAAACGATCCCACGACGACTCGGTAGGTTGTGGGTGAATCACTAGCACTCGTCGACTCCACCCGCGGCTGAGTACGCGGTTCGCCCGGGGACACGGGATGTTTGCTGGTATTGGAAGACGTAGACGTGGGTTTGGGCCTGGCGGATGCGTCCACCTTTGCGGTCGTGGCGATGAACCTGTGGGCGCTCACGGCTCTGGAATCGTCCACCTTCTTTGTTGTCACTGACTTTGGCTTGGTCGCCTCGACCTTAGTCGCCTCGACCTCAGTCGCCTCGACAGGCTTCGGGGGCGTCCGGTCGGAGTCCGATTCGGCGGGCGTGGTTTCAGGCGGGGATACCTGCTTCGTTCGTTGTCGCGGATCACCGGAAAGACGGATCACGACATCTGGTTGTTGCCCCGGTGAACTCTCTGCGGGCGAGGAGACGACACCATTCTGAGCACCGGGAGAACTGTCCGAATCCCCCGAACTCGAGCCGGTCGCCGCGCCGTATTCACCGGGGATGTGCTGCTCGACCGACTGCTGACGATTGGCAATCTTGCCTCCGATCACGTATTTCCCGAAGCAGTAGGACGCAAAAGTGATCGCAGCGAAGACACAAACAACCGCGAATTTGGAGAGGACGTTATGCCCCATGTCTCTGACCCTCACGACTGTAATGGGCGCGTCAAACGCGATGATGATCGTTCAAAATGATTGCTGAATTTAGCCATCGAGGGGACAGAGTCGCTTGACGATCGAGATCAGTTCGTCGGGCTCCAACGGTTTGGTCAGGTGAACGTCTGCCCCGGACATGATGCTGCTGACCATCGCCTCATCCTGTCCGAGGGCGGTCAACATGATTACAGGTAGTTCGGCCGTATCCGGACTGGAGCGCAACTCGGAAACGACGCTCCAGCCGTCCAGTCTGGGCATCATGACATCGAGAAGCAGCAGGTCCGGTTTCCACTCCCGCACCTTGTCCAAGGTTTCCAGACCGTCGTAGGCGAATTCGGTCACGTATCCCTCGGTATCGAGAGTCAACCCAAGCAATTGACAGACAGAAACCTCGTCATCCGCTATCAGGATTTTTCTAGACATCAGCGCGTCCCCATTTTGCCCTACGAACACTGGGTTCATGTTAATGAGTTTGGCGCCCTTTGTCAAGCCGTCACGGTGAGTAGTGTCAACGCAATTTAGAAATGTCTGGTATTGTGCAAGATAGAAATGTCTGGTTTAATCTATTGGTAAGAACAGAGCATGGAGGGCGCTCGTCTTGCGGTTCCCCTGGGTCGCTGACGATGAGTACGGGGTGGTCCGCGTCACTATGCCTTGCCAGCGGTCTTCCCCTCCGTGGGAGCCTCGGTATGGAGAGAGTAGTGCGAGGCTTACCGACTCGCAATTGTGTGCCCTCCCTCCTGT
>Ga0066636_10001247_pt1 | contig 15676 bp, 15 predicted proteins | sample CryGeyCG2014_080_2_FD_62736 | JGI IMG/M metagenome (GOLD analysis project Ga0066636, IMG submission 62736) | Groundwater microbial communities from aquifer - Crystal Geyser CG07_land_8/20/14_0.80 | ecosystem: Environmental > Aquatic > Deep subsurface > Groundwater | place: USA: Utah: Grand...
TCGACCATTTTCTTGATCTCTGGGTGATCCTTAACAGTTTCCCCGAGGGGAAAAGAAGTCATGGTGAAGGAATTTCTCTGTTCGAATTGTTGAAGGGTGCGTTCAATATTTTCTATGGCTCTTCGCCATTGATTTTTTTCAGCCTCCGAAGCGTGCAATGAATTCAGTTGCTGCCGGAGCTTGGCAAGATTACGTTCATAGGTATGTTTTGTCTTAACATTATAGAAAGTGGCTTCTTTGTTGGAGAAAGTAAGATTGAGTTTCCGTGCATACATCCCCTTGGATGAGTTCTGCACTATGATTGTGTTCCTAATTACGGGTGGATTGGTCAGATCGACCCCTGTGTGTCCTCCTATGATGAGATGGATCCCCGAGATTTTCTGGGCTAACTCTACATCTTTGGGATAACCGAGATGACTCAGGAGGATGATGAGATCGGTTTGGGGCTCAAGTTCTCTAACCATTTCCTGTGCTGTTTCGACAGGGTCCCGGAAGATCAATCCCTTTTTCCTTGGATCAGATAGGCCTAAAAACACATCTGGAGAGAGGAGGCTGAAGATCCCGATCTTCAGCCCATTCACTTCTTTTATGACATGACGCTGAAAAAGCGGTTTCCCGGAATCTTCATCAATCACATTGGAAGAAAGGAAGGTTACATTGGATGTTTTCGAAAGCTCTACGAGAAATTTCTTCCCAAGGCTTAAATCATCATCTCCAATTCCGATGGCATGATAACCCATGAGGTTAAGACTCTTCAGAATGAGATGAGCCTTTTCCTCCAATCTCTTTCTTTCACTTTCCGGATGAGGAACTGAGAATTTTTTGAAAAACAGATCCCCCGCATCTAAAAGGAGTACTCCTTTCTCTTTCTCCGTAACTTCTTTGACCCAAGTTCCTCTTCTGGCCAGACCGCCAAAACGTGTTGTCGGTCCTCAAACGGGGCAGGGATCGATCTCACTATTAATGTTGTTTGTATAGAGAAGCGTCAAGGAAATGGAAGGATTCTGAACAGGAAAGGAGAGTTCACTTAAGAATAGAAGTGGCACAAAAGGTAAAACGGCTATAAGGAGCCATCTTCTTTTCATCCCTGTACACTCTCCCAAATTAGATCATAAAGAAAAGAGAAAAAGCAACTCCAAAAGAAGATCACGTTTTTTCCGCCCCCATTTTTTAAACCCCAAATAATTAAATGGTCAGCCTTGATCATTATTATAAATTTTAAAAACCTTACAATACTTGCACTCTCTTTTAATACCGAGCAATACTTCATTCTGTGTGTATTCGTTTTCCCAGCAAGGTTTCTCAGGACATTGATAGGCGAGACAATCTGGGTAAACATACTTTGGACAATCTAAAATAACCCAACATAGCTTTCTTCCTTCCCCAAAGTCTGTCATTCCCATTCTCATGTTACATATGTTGATACTAAGAGGTCCAGCTATCGACTTTTCATCCGGATGGACATAGTAGAGGGAGAGCACGTTGCAGATTGAGGCTGCAGGCCGTTGACCGATTCACCTTTGCTGAACCCTCTCAAGCTTTATAGACATTCACACAAACGCAAAAGACGGGCGTTGCAAAACAAATAGGGAAGCGGTCTTCTTTGTTCCCGTGCTGTGCCTGGAACATCGCGAAAAAAGTGGGGCCGGGGTTCCCGGCCCTATGCGCTGCAATAGATTCTACAAAACCAGCGGATCTATAGAAAGACTTTAATCATTATCCCCACTGATCCTGGCGAAGACATGACACTTGCTACAGGAGTTCGGCATAATATCATAATCATGGCCTTTGGATGGGTCAGGGTTCTTGAGGATCGCGCTCTGACCGGGCCAAACGATATCGAAGACGTGGGAGGCTTCGTTGCCCTCGGCTATGGCGCTCTTTCCGTTCTTGTCGAAGGCAAGGTGATATTCGGCATCGACGCTGACATCCTGCAGCTTACCGGTCTTCGGCATATGGCACGATGCGCAGTTGCCCACGGGCATGTTCGGATCGTCGGGCGTATAGAGAGCCCCGCCCATTCCAGCGCCCGTTTGCATATGCTTGGCCACGCTCCTGGCGACCCGGTTGCGGGCTAAAGCGGCGTCGATGGCTTTAACTGAAACTGGGACTCCGTCCTTGGTCACTTTGCGGCCTGCGTCAACCTGGAGCACCGCCACATCGGCCTTGGAGATGTCCTTGAACTGACCGCGGGTGGCATGGCATGCCAGGCAAAGAGTGTTTTTCGCATAGGCCGGGTTTGCGAAATCATAGCCTGCGATTTTAAGCGAGGCCGGGCCTCCATCCAGGGTGTGGGCGTCATGGCAGGTATAGCAGGTGAGTTTTTCCGAGCTGTTGTTCCAATGGGCGGACCGACGCAATTCGGAATACTCCATGGAGTGGGCAGTACCGTGGGTCTGGTCAGGCCACGTCATGAATGTTCCCCCCTTCCATTCACTCCCGCGGTCGACTCTAGCCTTGTCGAAGTTGAAATAGAATGTCGCGAGATCATACACGCCCGGGACGAAGAACCCATGGCCAAGGGTATCCTTGTAGGTCGCGTCAAATGGGGGCTTGAAAATCCCCATCGGGTTCTGGCTCTTCCCATCGTGGGAGCCATGGCACTGCCCGCAGAGTTCGTTGCCCGCCTTGGCGGTCAGATATTGAGGTGCGATGATTTTCGTCTTATCCGACGTTTTGGCGTGCTCTGAACCCGGTCCGTGGCAATGCTCACAGGTGATATTCATATCTTTGTAATCCCAGTAGGTCACAACAGATTTGTAGCCCGGAAAGTCCTTTGTTTGGATCGTAACGCCTGTGGCATGACATCCGGCGCAATTTCGGGAGAGGGTATTGTTGGGCGTTGCCCAATCCTTCGGGGATTTCTGCCAGAACGCGGGAAAGCCAACCTCGCCTTTAGCCAGCGCCTTCGAATCTCTGGGGGTACCGTCCTGCATGATGTAAGTCGGAAGGAAACAGATATAATCCTGTTTTTGCCCTTTCCGAGATACATTGTTATCCTTCATCCACTTTGCGATAACAGGCACATCCTGGATTCTGGCCAGGAAGCGCTGCTTCCCCTCGCCGAAATTAGGGAAGCGGTCAGGGGTTTTGTGATTGGGGTCGGTGTAACCTTCACCCCAGTTGCCCTCGCCGCCTATCGTGCCGGCAACCGGAATCCAGATGGCGTCAGCGGGCTTATCGGAACAATCCAGATCGGCCTCGGTCAGAGAAACACCTTCTTTCTGTTCGGGATAAAACTTGAAGAGATACTGGCGGTTGGATTCGTTCCCTTTCGTGCACAATGCCAAATGGACCATGCCTTTGCCGTCTAGGGGGTCCTGTACCTTAAGCAGTTTGCCCTGTGGATCTCTGGGAAGGTATTTGCCATCAGGCTCCGGCCACATGTTCTTATAGATCAGGTGATCTGTCCCCTCCGTCACGAAGCGCGAGTGAGCAGCGGCGTGCGGGGTGCTGTCAAATGACTTGGACAAGTTGGCATCGTGACACCCAGAGCAAGTCTTCATTCCTACATAGGTGGCGGCTGCACTGGGACGGCCCGACAGGATGATCGTCACACCGGATACTGTGGCGCCGCCCTTTACGGAGACGGACTTTAGGGTCTCACCGTCCAAATATGCTTTGGAAGGCGCTGTGGCGTATAAGTACACGTTGCCGGGGGTCACCCCTTCGAGCTTGAAGGAGCCGTCTTTGGACGTGGTGGCAGTGATCTTCTGCCCCTCAACGGATACTTTGACCCCTGCGGCACCCTTGCCGTTTACGTCCAGCACTTTGCCAATAATCTTAGCAGACGCCGCATTCGCTTGATCAAACGCGATGATAGAGCATGACAACATCAACAGGAATAGCAACTTTTTCATTTACAACCTCCCTTTCCTAAAAGGCTTAGACGAAGCTTATTTCATTGATGTGACTTCAAAAGAGTCAAGAATCTTCTTAATGTCTTGACGATCAGTATTCCCTTCATTTCCGACGATCATATAGAGGATGAAGATTTGATAGGGCTCGTTAAAGGCATAAATCCATCCCTGTTCCCTTTTAACTCCTTCAACAGTGTAGGTTGCATATTTCTTGGCTGCGAATTGAACGCCTTTCAATGAAAGAGGTCCAGTCGGTCCAATCTCCACCTTGATGTCTTTACCGTAAGCTTCCTCCAAATCGTCTACAAGGCAGCCTGCACCCAACCCGGTCATGGCTTCGATCTTTACCTGACTAAACGTAACGTATTGGTCGGCTGGAGTAAAATCAACTTGAAGGCTCGAATGAGTCTTGGGATTGAATAAATACAACTCTGTTGGTTCCTTCTCATTTTCTCCGGGTCTGCCATAACCCATTTCTTCCAAAAAGTCGGGAAACTCAGTAGTCATCTTCCAGTGAGGTGGAACAGAGATTTTAAATGGGAATCGATTGCCTGTAAACTGGTTTCCTTCAATCCTTCCAATAGGAAAATTGAGATCAACCTTTACGGTCTCTCGAACAGGAACCCCGGCACATCCCACCAAGAAAGCAAGGAGAATAAATAAGAGAGTTGGGATTTTCACCCTTTTCATGGGTCCCTTCTCTTCATTTTTAGGTATTTGAAACTTCCATACAAAAGAAAAGGGGAGTTCTCATCTTCCCCTCATTTCTTAAAAAAAGATGACTTCAGAAGATGGGAGGAAGGTGAATCCAAGAACCATCTTCCGGAGTCATCTATCAAAACACTTTGATTCTTACGAGACATAAGAAAATCTGCAAGATTCATTCCGACAAAACTTCAAAATATTTTTAGTGATTCTAAATAGTTATGACCACAATATTAGGTAACGAAAGGCCAAATTTGTTACGCAAAGGTAACAATTTTCTTGGAAGAGTACCAATTCATTGAAATCAAAGAGAAAAATAAATTTTACCGTTTGGTAACATTAATCACGGGGAAGAAACAGCTTTAGCTCTTTGGAGGGCTCCTTTAATCATTTCAATCCGCAAAGAAACATTTGATCTTCATATTTCAATCTTCAGCTCTTTGATCTTTTCCCAGAGGGTCTTTCTTGAGATTCCCAGAATTTCTGCGGCCTGGCCTTTTTTACCTTTCGTCTTCTCCAGTACACTCTGAATATATTCTTTTTCAAAAAACCTCGTGGCGCTGGAGAGAGGTTTCGAGGCGCGGATCTTTTCGCAGATATTGCGAACAGGGGTCTCCCCGCCGCAGATCTCCTCCGGGAGGTCCTCCGCCTGAATGACTTTCCCTTTGATCAGGGCAGCGGCGCGCTCGACCATATTTTCGAGCTCCCGAATATTCCCAGGGTACGGGTATCTCAAAAGGAGGGTCTTCGCATCTTTGGAGAGACCAACAATCTCCTTCCCCATTTTTTTAGAAAATCTGTCTACAAAATGGTCTGCCAGGAGAAGAATGTCCTCACGTCTTTCTCTTAACGGTGGGAGAATGACGGGAACAACGTTCAAACGGTAATAAAGGTCTTCACGAAAGGTTCCTTTTTGAATCTCCTCTTTCAGGTCCCTTTGAGTAGCACAAATCAATCGAACGTCTACGGAGAGGGTTTCGTTTCCACCCACTCTCTCAAATTGCCTCTCCTGAAGGACGCGAAGAAGTTTCACCTGAACTCCGAAAGAGATATCTCCAATCTCATCAAGGAAAAGCGTACCTCCATCGGCCATCTCAAACCTTCCCTTTCGCTGCTTCAAAGCTCCTGTAAAGGCTCCCTTTTCATGACCGAAGAGTTCACTCTCAAGCAGGGTCTCCGGAAGGGCGGCACAGTTGACTTTGATAAAAGGTCCGTTTTTTCTCAGACTTCGGAAATGTATCGCGTTGGCCACGAGTTCTTTCCCTGTTCCGCTTTCTCCATTGATGAGAACTGTGGTGTCGGTTTGTGAAACCGTCTCGATCAGGTCGTAGATCTTAAGCATCTGAGGACTCTTCCCCACCAATCCCTCTAAACCATACCGCTCCTCCACCCTCTTGCGAAGAGAGATATTTTCCTCTTCCAATTGTCTCATTCGAAGAAGTCTTTTAATGATCAGGAGGAGTTCGTCCATGGCGAAGGGTTTGGTCAAATAATCGCTTGCTCCCGCTTTCATGGCTGTCACAGCAGAATCGATGGAACCATAGGCTGTAATCATGATTACCTGGGTATCAGGGTTCATCGTTTTGACTTCCTCAAGGACTTGAATGCCATCCATATCGGGAAGCTTGAGATCTGTGATGAGAATATCCGCAGGGTTCTCCCTGAGAAGAGTCAACCCCTTTTCTGCGGTTTCGGCAGTGGTGACCTTGTAACCATCGGCCGCCAGAGCGTCCTGAACTGTGATTCTCATCAAAGGTTCATCATCAATGACCATAATTCTTGTTTCGTCAACCATGATGTTCACACTCTCCTATTTCGAATAGATCGGAAACTGAATTTCGACGGTCGTTCCTTTCCCTTCCTGACTGGACAGTTGAATCGTACCCCCATGCCGCTCAACAATTCCCTGGGTGATCCAGAGTCCGAGACCAGTGCCCTTGTTTTCTCCTTTGGTTGTGAAGAATGGATCAAAAACTTTTGTAAGGGTATCTTCCGGGATTCCTTTTCCTGTATCCGAGATTTTCACGACAAGACGACCCTCTGAGATCACTGCACCTATCTTCAGAGCTCCTCCACCTTCCATTGCCTGAATCGAGTTTAGAAAGATATTCACAAAGACCTGGGACATCTGGTTTCTGTCCACCTCAATGGAGGGGAGCTTGTCTGAAATTTCTTTGACAACCTCGATCTGCTTTTTTCGGATCTGGTAATCGAGAAGGGAAAGGGATTTTTCGATGATGAAGTTGAAGTCGGTTGGGAACCGTTCGAGGTTAGGAGTGTGTGCGTACTCAAGAAGATTGGTCACCGTCTTTTGAATCCGTTTAATTCCGTCCTCCATCAATTGGAAGTACTCCTTTTGTCTTTCAGAAGGTAGGTCTCCTCTTTTAAAATGATAGATACAATTTAAGAGACCACCGAGGGGATTATTGATTTCATGGGCGACCCCAGAAGTCAGTTTTCCGATAGCAACCATTTTTTCCGTCAGGAAAAGGTTACGCTGAGTCCTTTCTCTTTCTTTTTCATCGTCTTTAATCCTTTTGAGTAACCGGTAGTAACTTCTTCGAAGTATTCCGATTTCATCCTGACCGGTTACAGAAAATGAAGAGGGATCTACCCCTGGTTCTGTTTCATCCATTTCTATTGCAAGGGATTTTAAAGGTCTGGTAATGAACCCAAAAAGAAAGGCAATGACTCCCGTAGCAATTAAGATAAAGCATCCGGTATAAAGGAGGTATTTCAATGCCATTGAAGAGGCCTCTTTTTTTAAGCTCTCTAGAGAGACTCCAATCCTTAACGTCCCCCACCGCTTGGTGGAGATGGCCAGAGGTGTGGAAATGTCAAGCACATTATCGGATGGGTATTGAAGAAGTGTATTCCATGAGTCAAGTACACGTTGGGTGATTTCATCCTGATATAAATTCCCAACTTCAACCATGGCGTTATGGACAATGACTTTTCCTTTTGGATCAAGGATCATGGTGTAGATGATGTTGAGATCTCTTCTCTGCATCAGGTCTGAAATATAATTGTCAAGCAATCCACCTTCTTCAACAAGGCCGATCTCCTCATAGAGCATGGTATTGGTGCAGGAGATAGCAAGCGATTCCACGAGGGCCTTACCTTCCCTGGCAATAGCGTCCTGTAAGAGCCTTTTTTCTCTCGAAATATTCCAAAAAGCCAGGGCGGACATGGTTGCTATGATGAGAATGGAAAGAAAGAGGGTAAACTTTCCCTGGAGGGTGCGGAAAGGATTGATTCTTATCATTCCCTGATCTGGCCTCTATTCCCGTGTTCTTTTTCTACTACCCGAAGAATCTTTCGGATGGAGTCATAGTCGGAATCAAGGGCCTCTGTGAACCCATACTTAAATTCCTCATCCCACCGGGTCATTTTTTTCTGACAATTCGGGTCTTTCAGATTCAGGTTAAGAAGAGCAGTTTTAACCGATTTTACCATCTCCTGCGGAGCATTAACCCGTACGACAATGGGCACTGTTGGAATAGGATCAGTCATGAAAATGAACCGAAGTCCGTCTTTCCGATATTTATAAGCAACGATATCTTTTACCGCCCCGGCATCAAATTGGCCCTTGAGAACAGCATTCGCAACGGAATCATGATGCCTGAGAAAATCGTAATGTTTCAGATCTTTCAATTTTATATTGGCCTTCGAGAGATAATATTCCGGAAGGATATGGCTTGCCGTTGACCAGGCCTGGCCAAAGGCAAAACTCCTTCCTTTCAGGTCGCTGAGATTATGAATTTCGCTACCTTCCCGGACAATAATAATCCCCCGATAATAAGGCTTCCCATCTTTGTTCAAGGCACGGAGGATAGGTTTTACTGGATACTTTTCACTTGCTTTAATATAGGATACAGGACCACAGGATGCAATGATGATTTCTCCGCTTCCGAGTCGGTCAATTGTATCCTGATAGACGCGTGATAGTTTAATTTCGAACCGGTAGGGAGTGGCCTCGTTTAAGTAATCGATAAAAGGCTGATAAAGCTGATACATGATTCTCGGGTTATACTTTGGACAGAGGCCAAAAGGGATCACCTGCCGAGACAGGATCGGAGAGGGAGAAAAGAGGAACGTCCAGCTAAAAAGGGATGCAAGACCGATAATCCATTTTTTCCAGGTTTCCATCGCTTTTCAATCCATATCGATAAGGAGGGCTTTCACTTTCTTCTCAATTTGGTCCCTGACCTCCCGAAAAACATCGATTGATTTTCCCTTGGGGTCTGGGATTTCCCACTCAATAATCTTTTTTGTTAGGACGGCGGGGCAGGTCTCCTCACACCCCATTGTTACCAGATAATCCATATCGACATAGGGAAGGTCATTCAAGCCTTTCGGTCGCTTACCCGAGAGGTCAATCCCTTTCTCCTTCATCACTTCGATCACCAGAGGATCGATCTGAGAAGAGGGTTTAGAACCTGCGCTATAGACCTCAACCTTTTCCTGTCCGAGAGCCTCTGCAAAACCTTGTGCCATCTGACTCCGCCTGGCATTTTCCACGCAGACAAAGGCAACCCTTTTCGTTTCCTTTTTAGACAAACTATTATCCTTCCATCGGATCCATTACAGGACCGAGCAAATCCTTTACCATCTCTGTTAATTCTCCAACTTTTACTAAAGAGAAGCAATAAATTGCGCCCTTTTTTTCAAAGCAAATCACAGCAAATTTATCCCCTGGGTGGATATTTGCTTTTTCTCTTAACTCCCTGGGAAGTACCATTTGGCCTCGCTCATCAATGTTGATGATTGATTCAACCTTATGCCTGTCATGGCCCAACGTAGTTTAGGGAGTGGTTCATTAGACCTTACCCATCATCTTGGACATCATCTCTTTCATAGGGAAATCCATTCCCTTCATCGTCTCCATACAGTTATGCATCATTTCCTGAACAAAAGATTTATCCTCCATCGCGGTCTTGCAAAATTCGGGAATTAACTTCTTCATCACTTCTTTTTGCTCGTCCTTAGATAAGTTCTGAAAACTACTCACGAAATCATCTACCTTACTCATCTTAACCTCCTCCTAATCTTTACTTGGTTTTATCTTTTCGGCCGGCAACATAGTTCCTGAACTCCTTAAGGAGGACACTTTTGTACTCCCGGCGGGCGGAGGCAGGGATATAATTATTATTTTTCTCCAGCCTATCGAAGATTTCATCGGCGGTCTCCTGATTCGGCTGTCTGCCTTCAGAGTAAAGGTCGGCCAGTATATCGTTCAAACCATTAACACGGACCCGTGTATCATCAGGAAACTTCAGCATGCGCCAGCTAACTGTTGGCCGGTCGGAATCGTCTCCTCATGTTATTAAACCTATCTTTTCAAACAGTGACATATTACACCTCCTCAATTATAGAAATCTACGAAAGCCCTCTTCTGATCCTTTACCATCATTTCATCTCCTCTCTTTTCAATTCAGTGATAGTGCCGGTCAGGTAAAATGCTGATTGTCAAACCTTTAATATCTCTTGAACAGCAACTCCTAATCGCTGAAGTCCCTTTAATTCTGCCTCCATCAGCGGAAACTGAAGCACAGGGAGGTTGAACCGCTCTTTAATCTCCTTCAGGTATTTCATCTGCATCTTTCTTCTATTTTTGAAAAAGTCATTTACACAAACCTCTTCCGGCAAGATCATATTTGCAACCACAACTTGTGTTTCAATTCCTGCCTTCTTCAAATCGAGCATAGCCCGGTATGACTCCGTGATTGGCGTTGACTCAGGGTAAAGGACAAGGCTAAAGACCGTGTGGCTCTTATCTCTCAGCATCCGGATCATTTCTTTGAATCTTCTCTGGGCCACTTCTTTAGCATCTGTATCTGCACCCGTTGAGATCATCATCTCGACCTGTTTGGCATAATCGAACGGAAGGTCAAGGAGTCTTAACGTATGTCCTGTTGGCGCTGTGTCAAACACAATCACATCGTAATCCTTGCTTTCAATGAACTGTGCGAATTTATCGAATGCAGCCATCTCCTCTGTGCATGGAGAATTCAACTCCTCTTCCATCGCAGCGAGCATATCATCTGAGTATTTTCCCTTCGCTTCATTCAGTATCTTCTCCTTATACTGTTTGAAGGCCTCTTCCTGGTCGATCATCACTGCATAAAGATCTCGCGCAATTTCTGCAGGTTGACTTCCCACCTTCACATCAAGGACCTGTCCGATATGCGCAGCAGGATCTGTTGTAACAAGAAGCGTTTTAAAGCCTTGCCTGGATAGATAAAGCGCCGCAATGCAGGAGATAGTGGTCTTGCCGACCCCTCCCTTGCCCGTAAAGAATATTGCCTTTGTCTCTATTCTTGGGAACCAGAGCCGTTCGATATCTGGCTTCTCAAGGATGAAAGCCTCCGGGGAGGGCGCTTCAAGACCTACATTGAAAGAGACCCCCCCACCGTTAAACAGTTCCTGTGCCACACTCTTGAGTGTATTGATTCCCTTAACTTCCCCGTCTCTTAGAAGCATGTAGCGCCTGGAACCATTGAACATTTCGTCTGTCTTCCTGATGATCTTTTGCTGTGACTCATACTTCTTTTTGAAAAAATCGATGTCGCAAACCTCTTTGGGCAATATCCCGTTTATAATAATCTTGCCTGACATTATCTCTATTGCCATAAGCTCCTTCATCGCCCGGACAGTCTCATAGAGGGAAAGTTCTTCCGGCCTCATGACGAAGACAAATTTTGTCCTGTCGGGATTTCTCAACAGGGCCATTGCCCTGTCGTACTTTTCCTTCGATTCCTGTATCGCTTGAACAGGACCGAGGCAGGTCTGTCCGCTACCCTTTGCCGACTCCTCTATGTGCTTCGACCAGTCCACCGGAAGCTCAAGAAGTCGTATGGTATGTCCTGTAGGGGCCGTATCGAATATGACGATTTCATATTCATTGGCCTCCATAAAATCGATAAATCGATCGAACGAGGCAATTTCTGTCGTGCAGGGTGAACTGAACTGCTCCTCAAGGGTAGCGATCACATCCTCCGGCATGATCTCCCTGAAAGGGCCTATGATCCTTTCTTTATATTCCCCTGTAGCCGCATCAGGTTCTATCTCCATGGCATAAAGATTCTGTACGCCGTCAATCGGTGTTATCTTGTGACCTATTTCCTGTTCAAAGACATCTCCGAGATTGGAGGCAGGATCTGTGGTTACGATCAATACCTTTCTACCTTCGTTAGCATAGTGAATAGCGGTTGCGGAAGCCATTGTGGTTTTACCCACGCCGCCTTTTCCCGAGAAGAAAATATATTCGGTCATTTCTTATTTACCTTCCTTTCCTGAATGGTCGATTACCCGCAGCAAGAAGGCATCCCTTTAACCATAAAGCCATTCTCGTAATCAAGAGTCGCTTTAGAAAGGGCCTCATGGGCCGCGGGCTCCACATAGATCTTTAAGTTATTCTTTTCTATTAATACATCTCCATCCTCTCCTTTTTCTGTCACATCAAGACCATAAGAGGCACAACATCCGCCTCCGGAGATAAAGATCCTGATATTGGAGATCGTCGTATCCGATTCTGAGAGGATCTTTTTAAACTGTTTTACTGCCGCATCTGTGATTTCGAACATTGGTTCACCTCCTGGTTTAGCGATTAGCCAAATTGCAATGTCATTGGTTTTCCTTTTTTCAAAGGTGCAATGCCTAACTCTTTACATAAATCTTCATACAGGGGATATTCCCCTGTTTTGAAAACTTTTCCGTTTACAATGGTGACCGGCAGTATCTTCTTACCGTTGCCATGAAGCAGATCCGCAATTGTTTTATTTGCCGTAAATGCTTTGATCTGCTGAGCAAGATTATACCGCTCAACCACTACGCCCTGCTTTTTCAACGCCAGAACAGCATCATTCAATTTGACAAGAACGGGGTCAATCCCTGGCCCGCAGACTCCTGACGAGCAGCACATAGGTGGGTCATAGAATTCAACTTTCATTTCGATTCTCTCCTTTCGTTTAAATTCTTCGCTTTATGAAAAACAACTCGATTGAACGCCTGACGGAGTCTCTCGATTTCCAAACGTTAGTTCCTGACAGTCGGTCCCGTCAGAGCAAAGAAGGATCTCAAGGGCTTTATAGACCTCCTCATATCGCTTGCCCAGTTGGGTTCTCAAGCGCATCTGCCTCTCCTTGTAAGTGAGATGGTTCTCCCGAAAGCCAAGGTTTTCCCGCTCCAGCATAGCATCTGTTTGCAACTGGACCTCGAAGACCTGATGGTTCCGTTGAATCGCAATCTTATACGCCTCAAATCCGCTCTTCTTCTTCCTCGGTCCGATGTAATCTTTTGTCTCCAGGAGTTCATGGAGGGGTAGTGCCTGAAACCATTGAATCGTTTTCTGTAATGCCGTCAAGTCCTTTGCAATAACTTTTATTCCGTAAACATCTTTTATAACCTGACTGTACTGATTCAATACCTTATCCCGTCTGAACATCTTATCAATATCGAAGAGGATATCAGCCACCTTGTAGGCGAGGTTTGACGGCGTTTTGATTCGAGTAGAAATCAAATGAATTCCAGAAGGATTTTCCCTTTCCACAACCCCTTTGACGAAGGAAGCAATGCTCAATGTTTTTTCACCGCACCAGCATAAGGGTGCGTGGAGGAAGGAGCGATGCGAATCTCCTTCCTCATTTAGGTCTCTGAAACTTCCTGGAAGTCTCGTCTGGGATTTTTGAATTCCCCCATGCTCTTTGTGGATACACCTTCCCCAGACCTCCGAAAAGAGAGAAACCCTGCACCCTAACATCCCGTCGGCCAGATCCTGGGTGAAATTGTAAAGCCCCCTCTCACCGGCCTCAATGGCGGCACAAAAGACTTCCCGCACATGACAGACATCTTCTTTTTCAATTTGAAACCCCTCATTGCGATGTATGCTGTTTCTCATTGCTTCCAAAATCTGGGTGAGCTTTGGATCCTGGACCACTTTTTCTAAGGACGATTTGAAAAATGTTCTTTTCATCTCTGATATCGGTCTCCTTTCGATCTGAAGAATTTGGATTTTTATACCAAAACTCTGAGAATTTTCTTCTAACTTTTTAAAGATGAATCCCTCAAAAACTTCCCCTCCCTTGGCGGGAGGGGATTGAGGGGAGGGGGATTAAAATCTTTTTCTCCACCCCCACCTTAATCCTCCCCCATCGAAGGGGGAGAAAGTTCAATGGGTAAATTTCAAATATTTTTGGTTAAATCTAAATCCCTATATATTTTTCAAACCGCTCTAAATGAGTCTCCAGCGTTTGGACTTCCCGGTAGATGTTTTTGGCCTCCTTGATTAAATCCTTACCTTCCGTCAATTTCGTCAAGCGGCGGGAAAAACCTCCAATGGCTGAAATCCTGTTACGAAAGGCATAGCTCGTTTCTTTAACCATTGTTTCCTTTCTTCTGAAAGATTCAATCAGTTGTTTGGTTAACTCAGCTTTGCCTACGGCCTCTCCGATTAACTCTCCCACCACTTTTAAATACTCGATATCTTCGGCTGATGTGATCGAGGCAGGTCTTGATGAGATAATCCCGGTTCATGCACCAGCTAACCAAGCGCGCAATTTCGATAAGATCCTCGTAACGTTTGGCAGGAATCTTTTCTTTTGCGAATCTAATGGAGCGTATTTTTGCCATGGTTAAAACCTATGCCAAAAACTTCCAGGACGTCTGTAAGTATATCATTCACAATAATGCCACTGCCTTATTATTCCTGCCTGTCCCTGCGCGTCCGGTAGGCGGGGGCAAACAGGTATGCTGGGGATGGTATATATAGAAAGTATTACCTCCTTCATTGAGGCCGGGGCCAAAGCCAGCCCTTTCTAACGGGGTTTCAATAACATTTTTGTATCTGCATAAACAGTTATAAAAATTGAAAATTTTTATGGCCTCTTCTCCAACAACTTTCCTTAGACGCTCTGATCCTATTCTACCGTCTTTAAGCAATTTGATGAGTCAAAGGGATTCTCTATAAAATCGCAACAACCAGGATCATTTTGCCATTCTCCATCAACCAGAAATCGGTATCCATATTGGCCTGGTTTGAGATTCAGCAAAATCTTCCACATCCCATTCTTGTCCCGCTTCAAGGGGTGTGAAGAGAGATCCCATTGGTTAAAATCTCCGGATAAAAACACACTTTGCGCAGAGGGAGCTAATAAACTGAACTCGGTTTTCTTTGCCTTCTGCTTCTTATTTGATACCTTTGCCATACTCGATCACCTCCTCCTTGAGAGAATATATTTCTGTCATGCTGAAATTTTTTCAGCATCTCGATTTGTCCAGTAAGTGCGATCCTGAAATCATTAGATCCTGAACTTGATTCAGGGCAAGGATGACAATTACGGGTTATGGTCCCACTTGCCTTCTTTTCCGAGGTTACGTTCCTTTGGATCTTCTGCGATTGCTACTGCCGGACTTAGAGGAGCGATCGCTTCCTCTTCGACTGCAAAATACTTCTTCCGGAATTTGAGAGCTACATTCACTAAACTGATAAGCACCGGAACCTCAACCAGTGGCCCAATGACAGCGGCAAACGCCTGACCTGAGTTAATTCCAAAGACGGCAACGGCCACAGCAATGGCCAACTCGAAATTGTTGGAAGCAGCAGTAAATGAAAGTGTTGCACTCTGCGGATAATTGGCCCCCACCTTCTTGCTCATATAAAACGAGACCAGAAACATAAGCACGAAGTAGATGAGCAAGGGAACGGCTACCCGGACAACATCCAGAGGAATCTTCACGATGAATTCACCCTTGAGGGAGAACATAACCAGGATCGTGAAAAGCAGAGCGATCAGAGTAATGGGGCTGATTTTGGGGATGAATTTCTGTTCATACCACTCTTTACCTTTCGTCTTTAGGCCGATGAACCGGGAGAGAATCCCCGCAATAAAGGGAATCCCGAGGTAGATAAAAACACTCTCAGCAATCTGGCCAATCGTGATATTGACCACCACCCCTTTAAGTCCGAGAAGTGGAGGAAGAATCGTAACAAAAATGTAGGCATAGATGGAATAAAAGATAACCTGGAAGACGGAGTTAAATGCCACCAGGCCTGCGCAGTACTCCGTATCTCCCTTGGCCAAATCATTCCATACGATGACCATGGCGATGCA
>Ga0066636_10001248_pt1 | contig 15676 bp, 13 predicted proteins | sample CryGeyCG2014_080_2_FD_62736 | JGI IMG/M metagenome (GOLD analysis project Ga0066636, IMG submission 62736) | Groundwater microbial communities from aquifer - Crystal Geyser CG07_land_8/20/14_0.80 | ecosystem: Environmental > Aquatic > Deep subsurface > Groundwater | place: USA: Utah: Grand...
GGCAATTGAAAGGCATGACCTTTCTAAATTATATCCGGGATTTGCCCCGGCTAAACCTAACCATCGCACCTCTGTCCCCTTGTCCTGCGCCACTTTCGGAACTTCAGTTTGCTAAATAGTAGATGAACGCGAAACGATGAAGAAGATCGCTCACTCATGTCTTAGCGCCACGATGGGATCCAGGCGGGCGGCCTTGAGCGCCGGGAAATAGCCGAAGATCACCCCCCTCCATTGCCGAGAAGAGAAAGGCAACCAAGACGAACTCCCCCCGTTGAAGACGAACGGCACCTAGAGCACTGCCGGGTAGTGCCGAAAGCCGCAGCGATCCTGCCAGAGCCGGGACGATGCCGATGAGGCCGCCGAATGAGGAGGGGCGATCACCTATCCATCGTTCGCCAGGGCATAACTTGTGCTGCGACCGCCCCCCGGCTCTTTCACCAAAACACCGCGCTTCACCAGATCATCAATATCCCTCAGGGCGGTATCCTGCGAGCATTTGGCCAGTTTGGCCCATTTGGAAGAGGTCAGCTTGCCTTCAAAACCGTCGAACAGCCGGTTGATGACGGCTCGCTGGCGTTCATTGAATGGCTTGTGGGTATGAGCCTCCCAGAAATGGGCCTTATGGAAGATGCCGGCCAGGAGATGTTCCGCGCCGTCAATGGCGCGATCAAGACATCCCCGGAACCATTCAAGCCAGGGGTTGGTTATGTCCGGAAGCCTCCATTCGTGTCGCAGCGCCATAGGAACTGAGGATGAAAGCATGGGGCTTGTATGTCAAGGGGATTGAACAAGCCATTAATCACTCGATGGTCTTGCTTTTGGAGGCGGTCTGCACGGCCTGTTCCATGCGGGCGATTTCTTCATCCGATAGAAAATCGAAGTGGTCCAGGCGTTTCCGTGCGGAGAGCCGGCCATTGTTCTGCAGACAGAAGCGGATAAAGAGGTCGATTTCCCGGTCGGGCATGTCTGCGATCTCCTGGATGGCCCTCTTTGCCTTGTCATAATGGGCCAGGAAAGCCAATTCTCCGGCCAGTTCCGTATCGATGGTCTGATCGATGAAGCCAAAGAGCGCTTCCGCCTGGGGTGTCATATCGATATAGCGGTACCACCCGGCCGTATCGTTATGAACGGTCATGCGGCCTTCCTCGTCGAGCGAGTATTCCACCAAGGCCAGGAGATGCCGGGAAAACGCCTCCAGAGAGGCGTCATAGCCGGCAGGATCCTTAAGCATGGATGCCGATACGGGGAACATGACCCCTTCGGGCGTAAAACTGCTTCGGGCAAGGATGTTGTGGATCAGGAAGCGGTGAATCCGGCCATTGCCGTCCTCGAAGGGATGCAGGAAAACAAATCCATAGGCAACGGCGGCGGCATGAATCACGGCGGGCATGCTGCCTGCGTCCATGCGCCTGTGGGCGGCCACCAGACCTTCCATCAGGCCGGCCAGATCTTCAGGCTTCGGGGAAACGAAGTGTATCTTTTCTTTCTGCCAGGCAACCGCCTCGCCGACATAATTCTGGGTCTGCCGGTAGTCTGAAGCGCGAAACCGTTCATCGACAATGCGATTCTGAAGCTCGATCAATCGCTTTTTTTCGCAAAAGTCTTCTTGCTCGGCCAGTTGAAGCAGCGCCACGAAACGTTCGATCCGATTCGAGGCAGGCTTGATGTGCTCGATCTCGAAGGAGGATTTCGTCTCCTTCGCGTAGAGGTAGCCGAGCGCCCGCTTCAGCAATTCCGGTGAATAGGCGGACAGGACTTGTCGGCATCGCTGGGGGAGGTCGGATGTTTCGAAGTCGCGAAGGGCAGTGGTGCGGCGAACTGTCGGGCAGAACAGGCGATCGCCCGGAAGATTATCATTGATCCTCTGACGGCGAACTGGTCTGGCCGGGGTGACCGTATAGTATTCATCCGGTTCGAGAAGATCGATGTAGTTGCCCTGTCTTAAGTCATCCAGCGGAAGCGTTCTGCCTGTTAGGAACTCGTACAGGAACCACAAACGTCTCGCATACTTGCCGGTCGGCCTGGACCGGACATATTCGAGGAGATCTCCCTCGGCCACCTTCTTAAACAGGGCAGCCAGTATCGCGAGATTCGTACCGTCATACTTGAGCGCAAATTCAAGATGGCCGCCGGGCGTCTCTCCCGGCCAGTATTTGGACGGGTAGAGCTCCTCGATGACACCCCCGGTCGAATCGATCCGGTGGGCGCCGGTGGCGCCGACAAAGGACCTGTGCCAATTCGGGATGACATCGAGATCGTACCGTTCGATGAGTGCCGCATATCCTGCGGACCTGTGTGTCGATTTATCCTGATCGTTTACCGTCATGGCTTCCCCCGGAAAAATGGTTACGGTTTGGGAATTATAATTATATATAAGCATGTGTCAAGAAAAATAATTACAGAAAGATAATTGCGATCGCCATCAGTTATATTGCTGCATCAAGCGAGAAAAACGGTTACTGTCCCCGAAGGAGGGTTATAAAATCGACATTTCCTGGACTTGGGAAGCCATCAGACTGGCGCACATATTCCATCAGGGAAGCTCCCTCCAGCCCGGCATCGTCCTGGCGAACTCCTCCTGAAGGGCCGGACGGCGCAGGTTTTCCTGTTTGATCTTTCCGGCGAAATCACGCCATCGCTCTTCGGACTCCAGGATATCCAGATAGACGTGACGGATTTTGGCCATGACCTTCGCCTTGTGGGCATACTCCTTGCGCGTGGCGTTGACATTCAGGTTGCCCAATCCGGAGATGTAATACCGGAGGATCTCCTCGGGGAAGAGTCTCTCCAACTGCCGGGCCACCTCCAGTTCCTCCGATCCATCCCAGGCTTGAAGGGGGTGCCCCTTCTTGATCAGAACGGCCACCGCCTGCTCATATTCACGGCGGAACATCAGGATTTTCAGCTTCTCCTGTCCCCGGGCGCTCACCAGTTTTGCAAGTATTCCGGGTTCGAAGCGTTTCCACTCCGAAGGGTCGCAGATCTTCTTGAACGTCTTATAGCCCTCCAAGGTCAAAGAAGCGACGGCCTGTGCAAACTGGAGATCGAGGTACCGCTCCCGGTCGCCCGATTCCAAGGCATGCCCGGCCAGGAACTGCCGCAGTTCGTCCATGCGTCCCTGTCCCTTCTTCAATCCCTCTTCGGCAACGGCGAGGGCCTGCTCGCGGTTGCCCTCCTCCCGGTAGAACTGGGCGAGATCATGGTAATCCAGGCCGTAAACCATCTTCAGGCGGCGCAGTTCCAGATACTTTTCGCGATCACCCAGCCTCCGGTAAATTCTCCGGGCGTGATCCAGGGGCCAATCCTGTTTCATCGCCTCGAAGGAGCATGCCAGCCACCGCCACTCCGCCTCTTCGCGGCAGGCGGCGTAGGCCGTATCGTAAAGTTCATCGTCGAGGCCGGCATTGCCGCTTTTGATGAACGGCAGGACCTCCTCAAGGAGTTCCCGGCGAACCTCGTGCGAGACATTCCCGTCGGTGAGTTTCTCCCGCATCTGCCCCAGCAGGTCGCCCACGTGATCCGCAACATGATAATCACCCCCGCCGCAGTCATCCATCTCCTCGAGGTCCGGGTAAAGTTCCTCCCAGAGCGCCAGAACAACCTCCCCATCGGAGGTTTGCTTCTGCGTCGTGGAAAGGGGGGCATGCGCCTTCAGGTACTCGAAGCATGTGCGCCGAACTTCAGGATCCTGGAAGGCGAGCGAGGAAACAAGATCCCGGAGGATCTCCGGTCCGGCGGACGCAAGCAGGTTGTTCAGAGCATTGTCCGTTTGTTTTTTATTGGCCATTTGGATACTCCGTGACACAATTGGAGGAGGATGGTGGGGTAGCGGGACTTATGACTCAAGTGCTTCCCGAAGATTGTCCCGGGCCTCCTCGATTGTATCGCCCTGACTGGCGATATCGAGTTCGGGGCAGAGCGATACATACCCGGACCCTTCACGCTCGATAAATGCTGTCAATTGTTTTTGCATAAGACACTTCGATTTCCATACGCTGGAGTTTTGGTCAACTGTCCTTTACAATTAGACTTTTCCATAACACTGCATGAATATGAAGTCAAGGCAAAGGCGGCTGAGAGGATCAGGCGCTCCGGGTTGCCCAGATGAAGATCATGGCGGAGCTAGCACCTATCCATCGTTCGCCAGGGCATAACTTGTGCTGCGACAGCCTCCCGGCTCTTTCATCAAAACACCACGCTTCACCAGATCATCAATATCCCTCAGGGCGGTATCCTGCGAGCATTTGGCCAGTTTGGCCCATTTGGAAGAGGTCAACTTGCCTTCAAAACCGTCGCCCATCACCACACAGGTAGCCCTGGAGGTGATGGGGCTTGAATCCGCGGAATACATTCTGATCGGCGACCGGCTGGAAACGGATATCCTCATGGGGCTGGAGGCGGGCATGAAGACGGCCCTCGTCATGACCTGCGTGACCGACCAGAAAACCCTGGAGGCCTCCCCGGTCCGTCCCGACCATGTTCTTAAGAGCATTGCCGATTTGGGAAGTCTTATCCAGGCTTAGAGGAATTCCTGGCCAATGAAAACTCCCTCCAAAAATTAACCTGTTATAAAACCTCCTGCCTGATAAAATCTCCTTGACACACCAGACCCCTTTCCGTAACCTCAGTTCGTCTAAGAGCAACTTCTTATCTGTCATCAAATCGGACCCCGCACGTTGGGTCATTTCCCTTTGTGCGGCCCTGCCTTTCCGTCTCGCGAGAACGGAAAAAGGCCATCGGGAACCGAAGCGGCAGCCGTTTTGTTCGGGGAAAGCCGGGAAGAAGAAAATGTTCACTGAGGCCGATTTTCTGATCAGCAGCAAGGCATACGACTGGACGTCTTGGGTTCTGACACTCCTGGAGAAGGTGCTCAAGGTCAACATCAAGCTTCACGGGGAGAAGGGCCGGATCGAAGAGGGGGACATCTTCGTCTTCAATCACTTTGCGCGGTTCGAAACCTTCATCCCCCAATATCTCATCCATCAGGCTACCGGTGCGTTCTCCCGCTCGGTTGCCTCGCCCGAGTTCTTCGGCGACGACGCCTTTACCCGCTACCTGCTCAGCCTCGGCGCTCTGCCCAACGACTACAAGGGGCTCCTCCCGTTCCTGGCCGCCGAGATACTGAGGGGTCGCAAGGTAGTGATCTTCCCCGAAGGAGGCATGGTCAAGGATCGCCGCGTGCTCGACCGCGCGGGCCGCTACAGCGTCTACTCGCGGTCAAGCGACGAGAGGCGCAAGCACCACACGGGCGCGGCCGTCGTCGCTCTCGCAATCGACGCCTTCAAGATAACGGTTCGAGACGCCGACAGCCGCGGCGAAGAGGAGCGGTTGAGCGCCTGGATCGAGCAACTCGGCCTTCCCGGCGTGGAAGAGCTGCGGCGCGTGGTCGCTCGCCCCACGACGATCGTCCCGTGCAACATCACCTTCTACCCCATTCGAATCAACGAAAATCCCCTCCAGCGCGTCGCCGAGCTCCTAAACCGCAACTTGAGCCCCCGCGCAATCGAAGAACTCCTCATTGAAGGGAACATTCTTCTGCGAGATACCGACATGGATCTGCGGATGGGCGACCCCGTGCGTCCCGCCGACCGGCGGACGTGGTGGGACCTGCTGCTCCTGCACAGTGTGGGACGCCGGGTACAGTCCTGGGGGGACTTCTTCTCGCTCCCCTCCGGCCCGGGTGGGTGGGACGGCCGCTGGCTCGACAAGCGGGACCACGCCCACGGTCTGGCTATCCGCGACGCATATATGGTGGGCGTCTACGCTTACGTCACCGTGAACTTGAGCCACCTGGCCTCCCAGATCATCTTGCGGATGCTCGACCGCGGGTTGGAGCGGGTGGATGCGGCCGACCTCCACCGGACCATCTATCTGGCGGTGAAACGGCTCCAGGGAGAGTCGTCGGTAAACCTCCACCGGAGTCTGCAGAACCCCGACGCGTACGCAAGCCTCCTCGACGGTCGCTGCCCCGCCTGGCGCCATTTTCTCGAGACCGCCTCAGCGGAGGGGCTCGTCGAGGCGAACGACGGGCACTATCACTTCCTGCCGAAACTGCGCGAGGAGCAGGCATTCGACAAGATCCGTCTCGAAAACCTGGTGAGCGTGTACGCCAACGAGGTGGCGCCCATCGCTGCGGTGACGCGTGCGGTCGGCTCTGCTCTGGATTTGGCGGGCAGCCTGCGGAAGGACGAGCTCGCGCAACTGCGCTTCGACGACCAACTTCGCGCCTATCGGTGGGACCTTGACGCCTTCCGCAAGCCCCGCCACGAGGCCATTAACCGGGATGAAAAGTTCACTGAGAACGCCGCGCCCTTCCTCTCGGTTCCCGCGAACGGCGCTCGCAAGCTCGGCGTGTTGCTCATTCACGGCTTCACCGCTTCGCCGGCCGAGGTCCGACCCTTTGCCGACCGCCTCGTATCCCTCGGCTACCCTTGCCTGGCCGTGCGGCTGAAGGGGCACGGCACCTCACCGTGGGACCTCCTCGAAAGGATCTGGCAGGACTGGTTCGCCTCAGTTCGAGAGGGCTACGAAATCCTATCGGCTTTCGCGGAGCGCATCTGCGTGGTCGGTTTCTCGGCGGGGGCCTCCCTGGGGCTTCTCCTGTCGGCCGATCATCCCCACGGGCTTGCCGGAATAGCCGCCGTTTGCGCTCCGCTCCTCTGGCGAGACAACGCCATGAAGCTCGTTCCCGTGGTTCACGGGGCCAATCGGTTCCTCAATCAATTCGGTGTGGCGGGGGGTGCTCTTCCTTTCCACCACGACGAACCCGAGCACCCCAACATCAACTACATCCACAAGCCGATCGAGGCCCTCTACGAGCTTCAGCAGCTTGTCGGCGAGATGAGAGGCGCCCTGCCCCAAGTGCGGTGCCCCGTGCTCCTGGTGCAGGCCACGGAGGACCCGGTGGTCGACCCGGAGAGCGCGGACCTCATCTATCAGGGCCTTTCCACAAGCCGGAAGAACCTCTTCCGGATTCCTTCGGCGCGACACGGCATCCTCTACGAAGGGGTGGGGGAGACCCACGAAAAGATCCTCGAGTTCGTTCGCCAAGTCGAGGCGGCAGAGGGATAAACGCCCGGGGTTAAAGAAAATCCTGACGCAGCGGCGTGAAGGAGTCGATCAGCCGGGCATGCGCAGTCAACAACTGTACCGTATGGGGCCGGTCGGGAGGAACGGCTACCACGTCTCCCGCCGCAAGGCGGGTGGATTCATCGCCCATGAAAAACAGGATCTCCCCCTCCGCCACATAGGTCACCTGTTCATGGGGGTGTGAATGCGGAGGGTCCGGCTGCGCGGCCGGGCCGTCTGTGAAATCGATGACCACCATCATCAAATGGTCGGTATGGAGGATGCGGCGCGTCCGACCCGGCTTGACCTCGAATGTCTTTGCTTCAGAGATTTTGCTAACATTCATTACACTCTTGCTCCTTTCCGGGAAATTCAAAGTTTGTAGGCCTGCTTTGCCAGGCGATACGCCAGATCGACCGCCGTCTCGGCCGCCTCGTCCTCGTCCAGTTGATGCCGACTGACCAGCCCCGCGAGGAAGGCGCAGTCGATCCGCCGGGCCATGTCGTGCCGGGCCGGGATCGAGAGGAAGGCCCGCGTATCGTCGTTGAAACCGACCGTGTTGTAGAAGCCGGCCGTCTCCACCACCAGGCATTTGAAGCGCATCATCCCTTCGGGGCTGTCGAAGAACCACCAGGGCGGTCCGAGCCGCAGGAGCGGGTAATGGCCGGCCAACGGGGCAAGCTCGCGGCTGTAGGCGGTCTCGTCCAGCGTGAACAGGACCACCGTCAGGTTGGGCTCGTTTCCGAAGCGGTCCAGAAGCGGTTTCAGGGAGTGAACGTAATCGGTCCGGACGGGGATGTCGGCCCCCTTGTCGCGGCCGAACCGCCGGAAGATCTCTTCGTTGTGGTTCCGGAAGGAACCGGGGTGGATCTGGATGACCAGGCCATCGTCGAGACTCATCCGGACCATCTCCGTGAGCATCTGGCCCCGGAAGAGTTCGGCCTCCTGCGCGTTCATTTCCCCCTTCAGCGCTTTTGCGAAAAGGGTTCGGCATGAGGAAGCGTCGAGGTCGGCCGTCACGGCGCTGGGGTGGCCGTGGTCGGTGGAGGTGCAACCCATCTCCTTGAAGAACCGGCGGCGCGCCGCCAGGGCTCTGAGGTATCCCTCCCAGCCGGTCGTGTCCTCGCCGGTGATCTCGCCCAGGCGGGCGACGTTTTTCGCGAAGCCCGGGAACTCCGGATCGACCGCCAGGTCAGGCCGGAATGCGGGAATCACCTTTCCCTTCCAGTCGGAGGCGGCGATCTTCCGGTGGTGTTCGAGGGAATCCAGAGGGGTGTCCGTCGTGGCAAGCGCCTCGATGTTGAAGCGATCATAAAGCGCGCGCGGCCTGAATTCCTGCCGGAGAAGCGCCGCCGCGAGCCGGTCGTAGATCTCATCCGCGTTCGCCGGATCGAGGCGCTGATCGATGCCGAAGAGGAAAAAGAAGACATGCTCGAGCCACATCCGGGAGGGGGTGCCCCGGAAGAGATGGTAATGTTCCGCAAAAAGACGCCAGATCTTCCGGGGATCGGTTTCTACCGGACCTCCGTCCGCCCGGGGGACGCCCAGTTTTTCCAGCGGTACGCCCCGGCTGTAGAGCATCCGGAAGAGGTAGTGGTCTGGGATCAGGAACAGTTCGGAGGGGTTGGAAAAGGCGACGTCGTCCGCGTACCACCGGGGATCGGTGTGACCGTGGGGGCTGACGATGGGCAGGTTTCGGACCTCGCCGTACAGACGGCGGGCGATCTGCCGCTGGGTGGGGTCGCTGGGGAAAAGCCGATCCTCGTCCATGATGATGGTTCGTCCCATCACGTATTCCTCCCGTCATTCAATTACGGGCGGTTGAATATCACAAACCGGAGATAAAATGAACTAAAATGACCGCATCTTATATTGACACCCAAGACCGTTCTTCATATACTCCGGCCCTGAAAAAACAAAGCCTTATCAATTATCAATCCATTCCGGAGAGGGCCCTAATGAAAAATCCAATGCCGACCAAGCGGATTTTGGAGTTAAATATCCTTCCCACACGGGACGAAATGGGGAAAATGGCTGCCGGGGATGTCGCTCAGGCCATGAACCGTTTCATTAAAGAAAGAGGGAGCGTCAACATCGTCTTCGCCGCGGCCCCCTCGCAGGATGAATTTCTGGTTCATCTCGCAAAAAAAAGAAACATCGACTGGTCCCGGGTGACCTGCTTCCACCTGGATGATTACGTCGATCTTCCCCGGAATCATCCGAATACTTTCGAGGTTTACCTGCAGGAGCATCTTTTTAACCGTGTGCAACCGAAGGTCCATTTTTTAAAAGCTCAAGAAGGGACCCCCACGGAAATTACCCGGGAATATACCCGGCTCATCAAGCAAAGCGGGGGGATACAGATCTCCTGTATCGGGATCGGAGAGAATGGGCACATCGCCTTCTGCGAGCCGGGCTCCGATCTGCACGATCCCCGGATGATCCGGATCGTTCGCATAGATGACCGCTCGGCCAGACAGCAATACCAGGATTATAAAGACCATCCCAACCCCGCGGCTCGCTATGCGTCGCTCAACGCAGTCCCCCGCAAGGCGTTTACGATGACCATTCCGGCGATCCTTTCCGCCCGGGAGATTTATGCCATCGTCCCCGGACCGCAGAAAGCGGCGGCGATAAGAAGGATGTGGGAGGGTCCCATCTCTTCGGCCTGTCCGTCATCGGCGCTGCGAACGCATTCCCGGGTAAAGATCTATCTAGATGAGGATTCGGCTCAGAAACTATCCTGAAGACCTATATCATCTCGAGTACAGGATTCTGGGGAGCCAGAGAACGATCTCGGGGAAAAGGACCATCAATACCAGCAGAATACCCGTAGGAATCAAGAAGGGCAAGGTGCCTGCAAAAATATAGGTAATCTCATATTTCGGCACGACCCCTTTGAGAACAAAAAGATTAAGACCAAAGGGCGGGGTGACCAGGCCAACTTCTGCGAGCACGACGTAAAGAACGCCGAACCAGATGAAGTCGAATCCCAAATTCTTAACGATGGGGGCAACAAAGGGAAGGGTTAAAACCAGCATGGACAAGGAATCGAAGAAGCATCCCAGGATGAGATACAGGACGCAGATAATCGCCAATGTGGTATATTTGCCCAGACCCATATTCAGCATGAATGCCGAGGTCGCTTCGGTAAGACCGATGTACTGAAAAACCTGCCCCAGCATCCTCGCCGTAAACAGCACAAAGGCGATCATCGCGCTGATGTTTACCGCCGAAAGCATGCTCTCTTTGAGCGCCTTGTATGTCATTTTCCGGAAAAGCAGGGCGAGAATGATGCTCAGGAAAGCGCCGAGGGATGCCGATTCCGTAGGGGTCATGATCCCGGTGAAGATGGTGCCTAAAACCAGCGTAATCACGACCAGGAAAGGGAATAAATCCCATAGGGCCGTCAGTTTTTCCCTCGCAGTGAATTTCCGGATCGAGGCTTGGGGCGCCAGCCGGGGATTGCGCAAGACCATGATGGTGACGGTGGTCACGAAGAAAAAAGTCAGGATGATCCCGGGGATCACGCCCCCGGCAAAGAGCCGGGCCACGGAGACATCCATCCAGCCTCCATAGACGATCATGATCAGGCTGGGAGGGATAAGAACGCTCAAGGTACCGGAAATGGCGATGGCGCCGAGGGACAGCTTGGTATCATATCCCGCTTTTTCCATCTCCGGGAAACAGATCCGGCCGAAGGTGGCCGTCGCCGCCAGGCTGGAGCCGGAGATGGCCCCGAAAATTGCGTTGGCAACGATCATGGCCGAACACAGGCTTCCGGGAAGGCTTCCGAATATTTTTTCTGCCCCGCGAAAGAGCCCGCTGACAATCCCCGTATTGGCATAAATGGTCCCCATGAAGACAAAGAGGGGGATGGCGGTAAAAGTGAAGGAGTTCATGATCTCAAAAGCGGCCCGGGCAAAATAATCCAGGGGCTGATGAACGAAAAGAACCAAGCCGAGTCCGGCAACGATCCCCATTGCCGGGGCGATTTCAATTCCCAACGCCAAAAGCAGAACCAGCCCGCCGATAATGACGAGGGACATCAATGCCAGGCTCACCGAGTTATTCCTCCACTCTTTCACCGGCCCGGATCTTGACGGCGGCCCGGGCAATATCGACGATCAGCAACAGGGTCAGCATGACAAACCCGATAAATACGGGTAATTGGGGCCAGAACAACGGGAACATCAGCCATGTGGACGATCGCAGATTCATTTGCAGGGCATAGGCGATCATTTTGTAAGCGGCCAAGTCCATTTCGATCATGAAGATCAATGTCAGAATCAGACCCAGCAGTCTTACCCAGCCATAGATGCGAGGTGGGAGCCGGCTAACAAGAATTTCAACGCGCACATGCCCTTTTTCTCTCCACGTATAGGCGAGGCCGAGGAAGGAGAGAGCAACGAGCATGTACGCGCTGAACTCATCGGACACCATAAGGGGCCGATTCATCACATACCGCATGAATACGTCCACGACGACGAGCATCATCATGAGCGGCACCAGCCACCCTGTAAACCAGCCGCCCAGATAAGCGATCTTATCGATGATGATACCGATTCGCTTCATAGTTTTAACCGGCTCCGGGAAAAGTTATTTCTTGAGCATGATCTTGGCGCCGCCTGCATATTCGGCAGCGATACTCATGATCTGCTTGCCATTCGGACCCGCAAGCTCAAGCCACTTGTCGATGGCAGGGCGAACGATTCCCCTTGCCTTGTTGATTTCGTCCTGAACCGGCTGGGTGACTTTCATCCGACTGACCTTCAGGCCGACTTCCGCTTCATATTCTTCGATCTTGGCGCCAAACATGGTTTGCCCTTGCATCTCTCTGCCCGTGGCCAGAACGATTTTTTTCAGATCAGCCGGCAACTTATCAAATTTGGCCTTGTTCACCACCAGCATCCCGCCGAAAACCGATTGGAATCTCCAGAAGCTCACATTGGTGCAGACATCCGGGAGTCCGAAGCCCAGACCCCAGCCACGGGAGGTCTGAATCGCATCCACCGTTCCCCTCTGCAGGGCCTCCATGATTTCCGCGTTGGGAATGGTCAAGGGGGAGGCGCCCAGGAGCTTCATGGCAAGCGTGGTAATCAACCCGGATGTCCGGATTTTCATCCCCTTGAAATCCTCCACCGTGGCAATCGCTTTTTTCCCCCAAATCCCATCCAGGGCCTCGGAAGGGATATCGGCGAGCTTTACCAAACCTTTTTCTGCATAGGCTTTACGCTCGATTTCCACCATCCTGGGGTCATTCAGGAAAGCCTCATATTCGAAGACATTGTCCCAGAGGAAAGGGAGGGCGAAATCCCATTGGGGAAAAGTGCCTGCCACCCAGGGAATTCTCTCCCAACCGACGTCCGCCCGTCCGGCGATGACCGCATGAACCACTTCATTCACCGGAAACAATGACATTTTGGTGTCCAGGACGAGCCGTCCTCCGGAGTTTTTCTCCAGGAGCTTTTGAAAGCGCGGATAGGGGTAGAATGACCAGGTGTTGGCTGCGGGTCCGGGATTGGTGGCAAATACCCAGGTCAGCTTCTGCCCGGATTTCTGGGCCTGTGCTTCGGCGGAAGCTCCCAGCAGGGATACGGTCAGTATGATCGCCAATCCGAAGCTTCCCAAGATCATCCAAAATTTTTCCCTTTTCATTTTCACCTCCGTTTGTTTAAAAAAAACAGCCTTATTGTCACCTGAGAGCCCATGGGCCCCAGTGACCCCTGTCAAATGTCCCAAACTCCCTATCTCTTTGCCACGTCTTCTTCGACCATTCGGATGGATTGTTTGGGACAGATGTCGATGCACGTGGAGCAGCCCTTGCAGAGTTTAGGATCGATGGAGGCCACGACATCAGTCATGACAATGGCATTGCAGTGGCCGATTTCGACGCACAACCCGCAGCCCGAACATTTCTCTTTATCCACCTGGGCATAACCGGACCAGAGCGTCAGGTCGGCAGCGGACTTGATCTCGGAAATAAGGAGGTCCCGCATCTCCCTGGCCGTGCTGAAACCCATCTCCTTCATGTATGCCTTCAGGGACTTCATCCATTTTTCCAGGAAACCGAATCCCCGCAGCATGGTCTCCGTGCAGACGCCGATGGAGTCGGCGCCGCACATCATCATCTGCACGGCGTCTTCCATGGAAGAGATGCCGCCGGTGCCGTTGATGTGCGGGCCCGGCCCCACCAGCTTTCGAATTTCGAAGACATCCCTCATCGAAAGGGGTTTGATCCAGGGCCCCGACATGCAGCCCACGGTGTTTTCACCCTGGAGGTTGTAGATGGGCTTCCGATAATTCCAGATATCGACGGGCGGGATTCCCAGCCGGTTTGCAACACCGCTGACGGCGCTTGCGCCGGCTTCGAGGGCGGCCTTGGAAACCTCTGCGATCCTGCCCCCTTCGGGGGTGAGCTTGGCAATGATCGGGATTCGGATCGCTTTGCGAAGACTCTGGACAACGTGGGCTACGGCATTCTCGTCCTGCCCCATGCTCGCTCCCGAAGAGGGGCGGGGGGCATTAACGCCTTTGTCGGAAACATCAACGTTGAAGGACATGTTGGGGCAGCAGAAGTTGAGCTCCAGGATCTGGGCGCCCGCCGCCTCGAATCGCCGCGCCCCCTCTTCCCACCCCTCCATGTTGACGCTGTTGTCGGAAAAGTTGGCGATGATCACCAATTCCCGGCATCTCTTTCGTGCCGCCTCGATCAGCCGCAGGCCGCTTTCCATATCCAATCGGCGCTCGGCCGTGAAGATATGGAGTTTTTCCTTCTTAAACCACCGGTAACGGGGATCATAATTGATGTAAGGCCGAGGATTGAACGTTTGCTTTGTGGAGGCCGCTCCCCATCCACACTTCTCGATCTGCTCCAGTTGTTCGATGCTCTTGACCGTCGGCCCCGAGCCGACGATAAAGGGGTTTCGGAGCGTCACATCGCCGATTTTAACCGGTAATTGAAAAAGGTCCTCTTCCACGGTTTTTCTCCTCGCAACCTACTTAGGTTAGGGACAGAACGATTTTACGCCTTTCTTCCATGGAAACATATCCTGCATAGACCACTTCCACCACCTGCTTGGCCAGCTCAAGGCCGCTCAGGGGAGCCCGGTCGAGTGCGATGGCCTCCATGAAGTCCTGAATTTCATGGGGGTAACCCAGCATCCACTCTTCATCCGGGCTTGGGAAGGATAGGCCCGCCTTGGTCTCCTGCTTTTCATTAAAGTAAACATCCCCCACCGGAGCCGGATCAACCGTGAAGAACTGACAGATTCGAACCGGACAGATATCGAGCTTCAGCCGGGCATTGGAAAGACGGATGTCCATCGTCGATTCCATCCCGCCGAGCAGATTATCCGCGCCGTAAAAGATCCCCCGGGTCCCATCCGAAAAGGTGACGGTTACCTGAGACCAAGTCTCCACATCCTCCCATCCCGTGACAAGAGGTGAATTTTTGACAGTGTGAAATGCGGGGGTCTTTGTGAGATCGACCCCATCAGCGAACACCTCAACGGGAAGGATCGGCCGGCCCGTCTTTTTCAGGCCTTCGAAGCGCTTCAGGAACAGCCCTGCTCCAATGGGATGGGCGGCAAGCCGTGCGAGGGCGCCTCCGCCCGCGTATCGCCACGATTTTGAATACTCCGAATGCGACCCGCTGTGTGATTCTTCTCCGCGGACCTCGAGGATGGCGCCCGTGTCCACACACCGTTCGATGATCTCAAGGGCTTTGCGGACAGCCGGCGCATAGATCCAGTTCTCTGCATAGCAGAACTTGACGGGGTGTTCCGCGATGACGCGTGTGACCTCGGCAAGGTCGGCCTTCACCTTGTCGAGCATCTTCCGCTTCGCTGTGGCGCCTACCTCTTTGTCCGGCTCGCCCTGGCCGAAATAACCCGTGAGGGGCTTCTCGCAAATGACGTGCTTGCCCGCCTTGACGATTTCCAGAACCATGGGGAGGTGAAGGGCGTTGGGAACGCAGAGATCGACGACATCAATGGAAGGATCATCGAGAAGGAAGCGATAGTCGCCATATACCTTGGGGATGCCGCAGCGGCCGGCCAATTGCTCGGCATGCTCCCTGGTCTTGCCGGCTATTGCGGCAATTTCCACGGGGATTTCTTTCACCTGACGATAGGAACGAAGGTGGAAAGAGGCCGAAAAACCGGCCCCTACAATTCCCACTCTCACCGGTTTTTTCATAACAGATGCCCTCCTTACTTCGCCCAGCATTGATCCCGCCACGGCTTCCCGGAATGTCCATCCACGATCCAAACCGGGGAACCCGCTACACTATGCCGGAATCCTTTGTCAAGGCATTTTTGGGCGTTTCGACTCCGACGGAGAAATTTCTGATCCCATCCTCACCCTGACCCTCCCTCTGAAGAGGAGGAAAAATACTGGGGTTCTCCCCCTTCAAGGGGGAGACGGGAGGGTGAGGGGATTATGTGACGGAGGAGAATGAACCGGGCGAAGCGAGCCGGACTGCAATCCGGATCGCATCCATCATGCTCTCCGGGTTGGCCCGGCCCTCGCCGGCCTTGCCGAAGGCCGTCCCGTGGTCCACGGAAACCCGGATGATGGGAAGGCCGCAGGTGATGTTGACGCCGGA
>Ga0066636_10001255_pt1 | contig 15663 bp, 15 predicted proteins | sample CryGeyCG2014_080_2_FD_62736 | JGI IMG/M metagenome (GOLD analysis project Ga0066636, IMG submission 62736) | Groundwater microbial communities from aquifer - Crystal Geyser CG07_land_8/20/14_0.80 | ecosystem: Environmental > Aquatic > Deep subsurface > Groundwater | place: USA: Utah: Grand...
CTAGCGGCCGACCTAGCGGCCGACCAAAAAAAAACCGTGTCAAAGCCGCTTATTCTCATGTGCTATTACAATCCTATTCTGCATTTCGGAATTGAACGGTTTGTTGATTCTGCTTTGGAATCCGGTGTAGATGGAGTAATCGTTCCGGATCTTGTTCCTGACGAAGCTGAACTTCTTATTGAATCAGCTCGAAAGAAAAATTTCGCAACAGTTTTTTTGGCTGCGCCGAATAGCTCTGAAAAAAGACTGCGTTTGATATCAAAGAGCTCGTCAGGATTTATTTATGCCCTCGGTCTTGAAGGCGTTACCGGCGAGAGAGATAAAATGAGCGATAAGCTTTCGACGTTCGTAGAAAATATTCGCTCAATTGATAAATCTGAAAACAAAAAGGCTCACAGAGTAGGAATTGGATTTGGAGTATCGAAGCCTGAACATTTTAAAATGCTCTCTGCGATAGCTGACGGCGTAATTGTAGGGTCGGCTGTTGTTCGAAGAGCGGAATCTTCTCCCCAGGCTGTTCGGGAATTTATCGAAGAGTTAAGAAGATGAAAATAAAACCTAAGTCTTTGCATACAATTAATTTTCGAAATAAAATAAAGCAATTATGAATATTAACGATTTTCTTCCAACAGTTCCTATTTTCAGCACGCTTGAGCCCGAGGAATTAGCTAGTGTAAAACCATTCATCGAGAAGAAACTGCTTCAGGAAAATTCTGTTCTTTTTGAGGAAGGAGATCCGGGCGATGCTATGTTTATTGTTGCTGTCGGCGCGGTAAAGATAATTAAAAGCATTGATGATAATAAAGGAAAAGTTGTTGGAACATTTTCTGAAGGTGATTTTTTCGGAGAACTTGCTCTTCTCGACGGACAGCCTCGTTCTGCCGGCGCGGTGGTGACAAGAAGATCGGTAATCTTGAAGATTGGTTTCGACAATTTCCGGCAATTGATGAATAAATCGTCGTTTGCCGCATTGAAGATAATTAGCCAAATAGCATGTCATCTCTCTATTCGCCTGCGAACCACAAACCTGAAACTCGCGGAACTTGAAAACGAGAAATTGTTGAGAAAATGAATTTGCGAAAAAATAGTTTATTTTTTTATTCTTTCTTTCTTTGCCTTTTTGCTGTATTCGCACTTTCTTGCCGTGAAACGGTTCGAACTGCGGACGACTATTATGCCGCTAAGCGCTATGACCGCGCTGCTGAGGAATACAGGCAATTCATAAAAGACAACCCGAAACTTTTGTCTCTTCCGAATGCGTATTTGGGACTTGCGTGGAGCGAATATCAATTAGGAAATTATCCTGAAGCTGAAGGAGCTGTGGCAATTCTAATGACTCGCTATCCTGGACATTATCTGGAGCCTCAGGCAAGATATCTAAAGGCGCATATTCTTTTTGCTCAAAGAAAATTTGTTGAATGCTCGGAAGAACTCGAAGACTTTTTATTGAAGTTTCCTGATAATTCTTTAGTGCCTGACGTCAGAGTTTTATTGGCGCGTTCTGCGGCGGCTCAATTACGTTTTGCTGAAGCGGCAGATGAATATAAAATATATCTTGAACGCTACGGAAACGGGCCTTACGTGCCTGCGGCTTTGATTGGGCGAGCAAAAGCGCTCGAAAAGTCTGCAAAGTGGCAGGAGGCTGCGGAGACATTAGAAGAGTTTATTAAGCGATTCCCGAAACATCTCGAGCGGCCGCAAGCTATGCTCGATCTTGCGCGGTATAAAATGGCGTATGCTGATTACAGTTCAGCCGAAAATCTTTTGCTTGAACTAATTAATGTCTACTCAATGCCTGACTTGACTCTTTCCGCTCAGAAAATGCTTTTGGATATTTACGATGCCGAACGAAAAATCGATGACGCGGCGAATATTGCTAGAAATCTTCTCGGTCTCATCGATCCGCGAAATGATACCGAAGCGGCAAAGCTTGTATTTAGATTGGCTCAGTATCATGCGGCTCGAGGCGATACATCTGTAGCAAGAAATTATTTTCGAAGAATTGCAGAGCGAATGGACTTTGATTCCGCAAAACACGCATACGCACTTTTCTGGCTGACTATCGATGAGATGTCGCGAGGCAATCGTGAAGAAGCTCTAGCTTTCGGCGAACGCTTTCTCTCGCTTTATCCGTCGAATCCCGAATATGAAAAAATAGACAGAATTATCATAGATGTATATTTTTCTGCCGGCAGGACTGCAGACGGCGCGGCGAACTTGGAAACGCTTTTGAAACGAGAATGGTCTACTGCTGCACCTAAAGATTTCTATCGGCTTGCTTCTTCATACATCGATTTGAAAGACTACAATTCGGCGATGCGAAATGTTGCTGAAGGTTTGAAACGCTCCGAGCGAGCCGGAGATACGCCTTCGATTCTTTCAGGGCTTTATCACTCGATGATACTTAATAATCTATTGGGCAATTCTGCTAAAGCTGTCGAGTCGTGGTGGCGGCTGAAATCTATTTCAGAAAATTATGTCACAGTTTCCGAAAAAGTATTTTGGGATGATATGGAAGAGCAATTCTATCGTGAGAACAGAATTACGCCTCAAATGCGCGAACGAAGTCAATTCAGTGAAGAAAAGCAGAAAGTCAATGTTGAAGGCTTTGAGTGGAAACTCGGCGATATCTCTGCTATGAAACTTTCCAATTCATTGTTCATGACTTTTGCATCGTCAACTCAAGCTAATCAAGATTTTGAATATGCTCCGAAAAGTTTGACGAATTATATCGATGAAATGGTTCGCATGCACGATTTCGATAACATCCCCGACACATGGTATCCGCTGCGCTCAAGCATTGGAGCTGACTGGATTGTTCATGGAAGAATTACCGGAGATGAATATGATACGAACATTTTGATTCTCGATTTAAGATTATTGCGTGTCGATTATGAAAAGATTTTTCCATTCGAATATAGTTACAAAATCAACCTTTCAGAAGAACCGACTGTTGCTTCGAGAATCGTAAGAGAATCGATTGACCGCATGCGTACATATAAACCGAGCAGATAAGCACAAGCAGCAGTTAAGAAATTAAGTTGGAGGGCATTGATTTGGTCTTCTCTGTGCGCTCTCTGAGAAAAACTTCTATTGCACATTATTTGCCATTAATATTTTTTCTGATAATATCTTAATATGAATTGGTTTCAGAGAGTTAGATATCGTTCTCGCAGAATAGCGAAAGAGGAAGCGGTGACCGGGCTATGGACTAAATGTCTCGGCTGCGAAACAATGCTTCCGAAAAATGAACTGAAGGACAACCTCTTCGTCTGCACCGTATGCGGATATCACCACCGCATTCCCGCTCGGCAATGGATAAAACTTTTATTAGACCCGAATACATTTGAGGAGCACGATGTAAGGATGATTTCATGCGATCCGTTGGAATTTGTTGATGAGAAGCCTTACAAGATAAGGTTGGACGAATCCAGAGCTAAGGCTCAGGAACGCGATGCAGTTATTACCGGATATGGAGATATAGACGGAAGAAAGATTGCAATATCTATTATGAACTTTGAGTTCATGGGCGGCTCGATGGGTTCTGTTGTCGGAGAAAAAATTGCTCGGCTTACAGAAAACGCAACTCGAGATCGAAGACATCTCGTAATTGTGGCAACCTCCGGCGGAGCACGTATGCAGGAGGGAATTCTTTCTCTTATGCAGATGGCTAAGACTGTCGGAGCCATCTCGAAGCACAAAGATTCGGGACTTCTGTCGATTTCGATTTTAACTGATCCGACAACAGGAGGAACTACGGCGTCCTTTGCAACCGCAACAAATTTAATTATAGCTGAGCCTGGGGCTTTGATTGCTTTTGCTGGCCCGCGTGTCATCGAACAAACCATAAGACAAAAATTGCCTCAAGGTTTTCAGCGTTCGGAATTTCTTCTCGGGCACGGTCAGCTTGATATGGTCGTAAAGCGAAACGAGATGCGAAAGACTCTCATCCGAATCTTTAAATTTGTTGATTGAAAAATTAACTTTGAACTCTCTTCTTAGGCTTGAGCAAAGAATCGAGCGGGGCTGGAGACTCGGACTTAATGGAATGCGGGCTTTGCTCGATAAACTCGGTAGGCCTGAATTCCCTGTAATACTTGTTGCAGGCACAAATGGAAAGGGATCGGTCTGTTCAGCTTTACATAATTATTTTCGGGAGCGAGGTTTCAAAACAGGCTTGACTACTTCGCCTCACCTTTGCGATATCAAAGAAAGAATTGTAATAAACGGCGCGCCCATTTCTCAACCCGACTTTGAAAGAATATACGAAAAGATAGAATCTCTCGACGATCAGCAGGCGACTTATTTCGAGACTCTTTCTGCTATGGCGATAGAATACTTCAAAGAAGAGAAAGTTGATGTTGCGATTGTAGAGGTAGGGCTTGGCGGCCGATTAGACGCATTCAATGTGCTCGATCCTGTTCTCAGCGTTATTACATCTGTCGGGCTTGAACATACTCAATGGCTCGGAGATACATTGGAGAAGATTGCCGTGGAGAAGGCTGGAATAGTCAGGAAGGGAAGACCGGCAATTTTGGGAACAAACCTGCCTGCTTTGAAAAATGAGTGCAATAGAATCGGAGCTGAATCTCATATTGTGAAATACAATTTTGACTCTTTCCGAAATTTGAATATAGAAATTGCTGTCAAATCTGCAGAGCTTTTTTGCAGAACTCAGAATTTAAAATTTGAAGAAGACTTCTGCCGAGAGGCATGCAGCAGGGCAAATTGGCCAGGTAGGTTTCAGATTATTCAATCGAATCCGACTGTTATACTCGATGCCGCGCACAATCCTCACGCCGCAGAGGCTTTGCATAAATTGCTTCTGCAGTTTTCTGAAAAAAAAATAGTGGCGCTTGCCGCATTCTTAAATGATAAAGACCATCAAAATTTTATCCGAATTCTTGACGACCGTGTGAATCAATGGGTGATTACTGAGGTAAGTAATAAGCGAGGCTTGAACGCTGAAGAAGTAAAAGCGCCAAGCTCCGCGATAAAAATTTCTAATCTTTTTAAAGCTTATGAAAAAGCTTTATCTTTAGTTGATAATGAAAGCATACTTTTAGTGACCGGTTCGATTTATTTACTCGGAGAATTTTTGAAATTGAAATACGGCGAGAACTGCGGCCCTTTCCCGCCTGAAGGAAAGATATAAAGTCCGAAAAAATAATTTTGTATTTGAGTTATCATCATGTAATCTTTCAATATGTCAGATCAAGGAATAGGAAAAGGTTATTCATGGAAAATTGCGAATAGACCTTCTTTCAGCACATTGCAAGTCGATTTTACTTCTGATGGCTCAATCTATTCTGAAGCAGGCTCCATGGTTTATTACTCGAATGGCCTATCGATTGAAACAAAACTGCATGGAGGTTTTTTTGGAGCGCTCGGTAAGATGCTCTCAAAAGAAAGTTTATTTATTTCGCAATATCGAGCCACCTCGCCGGCTAAGCTCGGTCTATCTCCTACTATGCCCGGTGACATTGCTCACATACCTTTAATTGGAAATACTATGAGACTTTCTGCCAGTGCGTTTCTTGCCGCTTCTGAAGGAATAACAATTTCGACAGTTTACGGCGGATGCAAAAGTCTTTTTGGACGCAGTGGTCTTTTTATTTTAGAAGCTTCAGGAACAGGTGATCTCTTCGCTTCCGGCTATGGAATCATTTCCGAAGAAACAGTGAAAGGCTCTATGACTGTGGATACTGGACATCTTGTGGCATGGGAACCTTCTCTAACTTATAGAATAAAAAGAGTCGGAAGTTGGAAATCAACTTTATTATCCGGCGAAGGACTTGTAGTTGAATTTTCTGGAATGGGGAAAATATTGATCTGCTCAAGAAATGTTTCTTCATTAGTTTCATGGATTTCTCCATGGCTCCCGGCGTGATGCGATGAGAAAGATTTCAATTCTGCATAAGCCGGCCTACGCGATGGCTAGAATAGAGCTTTCACAAGGAGAATCATTTCTTGTCGAAGCAGGCTCGATGGTCTCAAAGAGCGCAGAAGTTTCTCTTACCCCTCAAAAGGTGAAGAGAGCACGTTCCGGAGGGTTATTGGGTGCGGTAAAGTCTATGCTTTCCGGAGAATTTTTTCTCATCAACAAAGCTTATTCAAATTTGAATGGGCACATTCTTGTAGCTCCTACTCAAATCGGAGACATCATCGAGCACACATTGAAAGGCGGCTTGATAATTCAGTCAGGTTCATTTTTAGGGTGTGATGACGAAATTTCTCTTGATGGCGAGTGGCAAGGCGCGCGTTCTTTTTTTGCCGGCGAATCGCTATTCATGATGCACGCACGCGGACAAGGCTCGGTCCTCATGAATTCTTTCGGTGCGATTGATGCACTCGATTTAGATGGAGAATTTATAGTCGATACCGGTCACATTGTCGCATTCGAACCGTCTCTTTCTTACTCAATTACAAAATTCGGTTCGTCTTGGCTCGGAGCATTCTTTTCCGGAGAAGGTTTAGTTGCACGTTTCAGCGGAAAGGGACGGCTTTACACTCAAAGCCATAATCTCAATGCGTTCGGAAAATTTGTTGGTTCGCTTTTACCTCCGAGGTCATCATGAATATAGAAATTATCGGCAAGCCTGACTTCTCGCTTGCAAAGGTTCTCCTTATTTCCGGAGAAAGCATCTCTGCAGAGAGCGGCGCTATGGTTGCAATGAGTTCAGGAATTGAGATAGATACCGGAATGCGCGGTGGAATATTCGAAGCGGCAAAGAGATCATTGCTCGGCGGCGAAAGTTTCTTCATGAATACGTTTACCGCTAGGAACGGCGGAATGGTGCTGTTGGCTCCTGGAGCTCCTGGAGACATAATTAATCTACCTTTGAATGGCGAAATATTTGTTCAAAAGGACGGCTATCTTGCCGGTTCTCCTAGCATAAAAATTGAAACTAAATTTCAGGGACTGGGTAAAGGACTGCTTTCAGGTGAAGGTTTTTTTATTTTGAAATGTTCCGGGTCCGGAGTTTTGCTCTTATCATCTTACGGTGCAATAGAAGAGATTGAAGTGAACGGAGAATATATCGTCGATACAGGGCATATTGTCGCATTCGATTCTACTTTGAATTATTCAGTCGAGAAGTTAGGGAATTGGAAGGCAACTATATTGAGCGGAGAATTTTTTGTATGCAGATTTAGCGGGCACGGAAAAGTTTACATTCAGAGCAGAGCAGTAAGACCGTTTGCACATTGGATTCATCCGTTTCGGCGTGTAAAATCCAAAAACGATTAAAAATATTTAATTGGCAAGGGCAAATTTTATTAATGCGTATTTATTTTTTATTGAATAAAAATAATCATGAATAATTCATCTTCAATATCTATCAACGAACTCTCAAAACAAAAAGATTCTACCGGCGAGTTTAAACTCCTGCCTTTAATTCTTGCGCTCGGGCTTGGTGCTATTGATACAATGGTTGTTGCTCCTCTCCTAAATTCCATCGCAAAGGATATTGATGTCGGAGTCGGAACTGCAGGATTACTGGTGACTTCTTATTCTATCGCTTCTGCTTTGGCATCTCCGTTTCTTGCTCCGCTCTCGGCGCGGTTCGGAGCGCTGCCGCTTTTAGTCGCAGGTATTTGGATTCTCTTCAGCGGCACCACAATATGTGCTGCCTCTCCAAACTTCTTTGTATTGCTATTGGGAAGAATAGTTGCCGGAATTGGCGGAGGGCTTGCTATGACAATGTGCCACGTCTACGTGGCTCAAAAAGTCCCTTATGAAAAACGTGCTCAAGCGGTCGGTTGGCTCGGATCCGGCTTCTTCGTTTCAGTAATAATCGGCATTCCTATCGGCGCATTTCTTGCTGAACATGTCGGTTGGCGCTGGACATTTGGAATATTATCGCTCGTGACTCTTATCGTTCTGCCATACATCAGAAAAATTCCTCCCGCTCCATGCGGTGACGACTTTAAAATTAAAGATTACAGCAAAATAATTAAAGCAAAAGGTGTCATTCCTGCATTCATGGCATTCGGAACTATGCTTGCAGGTATTTCTTGCGTTACTACTTATATCGGAGCATGGCTCGAACTCGACTTTGGTTTGACTCCAAGTCAGGTTGGACTCGTCTATATGATCGCCGGTATCGCGGCTCTCTTCGGAGGACCTTTCGGCGGCAAAGTCAGTGATTCGGTCGGAAAAAAACGCGTCGCCTTTATTGCAAATGTTGTTATGGCTGTATTGGTCATGAGCATTGCAAAAGTTGAGGTACTTTATTTAGCTGTAATAATTGTTGTCGGAATGCATTTCACAGGTTCATCTAGATTCCCTTCGATGATTTCAATGCTGGGCGAAGCTGTGCCTTCCAATATTAGAGGACCGCTTCTCCTCGCAAATCACTCTATTATACTTCTAGGAGTTTCAGCCGGCTCATATCTCGGAAGTCTCTTCTTTGAATCCAGAGGTATGCCGTCTCTCGCAATTATTGGCGGAATTCTTAATTTCTGCTCGGCATTCTTCGTTCTCTTTATGTTCGATCCTCATACAAAAAATCAAATTATCGAATCGCAAGAACCTGCTATTTTGTAAGGATGATTTTTTTTCGCGTTTATGATATCTTCTTTCAATGAATTTCAAACTTACATCTTCATTCGAAGCGTCAGGCAACCAAGCTAAAGCTGTAGATTCACTTCTTGAAGGGCTGAATAACGGAGAAGACAGACTGACTTTGCTTGGTGTAACCGGAAGCGGAAAAACATTTACTATGGCAAAAGTAATCGAACAATTAAATCGCTCCGCATTAATTCTTTCTCCGAATAAAACCCTTGCCGCGCAACTTTATGCGGAATTTAAAAACTTTTTCCCTGAAAATGCAGTCGAGTTTTTTGTCAGCTATTATGATTATTACCAGCCTGAAGCCTACATTCCTCAAACTGATACTTACATTGACAAAGATGCAATGATAAATGAGCGAATAGACCGCCTGCGGCTTTCCGCTACAACTTCACTTATGACAAGGCGTGATGTGATAGTTGTATCTTCTATTTCTTGCATATACGGGCTCGGAGCTCCGACGGAATATTCTAAGATGACGTTGATCTTGAAGCGAGGTGAGGAAATTTCCAGATCCAGAGCAATTAAGAAACTTGTCACGATGCAGTATTCAAGAGGAGAAGATCTTTCGAGAGGCACTATGCGGCTTCGAGGTGAAATACTCGAACTCCATCCTTCATATCGCGAGGATGCTTTTCGAATTATCTTTTTCGGAGATTCAATCGAATCGATTCAGTCGATCTCTCCGCTGAATGGAAATGCCACAGGTGAATTTGAAAATGTTACGATCTATCCGGCTAAGCATTTTGTTCAATCCGATGATTCGTTGAAGTCTGCTGTCGAAAGAATTGAAGCGGAACTCAATGAAAGATACCTCGAACTTCAGTCGCAAAAAAAGATACTCGAGGCTGAGCGTTTGAAACAGCGGACAAATTACGATCTGGACATGATCCGTGAGATGGGATATTGCAAAGGAATCGAGAATTATGCCAGGCATCTCACAGGCAGAAAAAAGGGTGAGCCTCCATACACTTTGCTCGACTATTTTCCTGAAGATTTCCTTGTCTTTATCGATGAGTCTCACGTTGCAACAGGCCAGATCGAGGGGATGTATGCTGGGGATAGATCGCGGAAACTCACGCTGGTTGATTTTGGATTCAGGCTTCCTTCTGCGCTTGACAATAGGCCTTTGAAGGCTGACGAGTTTTATTCAAGAGTCAAACAAGCCGTCTTCACTTCTGCAACACCCGGCAATTACGAACTGAAAATATCTAAAAGAGTAGTTGAACAGTTGATAAGGCCTACAGGACTCGTGGACCCTGAAATTGAAATTCGTCCGGCAACCGGCCAAGTTGATGATCTCTTGAAGGAATTGACGTTGGCAGTTGAAAAGAACGAGCGCGTGCTGGTGACGACTTTGACTAAGAGAACGGCGGAAGAGCTGGCGGGTTTTATCGAAGACAAAGGGTTCAAGGTCGAATATCTGCATTCGGAAATAAAAACTATGGAACGTATCGAGAAGCTGAAAGCATTGAGGACAGGTGAGATTCAGGTTCTTGTCGGAATCAATTTATTGAGAGAAGGACTTGATCTTCCTGAGGTGGCGCTAGTTGCAATTCTCGATGCGGACAGAGAAGGCTTTTTACGATCTGAAAAAAGTTTAATTCAGACAATGGGCAGAGCCGCAAGAAATAGGACCGGCAGGGTTCTACTTTATGCCGACAACATTACAGGTTCAATTACGCGCGCTGTCGAGGAGACTCGCAGGCGTCGACAAATTCAACTCGAATATAACGAACGGATGGGCATTACTCCGCAGAGTATTTCCAAACCGATTGAGTCGCTCGATGTCTTTTCGGTGGATCCGCTTGAAAAAGAACTTATCGATGACGCCGATTTGCTCCCGCGCGAGGCAAAGCTTCTTTTGATTCAGTCTTTGGAAGAGGAGATGCAGAATGCGGCTGAGACATTAAATTTTGAACGCGCGGCATATTTGAGAGATAAAATAGAATCGCTCAAAGGAAAAAAAACTAAAAAGAAGTGGAAGAGATGACCGAGTCGTTTTCGATAATTGCAAGGAAGGGAAGAGCGCGCCGCGGAGTATTGCGGACAAAACACGGTGAGGTTCAAACCCCCGCTTTTATGCCTGTAGGCACAATTGGAGCCGTAAAAGGCGTTGACTCGTCGGATTTGAAATCTGCTAATGCTGAAATTATTTTATGCAATACATATCATCTCATTTTGAGGCCTGGCGCAGAAATGATTTCTCGTAGGGGAGGTCTGCATAATTTTATAGGATGGGATAGACCCATACTTACTGATTCAGGCGGATTTCAAGTGATGTCGCTTTCTTCTTTTAGAAAACTGGAAGAAAAGGGCGTGACCTTTACCAGTCATCTGGACGGAAATAAAATTTTTCTTTCGCCTGAAGAGGCATTGCATGCTCAGAATTTGTTCGCCTGCGATATTCAAATGGTGCTGGATGTCTGCCCAAAATCAGATGCAACTGAAGATGAAATCAGGCATTCAATAAATCTGTCTCATAAATGGGCGGAAAGATCCGTGGACTTTGAAAAGCCTTCAGGCATTCTCAGATTCGGAATAGTGCAAGGCGGATTCGATGAAAAGACTCGCATTGAATCCGCAAAGTTCATTACTCAACTTCCTTTTGATGGATTTGCAATCGGAGGATTATCTGTCGGAGAACCTGAAGATGTTATGTTCAAAATGCTTGAAGTTGTTCTGCCGCTTTTGCCTGAGGACAAACCCCGCTATCTTATGGGAGTTGGAAAGCCGGAACAAATTCAACGGGCAGTTGAATTGGGAATCGACATGTTCGATTGCGTAGAGCCGACGAGAATTGCGAGACACGGGACATTGTGGAGCTCAAACGGCAAGATAAGAATTGCGCGAAAAGAATATGAGGAGGACGATACGCCTGTAGATTCCTCGTGCTCTTGCCTTCTATGCAGAACCTATTCTAAGGCGTATCTACGGCATATCTACCGTATCGGCGAACCTCTTTATATCAGGCTGGCGAGCCTTCACAACCTGACTTATATGCTCAATATGATGGAAAAGTTAAAGGCTTCATATTAACGCTTTGACACTTTCGAAAATGTTTAATCTTAATTTGAATTTAAAAAATTGCTTTCTTTATTTTAACGAATAATATTATTTTATGATGATAACTTTATTTTCAAATTCTATTCTAGTATCTGCGCTCGTCGCTCAAGCTGAGCCGCAGGAAGCAAGCATCTGGCCTTCAATATGGATGATGGGATTAATTATTCTTGTCTTTTATTTCATTGTCATTTCTCCTCAGAGAAAAGAAGCAAAAGCTCGCGAGAATATGCGTAACAAGCTTCAGAAAGGCGATGAAGTAGTGACAGTTGGAGGCATGCACGGTCAGGTTTACTCGGTCGATAAAGATACCGTCACTTTACGTCTTGGTGGAAAAGTTGAAATTGATTTTGACAAGAGCGCGATAAGAGACATTAAGAAAAAAGCTCAGTCGTAAATGTAGAATTATTTTTCCATGTTACATTAACTTTATATGAGCTTGAATGAATCTATCACAATATATTTTGTTTGCTAAAGTCATAACCTAATGCCTGCCCCCTTTTCCTTTTTATTTTTTACTTATTTTCCCATACAATTACTGCAATGAATAATTTCTACGTTATAGCATTAGTCTCTTTTTTTATTTCGCTTGGGCTTTCTTCGCTTTTTGTTCCGGCTATCGCTATACTTTCGGAAAAGATCGGGTGGATTGATCTTCCCGGCGGCTTGAAACGACACAAAAATCCAATTCCTTACGGCGGCGGCATTGCAATTATTCTCGGTATGCTTTCGGCATTTTTTCTGAGCAATCTTTCCAGCCAAAATTATTCCGAAGGCATCGCCATAATTATCGCTTCCCTATTAATTGCTGTTGCAGGAGGCATAGATGATTGGAAGCCTATGCGCATTCTTCCGAAATTTCTTATTCAGACTCTAGCCGCAATAATTCTTGTCGGCATGAACCTTCATCTCAATATTAAATACCTTTCGCCTTCAATAAATATAGCTCTGTCTTTGCTATGGATAGTGGGAATAACGAACGCAGTTAACATTATTGATATCATGGACGGGCTCTGCGGTGGAATTTGCGGCGTAGCTTCACTGACTCTTGGAATTATTGGATTGATGACCGGAGATATCACTCTCGCCGTTCTCTGCATTTCTCTTGCAGGCTCAATAACCGGATTTCTCTTCTTCAATTTGCATCCCGCAAAAATATTTATGGGAGATGCCGGAGCTCAGTTCATAGGATTCGTTCTTGCCGCCGCAACGATTAAAGGCGCTTATACGACGTTCAATAATATTGCGATCTTCGCTCCGATTCTAATTCTGGGGATACCCATTTACGACACAATCCTCGTCTCCTTTTTTAGAATAAAGAAAGGCAAGTCTCCGTTTCACGGCAGTCCTGATCACATAGCTTTAAGAATGGTCAAACTTGGTTTTTCAGTTCAGAATACAGTCAGAGTTCTAGTCGCAATTTCTTTTCTTCTTTCTGTTTCCGCCGCCGCCGCTACCATGCTGGAGTTTATCCCGGCAGTGATTCTTTATTCGATTGTATTTTTTGCCGCTGTTATAGGAGCAATTTATATTGCAAAGGTAAAAGTAGAATGATAATTGGCGTCACAGGCTCTATTGGAGCCGGAAAAACAACTTTTTCGAAATTCCTCAATAACGCCATCAGAACTTTGACTAATGAAAATATTTTACTCATTGATGCAGATGAGGTTGCAAAGAACTTAATAAGTAATTCGATGCAGAAAATAGATAAAGAAAAACACGATTCAAATTCTATTGCGGTCAAATTAATTGAAACATTCGGTGCGGAAATTAGAATGCCGAATGGAACTCTTAATCGCACTGAACTTGCTAAACGCGCATTTGATACTGACGTTTCTGCTCAGGCTTTGAACAAAATAGTTCATCCTGCAGTTATTGAAAAAATCTTGTCTATGACCTCTGATACAGGTTTTTATATCCTTGATGTGCCGTTGCTTTTCGAAAGCGGATTGAATAAAGAATGTGATAAAACTATAACCGTCACATCAGAAGATTTCTTGCGAAAAGAGCGTTCCGGCCGTTTTAAAGACTTTGATACGCGAGATTCAAGACAATGGCGCAGTGAAAAAAAATCAATGCTTTCCGATTATGTAGCTGTAAATAACGGGTCCCTAAAAGAACTGGAAATTCTTGCTGTGGAAATTGCAAAAAAAATTGTGAAATAAGCTGAATGAATTGATAACATATTCTAGTATGATGGAGAACTATGATTATTAGAACGCCAAAAAGATCGAGAGGCGACATGATGATTGCCTTGAATAAAGAAAGAATTATTGTAATTGCAATAGCTTTATTCAGTTTGGAAATCATTACGCTTCTCATAGGCTTTGCAGTTGGACGCTGGTTTTTTCCTTCTCCGCCGGTCACAACGGAAATTGTAGAGGTGCCTCAATCAATCGAAGAAACTCCGGCAAAACCTTCTCAGCCTGCTGAATCAAATCTTCCTTCAACTTCTTCTGAAAAAGTAATACCGATTCAGCCGACAGTCACTTCCACAAAGCCGGCGCCTCCTCCTAGCCCGCATACGAATCAAATCTCTTCGCCAAATCCGCAAAAGCATTATGCAATTGTTGCAGGCTCGATTCCAATCGGAGATACTCCTGCTCTTGCCCGCGCTGAAGCCGAACGCAAACTGAATGCTCTTAAAGTTAAAGGTTTCAAAAACGCAAGAATAGAAGAGGTAGAAATTCCAAACAAAGGAAAATTCTTTCGAATCATTGCAATGGAGGCAGATTATCCTTCCGCCACTGTTGCTCAAAACGATATTAAAGCGATGATACGCAGAGGTGAATTAGCATCGGCATTTTTACTGGAGGTTAAAAAATGAGTTTGCTTGTTGTAGGTTCTGTTGCATTTGATTCTGTTAAAACTCCGCACGGCGAGGCTGATGAGGCGCTCGGCGGCGCCGCAACTTTTTTCAGCGTTGCGGCTTCTCTGCTTTACAAACCAATTCATTTAATCGGAGTCGTTGGCGATGATTTTCCTGATGAGATAGTCAAGTTGCTCGAAAAACGCGGTATCGACTGCAGAGGCCTTGAAAAGGCAAAGGGAAGCACTTTCAGATGGAAGGGCCGCTATGAGGGAAATATGAATACGGCTGTGACTGAAGAGACTTGTTTGAATGTCTTCGGTCAATTTCAGCCGAAAGTTCCTGAAGAATTCAAAAAGCCGGATTATCTTTTTCTCGCTAATATTGACCCTGATATTCAGCTCGATGTTCTAAGACAGGTAAAAAGGCCTCGAACTGTTGCGGCTGATACGATGAATTTTTGGATTAGTTCAAAGCTTGATTCTCTGAAGAAATTGATGGCGGAAATTGACTTGATGGTTTTGAACGAAGGCGAAGCTGAAATGCTGACGGGTAAATCTAATTTGATATCTGCGGCGCGCGAGGTGATTCACATGGGGCCGAAAGTCGTCATCATCAAGAAAGGCGCTGACGGAGCAATGATAGTTGACAGTTCACATATGGCGCATGTTCCTGCATTTCCATTGGAAACTGTTATGGATCCAACTGGAGCCGGAGATTCTTTTGGCGGCGGACTTATGGCGTCACTAGCGAAAGCTGAAACTGATCATACTGATTTCCCTGCTATTCGAAAAGCCGTTGCAAACGCAACTGTAATTGCATCCTTTAACTGCGAATCTTTTTCGATCGAGCGGATTAAAACTGTGACTATGAAAGAATTCGATGAGCGGTTGAAAATTCTCAGAGAATATTCAAGTTTTTAAATAGAGGTTAATTTACGCATGAGCAAAACAAAAAATAAATCGCTTCGAATTGGTTTGGTAGGTTGCGGAGTTGTAGGCGGTGGTGTAGCTGAAGCTCTGCTCTCTAAAGATAAACCGTGGAATAATGTGCCTGACAGTCCGAATCTGGAATTGGTGCGTGTTGCTGATATCAATTGGCCAGCGTCCGCAAAACTCGGAAATGGAATCGTTGTTCCAAAGTCTCTAAGAACATCTTCAATAGACGATATAATTTCGGACCCGACAATCGATACTGTTATTGAGCTTATTGGCGGAAC
>Ga0066636_10001263_pt1 | contig 15636 bp, 13 predicted proteins | sample CryGeyCG2014_080_2_FD_62736 | JGI IMG/M metagenome (GOLD analysis project Ga0066636, IMG submission 62736) | Groundwater microbial communities from aquifer - Crystal Geyser CG07_land_8/20/14_0.80 | ecosystem: Environmental > Aquatic > Deep subsurface > Groundwater | place: USA: Utah: Grand...
GAAGCGGGGGTGGGTTTAAACCTTTCTGCCATACCGCATGAAGAACGTCTCAACGAATTGGAATTCTATTTTCCCCTCCAGCCCATCTCATCAGAGAGACTGAGAGAAATTTTTGCCCCCTACGGCTCTCTTCTGCGGGCAGAAGAGAGGCAGAGCGATATCTATTCCTGTTACGAACGTCTCCATTTCAACCCGGTGAAGGGTTTCATGAAGGGTTTCATAGATATGGTATTTCGCTTTGAATCGCGTTTTTACCTCGTTGACTGGAAATCAAATTTCCTCGGTCACCGTGTTACAGACTACAACCAGGCGGCCATTTCGGAGGTCATGGCCGACTCTTTCTATTTTCTTCAGTACCACCTTTACACCGTTGCCCTGCATCAATACCTGTCAATGCGGCTGCCTGATTATCGTTACGATACCCACTTCGGGGGAGTCTATTACTGCTTCCTCCGCGGGATGGACCCGGCCTGGGGGCCGGCGTACGGGGTTTACAGAGACAGACCATCGGCAGAGCTGATTATCGCCTTAACCAGAAATCTCATCGCCGGAGGATGAAGGACATAAGGAGAGGGAGTGAAAATATTCTCTGAACTTGACCTCCACTTTGCCCGTTTTATGACGGAACTTTCGGGCCACGATTCGCCGGAGGTCTTTCTGGCTGCGGCGCTGGTAAGCAGGAGCACGAGAGAAGGTCATATCTGTCTCGATCTCTCATCCATCGAGGGAAGACCACTGACAGATGGTGAGTTGTACCCCATAATCTGTCCCGGACTATCCCACTGGTGCAGGATACTTGAGGCAGCTCCGGTAGTGGGGAAACCCGGCGACTATAGGCCCCTCATCCTCGACGGGCGGTCACGTCTCTACCTGTACCGTTACTGGGAGTATGAAAAAAAACTGGCCGATTTCATCAGAGACCGCACCGCTGATGGTGTTAGGGGGGAAATATTTTTAGATGAGATTGATGCGCAACTGTTGAGAGACGGGCTGGATCGCCTCTTTCCCCCTCTTTTAGATGAGGGCACTGACTGGCAGAGGATCGCCTCCGTAACATCGCTATTGAATCGTTTCTCCGTAATTTCTGGAAGTCCCGGGACGGGAAAGACCACCACGGTGGCAAAGATCATGGCCCTCCTTACCGAACAGGGTAAGGGAAAAGTGCTCCGGATCGCCCTTGCCGCACCTACGGGAAAGGCCTCCGCCCGGCTTGAGGAGGCTATCAAAAAAACCAGGGAGGTGCTGAATTGTCCCGCATCTATCAGAGCGGCCATCCCCGAAAAGGCAACCACCATTCACCGACTGCTGGGGGCTACGGATTCTCCTTATTTTCTCCACAATTCTGAGAATCCCCTCCACGTTGATATGGTCATTGTGGATGAGGCGTCCATGGTTGACCTTCCCCTGATGTCCAAACTTGTCCAGGCGATACCCCCGTCGGCAAGGTTGCTCCTCTTAGGTGATAAGGATCAACTGGCCTCGGTAGAAGCAGGTGCCGTCCTCGGTGATATCTGCGGAAGGGGGAGGGGGCTTCTAAATACCTTCTCCAGAGAATTTTCTGAGAAGCTAAAAAAATACGCAGGTAATGACATCCAGGTCGCATCTCATGGAGGCGATACTCCGGGAATCTGCGACAGCCTTTGCCAACTTCAAAAGAACTACCGTTTTGGGCAGGAGAGTGGCATCGGTCATCTCGGCGCTGCGGTAAATAGAGGGGATAGCGTCCATGCCATTGACCTCCTGAAATCTGGTATTTACAGGGATATTCAATGGTCAGAACTCCCCCCACGAGATCTCCTCGTCCCGGCGCTGGATGAAAAACTTATAAATGGCTTTAAGGATTATTTACAGGCTATTGATTCAGAAGGTAATTCTGAATGCATTTTTGATCTGTTTGACAGGTTTCGAATTCTATGTGCCCTCAGACAGGGTCCATTTGGCGTATCGGCATTGAACCTTCTCATTGAACAGATCCTCCGCAGGGAAAACCTGATCAAACCCGACGCACGCTGGTACCGGGGCCGTCCGATCATGATTACCCGCAACGACTATAATCTGAGATTGTTCAATGGAGATATCGGTATCATACTGCCCGACCAGAACGGCGAACTGTATGCCTTCTTTCGTGATGCCAGTGGTACCTGGAGAAAATTCGTCCCCTCGAGACTGCCTGAACATGAGACGGTCTATGCCATGACCGTTCATAAAAGCCAGGGATCGGAGTTTGAGAGAATCCTTCTCCTTTTGCCTGACAGGGACTCGCCGGTGCTGACGCGTGAACTCATCTATACAGGTATCACGAGGGCAAAAGAGGAGGTAACGATATGGGGAAGGGAAGATGTTTTTCACACGGCCATTTCCCGGAGGATTGTCCGCACATCAGGGCTTCATGATGCCCTGTGGGGATGCTGATTTTTATCCCGCATGGAATTATAACTTATGTCTGAATCTATATTACGGCTTTACTGGTGACAGCCTGGTTTGGCTGGTCTCGGCAAACCTGCATGGAACAGGGCACCTGTTAAGGGGACACCTAAAAGAATATCCTGGAGATATTGGGCAACATCGAGAAGTTTTTGAATATCAATCCCGGTCTCCAGACCCATCTCATTAAACATAAAAACCATGTCTTCGGTAGCAACATTTCCCGAGGCTCCCGGTGCAAAAGGGCATCCCCCCAATCCTCCTATGGAAGATTCAAAAGACCGTATTCCCATTTCATAGGCCTTAAGGGCATTGGCCAGACCGAGGCCTCTCGTATTGTGAAAATGTAGGCTGAAATGAATCTCCGGAAAGTTATTCATACATGCACTGATGACCTGTTCGACCTGTTTGGGATTGCCAAAGCCGACGGTATCACAGAGGGTCACTCTCCCGACCCCGATCGCTGCCACTGCCTCCACATACCGGAGAATATCTTCTATTCTTACATGCAATTCAAAGGGACATCCAAAGACTGTAGCCAGGGCAACAGAGATATCCGTATCAGGATTAAACGATAGTTCTATTTTTACAATTTTTAACGATTCGATGGACTCCTCGGGAGTTTGCCTTACATTATGGAGATTGTGCGAGCGGCTGACGGAAAAGAAAAAAACGAGATTTCTGATCCCCATTTTTAGGGCATCCCGCAAACCCTGAAGATTGGGAACCATAGCGGTCAAGGTAGTGCCTTCGAGATCAAGGACACCGGTAATTACCTCTCCCATATCTTTAAATTGTGGGATCGCTTTTGGATGGACAAATGCCCCGACCTGAATTTCCCTGATTCCACATGCGGCCAACCGTCTGATGAGGGAGATTTTTGCCTCCGTGTCAACATGTACGCTTAGATTCTGCAAACCATCCCTGGGACCAACCTCAACAATCTTAATGCCTCCCTCAGGTAACATGTGCTATATTTCCTTTATGGAACATTCACGTCCCATGGCGATACAAAGGACAAGGAGATGATCGCCTTTTTCACAAAATAGGGGTTAACGGTACACGTTAACCCCTTAATTTTTTTGTTGGTGAGCCCTGCCGGGATCGAACCGGCAACCTACTGATTAAGAGTCAGTTGCTCTACCTGCTGAGCTAAGGGCCCACGTATTCCATGTGTTTCAATCCCGTATCTGGCACGCCCGGTAGGATTTGAACCTACGACCAACAGATTCGAAGTCTGCCACTCTATCCAACTGAGCTACGGGCGCATCGCATCTTAATTTCCTTCAATTGTTAGGTGAGTGAAGGGACTCGAACCCTCAACCTCCGGGGCCACAACCCGGCACTCTGACCCATTGAGCTACACCCACCATTATTTGTTTATACTATCATACTTTTTTAGATTTTGGAATATTTTTCGTAAATATTCGGTTTGCCCGTTAGCCGGTTTGCCCGTTAGCCGGTTAACGGGCCAACGGGTTAACTGGCCAACGGGTTAACTGGCCAACGGGTTAACTGGCCAACGGGTTAACTGGCCAACGGGTTAACCGAATAGTTACTATTTTTCTCACGCAGAAGAAGGCTGACAATTAAGCCACTCCTCGGTATTCTTTTATAAGATTGCCTTCTGGCCAAAGATTACCCCCGAAAATAGAGAAACCCCCTTATTTTTAAACACATTGAACTTGACAAAGAAAACGGGGGCTTGTATGATTAAGCTCCATAGCAAGAATAGACGTAGACAGAATAGAGAGGTGTGCAATGGATAAAAAAATACAAGCCGAGAAGCTTTCCATGTCTAACACAAAACAAGAAATGCTGAATGCCTATAATGCGATTCTTAAACAACTTCAGGAAAAGAGCGAAGCTGAACTGAAGCCAGAAAAGAAAATCGAAGAAAAAAAGGCAAAAGAGGTTGTGAAAATTGCAGATTCCCTGTCTACCGAAGGGGTAGTAAAAGAGATCAGCAACTTAAAGCTGGACATAGGGAAGATCCTTATGCAAATTTCCGATGGAATGGAAGGGGAGGTCAAGAAATTCAAAGGGATTCAGGAGGCCATTGAATTAAAAGAAAAGGAACTTCAAGAGCTATACGAGATTGAGCGATCAGCAGCCACATTGGCGGCTTTGATAGAAGCTCAAAACCAGAAGCGTCAGGAATTTGAGTTAGAAATGGCCAAAACAGAAGAACGATTAACCATGGAGATTGAGACCATCCGTGCTGAATGGGAAAAAGAAAAAAAAGACCATGAAGCCCAGGTCAGGGAAAGGGATGCGGAAGAAAAGAAGAGACGGGAAAGGGAAAGAGATGAGATTATTTATGCCTTTAAACGGGAGCAACAGTTGGCAAAAGATAACTTTGAAGACGAAAAATTGAAATTAGAAAGGGAGATTCAGCTCAGGAAGGAGCAAATGGAAAGAGAAGTGGCGGAGAGGGAAAAGAGCATTGCTGAAAGGGAGGAGGAATTAAACGAGCTACGGAAGAAAGTTGGTGCTTTTCCTAAAGAAATGGAAAATGCTCTCCAGAAGGCAGTTAAAGAAACGACTGAAAGAATCAACCTGGGGGCCAATAATCAATGGGAATTGCTCAAAAGGGAATTTGATGGTGAACGAAAGGTTTTCACTACTCGCATTGAATCGCTTGAAAAAACAGTAAAGGACCAGAGCGAACAGATTACTAAACTCTCAGGCCAATTGGAAAAAGCCTATCAGAAAGTTCAGGACATTGCCGTTAAGGCTGTGGAAGGTTCTGCAAACTCTAAATCATTTCATAGCTTACAACAGCTCATGAGGGAACAAACCAGAGGCCAGTCGCAGGAGGAATAGAACCACAGATTACCGTTTTTCAAATAAGCAACGATAAATCGAGAGTTTTGCAAAGGTCTCGAATCCTCTCTAAAAACTGAGGGTTTGTGCGGTTTTTCAGGCGAATTCACCGAAAATTACCGAAGGATTGAATTGCACAGTGGAGGATGTATGTATGGATGTGTGTACCAGATTGTATTTGGTAAGACATGGACAGGTGGTGAACTTTTCAGAGGGGGTGTACAATGGCCAGAAGGACGTGGATATGACCGAAACCGGCCTCAGGCAGATGGAGGCAGTGGCGGCGAGGCTCAGGAAGGAGAATCTAACAGGTGTCTATTGCAGTGACCTGATCCGGGCGAAGAGGGGAGCTGAGATTATTGCCGCAGAACATGACCTCAGACCTGAGACCTATTCCACTCTGCGGGAGTTGAATATCGGACTGTGGGAAGGGCTGACACCCGAGGAAATAGATGCACAATTTCCTGGCGCCTTAAATAAGCGAAGGAAAAGATTGGACGATTACAGGATACCAGGAGGGGAAAGTATCCGGGATCTGGATAAAAGAGTCATCCCCACCTTAAAGGGGATTCTGCACGCAAATTACGGGAAAAGTATTGTTGTTGTTGCCCATGGAGGAGTCAATCGTGTGATACTTGCCGATGCCATGAACCTTGCCCTGAGGTATTTTTATTCCCTTGAACAGGACTACGGCTGCCTGAATATTATAGAGTACTTTTCCGATTGTGCAGTTATTAAGCTGATGAACGGCCAGTCAGTACACGGGTGATGAGGCTACCCGTATTGTGACTACTCGGTCAGCCTGTACTGGAATTTGGCAACGATGTTCAACCTTGAGAGGTTAAGGTACGGGGGAAAGGGGTCGTAAGGGGCTGCCGATTTGACCGCGCCAAAAGATATCTATCATCGTTGCTGGTAAGCGCCACCGTCTCTTCGAGGTATTCGTTACCCTTTCTCTCAATCGGAGGCCGAATCGGCTTAACTTTCTCTTTTTCTTCCCGATTTTTATCAGGTCTTTTCCATGATTCCTTCAGGTCAACGGTCAAGATATCCCCCCTTTTGTTACCTCCACGCATATCAATAAAGCCGGTCAGTGATAGCATCAGGATGTGTCCGGCAAGAGAAGTCAATAGAAATAGAATTAATATTTTTTTTGCAGGCATTTTGGAGATATCCCTTTTGCAGGTGGAATAAATATATGTTAATGAGGTAACAAAAATCAACAATTGGCATCGTAAATATTCGGTTTGCCCGTTAGCCGGTTTGCCCGTTAGTCCGGTTGGCAGAGTGGTGAAGCAGGTACGTAAATATTTGGTTAACCGGTTAACTGGCCAACGGGTTAACCGAATAGTTACTTGGCATCAGTTTTGCTTGAGATTAATCGTTGTTTCAGTAAACTTAAGGGAAACCAGGAAAGGAGGTTTTTCACGCCCAACGATTATAATCGAAATGACATAACGGATAAACAGTAAAATTACGAGGAGGTAGAAAATGATCTGTGAAACTGCGGAAGATGTAAAAAGGATTGTTGAGGAGAGAAATGTCAGTTTTATTCAATTCTGGTTCGTGGATGTTCTCGGTATCTTGAAGAGTTTTGCGATTACTCCATCAGAGCTGGAGGAGGGATTGATGGAGGGTATGGGGTTTGATGGTTCTTCTATTGAAGGGTTCGCCCGGATTGAAGAGAGTGACATGATTGCCAAACCCGATCCCACGACCTTACAGTTTTTGCCCTGGAAAGGTATGGAAAAACCTGTCTGCAGGATGTTTTGTGATATCTTGAACCCCGATGGAACCCCTTATGAGGGCGATCCTCGTTATGTACTGAAAAGGGTTTTAAAGCGTGCCGCTGATATGGGTTATACCTTTTATGCGGGACCGGAACTTGAATATTTCTATTTTGAAAGTAGTGAAGCCCCGAAGATTATTGATACGGGGGGATACTTCGACGCCCGGCCTTTGGATATGGGAGGTGACTTGAGAAGGGATACGATCTTTGCCCTCCAGGATATGGGGATTCAGGTGGAATACAGCCACCACGAAGTCGCACCAAGCCAGCACGAGATTGATATGCGATATGACGAGGGCTTGAAGATGGCCGATAAGACCGTCACCCTTAGAATGGTGGTCAAGGAAGTAGCAAGGCAACATGGTTATTATGCCACCTTTATGCCCAAGCCTTTATTGGGCCAGAATGGGAGTGGTATGCACACCCATCAGTCCCTCTTTAAAGGGAATAGTAATGCCTTTTACGATCCCCAGGACAAGTTCCACCTCTCCCATGTGGCGAAGACTTATATCGCCGGCATCATGAGGCATGCACGGGAAATTACCGCCGTGCTTAACCAGTGGGTCAACTCTTATAAAAGACTGGTCCCGGGCTATGAGGCCCCGGTTTATATTTCCTGGGCCAGGCGGAACCGTTCCACTCTGGTTAGAGTTCCCATGTACAAACCGGGAAAAGAAAAAGCGACCCGGATTGAATTTCGTTCTCCAGACCCGGCCTGCAACCCTTATCTAGCCTTTGCCGTTATGCTGGCTGCCGGATTGAAAGGAATCGAGAAAAACTATCAGCTACCGGAACCGATCGAAGAGGACATCTATGAGTGTACTCCGGAGAGGCGCAGAGAGATGAACATACAGGAACTCCCGGGAAATCTCTACGAATCTATTTGTGAGGTTGAGAAGTCCGAACTGGTGAGAGAAGCCTTAGGGGAGCATATCTTCAATAAATTCATTGAAAACAAAAAGATTGAATGGGACCGTTACCGGATCCATGTGACAGAATATGAGATCGAAAAGTACCTTCCCATTATGTAGGGTAAGCCCAGGAGAAAATATGAGCAAGGGATGAAAAAATGCCACAACGGTTTCTTTAAGTATAGGCCTTTCTGGCGTGTCTGGAAAATTGTCTTGACGGCGTTTCGCCTGTCATGTTATTAAAAAAGGGACTTTTTCAGCAATCTCGTAGTTTATGATTTTTCCAGAAAGGAGCTTTCATGGCAAAATATGAAGCTAAATCTCTAAGGAATGTAGCCATCGTAGGACACGGCGGAGTTGGAAAAACGTCTCTCTGTGAGTCATTTCTTTACATGGCTGGCAAATCAGACCGGCCGGGGAGGGTTGATGAAGGGACATCTTGCATGGATTTTGAACCGGAAGAACAGAAGAGGCATATCTCGATCAGTGCGGCAACTAATTTCTTTGATTGGGAAAAGCACAGGGTCAATATCATTGACACGCCCGGGGATTCCAATTTCACCTATGATACCAAAAACTGTCTCCGTATCGTTGATGGCGCCATCATTTTGATAGATGCCGTTGGAGGGGTTGAATTTCAGACAGAGACGGTGTGGGAATACGCTGATGAATTTAAACTCCCGAGGATCATTTATATCAATAGAATGGACAGAGAACGGGCAGATTTCTTCAAGGCTGTGGAGAGCATAAAGAGCCGGCTTAAGATAAAGGCAACCCCCCTTTTTCTTCCCATAGGTGTGGAAGAATCATTTAAAGGAATGGTGGACCTGATTACGATGAAGGCCATGATCTTTGACGATCCAAAGGGAAGTTACAGGTTGGAGGACATTCCCGGTGGTATGATGGAGAGTGTTGAAAAATACAGAGAAATAATGGTGGAAGATATTGCTGAATCCGATGAAAAATTGATGGATAAATACTTAGGGGGTGAAGAACTCTCTCTTGACGATCTGAAATCCGGTCTTAAAAAAGGTGTCCTCTCCAGCGCTCTGATTCCGATTGTATGCGGATCAGCAATAAAAAATATCGGTGTTACACCGCTTACGGAAATGATAGTTAATTATCTCCCCTCACCTGTGGATCGTGGACCGGTTGCAGGAAAGAAACCGAATACAGAGGGGATTGAAAAAAGGTCTCCTGATGAATCTGCCCCCTTCTCAGCCATGGTATTTAAAACCATTGCCGATCCTTATACCGGCCGCTTAACTCTATTCAGGGTATATTCAGGGACGTTAAGGTCAGACTCCAACATTTACAATGTGTCCAGAAAGCTCAATGAACGGTTTGGAAATATCTTTTTTCTGGAAGGGAAAAACCAGAAACCTGCCGGTTCCCTTGTACCAGGAGACATTGCCGCGGTGGCAAAATTGAAGGAGACAGCGACAGGAGACACCATCTGTGATGAAAAATCACCCATCGTTTACGAAAGGGTTATCCCCCCTCTTGCCGTTACCTCTTTTGCCGTGGAACCTAAAACAAGGGGTGATGAAGAGAAAATCGTATCCTCTATCAACAGGTTGCTTGAGGAGGATCCCTCCCTTACCTTTCACAGGGGCGAACAGACCAAGGAGATGATCCTCTCCGGGTTGGGGCAGGTTCACATCGAGGTGGCTGTTGAAAAGATGCGGAGGAAATTCTCTCTGGAGGTTAATCTAAAGACACCCAGGGTTCCCTATAAAGAAACGATTAAGGGAAAAACGAGAGTTCAGGGAAAGTATAAAAAACAATCAGGGGGAAGGGGTCAGTACGGGGATACCTGGCTGGAGATTGAACCACTCCCAAGAGGCGAAGGATCTGCATTTGTTGACAGGATTGTAGGAGGCGTTATACCACAACAGTACAGACCTGCTGTTGAAAAGGGCATCATCGAGGCCATGGAGGAAGGGGGCCTCGCCGGTTATCCCGTTGTGGATGTGAAGGTCACCCTTGTTGATGGGACGTACCATACTGTTGATTCATCGGAGATGGCCTTTAAAATAGCAGGATCGATCGGATTTAAGAAAGGTGTTTTGGCATGCCAGCCAATCCTTCTGGAACCAATCGTCAATATAGAGATCGAGATCCCCGATGAGTATATGGGTGACGTTATCGGTGATTTGACCAGCAGGCGCGGCAGGATCTCTGGTATGGATACCAGAGTATCGCATCAGATAGTAAAGGCACAGGTTCCTCTTGCCGAGATTCTGAACTATGCAGCAGACTTGAGATCAATGACCAGTGGAAGGGGAACCTTCACCTATCAGCACTCCCATTATGAAGAGGTTCCACCTCCTATTGCCGAAAAAATTATCGCCGCCTCGAAAAAGGAAGGGTAAGGTAATGCTAATTCATGCCGGGGTCATCACGGTAAGCGATAGAGGAGCGCGGGGAGAACGGGAAGACAAAAGCTCTCAGGAGATCATCAGGATGCTAACAGATGCTACCATAAATGTCACCCATACCATGATCATTCCTGACGAAAAAGAGCAGATTAAAGAAGCACTCATCGAGTGTGCCGATAGAAGAAAACTTGATCTGATCGTGACGACAGGTGGTACAGGCGTCAGTCCCCGGGATGTAACGCCAGACGCTACCCTGGAGGTAATCGAAAGAGAAGTGCCCGGCATGGCAGAAGCGATGCGGCGGGAGAGTGCAAAGATTACACCACATGCGATGATATCGAGAGCTGTAGTGGGAATAAGAGGCAATTCGCTGATTGTTAATCTTCCCGGCAGCCCGAGAGGTGTCAGGGAGAACCTAACGGTTATCCTCCCCGCCCTGGAACATGCCCTGGAAAAGATCAGAGGGGATGATGCTGAATGTGCGTCTTGAAAAAACGATGGACATTATCTCTATGGGTACCAGGCCAGAAGATATGTCTGCATCGGGGGCATTTTTGGAATTGAGAGCACGTTTCAAAAATGTAAGGAGGAACCATGCCGGCAATCTCTTTTTTGGGAACCTCTTCTAACTCCTCATTACACTTAAGACAGATACTGAACAACCTCTCCGGTTGAGGATTGAGGGAAAGTTTATCCATTACCTCTCTGAGCTGTTGCTGGACGTGGTCATTTTGAATGACAAGCAACTGGCCCGAAAATTCTCGCCTCGCCATATCCCTTTTTCTTGTCAGGACAACTCTCCCCTCCTTCTCCCCCTTTCTTAAAAAGTTCCGATCTGCATTGCCGGTATAGAAAGTGGTATCGTATCCTAAAATCCGCAGCCACTTGACCAGCTTTCCCAGGTTAGCATCTGTAATAAACCTCATGGCAACTTGAATGTCATTAACGTTTATTTTTGATCTGTATCTGTAGGGGTGGTCTCCTCGCTAAGGGGCGGATATTCGCTCGCCCTGATTTCTCTTCTGAGCTCTCTGATTGTTCTGTTTAATTTGGCCATCGCTCTGTTCAGCCTGTATCTCTCCACGATCCCCATAAATCCTGTAAAGGCGACACCAGCGAGGAATACAATAAAAACCAATAGGTAAGTCGGCATGGTAGCATCTATGAGACCATGATATTTTAACCGGACAGGCAGCGTATTTTCCAGGGAAAACGTGATGACAACCAGTACAACTAACGCGACGATAATGGTATATATAACCTTCATTTCATTCCTCCCGATGATATTTTTTAAAATATGGCGCAAGGATTTCCCATGTCCTGGAAACATCCTCAGGGATCACGCGTACTTCACCCAGAACACTCATGAAGTTGCTATCGCCACACCACCTTGGAACGACGTGTATATGAAGATGATCATCTACGCCGGCGCCCGCCGCTGTTCCCAGATTCATACCTATGTTAAAACCATCCGGTTTCAATGCCTCTTTTAAGATTCTTACAGAAATATCTACCAGGTTAAACATCTCCTGTTTCTCCGCTGGTAAAAGGTCTTCTACCTCACTTACGTGCCGGAAGGGAGTAATTAACAAATGTCCACTGGTATAGGGATAGAGATTCATCATCACAAAAGAGGTTTCTCCGTCGAAAAGAACAAGCCCCTCCATTCTAATTGAATTCTTACAAAAAATGCAACCATCCGGCTTCTCACCCCTTATATATGCTATTCTCCACGGTGCAAATATCGTTTTCATTGAACCTGTCTTTTTAAGCCAGCAATTCTGTCAGTTCGTTAACATCCTGTAGTTCGTCAAAATGTAACACCAAATCAATAATCCCGTCTATTTTTTTTGCGGGAATAATTCCCTGGCTGCAGTCCCGGAACTTGTTGGACTGTTCCTTCCATGTAATCGGGTTCTGGGGAGAACCCGGGACATCGGCGAAAGAGACTTTACGGGAGAACTCTCTCCCATCCTTCAGTCTGATTACCACTTCCTGGGGAGAAATGAGATCTTCAGTCCAGCCATCAGGATGGACAAATTTTGTCCGTGAGATAAGGCTCTGGATCTCGGGACGGTTGACACCCTCATCTGTGAATTGTCCCACACCAACCTTACCGTCAATGAGGGCCGCAGCCAAGCAGAACTCCATACTGAACTTGCCTTCCAACCCCTGATGCGGATGATGATGGATCAATACATTGGGCAAAGCGCTGCAGGCGCGACACTCTATTTCAGAAACCTCAGATGGAGAGAGTTCATGTTCCTTTTTCAGGCTTAACATGGCATATATCATGGGATGGGTACCACCGCAAGAAGGGTAGGGTTTTATGGTGAGACCCGGAGAGACAATCTCAAACGGACTACCCAGAGACCCAGGTACCCCATCGAGAGAAGACTCTTTACCACCGGCAAAGACCTTAGAAAACCCAAAAGGGGTTTCGATTATATTCTCGTCTGAGGTAAAGCCAGCCTCTGCTAACTCCACTGCCACTATTCCATTCCTGTTTGCATTGCCTGCATGCAGGGATTTGGTCATGCTACCAAAGTTCTGTCTCAATCCATTGGCAAGGGAGGCGCCGATTCCTATGGCAAATCTTATCTTCTTAACATTTAGGTTCAATATTTTTGCGCTGGCTATTGTTGCCCCGATGCTGCCCAGAGTGCCTGTGTTGTGCCATCCCACAAGATAATGGGTGTCACCAAATACAGCGCTGAGCTTTCCTCCCACTTCAACCCCTAAAACATAAGCGAGGAGACATTCCCTGCCGGGACTATGGCACTTTTCTGCCATCGCCAGTGCCGCGGGAAAGATTGCCACCGTGGGATGGGCAAGCCAGGTGGTGGAATAATCGTCATAATCCAGAACATGGGCCATGGTGCCATTAGCAAGGACAGCCTGAAAAGCCGGGACCTTGATCTCGCCAGTCCATAACGTAGCTTCAGGGCTACCCTTAGACCTCCTGCCGTATTCAATCATGATCCTGCTTGCCTCTTCCCCTGCTCCCAACAGAGCCACTCCGAGGCAATCGAGGATGCACCCCTTGGCAGCACTTATTGCCTCCTGGGGAAGCCGGTCATAACTTGTTCTGGCAACAAAATTGGCTATTCCCTCTGTAATCTTCTGTTCCATTCGACACCTCCCTCTCCACAAGCTCTCCAGAATTACATAACCTTTCTCATACAATTTTTGACAATATCGGTTCCTTTTCCCTAATATAATACCACAGGAGGATAAATTAACAAAATAGTATGTAACTACTCAGGTAGGCACAAAGTCAAGAGATCTGATTTTTCAGGAACGAGCTTGCGGGAAATAAAAGTTTTGAAATTCTGGTAAAATTCTTTTTTCCGGCATATATGACAATTTTCCTATAATATACGAGGTTCTCTTTTACATATTATGAAAGCAAAAATACGAAGGTTAATCAACAAAAAAGTTAATAATCAGGAGATGTTTTAATTGATTTTATACAGATATTATGGCAAATTTAGCAGCAATGGGATATTCGTATAATAATTGTAAGGCGGGCCGCTTGAGACGCACCCTGTAAAAATTGGATAGAAGCAATAACGCCGGTCAGCTCCACCGTTTACGAGGAGGAAATATGGCTAAGAAATTTTGGGCGAGTTTTGGTGATCGTGATATGAGTTTGATTAAGTGGCGGACGCAATATCAGAAGAATCAGTGTGAAGAGGCGTATGAAAAGATGGTTCAAGAGGGGAGAAGCTATCAGGCAATCATTTATAAAAAAGACAATCACATTGTCCGAATCACTCTTAACCGGCCGGAGAAGAGGAACGCTCTTGATGATACCCTATACCAGGATTTACTGGCCGGGATTGGTCAGGCATCGCAGGATGACGCAATTCAGGTGATAGTAGTAAAGGGGGCAGGGGAGGATTTCTGTTCCGGACACGATCTTTCAAGTCCAAAAGGGCATGAATCACCGCCCATCGACCCTAAGTATCATCCCACGATGAGGGACTTTTTTCAGCTTGAGCGGCGCCGCTGTGGAAAATATGAAGACATATTGAATTGCCCCAAGGTGACTATCGCTCAGGTTCATGGATTTTGTATTGGTGCTGGTGAAGGGCTTCAGGCTTCATGTGATTTTACCATAGCTGCTGAGGATGCTATATTTAGTACCCGTGGCTTTGGACGATTTACATTGGGGGTCTTCGTAGTAGCAGGTCTTACTTATGGACTGCATGGATCATTTAACCCCTGGCCCTGCGGATCAGAAAAGCCCAGAGCCGGCAGGATGTTACCCGAGATCAGCGGAAGGGAAGCGGCAGATCTAGGACTGATCAATAAGGCTGTTCCCCGAGAGCAACTTGATGAAGAGGTAGATAGATGGGCTAGAGCTTTGGCCTTGATTCCCGCTGATCTTATTGCCCTGGGTAAAGAAACCATCAACGGGATTGATGACATTGCCGGTTACGGAAGCCAGGTAAGAAATCATTATGATTGGCACATTGCACTTCAGTTTATTCGATTTCGTCCTGACGAAACTAACCTGTATAAAAATAGGAGGGATGGGGGGCTTAAGGGATTTATTCAGAGAAGACGCAAGCACGCCACTCCTGGAAAAGGAACATAGAGGCTCTAAGCCCTGTAAAGGCTTAAAACAATAAGGAGGCTTTTATGAATTATGAGAACATTATTTATGAATTAAAACAAAACATCGGAATTATTACTCTGAACCGGCCTGATAGGCAAAATGCTATAAACGATGCTCTGATAACCGAGCTTGATGATATTCTGGTTAGATTAGAGCCTGAGCTTGAGCTGAAGGTTATCGTTATTAAGGGAGCAGGGGATTCCTTCAGTATTGGTGAGGACCTGAGCGGGGTTAGGACTGATGGAATATTACCTCCACCTCCTGGGACCTCTATTTCAGTTAAGAAGCTAATGGATGCGGAAAAGCGGCGTGCCAGGCGCTGGGAATATATATTTAACTATCCCAAACCGACTATCGCCCAGGTGCATGGATACTGTCTCGGTGCTGGACTTTATCTGGCAACGGTTTGTGATCTGGTCTTTGCGGCAGAGGATGCTGTTTTTGGTGACCCGTCAATAAGAATGAACCGACCCTCAGGCCTGCCGCTATGGAGCTGGCTGATCGGAACCAAGAAAACCAAGGAACTTCTCCTCTTTGGGAAAAACATCAGCGCCAGGGAGGCAGAAAAAATCGGTTTAATAAATATGGTACTCCCAGAAGGCAAATTAGAGGAAGAAGTAACCAGATATGCCCGGGCGATAAGCATTTGCCCTGGAGACGGTTTGCCTCTCATGAAAGAGA
>Ga0066636_10001267_pt1 | contig 15615 bp, 13 predicted proteins | sample CryGeyCG2014_080_2_FD_62736 | JGI IMG/M metagenome (GOLD analysis project Ga0066636, IMG submission 62736) | Groundwater microbial communities from aquifer - Crystal Geyser CG07_land_8/20/14_0.80 | ecosystem: Environmental > Aquatic > Deep subsurface > Groundwater | place: USA: Utah: Grand...
GGCGCGCAAATCCTGAGGAATGAGGCGTACTTATAGATACGCCGCAATGATTTACCCGGTTGAATCCTGCGAAGCAGGGCTGCAAAGCGGCATTCAACCGGGCAGGGGATGCAGCGCAACGCAGCAAATGGACTTTTTACGAAGCCATCAAGATTGTTCGGTTTGCAATAATGGCATTCACCAGATAAAAGCTTGTTACAAACAATGTATCGCTCAGGAAAAAGATTCATGGAACGCCTTCCCGCAGGGAAGGACATCCTCAAAAGTGTTGAAGAGTTATGTGCCACCCATGCTGTTCAGATAGCGGTCTTTTGCGTCATCGGAGCAGTTCGTTCGGCAACACTGGGCGTTTTCGATCAGAAGCAGCAGGTTTATGTCACCCGAAAAGAAGAAAGCCCTTTTGAAATTATCAGCTGCTTGGGAAACATCTCCACAAAAGACGGAAACCCGGTTGCCCATGCCAAGATCATGCTGGCGGATGAAAAGAACCTGGTATTGGGCGGACACCTTTTTTCCGATACGCTTTTGTTTTACGGGGAACTGAATCTTGAGGAAATCGAGGGATCCCCCTTGGAAAGACAATACGACGAATCCAGCGGCCTTTTCCTGTGGCCGTTCAATAAACTTGACACATCGTTTCGCTCTACCTGACAAAGGAGGCAACATGCAGATCATCATCAACAAGACCCAACAACCGAAAACCCATCCGGATGAATCCAGGCTGGGGTTCGGAATCCATTTCACGGACCATATGTTCGTGATGGACTACCATCCGGATAAAGGGTGGCATACACCCCGCATCGAACCCTACGGCCCCCTCGCCATGGATCCGGCAACGATGGTGCTGCATTACGGTCAGGGTATTTTCGAAGGGCTCAAAGCCTATCGGACGGACTCCGGAAAGATCCAGATGTTCCGGCCTGGGGAAAATTTCAAACGACTCAATCGTTCGGCACAATTGCTGTGCATTCCCCTCATCGACGAAGCGTTCGTCTTGAACGCCCTCAAAGAGCTTTTGATATTAGAGAAGGATTGGGTACCCAAAAAACCGGAAACCTCCCTTTATATCCGACCCACGATCTATGCTTCGGACCCGTTTTTAGGCGTCCGGGCATCCCACACCTACCGGTTTTTTATCATCTTGTCTCCGGTGGGTGCATATTATGTGGAAGGATTCAATCCGGTAAAAATTTGGGTCACCCCTGACCACGTGCGTGCCGTCCCCGGGGGTGTCGGTGAGGCCAAGACCATCGGAAACTATGCGGCCAGCCTCCTTGCCGGCCATGAAGCCCATCAGGCGGGATATACACAGGTCCTGTGGCTCGATGGCATCGAACGAAAATATCTCGAAGAGGTCGGCGCCATGAACATCTTCATTGTCATGGGCGGAAAGGTCGTCACCCCCGCCCTTTCCGGAAGCATCCTCCCCGGAATTACCCGAGACTCTGTGATTCACCTGGCCAAGATGTGGAACCTGCCCGTCGAGGAACGCAAAATCTCCATCGACGAACTCCTGGCAAGCCATGCTTCCGGGGACCTTGCGGAAATCTTTGGATCCGGGACGGCGGCGGTCATCTCTCCGGTAGGAGAACTCCGGTACGGTAAAACGACCATCACCGTCGGTGAAGGCAAAGTCGGCCCTGTGGCCCGTAGACTCTATCAGGCATTGACCGATATCCAATACGGACGGAAAGAAGGCCCAAAAGGATGGATCGAACCGATCATCGGATGAAAGGGACTCCGTAGCATGGCAAGCCCCGACGCCTGCCTTACGTATTTGCCGGTTCTGGCTGAAAAGATGCGGGTCGAAGGATTTCCACAGATCGCCATTAACACGTTTTCCCAGTATTATAAACAGGTCGTCTCCGGTGAAACCGGACTGATCCGCGACGCCGAGATCCGACCTGTCCAGCCGCCCGAAATTAATGAGGCCAAAAACCTCTCCGCTCTTGCTTCATCCGGGAAAAAGGCTTTTTCCAAGGTAGTGCGCATCGTTTTAAATGGGGGCCTGGGGACCAGCATGGGGCTTTCCACCACCAAGTCCCTGCTGTGGGTCAAAAACGGCAAGTCGTTTCTCGAGATCATTTTTAAACAGGTCGAACAGCAAAACGTCCGCCTGGCCCTGATGAACTCCTTCAGCACCGATCGGGAAACCCGGGAGGCGATCTCGGCGATGCGTACTGCTGTTTGTCCGCTGATTTTTCTCCAGCACCATTTCCCGAAAATCCTCAAGGAAACCCTGGGGCCGGTATCGTGGCCAAAAAATTCAGCCCTGGAATGGAATCCCCCGGGACACGGAAATGTCTATACGGCCCTTTGGGCTTCGGGATCCCTCGATGAGCTGTTAAAAAACGGCATCGAATATGCCTTTATCTCGAATTCAGACAATCTGGGGGCTGTTCTCGACGCATCGCTGCTCGGATATTTCGCTGAAAATGGCTTCCCTTTCATGATGGAGGTGGCTGAAAGAACGCCTTCGGATATCAAAGGGGGGCATCTTGCCATTCGAAAAAAAGATGGTCAATTCATCCTCAGGGAGGCAGCACAGTGCCCTGAAGAAGAGTTGACGGCCTTCCAGGACATCCAATATTACCGCTATTTCAATACGAACAACATTTGGGTGAACCTTCCATTCTTAAATAGATTTATGCAACAAGCAGCGGTCTTATCCCTTCCGCTTATACTGAACGAAAAGACGCTCGACCCCAGAGATCCTGACAGTCCCCGGGTATTTCAGATCGAAAGCGCCATGGGAGCCGCGGTTTCTATCTTTAAGGGGGCCACTGCCGTTTTGGTGCAAAAATCCCGTATGGTTCCAGTGAAAAAATGCGGCGATCTTCTCCTTGTCCGATCCGATCGTTACCTCCTTACGGAAGATGCCCGGATTGTGTCCAATCCCGACTGTAAAACGGATAGGATTACGATCGCTCTGGACCCACGATATTACGGAAAGATCGATGGTTTTGAGTCCCGTTTTGAAAGCGGGATCCCTTCCTTATTAGAATGCGAATCGCTCACGATCCGGGGGGATGTGCGATTTGAAGCAAATGTTAAAATCGTAGGCGGTGTGGTGATTGAAAATCGTAAATCCGGGCAGACCACCGTAAAAACAGGCTCAGTGGTGAGCCATGATCTGGTTCTTTAAAATCCGCATCTATTCTTCCTATCCTTCCCGATATCGCCGGTAGTAATGCATGACCCTTTCCACATAGGCTTCGGTTTCCTGAAATGGTGGGATGCCGCGATGCCGGTCCACCATCTCAGCCCCGGCGTTATAAGCCGCAAGGGCCATCGTTATGTTTCCTTCGAAACGATCGAGCAGGGACCTGAAAAACTGGGTTCCGGCCAGTATGTTTTCCTTTGGATCGAAGGGATTCTTGAGCTCGAGTCTGCGGCTGTTTTCCGGCATGATCTGCATAAGCCCTTGGGCTCCTTTTTGGGATACCGCCCAGGGATTGAAATCCGACTCCACTTTAATGATGGCTTTAACCAACTCCAATTCAACACCGTGTTTTTCAGCAGCCTCCCGGATGTACGCATCATAGACAACCACACCCGATTTTTGAATATCCGTCCCCCTTTCCCGGATATAAACCGTATACCCGGGTTGAGTGGGCACATTTGTAAAGTGAATCACGCCGTTTTTATCGACAAAGCGGTAAATGTCGGCCCAAACGGGGGATATGGCGATTCCACTTAAAAAAAGCGAGATCGACCCTAAAATAATCAGTTTACCTGTTCTTCTATCCATTGTAAAAATGGCGGATACCCTTCAGTCATGGCAAAACTGATGATACAGGGACACTCATAGCTATGCATGCTTTTCACCTTTTCGATCAATCGCCGGACCTTTTTTTTTGTCGTTTTGGCGATCAGCACTGTCTCTGTGTCGTTTTGAAGTCTGCCTTCCCAGTAATAAATCGAATGCATGTTATCTATGATGTTCACACACGCCGCAAGCCTTGACTCCACCAACGCTTTTCCGATGGCTTGTGCCTCCTCGGAATTTCCCACCGTGATATATACCCATCTCAATTCCATTCACATACTCCTCACTGAAACAACTACATTTGTATATGCCCGCGCTTTGATTTTGTCTTTTTCTTTTGCACCTCATATTGTATCAGTTTTCTATGAATATCCAAAATAAACGGGGAAGGCTGTCGTTGCCGGACCTTACAGAAAAGGGTGCACTTTTGGGCCCATGTTAGAAAAAGTCCTTCCTTGGCTCGGGTGACACCCACATAAAACAAACGTCTTTCTTCTTCCATGTCACCTGCTTCTGTCTTGGAGCGTTCATGGGGAATCAGATCGTCTTCGCAGCCGGCGATAAAAACAATGGGAAATTCTCCAGCCCCTTGGCTGCATGCAGGATTAGCAAAGACACCTGCTGGGCGCGTTTATCAAAGATATCCGTATCCCCTGCAAGAGCAACCGCATCCAAAAAACAATCGACATCCGTCATATGCTCTTGGGCAAGTCCCAGAAGTTTTCCGTAAGACTCGTCGATATTTTTTCCCGTTTCTCTTTTTAATGTGTGTCCATACGCATCGAAAAGAAAAGTGATTCGTTGGGATACGGTTAACCCGGAAATATTTTGCCGAATCTCTTGAATTTTCCGATATCCGCTCAAAAAAGGTTCTCTCGGCGTTAAAGGGTTTTCATCCGACGATCCTTGCTGAAGGCTATCCAGCGCCTGTTGAACTGAAAAACCATTTTTTAAACACCAGGTTTTGAATCGCAAAATCTCCTTTTCCCTGATTCGGACACCCCCGCCTATCGATCATTGTAAATTTTGGTGTCCATATTTTTTAACCTTTATCACTCCATATTTAAAGTCGCTTTTTCAGCTTCTTTTAAGGCGAACAAGTCTCTTTGACCCAAAAGCTTGCGCCTCTCATAGTCGGTGAAAATCCGGACCGTTCCGAATTCACCGTCATATCCCGGCTGAATGAAAATTTCATAGTTCCTGACCCGTCTCAATGCCTCTTTAAAAAGCGGGATATCGATACCTTCCAATGATTTCAGGGGAAGCTCATGAAGAATGGTCAACTCTGGGCCGTATTTTTTGATTATTTTGTCTTGGGCTGCCTTAACTTTTTTAGAAGCAGGGCCGACTTCGAGTACTTCAGACAGTATCTCAGAAAGGGGCAAAAGCCGGTAAAACGGAATCGCACCATCCGGCCTTTTTCCTTCATTAAGGTCGGCCAGTTCAGAGATCCGATGAAGCACCCCTAATGTCAGCGGCTTGCCGCATTTCGGGCAGAGCCCTTGATATTTTTGGGTCTCCTCCGGTTTGAGGCGGATCCCACATTTGCGATGGCCATCCAAGTGATATTTCCCTTCCTCTGGGAAAAATTCGAAAGTGCCTTTAAAAAGACTTCTTTTTTTATCCATGAGGGCGGACCGGATTCCTGAAAATGACAGTTCGGTATCGAACAGATTGGCTTCCCGTGCAATTTTCTCCATTGAGTGAGCATCTGAGTTGGAAACCAGAGTTAACCCTTTCAGGTTAGAAACACGCCAATTCATCTCCGGATCCGAAGAAAGACCGGTCTCAAGGGCAAATATATGAGGCGTAAGGTCCTCGAAACATTCTTCAAGGGCATCAAAACCCGATTTGGATCCGAAAATAGAAAACCAAGGAGTCCATATATGTGCCGGTATTAGGAAAGCCGTTTCCGAAGTCTCGAGAACGATCTCTAAAAGATCTCTAGCATCCAAACCGAGGACAGGTCTTCCGTCAGAACGGATATTTCCGATCCTCTCCATCTTCCGGTTGAACCTTTCGGCACTTTGCATATCCGGTAAAAAAACGATATTATGGTTTTTTCTAACTTTTCCGTTTTTCTTATAAATATTGCTGATTTCACAGGATAAAATAAACTGAAGGCCCTTTTGGCAAACCGGTGGAACTTGTTGGTCTGCATGCCTCAAAATGGAGTCTTTGAGTTTAAAAAGCCCATTTTCCAAAGGATTACATTTTTCTTTAATCTCGGAAAACCAGGCAGGATGAGTAAAATCTCCTGTAGCGATGACAGAGATTCCTTTTTTTTGAGCAGCAATATGTATATTTTCAAAATCTAGATTCTTTGCCGTTGCCCTGGAATATTTAGAGTGGATGTGGAGATCCGCGATAAATTTCATCTTTGCTCGGTTACCTGAAGTCTACGTTTTTTCTAATATTCTTTTGGTCGGGCCAAAAGACTGTAAAAAATATTAGGGGTCCTGTCAAACAAAGGCGGTTCTTCGTTTGGACCAAAAGAAATAAAAAAACCTTGATATCTTTTCTATTTCAATATATATGCTATCATCATTTTAAACAAATACCATATATAGTGCCTTTATATTTTTGTTCCCTCGGCTTGATGAAGAACCGTTTACATCGTGTATAAACCCTGTCAATTTTAAGGCGGTTTTTAAACACCTAAAATATTGATTTTGATAATTGAAAAGAAATTTACATGGAATCAACAAAATTATGTTGGTTTCTTTATCGATAATTAGTTATTAAATGAATGGGTTGGAATTATAATATCCCTTTTAACGTGGCATTATTAAATTCTTTTTTTTAAAGATAATATAAAAAGGAAAGAGCTATGAAAATAATTGTCAATAAGAGGGATATCACCGAAATACTATCCAGGATACAGGGGATCACCGGTAGAAGAAGCGGGTTGGCCATTACTGAAAACGTGCTGATCAAAGCCGAGGATGCCGGAATTACCATAGTAGCCACCGATCTTGAAACCGGCTTTAGGGGAAATTATCCTGCGACGGTGGAGTCAGCCGGAATCATGGCCCTTAATTCAAGAAAATTCTACGAAATTGCAAAGGAATTTCCAACAGAAGAGATCACCCTCCAAGAGGTTGAAAATCGATGGATCCAAATCGGAAACCATAAGACCATTTATCGCATGGTTGGAACGAATCCTGAAGATTTTCCGGAAATACCCAGACTGGAAGAAGGGTCTTATTTTGATATCGATTCGCAAGAATTTAATAGAATGATCGATCAAACGATCTTCATTCCTGCACCGTCTGATAACAAGCGCGCACATACCAATGGAGTGCTCTTTGAAAAGATTTCTGAACCAAAACGTATCATTCGCATGGTTTCAACCGATGGCAGTAGGCTTTCCTGTGTGGATTGTGAAATAACAACCGAATTCGAGTTACCCTCGGGCATGTCGATACTGGTTCCCAAATCCGGGCTTAATGAGGTTAGAAAAATATTGAACGATCAGGAAACGGTTCAAGTCGGATTCATGCGTAACCATTTCATTTTAAAAAAGGCAAAAGAAACCGTCTTGATTCGTCTTCTCGAAGGCAGTTTTCCGAAATATCAGGACATTCTTGAAAAAAGCGGCAGCCGTCAGGTTTTCATTAACAGGCAAGTGTTTTTGATGATGCTGAAAAGAATGTCCATCTTGTCGTCTGATGCTTATAAGGGAGTCGTTTTTAATTTTACTAATGGAAGACTGACGATCCAGACAACAAATCCTGATATCGGAGAGTCCAAAGAAGACATGGATATTAACTATGATGGGCCTTCCATTGAAGCGGTTTTTAATCCTAGGTTTTTCATTGAAATTTTAAGTGTCATTGATGATGAAGATATCATTTTGATTCTCATCAGTGCGGAAAAACCCTGTTACATCGAAGGGAATAAAGATAAACGGTTTATCAGCGCAATCATGCCGATGAGGATTTGATGGAACAGAAGAACTACAACGAAGACAGCATAGAGGTTTTGGAAGGCTTAGCGGCGGTTCGCATGAGGCCGTCCATGTATATCGGAAATGTGGATGTAGAAGGGCTTCACCACCTGGTTTATGAGGTGGTTGACAACAGCGTGGATGAGGCCATGGCCGGGTATTGCAGCCAAATCTATGTGACCGTTCATGCAGATAATAGCGTGACCGTGGAGGATAACGGCCGTGGAATCCCTGTCGGAATCCATAAAACCGAAAAGGTTTCTGCAGTGGAAGTAGTCATGACCAAGCTTCATTCAGGAGGCAAATTTAATAATAAGTCTTACAAAGTTTCCGGAGGGTTGCATGGTGTTGGTGTCTCTGTGGTGAATGCCCTTTCGAAGCTTTTCGAGGTCAGGGTTTTTCTTGACGGAAACATTTACTATCAGTCTTATGAAAAAGGAAAAAAAACCAGCGAACTGTATATTATTGGAAAAACAAAAAAACAAGGAACTGTCATCCATTTTAAACCCGACACCGAAATTCTGGCCACCGATAATTTTAATTATGAAATTTTATCACGCCGGCTGAGGGAATTGGCTTTTTTAAACAAAGGCCTAAAGATCGCAATCGAAGACGAACGCACTGAAAAAAAAGAGGAATTTCTTTATACGGGGGGAATTCGATCCTTTGTTGAGTATCTAAATAAAAGGCACACGCCGCTTCATAAACCGATTGTCATAGAAGGAACCCGAAACGGATCCGAGATCGAGGTGAGCATCCAGTACAACGATACCTATGTGGAAAAATTATTGTCTTTTGCAAATAATATTAACACAATAGAAGGTGGATTTCATCTGGTTGGATTCAAAGCGGCTCTGACTCGAACCATCAACCAATATGCCAGCAATGATAGCATACCCAAAAACCTGCAGGCAAAAATATCAGGAGACGATGTGCGGGAGGGACTTACCGCCATTATCAGCGTTCGGATCCAATCCCCTCAATTCGAAGGACAGACCAAGACCAAGCTCGGCAACACCGAGATCAAGGGAATGGTGGAATCTTTGGTCAATGAAAAACTTTCAGTTTTTTTTGAAGAAAATCCATCGGTTGCAAAAAAAATTTTAGCAAAGGCCATTGACGCAGCAAGAGCCAGGGATGCCGCAAAACGCGCCAGGGATATTGCCAGAACCAAGGGTTCGCTGGTTGACTCCGCATTGCCGGGAAAGCTGGCGGATTGCCAGATATCCGAGCCGTCTCAAAGAGAGCTTTTCCTTGTGGAAGGAGATTCGGCCGGCGGTAGCGCCAAGCAGGGAAGGGATCGGCGGTTCCAGGCAATACTTCCCCTTAAGGGTAAGATTCTCAACGTGGAAAAGGCTCGTTTTGATAAGATCTTAAACAGCGATGAAATCAAAAATATCATCACCGCACTGGGAACCGGAGCTGGTCAGGAAGAATTTAATATCGAAAAGATACGGTATCATAAAATCATCATTATGACCGATGCGGATGTTGATGGGTCCCATATCCGAACGCTGCTTCTCACCTTTTTCTACAGACAAATGAAAGAAATTATCGAGAAGGGATATCTCTATATCGCACAACCGCCCCTTTTTCGGGTAGCCAAGAGTAAAAACGAAGTCTATCTCAAAGACGAAACGAAGCTGAGTGACCATTTATTGAAGAAAGTTTGCGATCAAAAGCGTGTGGAAGTGGAGCGCACGGGAGAAAGGATCGACGGACATAAACTTCATGGTCTGCTCGGAAACTTGAACGCCTATTTCGCCGGATTGGCCAAATTGGAACAACGGGGAATCCCCCCTCGATTGGTCGAATTGCTGATCAAAAGCGGAGTCGAAGACAAAGCATTCCTGGCAGACAAGGAAAAAATGTCCGGGTTTATGGCAACGCTCTTATCGATGGGTTTTTCTTCAAAAGAATTAATGTGGAACGAAAAGAGACAGACTTTTGAAATTCATCTTTCATCCTCACAAGAAATGGGTGAAGCGGCAGATGCCACACCCTTTGTTCAAAACAACTTCAATCTTTTAAAGATCGGCATGAGCCTGGTGTATTCTCCTGATTTCCAACAATGCGTGAACGCGGGCAGATCCGTTCTAAAGCAAGAGGAAACGACCCATCGGGTATTCAGCAAAGAAAAAGAAGGTGAACCCGTTCGGGTTGAAAGCAAAAAGGCCCTGTTTGATTATCTGATGATGGAAGCAAAGAAGGGATTGGTGATCCAAAGATATAAGGGGCTCGGGGAGATGAATCCCGAACAGCTCTGGAAGACCACCATGAATCCGGAAACACGGACGCTGCTCCAGGTTAAGGTGGAAGATGCCATAGATGCCGATGAAATTTTCACCATCTTAATGGGAGACGATGTGGAGCCGAGGCGGGAATTCATTAATAGCCACGCTTTAGAAGTGAACACTCTGGATATTTGATTTATCTTCCGGAAGGATTTTGACATCTCCTTTTTGAAAAGGATATTAAACCCCATGAAGATCTATCAGATACAGGCCAGAGATCTCCCGGATTTGTGGTTCCAGGCCGTTCACGACATACTGGATGTTGGCAGACGATTTCAAATAGATCGGGGATCGTATGCCGGTCAGACCCGGCTGGAATACGACTATTTCATCGGTCATGTGAAATATCCCGGGACACAACCCTTGATCCCCGATATTCCGCCTTCCTGCGGAATTCCAAATCCCGTGGAACACGATTACATCTATGGGGGACCGGGGTATGATCGGGCTTATATTGAATATCTCATGTCTCCTAGAAAAGAACCTGGTGAATCGTACACCTATGGAGAACGTTTGACCCGGGTGCCCATAACGGGGGAAAAATTAGCGTGGTGGAAAGACAACCGAACCGAAATCGTCGATAAAAGAAACATCGACGGCAGGATCGTATTTAAAGAAGGGGAAGCTTTATATTTCAACCAAATCGAATGGGTGATCGACACGTACCGGCGTTTCGGAGAAAGAAACAATCAACTGGTCCTTCAAGTCGCACACCCTTCGGATCACACGCTATTGGATCCACCCTGCTTAAGACACATCGACACGCGGATTCAGGACGGTGCCCTCTATTTCTTTGTGTATTTCCGATCCTGGGACCTGTGGAACGGGCTCCCGGCCAATATGGCTGCCATCCAGAACCTCAAGGAATATATGGCCGCGGAAATCGGCGTCAAAGACGGAGAAATAATCATCGAAAGCAAGGGGCTGCACCTTTACGGCTATGCGGAAGAACTAGCCAGGCTTCGGTGTTTAAGGACTTAAGAGCTTCCCGTTTTCAATGCTCATTGAACTCGAAGCGGATCAGCCAAAGGCAAACAGGCCGGTTGATGTGTTTGGAAAGGTGGACGGTGATTATCAATGGTTTAAATAAATCCAAAGCGGCACCAACATTCGCATAGAACCCATCAATACACAGACCGTGTGGTTATGCTACCCCGTGAAACCTGAAATACACGCACCATTCGGCGTGGTCCTCATCTCCGCCCCGTGGCCTCTTTACAATCGGCCTTCCGTTCAGATCGGAGCCCTCAAAAGCTGCCTAACATCCTGTTTTCCGGATATTTCGATATATACCCACCATGCATACCTTCAAGTCGCCGAATCCATCGGTTATCTGGTTTATCAGGCTATTTCAGAGCGGACATGGTTGGCAGAAGCCGTTTACGCCGCGCTGCTCTTTCCTGAAAAGAAAACCGCGGCTGATCGCCTTTTCCAACGGTACGCATCAAAAAAAACGGTTCTCAAAAAGATCAATTTTTTCAAACTCGTTGAAGACATCAGAACGATCACGGAAAAAATCCTATCCGGTATTTCCTTTCAAGAATTTCATCTGGCCGGAATCTCCGTCTGTCTGTGCCAGCTCAGTGCATCTTTATATTTTGCTCGATGTATTAAGAGACAGGCGCCCAAGATCCAGGTCGTCTTGGGGGGCTCATCGCTTTCGGGTCTTTGCGGAACTCCTCTTTTTCGCTTTTTTCCCGAGATCGATTTCCTGGTCCACGGAGAAGGGGAGTTGCCCCTGACTCACATCGTAGAACACCTGATTCAAAACAAAGAAAGACATCAACCCGTGCCTCCTATCAAGGGGGTTTTTCAAAGGGAGATGTTTCAATCAACAGAGGATGTCACGTTCGATCAAATCCCGAACCTTAGGAGCCTTTCATCGCCGGACTATGACGACTATTTTGCGCTTCTAAAAGCGCTGCCCCCAGAAAACCGCTTTTTCCCGACGCTTCCCGTTGAGGCCTCCCGAGGATGCTGGTGGCACCGGAAAACGATCAGTCCCCGTAGCCGGCGACAGGGGTGTGCATTCTGCAATTTGAACCTCCAGTGGCGCGGATATCGATGCAAGGATCCAGGCCAGGCCGCAAAGGAGGTGGATCATCTCACACGAAAGCACCGGGTCCTTTCCGTGGCTTTTACCGACAACATCATTCCCCCGAAACTGTCTGAGTCTCTCTTTGAGGAATTGGCAGCACATGGAAAGGATTACCACTTTTTTTGCGAACTTCGTGCAGACACGCCGAAAGATCTTTTGGAGCGGATGCAAAGAGCCGGTGTCAAAGAAGTACAAATCGGGATAGAAGCGTTAAGCACCCCATTACTTAACAGGTTGAATAAGGGAACTTGCGCCCTTCAAAACCTGGAGATCATGAAACACTGTGAGAAGTTGGGCATGATCAGCATTTCCAACCTGATACTGTATTTTCCCGGAAGCGATGCGGCGGATGTTGCCGAGACGCTCAGGCTCTTGGATTTTGCCAAGCCTTTTCGACCGTTGCGCACGGTTTCTTTCTGGCTGGGAAGGGGAAGCCCGGTATGGGAGGATCCGGCCTCCTTTGGTATTCACGGGGCTTATAATCATCCTGACTACCAGAGATTATTTCCCAAGGCGATGGCAAAAGAACTCCCTTGGATGGTACAGGCCTATCGAGGAGATCGAACTCATCAGAAGCGGTTATGGCGTCCTGTTAAAGAGAGCGTCAAAAAATGGAAGAAAGAGTATGAGCGCCTTTATGAGGGTTCGGAGAAGGATCCGATATTGAGTTTTTCAGACGGCGGGGAATTTTTGATCATTCGGCAGCGCCGACCCGGTGCGTCGCCCTTGAATCATCGGTTGGAGGGCAGGTCCAGAGAAATTTATCTCTATTGTGATTCCGTGCGCAGCATTCAAGAAATCCTCATACAATTTAAAGGGTTATCGAAGGAAAAGGTAGCCCGATTTTTGGAGTTGATGGTGGGAAAACGATTGATGGCCAATGAAGGGAGCCGGTATCTCAGCCTGGCGATTTCAGAACGCTTCCGTTGTTGATTTTTTAAAAAGCGATAGTCTCGATGTGTGGAGGCCTCTCAAGATCGAACATTGATATTTGACAGAAAGGGATTGCTTTTTTATGATAAAAATCAAGTTTCCAATAAAAGTTCAGATAGGTCAAAACGGTAATCCAAAATTGAATGGAGGAAGCCATGTTTTCTAAGGTAATGATACGGATGCTGGGGATAATGGTTTGTCTGATGATGGTTTCAACAGGGATCGGATTTGCGGCACAAAAGGGGATGCGCTATTCCATTATGGTGACCAAATTCGAAAATCATTCCGGCTGGCACGGACAATGGGACCTGGGAGACGCCTGGGGTGCCGTGTTGACGGACAGCCTGAATTCAGCCGGGAATTTCGTCGTGTTGGGGGAAAAAGATATGCGGCAGGAGGCCATGGACGAGCAGGATCTCGCAGCAAGCGGGAGGGCCGCCGGCGGAGGCAAGCAGGTGGTCACAGGGCAGATGACTCCGGCGCAACTTCTCATCAAAGGGGATATCACCCACTTTGACGAAGGAACCAGCGGTGGTGGCGGCGGAATCGGCTTCGGCGGGATACGCGTCGGGGCAGGAGGCGGCACGTCCGAAATCAATGCGGTCATGTACATCATCGATTCGAGCACAGGCCAGGTTCTGGCATCGAAAAAATGTTACGGCAAGGTGACGAAAACCGGGCTTTCGGTGGGAATATCCAAAGGCGGCTTTTCCGGCGATGTGGGAGGGTTCAAGAAGACCAATGCCGGAAAAGCCATCGAACAGGCCGTCGATGAAGGGGTGTCGTTTCTCACCTCAAAACTGGGAGATATTCCCTGGACCGGCGACATCGTCTTGGTAAAAGGAAATAAAGCCTATATCAACAGGGGTTCCCGGGAGGGCGTCGCCGAGGGTCAGGCATTCCGGGTGGGAAAGCTGTCCACCATCCGGGATCCCAATACAGGCGAAGTCCTGGATCAGGAAGTGGAGGTTTCCGGAAAGATCCAGACGGAGAAGGTCAAAGAAAAGCTCAGCATCTGTAATATCACGGAAGGGACCGTCCAAAAAGGGATGACGGTGATGCTTCCGGAATAATCACCGGAAACCCCGGACCCTGTTGAAGTGTGCTATCGGTAGTGGCCTGGAATCCAGTGCCCCTTTCGATTGTAGTGGCCCGGCATCCACGCTTTTCCGGGGACCTCGTGGGGACGCCAGTATCCTTCCATCCATTTCCCCTTGGGGTCAAGGTAACCCGGCACCCATACTTTTCCTGGAGGAGGTGGGCCGATCGGTTTCCAATAGCCCGGCACCCATACTCCTTCAGGATTAGAATGACCATCCACCCAGAGGAAGCCTTTCTTCTCCACAGGCCTGCAGAACCCATTGATCCATACCCCGTCTGGCGTGGTGTGGGGTGGCACCCAGACATGCCCCGGATCACATGAATCTGCGAAAACCCCGGGGACATGGAGAAGGACAGCGATAATGCCCAAAAAAACAATCACCAAAATACCCTTTTTCATGGGAATCCTCCTTTTTCATAAACGGTGAACATAGAGGTAAGCAAGACCCCGCTAAAGCTTGATGAAATTGTAAAAAGGCCGATTTTTCTCGCGCCGCAAGTCTTTTCGGAAGATTCAAAGGGTTTCGCTAAATCTCAAGAACTCGGCACAAGTTCCTCAAACAGCTTGAGATTTTTAACGCTCAACCCTTTGCCTCTCTTTTTCCGAAAAGACTTGAATGGCGCTCAGAAAACCTTTTTACGAAGCCATCAAAGCTAAACAATGATATAATATCCCTGCTCTGATATCAAACACGGTTCCAAAAAAAACGGATATCCCCCTAAAGCTTAACGGTGATATAATATCCTTGATCCCCCCGCTGTAAAAGAATCACCACCGACGGCTTCTGACGGTATTGGACGACGGCTTTTTTGAAATCGTCAACATTGCGTACCGGAATCTCATCGATTTGGCGGATGACATCACCCGGCTTAGCACCGATTTGGGCAAGCTCGGATCGGGGATCGATCTTGGTGATGACAACACCCTCGGGAATTCCGGCGTTTGCGGGTGTTTTTTGATGACGATTCGGATTTTCCACCAGGATTCCTAAAAGGCGCCTTCCCAGGGCTTCCGCCAGCTCCGGCGGGAAGGACCGGGTTGTCAAGGAAAGAACCTTTTCCTGGTTTTTCCGTAAAATGTGAAGGGAAATGGTGTCCCCCACGGCCACTTGTTTTGCTGCCGCCAGGTAATCCTCGGCTGAAACGACTTTCTGCTTTCCCACCGAAAGAATGACGTCTCCGTTTTGAATGCCGGTTTTTTCGGCCGGGCTTCCCGTCTCCACCGCCTTCACCAAAACCCCTCTGGCATTCGAAGGCCCCAGGTAACGGGACATTCGCTCATCAATGTCCTGAACCACAATGCCGAACCATGAGGAGACAACCTCCCCATATCGGATGAGATCCTGGACGATCCTTATCGCTCGATGGATGGGAATCGCAAAACCGATCCCCTGGGCCTTGGCATAAATGGCTGTATTGATGCCGATCAAATCTCCATGGATATTTAACAGGGGACCCCCGCTGTTTCCCG
>Ga0066636_10001275_pt1 | contig 15585 bp, 13 predicted proteins | sample CryGeyCG2014_080_2_FD_62736 | JGI IMG/M metagenome (GOLD analysis project Ga0066636, IMG submission 62736) | Groundwater microbial communities from aquifer - Crystal Geyser CG07_land_8/20/14_0.80 | ecosystem: Environmental > Aquatic > Deep subsurface > Groundwater | place: USA: Utah: Grand...
GCGCATATGAGATCGTCCACCATGATTCCCCATCCCCCCGGGAGCTTTTCAGAACTGCGAACGGGGAACGGTTTGAGTATGTCGAGGAGTCGGAAGATGAGAAAGGCTGCCACTCCCACAGCAATACTCTTCGGCAGCAACAGAAGCGAGATCCACATCCCGACGAATTCATCGATGACGACGATCGACGGGTCTTTGCCGTACACCGGTTCCATCCGTCCCGAGACGTAAACGCCCAGGAAAAAGAGCGCGGCGGAGAGGATGCCGAGGGTGAGCGGGTTCTCGATCCCCGGGATCGTGTAAAGGACAAGTGCGAGAAGGCTCCCGGCGGTGCCCGGTGCGATCGGCGAGTAGCCGGAGAAGGCAGCCGTGGCGATGAACCGGATAGGAAGAGAGAGGGATGAGCCCATTGACCGCTCAGGCTGCGCCGTCATCACTGTTCCGCATTGTCCCCGACCGGGAGGAAGAGATGCCTGAGGTTGTCGATCAAGTACGCAATGCCGGTCCAGAGAGTGGCCGCCGTGACAAGCAGCATGGCTATGTAAATGAGCGTCGGGCTTAGAAGCACATTGATCACTCCGCCGATCCTCGAGGTGATGACGGGAAACTGACGCAAGCCGAAGAGGACGAGCAGGTAGTAGATCAGCGTAAACTGCGCGAAGGTCTTCGCTTTTGCGCCGCGGGTCGTCGTGATCGGCTTGTTCTGAAACTCCATGTAGGAACGAAGGAGGGTGATCGAGATGTCGCGGACGACGATGATCCACACCATCCATACCGGCAACAGGCCGACGGACATGAACGCGATGAAGGCAGCCGACGAGAGGATTTTGTCGGCGAGCGGATCGAGGAATCTACCCCAGCGCGACTGGTACCCCCAGGTCCGTGCAACCCATCCGTCGTACCAGTCGGTGATTGCTGCTGCGAAGAACACGATGACGGCGCAGGCGCGTGACGTGGGGCTCTCCGAAAGGAAGAGGACGACGAAAACCGGGGTGAGGATGATCCGGAGAACTGTGAGCTGATTTGATGGTGTCATGGGAGTACTTCATCACGTATATTGAATTTAGAGAAAATACGCCGAAATTCAAATGCTCCAAGCTTCTTCTCTTGAAAGAAACCGCAGGCTTGGCTATATTGACGGGACACAGGAAGGTTGGAAAGAGTGAAGCGAGAGACTCCCACGGTTCGGCTTCTCCCGGCCGGCGAGGAAATTGAGGTCGGCACGATCTACTGTCTCGGCCGCAACTATGCGGCACACGCACGCGAGATGAATGCAGAAGTCCCCGGTAACACTGCCGTTGGAAAGGGGGAACCGATCATCTTCCTGAAGCCGCCCACGGCGATTCTTCGAGAAGGGAAGCCGATCCGCTACCCTTCACTGACGAAGTCCCTTCACCACGAACTTGAGCTCGTTGCTCTCCTCGGCGGTGGGCCGCCGGGTGCACCCGCCGATGTGCGCGTCCTCGGATACGGCATCGGCCTCGACATGACGCTGCGCGACGTGCAGGAGCGGATGAAGGCAAAGGGCCTCCCGTGGGCGGTCGCAAAAGGTTTCGACGGCTCGGCCCCCGTTTCGGATTTCGTGCCTGCGGAATCCATTCCCGATCCCGTACACCTCGAGATGAGACTCTCGGTGAACGGCCGGCTCCGCCAGCACGGGTCGACCGGCGACATGATTTTCACTGTCGATGAAATCATCTCCTACCTCTCCGGTATCTTCACGCTTCGGCCCGGGGATCTGATCTTCACAGGTACTCCATCCGGCGTGGGGCCGGTGGTGCCGGGAGACGAGATTGTCGGCGAGATCAGCGGCATCGGCCGGGTATCGTTCCGCGTCGAATGATCTCCTCCCCATCGGGGTGATGCAGAAATGGTTCACGCACGAATGCCGCCCGGCCGCCGAAGGCGGGGGCGGCTCACAACTTCCCGGATTGAGAGAGGCTGACAGCTTCATGCCACCAGAGGGTGACACAGAGAACCGCCCCGACTTCGAGCTCCCGAAATCATATGCTCCTTCCGAAGTGGAGGAGAGATGGTACCGCCGATGGGAATCTCACGGCTATTTCCACGCCGAGGTTCGCCCCGAGCGGAGGCCCTACACGATCGTCATCCCACCGCCGAACATCACGGGGATCCTTACGATGGGGCATGTCCTCAACAACACGATTCAGGACATCCTCATTCGATGGAAACGGATGCAGGGATACGAGGCGCTCTGGCTTCCCGGCACTGACCATGCGGGGATTGCGACGCAGCACGTCGTCGAGCAGTCGCTCGCGCAAGAGGGGATCAAACGGCGCGAGATCGGCCGCGAGGAGTTTCTGAGAAGGGTCTGGAAGTGGCGTGAGGAGTACGGCGGCACGATCATCCGCCAGCTCAAACGGCTTGGGACCTCGTGCGATTGGGCGCGGGAGCGCTTCACCATGGACGAGGGACTCTCGAACGCCGTGAGGGAGGTCTTCGTTCGGCTCTACGAGAAAGACCTTGTGTACCGCGGCAAGTACATTGTGAACTGGTGCCCGAATGACCACACTGCGCTCAGCGACGATGAAGTGAACATGGTCGCGACGCACGGGAAGCTGTGGTACGTGCGCTACGCGACCGAGGGGAACACGGAGTCGCTGGTCGTCGCCACAACCCGTCCGGAGACTCTTCTCGGCGATACCGCGGTAGCCGTCAATCCCGCCGACGACCGGTTCAGGCATCTTGTCGGGCAGACGGCGGTGGTTCCGCTCTGTAACCGGCGCGTGCCCGTCGTCGCCGATTCGTATGTCGACCCCGCATTCGGCACCGGGTGCGTGAAGGTCACGCCTGCCCACGACCCGAACGACTTTGAGATTGCACGCCGCCACAACCTCGAATCGATCGTCGTCATCGACGACTCCGCCCGCATGAACGGGAACGTCCCCGAACAGTACAGGGACCTCGACCGGTTCGAAGCGCGGAAGCGGGTCGTCGCGGATCTCGAGAGGCTCGGCCTCCTCATGAAGACGGAGGAGTATGACCATTCGGTGGGGCACTGCTACCGTTGCGGCACCGTTATCGAGCCGTTCCTCAGCGACCAGTGGTTCGTGAAGATGAAACCGCTCGCGGAACGTGCGCTCGAGGTTGTCCTCAACGGAAGGATCACGTTTTACCCGGACCGCTGGGTGAAAACGTACGAACACTGGATGACGAACATCCGCGACTGGTGCATCTCGCGCCAGCTCTGGTGGGGGCACCGGATTCCGGTCTACTACTGTACGAACGACGGATGTACCGGTATGGTGGTGAGCCGCGATGTTCCGAAGACGCCATGCCCCGTGTGCGGCGGCGGGACGTGGCGGCAGGACGATGATGTCCTCGACACGTGGTTCAGCTCGTGGCTCTGGCCCTTCTCCACACTCGGCTGGCCCGATGAGACGCCGGGCCTCAAGTATTTCTACCCGACGAACACACTCGTCACCGCTCCCGACATTATCTTCTTCTGGGTTGCCCGGATGATCATGGCCGGGATGGAGTTCATGGAGGATATCCCGTTCCGCGATGTCTACTTCACAGGCCTCATCCGCGACATGCAGGGGAGGAAGATGAGCAAATCGCTCGGCAACTCCCCCGATCCCATCGACGTCATGGACGAGTACGGAGCCGACGCGCTCAGGTTCACGGTCATTTACCTCGCGCCGCTCGGGCAGGATGTCCTCTACTCGAACGAGAAGGTGGAGCTCGGACGGAACTTCGCAAACAAGATGTGGAACGCCGGACGGTTCCTCCTCCTCAATGCGAAGACCATCCATGTCGACGAAGCTCGCGCCGATCGCCACCTGGATATTGCAGACCGCTGGATCCTCAGTCGCTATCACCGGACCGTGCTTAGCCTTGAGAGAGCACTCGAACGGTTCGACCTGAACAATGCTGTCCACATCCTCTACGATTTTGTGTGGCACGACTTCTGCGACTGGTATGTCGAGCTCATGAAGGAACGCCTCTACGGTTCGGAGGACGAGGGGGTCCGCGTGGCGGTCCTCTCCCGCGCCGTGGGAATCTTCGAAAGGATTCTCCGTCTCCTCCATCCGTTCATGCCGTTTGTGACGGAGGAGCTCTGGCAGCACGTCAAGGGGAGCGGGGCGGGGGAGACGATCATGCGCGCACCCTACCCGGCGGGCGACCCGTCGTTCATCGACGACACGGTCGAGTCCGAGATGGAGCTCGCGCAAGAGGTTGTCTCGACGATCCGGACGATGCGCGCGGAGCTCGGCATTACGCCCTCGGCCATGTGCACGGTGGTCCTGAAGACTTCCACAGGCGATGAGTCGGCGCTCCTGAGCGCCGGATCTGACTCCATCCGCAGGCTCGCACGCGTCGAGTCGCTCACGATCGGTGTGGATATGATTCGTCCCCGTCCCTCCGTGAGCGGGCTCGCAAAGGGCGTGGAAGTGTTCCTCGCGCTTGCGGGCATCGTCGATGTTGAGGCGGAGCGGAGGCGCGTGGAGAAAGAGATTGCACGCATCACTTCGCAGCTTGAGGCGGCCTCCGCAAAACTTCGGAATCAGAGTTTTGTCGGCCGGGCTCCGGCTGCCGTGATCGAGCGCGAACGGGAGAAAGAGACGAGGTTCTCTGATATGCTTTCCAAACTCCGGCGCCACCTCGAAGAATTCGGGAGGTGAAATTCATGCGGATTTACTCACCGGCAGTCTGGGTTGTGATCCTGTTGATTCTCGTTCCCGTGCTTGCTCTGGGGGGCCGCTGGGAGTGGAAGCGGCCTCTCCCGCAGGGGAACACGCTCAATGGCATTGTCTTTGTCGATGATACGACGGCGTGGGTCCTCGGCGACCACGGGACACTGCGGCGTCTTGAAGCGCTCCCCGGGGGCGGCCTCCGTGCTCTCGACCCGGTCGATCTCGGAACGAGCAATCCGCTCTACGGTATCGACTGCTGCCGGCTCAACATCGACTACGGATGGATCGTGGGCGCCGCGGGGACGATCTACCGCACGACGGATCGGGGAGCTCATTGGGATGCGCCCGCCTCCAATCCCGTGAGGGACGATCCGCGATACGAGCTTGAGAGTGTGGCGGCCACGGGGCCCCTCACTGCATGGGTTGTCGGGAAGGACGGCTTCGTCATGAAGACGACCGACGGCGGGCACTCCTGGCGGACGGTGAGTCTCGGCACAAACGTGTGGTTGTGGAAGGTGTACTTCTTCGATTCCCTGCACGGATGGATCGCAGGCAACGCGGGCGAGATCTACAGGACGGGCGACGGGGGTTCGACCTGGATGAAAACCAGGCAGGCCACGTCTTCGGACGTCCGCGACGTCCAGTTTGCAACTCCGTTGACGGGGTTCGCCGCGGGAGGCGATGGGACCATTCTCCGCACAACAGACGAAGGAGACACTTGGACCGTACTCAACACCGGCCAGAACTCAAAGATGTTGAAGGCGCTCCTCGTCTATGATGAGGCGACCGTTGTCACGGTTGGCGAGGAGGGGACCGTCCTTCGATCCACCGATGCCGGGGCGACGTGGAGTGCGGTCCCCTCTCCTATCACACGCGATCTCAACGCGATCGCCCCGCGTGACCCGCTCCGCTCCTGGGTCGTCGGGCAGTATGGTGCGATGATGATGACGTCGGACCGCGGCCTCACATGGAGCCCCCAGTCAAGCAAGGAGCTCCCCGACCTTTATGCACTGAGGTTCAGGACCGTCGCAGATGGGTGGGCGGCGGGGAGCGGCGGAAGAGTTGTCCACACGACCAATTTCGGTACGACATGGAGAGACATGACTGTTTCTCCGTACAACCTGAACGCCCTTGAGATCATTGACTCGCTCAACGTCGTCGTTGCCGGTGATTATGGCAGGGTGTTTCGAACGAGCGATGCGGGAGTCACCTGGTCACAGGTTGCGCTGGGCACGACAACCGCAAGCATCTGGGGCCTGGTCCGCAGCGGCGTCCGAAGTCTCTGGGGCGTGGGTGGATCCGGGACGGTTATCCGCTCAACCGACGGCGGCGCCACGTGGGTCAGGCAGAGCACGACGAGCGGAGACATCCTTTTCGGCGTCTCGTTTGTCGCCGATTCGCTGAACGGCTGGGCCGTGGGCTTTGGGGGAACCATCCTGCACACAACGAATGGCGGAACCTCCTGGCAAAAGCAGTCAAGTCCGACAAGGAACACTCTCTTCGGTGTGAAATTCACGGACCTCAACCTTGGTTGGGCCGTCGGGGAAAACGGGCTCTGCCTCCGGACACAGAACGGCGGCGCGACCTGGGAAGCTGCTTCGACGCCGAACAACTCGAGTTCACTTTTTGGTATCGCGATGGTCCCTTCGTCCCGTCCCGGGTCTGTGCGCGGATATGCCGTGGGTCAGTACGGGACGCTCTGGCAGACGGGCGACACCGACGGTAGAGTGTGGGTCATGGATGGCCTTGGAACCTCGAATACGTTCCGGGCGATGTGGCTCGTCGACGAGGACGCGTGGGTTTGCGGCGACGGAGGCACGATTCTTCGCGGCTCGGGGATCGTGGCAGTCCGTGAGGACGTCCCAAGGGTCCCTCCACGGTACGCTGCGCTTGCGCAGAACTACCCGAACCCGTTCAACCCGACGACGACAATCAGCTTCGCCACTTCGCGGCCGGGCTACGTGAGTCTCAGGGTCTACGATGTTCTCGGAAGAGAAGCGGCGACCCTCTGCGATGCGTACTTCACGGCTGGGGACCACGTTGTGCGGTTCGACGGACATGATCTCCCTGCAGGTATCTACCTCTATGTCCTCCGCGGGGATGACTTCGTCATGACACGGAAGATGAATCTTGTCCGGTGATCGTGACCGGAGGGTTTTCAGACGAGGATGGAAGAATGACAATCGAGTCGATGAACGAGTTCGCAGATACCCTTCTCAGGGAGCGTGATGAGGCGCGGCGTGCAGGGCAGGAGTGGTGGCATGCCGTGGTCCCTCTCCCTGCGTCGACCGGAGAGATCGCGGCCCTCATCGATCATACGAGCCTGAAGGCCGACACAGTCCCTGATCAGATCCGGGTGCTGTGCCGTGAAGCGAAGGAGCACCGCTTCGCGAGCGTGTGCGTGAACTCGCGGTTTGTGCCTCTCTGTGTTCATGAGCTCGAAGGGAGCGGCGTTCCCGTCGCGGCGGTCGTTGGTTTCCCGCTCGGCGCATCGAGCACAACGGTGAAGGTGTGCGAGGCGGAGGATGCGTTGAGGAACGGCGCGAGAGAGCTTGACCTGGTGATTCCGGTCGGCCTGCTGAAAGCGGGACTCATCGATGAAGTGTTCATCGACATTGCGGGTGTCGTGGAAGTAGCCCGCCGGCACCGTGCAATCGTCAAGGTGATCATCGAGGCGTGCTACCTTACCGACCGTGAGAAAATCGCCGCGTGTCTTCTTTCAAAGGGGGCGGGAGCGGATTTCGTGAAGACATCGACTGGTTTCGGTCCCCGGGGTGCGACGCCGGACGACGTCGCGCTCATGAGAAAGGCGGTCGGCCCGTCGATGGGTGTGAAAGCGGCGGGCGGAATCAGGACGAAGGGGGTTCTGCTCACAATGGTCCGCCACGGGGCGAACCGGATCGGTGCAAGCGCGAGCGTTCAGATCGTCGGAGGCTCAACATCCAAATGAAGGAGGAAACAATGAAATCGATGCTCAGTGTACTCTCGGGACTGGTGATCGGCACCTCGTTGATTCTTGGGTTTGCGTCGTGCTACTCTTGGCGGAAAGCAGCCGGCTCAACGGGTGAGGAGACGCGGGGGGCGCTTCCCCCCAAGCCTCTCGTCTCAAAGCAGGATACGGTCGAGGTCGAAGTCCTGCCGCCTGCCCGCTCGGACACTTCCCACATGGTGACGATGAAGCCCGCAGAGAGCGTCATCGAGACCTGGAAGTTCACCGTCCAGATCGGGGCGTTTGAGTCGCGCGAGAACGCCGAACGGCTCCAGAAGCTCGCCGAAGAGCAGCTCCAGAAGCCGGTCCAGCTCGCAGTGGAGGGGAGCCTTTACAAGCTGACGGTCGGCGAGTTCACGACGAAGGAGGAGGCTTATAGCTACCGGGCGCTTCTCCAGAAGCAGTATGGATCACAGTACAGCGATGCATGGGTCGTTCCGTCGAAGAAGTGAGTCAACAGTGCGGACCCGGGCGCGGTGGCAAAGCCCACCGCAGCCGTGGATATGCAGAAACAGGATGACAGGATGAAAGCGGTGAAGGGCCGCACGCTTGTGCAACTCTCCTTCGCATGGGGCCTTCTCCTCGGGCTTGCCCTTGTTCTCGGCTGCGCATCGGAGAAGGAGTCAGGGAGAGTCTCCCGGCCTGCGCGCTCAAGCAACATCACAATCGATGAGGCGGAGTCCGGGTTCGATCCATCGCACTACAACCCATCGGTCGCGCGGATTGATACACTCCTCGAGCGAAGCTGGGCAAAGGGGCAGAGCCAGGAGCGACCCGTGGCCCTCGCCACCGAGACCGCTGGGGGGTTCCGCGTCCAGGTCCTCATGACCAAGGACATCGATGAGGCGGGGAGGACTCGAACGGCACTTCAATCCGCTGCTCCGTCTGACTCGGCCTACGTGATCTATGAACCACCGTACTACAAGGTTCGCGCAGGTAACTTCCGAACGCGCTCGGAGGCGGCAGAGCTCATGAAGATCCTGCAGCAGCGTGGTTCCCCGGATGCGTGGGTGGTGCCTGACGAGGTCGTCGTTCCGCAATACTGAGACGGGGACGGGCCCCGCACATCCGTCACTCAAATCTGAACGTGATTCCTTCGACGGGCCAGCGGGCGCGGACCCGAATCGTGTCTGGGAACACTGCAAAGGGGGCGGCCGGGCGGAACGGCAACACGCTCCCGAAGTCATACTTTCCGGTTGTGCTCCTGTATCCTCGCAGCGTGTAGCGCCCCTCTGGGACATTCCCAAATTGGAACGTCCCGGTGTCAGGCAGGACAACCGTGAATGAGGCCGGCGGCTCCACGCGCGTTGCTGTCATCACGACGTTCCCCCCTTGTCTTCCCGCGGTCGTGTCGATGACCACACCCGAGAGCGAGCCGAGAGTTGATGTCCGGGCGGTCCAGAACGTGAGCCGCAACGGACGCACGGCTTTCAGGCCGGCGAGTGTCATGACTGCGTCCGCCGGGGCGGAGAGTCCGTAACGCGCATCAAGTGAGAGGGGATCGGGAAGACGGAGGCTCACACTCGCCGCGTCCAACCAGCGCAGGTGATAGCGTACAGCCGCCCCGGTCGAGTCTGTGAAGCGGAGCGAGTCAGCGAAGTTCTTGCTCACGACCGCATCGCTGAACGAAAGTCCGATCGGCGCGCCGGGCTGAACGTCACGCGCACTGTCTGCGATCGTGGATGAGAAGAGACGCGGTGGAAGCGTGTCGGGGACCGCACTGCCCGTGAAGGGTGCGGTCCGGATTTCCAGGGCGATCCCCAATCCGCTTACATCCCACACGCTGTCGACTGTCGCCCGGTACTGCATGCCCGAAGTCTGCGCCGCTGTCGCTGCGGTGATCGACGAGAACTGCTGAGGGCTGAGAAAGAGCGCCTGGACCGGGAGGGATTTTCCGAGCGAGTCCGTGATCGTGACGTGAGCGCGATCGAAGCGCGCTGTGTCGATCCCTTTGCTCAACCGCAACTCGACATGCCGGCGGTCAATGGCCGATGCCAGGAGGAGCCGCGGCTGCACGTTGTCCTCTTTTGTCAGCATGAAGTTGAGATGCATTACACGCTGAGCGCCTGTATCGATCCTCACATCACCTCGCGGGACTCCGATTGCATCGAGGCCGCGATCATACCGCAGATTTCGATCCTCATCCCGGAGGGCGAAAACACGGAACATCCCCGGGGGAAGGTGAGTGAGCGTGTAACGTCCGTCATTCCCGGTCTGGCTCACGAAGTCGGGCGATTCGCGGCACGGGTCACAGGTCCCAAACGGACGATGCATCAGGTCATATGCGAGGATCATCACGCCTGCCCGCCTCTCGTCGTACACCCTTCCCCCGATGGATGCACGGTCGATACGTTCGCCCGTCGAGAAAGCGAACGAGTAGGCTTCCGCGAGCCGGTTTCGGTTCCGTGTGTCGATGATGTCGGTCCCGAGCGTCACGACGTACGTTGTGTTCTTCCTGAGGGAATCGCTCCATGAGACGGTGACCTCTCTTCCTCCCCAGTCAAATTCAAGAGTGCCCACCGGAGGCGATATGAAGATCGATTCCTCAAAGGACCTGCGATCGACGTACTTGTTGAACTCGACGGAGACCGACTGTGTGGATACACCGGTTGCGTTGTTCGGCGGGCTCGTTGTCACGACGCTCGGAGGTGTTGTGTCGACGGGGCCGCCGCCGGGAGATAACTGTCCTGCGCATCCGGCAAAGAGGAGAGTGAAAAGGAACGGCAGGAAGCGGTTCCCATGTTGTAGATAGGTGACGGGCATGACGGAGAACAAAAATAGAAAACTCCCGACCCAACTGCAACGCCTTCACACTTGTCTCTGCGTGCGAGACATCGCCGAACATCGGAAATCCGTGACATGGTCAGCCGGGGCTACGTCCCTCCACAATCCCCTGTTCCGGCCCCAAAGGGGATCCCGGACCACGATCCGTTATCAGACCTGCCTTTGGCTCTCTGTTTCTTGACAATCTTGGCGATTTCCGGTATATTTTTAGGAGAGGTGAGATGATGCCGGACGCCCTGCAAGAAATCGCTTATGACATCGACCATAAATTGAAGATAGACCGACGGTTTGTCGTGGCGGAGGCGAGGGTCCTGAAGAAACCGGCAGGAATCGAGTTCATTGGGTCAAGCGCCTATGCAGCCCGCCGCGCGCAGGAGATCTTCTTGAGTTCCGCCAAGAGGCTCAAGAGGCGGCGCGCATGGGGAGGCAGAGCAAGCGGTTTTTCGTTTACAGTTCACCTCCTTCCCGATGCCGGCGTCGGGGAGGAGTCCGTCGGCTTTTCAAAGGCTGCTTCGGCACCGGTGATGCGGCGGCCGTTGCACGCTTCGGAGATCGTCACGCAAGTCCTCCTCGCCGAGTCGTTTGATGTGCTTCAGCGTGACGCCAATTGGATCAGGGTAAGGCTTCATTCGGACGGCTACGTCGGCTGGGTGAGTCCGGCCCAGGTTGAGCTCTGCTCACCCGGAGAGCTTGCCGCCTGGGAGCGGCTTCCGCGTGCCGAGGTTTTCGAGAACCTCCTCCATGTGAAGAAAAGGCCGTCGCCGCAATCTGAGACTGTGAGAGATGCGGTGGCGGGTGTCCGGCTCCCGGCGGGCGCGGGCTGGGACGGCTGGACAGAGGTGCTTCTTCCGGATGGTGTGAGGGGGTGGGTCCCGTCTGACGGCATCCGACTTGTGCGCCGGCGTCAATATCCGGTGCCAACCGAGGCGATCGTGAAGACGGCGAAGAGGTTCCTCGGTGTCCCCTATCTCTGGGGAGGGAGGTCCTCGATCGGCTTCGATTGTTCGGGCTTTGTACAAACGGTGTTCCGCCTGAACGGCGTCGAGCTTCCCCGGGATGCGAGCTTGCAGTGGCGTGTGGGGAAGCGGGTCGGCAGGAATCCGCGCAGCATGCAGAAAGGCGATCTTGTCTTCTTTCACGACGAAAGAGGGGCCATCTCCCACGTCGGCATCGCGATCGGGGGAAGGTGTGTCATCCACGCATCGGGGTACGTGCGCGTCGACAGTATGGACCCCCGTGATCCCAGGTACGAAGAACGGCTCCGCACGATGTTTGCCGGCGCGCGGCGACTCGAGACTTGATGACAGGGGGTGAATGTCTTCAGCGAAAGGCGATTCCACGGAAACGGTTCGGGTCCGATGAACATTAAAGTCCTGGTGCTGAACCAGAACTATGAACCGATGAGTGTCTGTAACGTCAAGAAGGCCGTCATTCTTCTCTACCTCGGAAAGGCCGAGCTGGTCGAGTCAAAGAATGGAAAGGCTCTCCATTCGGTCTCCAGCACAATGCCGTGTCCGAGCATCGTCCGTCTTTCGGTCTTCATTCATGCTCCGTTCAAGCGTGTCGTTCTCACGCGAAAGAACATCCTGCGCCGCGACGCGTACCGGTGCCAGTACTGTGGAGGAACCGGGCTTCCGCTCACTGTCGACCACGTGATCCCCAAGGCGCAGTGCGGAGAGGATGCCTGGGAGAACCTGGTGAGCGCCTGCCTCAGGTGCAACAACAAGAAGGGGGACAGGACTCCGGAAGAAGCTCGCATGCCGCTTCTGCGGCGCCCGCGAAGACCGAGCCACGTCACCTTCATCCGTCACTTCGTGGGACAGGTCGACGAGGGGTGGAAGCCGTATCTCTTCATGAGCTGAGTGTGCCGCCGGGTGCGGAACAGCACGTCGTAGAGGGAGAAGATCGTTCTGACACTTCAGGAAACGCCGAAGAAAACCATCCTCAGCGGGATGCGGCCGACGGGGAAGCTCCACATCGGACACCTTGTCGGGGCGCTTGAGAGTTGGGTCGCACTTCAGGGCTCATATCAGAACTATCATCTCATCGCGGATTACCATGCACTGACAACGAATCTCGAGACGTCGCACCTCCGTGAGAATACCATCGAGATGCTCATCGACTGGATCGCGGCCGGAATCGATCCGGCCAGGAGCCCGGTGTTCCGGCAATCACAGGTGAAGGAGCATACGGAGCTTCATCTCATATTCTCCATGCTCATCACGACCGCCAGGCTTGAGCGGAACCCGACGCTCAAGAACCAGGTCCGGGACCTCCACATAGAAAACGTCGTCTACGGGCACCTCGGCTACCCGGTGCTTCAGGCGGCCGACATCCTCCTCTACAAGGGGGAGCTCGTCCCGGTCGGCGAGGACCAGGTGCCGCACGTCGAGATCACACGCGAGATCGCGCGGAGGTTCAATGCAACGTATGCAACGGTGTTTCCCGAGCCCGAGCCGAAGTTGACAGCCTTCGCGCGCCTTCCCGGACTCGATGGCGGTGCGAAGATGAGTAAGTCACTCGGCAACACAATTCTTCTTTCCGATCCTCCGGAAGAGATTCAGAGACGGATGCGGGGCGCGGTCACGGATCCGCAAAAGATCCGCAGGGGTGACCCCGGAAGGCCGGACATTTGCCTTGTCTTCACCTATCACAAGAAATTCAATCCCGCTGAGGTCGATGACATCCGGGAAGGGTGCGAGTCTGGAAGGCTCGGTTGTGTCGACTGCAAGCGCCGCTGTGCTGAGCGCATCGCGCAGTACCTCGCTCCGATGCGCGAGAAGCGGAGTTACTACGAGTCGCACCCGCCGGAAGTCGAAGAGATCCTTGCGGACGGCGAGCGCCGGGCACGGACCGTCGCGGAGGCAACGATGGCGGAAGTCCACGACGCGATGCATCTCGGGTGATGATATGGGCACGCGGCCTCGGAAGGGTGGCGTGCGAAGGGGCGATAGATGAGATGATGAAGCGACAGGCGAACGGCGGGAATCGGACATGTACCGTGTAAAACTCCAGGACTTCGAGGGTCCCCTCGACCTTCTCCTCTTCTTCATCAAGTGTGACGAGCTGGATATCTACAACATCCCGATCGCCTCGCTCGCGAAGGAGTTCCTCGAGTACGTCCGCCTCATGGAGGTCCTCGACCTTGATGTCGCCGGCGAGTTCATCGTCATGGCCTGCGATCTCATGAAGATCAAGGTGAGGATGCTCCTCCCGGCGTCCGAGGGGGAGGAGGAGGAGACCGAGGATCCGCGCGCCGATCTCATCCGGCGGCTCCTCGAGTACAAGAAGTACAAGGAGCTGGCCGGGGACCTCTCGCGCTCCGAGAGAAAGCAATCGAGAGTCTTCTACCGCCAGAATTTCCAGCGCGATCCCCGGCTCGCCCCCGTGGAGGATGACTCGACGCTCCTGCGGAATGTGACAATCTTCGACCTCATGTCGGCGTTCAAGCGGGCGCTCGATCAGATGCCAAAGAAGACGGTGCACGAGGTGCAGCGCGCACCGGTCACCATCGAAGAGATGGCTGAGCATGTCCTCCGGTCGCTCAACGAAAGGCCGCGCCTCACGTTCCTCGAGATCGTTGCCGGGATGACCGAGCGCATCCGCATCGTCGTCACGTTCGTCGCACTGCTTGAGCTCATCAAGACCGGTATGATCGAGCTTCAGCAGGAAGAGGTGTTCGGCGAGATCTGGGTTGCTCGCGCATCCGGCTGCGCCGCTCTTCCGCAATTCGAGGAAATGGGGTACGCGGGGTGACGGAAGAGACTGTCGGCGGCTTCGATGATCCGCGGCGCCGGATCATCGAAGCCCTCATCTTTGCATCTGATGAACCTCTCTCCATCTTGGACCTGAGGGGACTGCTCGGCGAAGACACGTCCGCTTCGGGCGCCCCGGCGGCGGCTCCCGAGGGGATGGGTCCCGATGCCGCGGCGCCAGCGAACCTCGGCGCGGAAGAGATCAGGAAGATCATCGATTCCGTCAACGAGGAGTATTCCGCGTCGCACCGTGCCTTCCGGATCATCGAAATCGCCGGCGGGTTCCAGTTCTCGACACTCCCAGAGTTCGCGCAATGGCTCGGACGCCTCTTCCGTGAACACGCACGCCGCAGGCTCTCACAGTCCGCACTCGAGACCCTTTCCATCGTCTCGTACAAGCAGCCGGTGAGCAAGCCGGAGATCGAGGCGATCCGGGGCGTCAATGCCGACTACGTCCTGAAAACCCTCCTCGAAAAGAACCTCGTCACCATTATCGGGAGGGCGTCGACCCCGGGGCGGCCCCTTCTCTACGGCACGACGCAGGAGTTCCTCAGGAGGTTCGGGCTGAGAGACCTCGATGACCTTCCGAAGCCGCGCGAGATCAACGAGCTCTTCACCGACGACGAGGATGTTCGTCAGCGTGTGATGAGGGAGCTCCGCGACGGCGAGACGGAAGTCGGCGACGAAGAACTTGACCTCTTCATGAAAGAGCACCTGCACCTTGGGAAGACCGGATCCGAATCGCCGTCCGACGAAGCGGGCGAATCCCCGGAGGCCCGTCCCCCGGGAGAAGGGGAGCAGGCTCCCCCGGGAGAAGGGGAGCAGGCTCCCCCGGGAGAAGGGGAGCAGGGGCGGGACGAGCTCCCCGCAGAATGAGATGGAGGCCCCGAGGAGCCTCCTCCGCCTTAACCACTTCCTCGCGCGGGCCGGCGTCTCCTCGCGCCGCGCGGCGGATGGACTTATCGCTTCGGGTGCCGTCGCGGTGAACGGCGCCGTCGTGACAGAGCTCGGGACGAAGGTCGACCCGGTGAAGGACTCCGTTCTTGTCGACGGTGTCCGCGTGAGGCTCGGGAGGCGGCACGTCTACATCGCGCTCAACAAGCCGTGCGACTGCATCACGACGGCGGCCGACGAAAGGGGCCGGCGCACGGCACTCGACCTCGTCGACTGCGGAGACCGAGTCTTTCCGGTGGGACGCCTTGACCGGAACACCACGGGTCTTCTGCTTCTCACGAATGACGGTGAGCTTGCACGCCGCCTCATGCATCCGGGATACGGCGTTCCGCGGGTCTACCTGGTGCGTCTCGACCGGCCGCTCACTCCGGCTGAGCGGACGAAGCTCGAGCTGGGGGTTTTCATCGAACCGGGGGTGCGGGTTGCGTGCTCCATCCTCCGAGTG
>Ga0066636_10001277_pt1 | contig 15583 bp, 9 predicted proteins | sample CryGeyCG2014_080_2_FD_62736 | JGI IMG/M metagenome (GOLD analysis project Ga0066636, IMG submission 62736) | Groundwater microbial communities from aquifer - Crystal Geyser CG07_land_8/20/14_0.80 | ecosystem: Environmental > Aquatic > Deep subsurface > Groundwater | place: USA: Utah: Grand...
GTGCCTCGAAAAATTAAATCAAAACTTTTAGTTTCTTCGGGATTATCTTCGTCTGGCATCGTATAGAATGGCCGCATATTTGTTGGATAATGCGTTAGAGCGATAAAATCCGAGTCGTATTCCTCTTTGGCGTATTGACCAGCCAACCGTTCGCCTTTTGGATCAATATCCGTATCCGCTGGTATTTGATAACCATATTTTTCTTTAATAATCTTTTTTATGTCTGCTAATTTTATTTGGGGGATTTTATCCGGCACTTTTGGACAAACCGCGTTATAAATTTTAAGTTCCGCCTCGTGATTTTCGGCAATTTCTTTAAAAATCGCGGACACCACTTGGCCAAGCATTGCCAAAACATCCTCGTAACCATCAATAAATCCCATTTCCGCGTCTAAGCTAATATATTCATTAACATGGCGCGTGGTAAAATGCGGTTCCGCTCGAAACACCGGGTCAACTTCAAAAACTCGCTCAAACACACCGCAAGTAATTTGTTTGTAAAATTGCGGGCTTTGGGCCAAAAAGGCCTTTTTGCCAAAATAGTCAATTTGAAAAAAGTTAGCTCCGCCTTCTGATGCCGCGCCCAAAATTTTAGGCGTTTTAATTTCCATAAAATCGCGCTGGCGCATGGCTTCGCCATAAACCCTAATCACGGTGCTGAAAATCTTAAAAATCGCTTTAACGCTTTCGTGGCGCAAAGTAATTGGTCGATTGTCTAATAAAGTTTTTAAACCAACATTTAATTCTTTTTTGCTCAAATCAATTGGCATTTCGCCAGCCACATCAGCCGCCACGGTCAACTTTTCGCCACGCACTTCCACACCACCGGGCGCTCGCTCTTCTTTTTTGGCTTGACCTTCTATATATATAATCGCGCCAATATTAACTTCGACGGGTTTTTCAAAAACAACTTGCGCCAGACCTGCCCGATCTTGAAGCACCAAAAAACTAATCGCGCCCATTTTACGCAAATTATACACCCGGCCTTTCAGCAAGACCGGCTGGTCAAAATATTTATTTAATTCGGATGATAGCGTGCGGAGCATAATTAGTTTTTAGTTTTTAGACCGGCGTCCTCCCCGTTAGAAATTTTATTTCTAACGGGGGCATCCTGAACGCAGTGAAGAATCTCACGAAAAGATTCTTCGGCCTATGGCCTCAGAATGACAATAAACTACAATCAACTTTATACTTTACACCTTTCACTTTGCACTTATTATTATATCCTTTTCGTGGCCGACGTCAATCATTGACAACCGCCAATATTGTTGCTAAATTTAGAAAGTAGAATTTTGCTTCTATATATTAACCCCGTTACCGCTGGTTCTTTCACAAAGGAGAATAACGATGCCAAAATACAACATTGCTTGTGATAACATTGAAGCCATTTCCGTAGAAGCTCCCGACCCGGAAAGCGCTTTGCCTCTTTTTTTAGAGGAGGCCGCAAAAATAGCCAAATACCATGATCTGTACGAACCTACGTTTTTTATTAATGGCAAAAAAATTCCAATTTCAATCCGCAAAGGACCCATAACTGTTGATAAGGGAAAACCCTTTAAATGGCTCAAAAATTATACTCTGTATCTAACCGACCGCGCCAAATCCGCCATCGCCCAAGAAGAATATTTGTTGATTTTTCATGCGATCGCAAAAGAAGAAACCGAAATCATGACTCCAAAATGGCGCAAACAAGCCCTATTCGTTGTTCTGCAAGAATACATGGAACTGCTACCTTGGGCTGTCTCCCAAGACAAAACACATATCTTTATCGCCAAATATATTGGCGAAAACAGAGATTGCTTCTATCTTTCCGATGGCGAAACTCTGTTTTCTGGCGACTCACATCAAACCACCCCGCCAGCTCAAGTGATGGAATTATCCGTAGGATCAGAAATAAGCGCTAATAATATAATCACCATTCTGGCCAAACGAGGCAAATGCGATGAAAGCAACGAGGTGCGCGGCGTCCCACCAAATGTATTCCCCGTGAAATACAATAACGATGTTGGCGGGAAGGAAAATCAAAAAATTCCCGTGATAAAAATCATTGAAGCCGCAGACGTCAATGAAGCATTGGCAAAGATCAAATACATAGCGCAGATTTCCGAAGCCACCGTTGTCAAAAACTTACAAGTTTACTCTGCGTCAAATTGGCAGCCCATAAAAATAGTCGTTAAGGGCGAAGAGCGAGAACCAAACATCGGGATACTCCAAATAGAATTTGACACCGATAAAAACATTGTCTTTCGTTTATAATGAGTTTATTTTAACCGTCTTAAATTTACAAAAAGCCGCAGACATCATTCTGGGGCTTTTAATTTTGGGCTCGCAATCAACCATTTTTAACAAAAAATCCACGATTTCTGTGGATAAGTATGGGGAAAAGGTCTAATTATGTTGATAAATAGACAACAAGTCAAGAAAATAGCATCTCTAAACATCAAGCCACAAATAGCAAATTTCAATAATTAATAAATATATCCGCGGATATTCTTGTAATTAGTCGGCAAAGTCCGCACGGTTTTTTTACCCCAATAAGGCGCGTTCATTTCTGAAATCGTTATCCATTTGCCATCCGCCGACACTGATTCCACGTAAGCCACGTGGCCAGAGCCCGGCAATTCTTTAGTCGCGATAATCGCGCCAGCCACTGGTGTTTTGCCCGTTGAAAAACCGTATTTTTTAGCATTGTCCAACCAAGAAATCGCGTTACCCGACCAAGGAATATAGCGGCGTTGCGCCACGTACCAAGTGCAATAGCCAAAAGGATAAGCGTAGCTTTTTAAACCATTTTCAAATTTCGTAATTGCTCCAGACACAGCAATAGCCAAAGAACGCGAACTTGGTAACGGAGTCCGAACAGGAGCCGCCGGCATTATCCCCCCAGGGATAATCAGCTCCTGGCCACTTTTTATCTGGCCATCCGCCGGCAAGCTATTAAAAACAATAATATCATCAACTTTGGCCTTGTATTTTTTAGCAATCGCGCTCACCGTTTCATTATTACCAACCGTATGTTGCGTGCCATCAACCGGTAAAATAACTAATTTTTGATCCGCTTTAATCACCGAAGTCAGCGAAAGATTATTGGCCCACAAAATACTTTGGGGCGCTAAGCCAAATTCCATGGCAATTGAAGAAACCGTATCTCCAGGCTTAATTTGATATTCTACGATTTTATTTCGTTTTTCCTGGGCGACAACAGCCATTGGCGACGCGCTTGCCGCCAAAAAACTTTGCTGACAAATAGCCACTTCCACTATTTCATCAAACTGATCTTCACCAAAAGGATCCGGATTTTTGATCTGATAAACTCCAGGCATAGACCCATAAATCAAGCTTGAAACCGTTAAATTGGGCTTAGCTAATCCTTCTTCAGCGCTCTCTTCTATTAACCCCTCATTACCTGTAGGGAACAAAAATTTTTGTTCCCTACTCTCTGGCTGGGCTAATGCCTTTACCTGCCAAAAATGCCTATTTATCCCTAAAAATAAGCCCAAAACCCCGACAAATAAAATAACTGCCCCTAACACAAAGCCCTTCTTGCGGGCTCTGATAATACTGAACAGCTTTCTGAACCAAGATGATATAACACCATGAGATCCTAACCGACTAAAAAAGCCGACTTTGGGCCTATGGTTTTGTAAGTTGGTACTCATTACCAGTATTAAGGGTAGAGGAGTCGGCCCCACTTGTCAAGGATTTTATCCACAGCCCCCCGATGCTCCTTCTTTGTGGAATGGCAAAATTTGGTAGATAATGATACTATTAAGCATTAAAGACACAACGGGTTTTCCAGTTACTCGGTTAACGAGTTTGCGAGTTAACGAGTTAATTTTAAACGCTTAACTCGCCAACCCGTTAACTCGTTACCCCGTTAACAATGAACTTTTTAACCGACTTAAATCCAATGCAACAACAAGCAGTTAAGGCCATCAATGGCCCGGTTTTGGTGGTGGCTGGCGCCGGATCTGGAAAAACTAAGGTTTTAACCTACCGCATTGCCTATTTAATAGAACAAGGCATTGCTCCACAAAACATCTTGGCCGTAACTTTTACCAATAAAGCAGCCGAAGAAATGCGCCAACGGGTCATAAAGCTAATTTCGGCTATGGCCACGCTACACCCTCGCGGGGGAGCCACCCAAGAAGATAGGATAGGCATCAACGCCCTGCGGCAAAACATTGGCACTTTCCACAGCATTTGCGCCCGAATTTTGCGCCATGAAATTAGCGCCCTTGGCTACAAGCCCAGCTTTACGATTTATGACGATAGCGACCAAAACGACCTGATCAAACACCTTACCAAAGAAGCCAATTTAGACAAACAACAATTTAAACCAGGGATGATCCGCGAAATCATATCTTCAGCCAAAGATGAACTTTTGGACCCCAACCAATTTCGTGAAAAAGCTAAAAATTATATTGAAGAAACTATTAGCCAAATTTATCAGGCATATCAAGCGCGCCTTAAAATGGCCAACTCCTTAGATTTTGACGATCTTATCTTTTTAACTGTCAAACTTTTCCAATTTAAACCCGAAGTTTTGGCGCGCTACCAAAATTACTGGCAATATATTTTGGTTGACGAATACCAAGATACCAATCACAGCCAATACACCTTGCTTAATCTTTTAGCCCAAAAAAACCATAATATTTGCGCTGTGGGCGATATTGATCAATCAATTTATCGCTGGCGAGGCGCTGATTTTCGCAATATTTTAAATTTTGAGCAGGATTATCCCAACACCCAAATAATTTTAATGGAGCAAAATTATCGCTCCAGCCAAAACATTTTAGCCGCGGCTAATGAAATTATCAAGCAAAATAACCAACGCAAAGAAAAAAATCTTTGGACTGAAAATCCCGCGGGGCCAAAAATTACAGCTGTTCAATTGACCGATCAAAAACAAGAAGGCCAGTTTGTGGCTGACGAAATTTTATCACAACGAGAGGAAAAACGAGAACTTCGTCTATCGGACTTTGTGGTACTCTATCGGACAAACGCCCAGTCGCGCGCCTTAGAAGAGGCCTTTTTAAATCACAATATTCCTTATAAAATAATTGGCGGTATTAAATTTTACCAACGCAAAGAAGTTAAAGACCTTCTGGCTTATTTACGCCTAATTCACAATCCCGATGATTTAGCCAGCATACAAAGGGTTGCCAATATGCCGCCTCGCGGATTGGTCTTGCGCGGATTTCAATTAGACGCTTTTAAAAAATGGCCCCAAGCTAAACAAAATCGCTGGAATCAATTTCAAGCATTAATGTCTGGGCTTCGCCAACAAAGCCAAAAATTAGTTGTCAGCGAACTTATTAAAACGATTTTAACGCAAACAAATTACAAAAATTATATTGATGATGGCAGTCAAGAAGCCAAAAATCGCTTAGAAAACATTCAAGAATTTATTGGCGTGGCTTCGCGCCATGACCAACAAGCGCCCACCGAAGGACTTAATAATTTTTTACAAGAAGTTGGCTTGTTGTCCGATACGGATAATATTGACCGCGGCCAAGACGCGGTTCATCTGATGACCTTGCATTGCGCAAAGGGGCTGGAGTTTCCCGTGGTATTTATTACCGGGTGCGAAGAAGGCATTTTTCCACATTCGCGTAGTTTAATTAATCCTGAAGAATTAGAAGAAGAAAGGCGTTTGTGTTATGTTGGCCTGACTCGCGCTCAAAAGCGCGCCTATTTTACTTTTGTGCGCCAACGCTTGCTTTGGGGCAGTATGCTGGCTAATTTACCCTCAAGATTTCTATCGGACATACCGGCTGAATTGGTTGATTGGCACCGCTTAGACGACGATGATAATTTTGACGTTAGTTTTTAGCTTACACAATTATCATCAGAGACAGCGTAGGGAACAAAAATTTTTGTTCCCTACTAACGAGAACAGCAACCTATATGCTCTCCAAATCCCAAATAAAACAAATCTTAAAAGATCGCAATCTTAAGCCAACCAAAAAATTTGGTCAAAATTTTTTAATTAACCAAAAACCAATTCAACAAATGATCATCGCGGCTGACATAAACCCCAACGACACCATTTTAGAAATTGGCCCCGGACTTGGCGCTCTCACCCAAGAATTAATCACAACTGGCGCTAAAATTATTGCCCAAGAAAAAGACCGCAATTTGGTGGCAGTTTTAAAAGAACAATTTAAAACTGTCGAAAATTTAGAAATTATTGAAGGCGACGCTCGTGCCATTGTAGGGAACAAAAATTTTTGTTCCCTACAATTCAAAGTCATTGCCAATTTGCCATATTACTTAACCGCCCCGATTATTCGCCAATTTTTAGAAGCGGAAAACCCGCCCGAGCTAATGGTCTTTTTAATTCAAAAACAAGTTGGCCAAAGAATTTGCGCCAAACCGCCCCGAATGAATTTGTTGGCTGTAAGTGTTCAACTTTATGCTACGCCTAAAATTATTAATTATGTTTCCCAAAAATGCTTTTGGCCAATGCCCGAAGTTGATGGAGCTATTATTAAAATCATGCCTCACCACGAGAAGACCGGAGCAACGACAGACCGAGAGCGATTTTTTAAAATAGTCAGGGCCGGCTTTAGCCATCCTCGTAAAATACTAATCAGTAATTTAGCTGATGGGCTTAACATGAATAAAAACGACTTGGAAAAAGCATTTACTACTTTGGCCATACCACTAAAGTCCAGGGCAGAAAATTTAGCGGTGGCCGAGTGGATAAAACTGGCAAAAAACTTATAGCTACGTCATCCTCGGACTCGATCCGAGGATCTATTTTTTTTCATCCTGAATACATGCGGCGCGCAGTACCTTCGGTTCATTTCAGGATCCACGTCATGGATTCCGGCTCCTGCCTTCGCCCCCCGACGAGCTCGGGGCTACGGCAAGGCAAGGCGGCGGCCAGAAGGACAACACGACAGTATTTTTATTTTGCTTTGTGGATAACCCGTCCACAATTTTTTTGTTTTTGTGGTATAATAGAAGCAAACCTATGGCTAAAAACCGCAAAAAATACCTTATCTTTTCAGGCGCTATTGTTGTCGTTGGCACAATTGTTGCCTTGCTTTTGTTGCACGGCCCATCTTTTATTTGGCAACCAGCTAAAATCTTTTCTTCAAGCGCCAAAACCCAAAACCAAGCACTTAAAGATATTAAAGGAAACCTCACTTCCAGCTTGGCCCAAAATCTGGCCGGACAACTGCTTAATAATCCTGATTTTTTGAGAAACGAGGAGGATTGGGATACCTTAGAAAAGATTGCCCAAGATAGCGATCCCGCCCAAATTTTTCCCGTGCCAACAGTTCCAGACGCTGACATCGTTATTAGCCAAGACAATTCTGAAACAAGTGTCAACGACTACATCAACAAAGTATACCAAACATTCAATAGCCGTAACCAAAAAATGGCTGAAGATTTTGACAAGTCTGATATTGAGATGCTTCAAGAAGCCATTGACCAAAATGATTTCAAACCATTAGACAAACTACTCAAAGTCAACGATCAAATCACTCAAGACCTTAAAAAAATTCCCGCGCCTAACGCGTGGATAGAAATTCACAAAGAACAAATCGGCTTATTTATGCTTTATAGCAATGTCATCAAAACGATCCAAAATACCGAAAACGACCCCTTAAAAAGCATGATCGCCTTAGAAAGATTCCAGCAGTTGCCAAATTTAATGGATGGACTGGCGCAAAAACTCGCCCCGATGTTTGGGGTGGATTTTAACAAACTACAAAACGAGCTATCAACGGCTGGCCAGCCGACGCCGTAGTCGTCATCCTGAATTCATTTCAGGATCCACGTTAACGCCGTGGATTCCGGCTCGGCGACCGGAATGACAAAGCTCTTTTTGATAATTATCAAAAAATCAAATGCCATCTTTTTACAAAAAACACTCTCTCCAATCAATCAGTTTAATTCTTTTAGTCGCGCTTCTTTGCAACGCGGTAGTTTTTAATGTTTTAATGAGGCCTAAAATTGCCAGGGCATTAGGCGATGAGTGGGCCACGATTGGCAACTTTTTTTCAAACGTCGGCGAAATCCTTTGGAAAATTGGTGTTCAAGTAAAAGATTGGGCATGGGCGGAGCTCAAAAATATTTGGGAAAAAAAGATAAAAAGCGTTGATTGGTGGTGGGAAAGAGCTAAAGACGCCGCACAACTCATTGCCCGAAAATTACAAGCCAGCCTTTTAACTAACATTACCAACAATCTGGCTGATGTTATTGAGGGTAAAGATACTTTAGATGGTTTTAAAAAATACGTGGAAGATTTTAAAAAAGATATTTTTTGGGACGCCATAGCCAAAGCCACCAACCAATTTTCTCAAGATTTAGCTGGTATAGATTTGTGTAACGACCTTGGTCTTGCTTCTAAAGCCGAAGCCAAAATAGTCATTAATCCGCCGCTTTCCGACCGCTTGGCAACAATAATGTCTTGCTCGCGCAAACAAATGGGCCAAAATTTAAAAAACTTTTACGAGAGTTTTGAGGGTGGCTGGGGCAGCTGGCTCAATGTTACCCAACCCAATCAAAATTTTGCTGGCAGTTATTTATTAGCGTTAGACGCCAAAATAGATTTGGCCAATAAAAGCACCCAAGCCAATGTTACCAAAGTAGTAGCTAATGCCGGCTGGCGCAGTAATGAGCAATGCGACGAGTGGTTTATCTCAAAATTAAACCTGACCTTTTCCCGTAAATCGGCCGTATCTGGTCAACTCACCACCTCGTTGTCCAACCAACCAATTTCGGTCATTGATTATTTATTACGGATGTATTCAGATCCACCACAACTCGCTACCTTTCGTCTCGCTGCTGGTGTAAGCGTTAAACAACAAGAAAAAGAAGCTAAAAGCACCAACCTCACCATACAGGCTGACGATGCCACATTATGCTATAATAGTTGCAGGGGCGACAACAACTTAACGCCCGAAGGGATAGCGTCACCCGACCAGTGTGCCAATCCGCAAGGCGACAGAGCTGGTTTTTGTTGTTATGACAAAATAAAAGCGTGCCGTGATGCTGGCCTCAACGAAGATGTATTATTAGGAAATTTTTTAGGCGCTGTCTGTACTAAAAAATCCGTTAAAAGCCCGGGGCAACTAATTGGTCAAAGTTTTACTAAGTCAGTTAACTGGGAATCGGACTGGCTTTTGTCCAGCACCGAGGTTAGTGCTGCTATTTCTATTTTGGCAAACGCCACCATTAATCGCTTTATACGCGTAGGCATTGATGCCATAGGTAAGGCCAAGACAGGAATCGCCAACATTTTTGGTTCTGATAAAAATGCAGTGGAAGCAAATCAGGCGGCCTGCCGTAAACGCTCTGTTGCTCTTGACCGTAATGCTTGTCTCCAGTGCGCCGACGTTGATCCAAAACTACCTGAATTCCAAGCTTGCTTTAACAACGAAAAACAAAAAATGATGATGGCGCCAGCACTCACTGGTCAAATCAACGACAACAACTTGTCTGCTGATATGACCCAAATCGGCTTGCTAAACCAAGCAATTGAACTCAAGGAAAAAGTCAACCGCGCCTTGCAATCCATGGGCGGAGCCACCTATTACGCCAACGTCCGCAACCCACTACAATCAATGCAGTATTTGGCTAAATGTCGCTGGCAAACCTGCGCCAGCCACGACATCAGACAATTTATGATTCAACACTGTATTGATCCGTCAGACCCCAATGACGCCTATAACTATGATAATTTAGCTATGCGATGCACTCTTCCGTCTGGCGTGCTTAATTTTGGTATACCGCCAATAAGTTGTCGTCAAGATCCTTGGCCACACGTTGGGGAAGCAACTTTTTTCTGCTCCGCCAAAGAAGAAAACACCTGCGCTAACGCATTAGACACAACACTAGCAGCTAGATGTTTCACAGAATGCCGACATTATGATAATGATGGCAACATAATACCGAATCCCACTTGCGAGAACGACTGCCAAAACGATAAAAATATTTCTAATCCTAACGGTGGGTCAAAAAACCAATCCGGAGCTCATAAGTTTAACAGCTATCAAGGAGACAAATTTTTCTCTCCGTGCCTTGAATTATCCGCACGAGAAGCATTGGGAGCGAGTAACATAAATACAATTTATCCCGCACCAGACATTAATACTGGCGCGCCCTATCAAGACAACCCAGCAGTTGAACAATTTACTGACCCTAACTGGCTAAGTAATAATGTCAGTTCTCAATCTGGCACTTGTCTATCTAATGCCGCCTGGTTATATGGCAATAAAAACGACGACAGCGCAAATGGCGATGGCGGAAACATTGGCCGAGCAAAATTTTATCAAAAAACACCACGCTTTGCGGGCAACCTACTCGTACCTGGTTGGTGGAATTATGAACAAAAAATTACCATTGAACAAAAAATTAAAGATTTAGCCGTAGAAATCGGCCAAGACAGTCGCCTACTCCAAATCTATCGCGATAATATTTGTGGCACCGATAGTGTCTGCAAAAATAATTTTGGCGTTATTGATATGTCCTACGAATACGCTGACCAATGTGTGACTAAATGCACGGGGTCAAAAGACGTTCCTGCCTGCCTAACCAAATGCACTCAAATTGATGTTTTTGAAAAACTAACGCCAACCGATATTACGGCAATGTTTACGCCGTTTACACCGCAAGCAGCCACGACTTGTGATACCCACTGCGCTAATGTCAAAGCGGTCAATTCGAATATTGATGAAGGCTCGTGTAAAGAATTCTGCAAAAAAGAATTGCCGTTAGGATTGTGCGGCGATGCCAGAGAAGAACCCGCCCTAGCATGCACTAAGTCCTCACGATACAGCCGATTGGGCAGTATGCGCATTCAACAATGGGATGTTTTAGACAAACAAAAACAGGTTAATGGAGAAGAGGCAATTTTAGAGTTTGCCAAAAACATTCTTGAAGTATGTCCGGCCAACAATGTTCCTCCTGTAGATGCTTCTGATTTTCACGACGACATGGCCAAATATGAAAACAATATCATTCAAAAAGCCGTTAGCGAACAAGAGCTTTATGCTAATGAGGGCGTAAAATCTGCGGCCTTAGTTTTAGCCAACAGCATGGGCAAAAAAATAGGGAATGCAACTTACAGCTACGCCAAATGCGATCTTAAGTTCGGCGAGCAGAAAAATCGCGACGAATTTATGGCCGCAAACATTGATTTTTGTCCTATTACTCAATTATGGCTCAATTGGGCATTCCATTCTCTCAGCGCAACTGACGCGCCATCGTATTCGGCATGCGACAACTACAATCCAGATAGCAGTTTAGTAGCTAGAGCTTGTCCGTCTGGTTGTAAGATTACTTTCGCCCGAAATTCAACCCCACTTGCTTTTGTTTCCCGCATTGAAACTTATCTAGATACCGCCCGCAAGACTCTTGCGGAACGCTCAACCCAAACCATCAGCGATGGCCAAACTTTTAGCATTGATACCAGCTTGATTGACGAACTTAACAGCCAGCTAAAATTTGTTAATGATAATATGGATCCACGATCACTTAAACAGCTCAATCAAAATATCAATGAGGCATTAGACCAAGAACAGTGCTGTGCTCGCATTGCCTATCCCAACGACAAAATCAAAGATGGCAAATGCGTTTGGCCAGGCAGCGACTATGCTGGCAAAGATTAAACATTTTAAATTTAAAATTTTAGATTTAAGATTTAAGATTTCTGTCATTCTGAATTTATTTCAGAACCCACGTCGTTAATACTGGATGCTGAAACTAGTTCAACATGACGGCGTTATAAACCCCACAATCACATCAACCCACTACCTCTCAAAAAAATAAAAATGGCGATCAAAAAACTCGTCCAGAAAAAAAATATTTGGACTGTTTTTAGTGTTTTCGCGGTAGCGAGCATTGCCTTTTTACTTATCGCGCCTCACGCCAAAGCAGTTGACGTGGCCACGGTTTTATCCCCCCAAAAGGCAATGTATTCAGGTATCGCGTGGGTGGTTGATTTAATTTTTAAACTCTTAGCCCAAATTGTCGCTTTAGCTGGCGCGCTGGTGGACTTTGCCTTGGGCCTGGACGCTTTTGCGAATGCCGAAGGCGTTAAAATTGGCTGGCGCATTTTACGCGATTTTTCTAATATGGCTTTTGTGGTTATTTTATTAGTTATGGCGTTTGCCACCATTTTCGGCCAAGAAACATGGGGGATGAAAAAGCTTTTGCCAAAACTAATCGCGGCCGCACTTTTAATCAATTTTAGTTTAGCCATTGCTGGTTTTATTATTGACATCAGCCAATATTTTTCCGCGTTTTTTCTTAAAGCTGGCGTGTCTGGCGGCGGCGTATCCGCCACACTGGCCCACGGCCTAAGCATTTCTCGTTTGGTCCAAGCGGCACCCGATACTTCGTGGTCCGAGACATTAAATTCGGGACTAAGCGCGATTATCTATGGCTCGGTTTTGGGCGGGGCCGTCCTACTTGTTGCCGCTTTTGTATTTGGCGTTTTGGCCTTTATGTTATTCGCCCGAATGTTTGTTTTATGGACATTATTGATTGTTTCACCAGTGGTTTGGGTTTTATGGATTTTGCCTGTAACCAAAAAATATTTTCACGATTGGTGGACAGCGTTTTTGCATTGGACTTTTTTCGCGCCTATTTATTGTTTCTTTTTATATATTGCTCTTCGTATTATTGACTCTGATATTATCAAAAGCACTTTTCAAGCCAACGTGCGTCAAATGCAATCCAGCACTTCGGCAATGGATTTTGCTTCCGAGTTTTTTTATGACGCCACTAATATTATTTCATACATTATTGTCATTGGTCTTCTAATCGTCGGTCTGTTTATCGCTCAAAAATTCAGCATTACCGGCGCCAAAGGAGCCATGGGATTTTTAACAAAGACCCAAGAACGGATTGGCGGCTGGGCCAAAAAAACTGGCACTTATTATGGCAAGCGCGCTGGCGGCGCAGTTGGCGAAAAGGCCTTAGGCGCGGCCGCGGCCATACCAATAATTGGCAGTACCTTGGGCCTCAAATACGCGCATACCAGAATTAAAGCACAAAGAGAAGATGAAAAACGAAAGCATCAAACAGAAATAATTGCCAAAAAGTCCAAGGGATTTGGGGGCATTGAGAATATGGATAAAAAAGCCACTATTGAGGCATATCTCAACGCGCCGCTTGGCAGTACCAGAAACGCTCTTTTGCAAAGAATTATTAAAGAAAACTGGGTTAATGACATTCCGACAAATCGTGTTGCCTTGTTTAAGAACGATCTGGTGAATATGGACAAATACGGCGCCACAGCCAAAGAAAACAAAAAAGCCATTATGGAAAACGCGCCAATAATGTTTTACGAAGACACGAAGCTACCTTCGGCTACAGCCCCCGTCCCGCTTAGCACCACAGCCACACGCGATACGATTAGCGCTAAAAAACTAAGCGCCAAATTTAAAGTTACTAACTACGAAGCCAAACAACAAGAAACCGCTAATGCTGATAATCTTATCAACAAAGAGGCTGACGAACGCAAGGCATGGACGCCAGAAAATCTTGCCAAATCATTTGGAGAATCTTTTGACAAATTAGAGGAGGCCATCCGCGAAGGGAATCCTGACGACAAAAAGAGCGCTCAAAAAACTATGGCTGGCATTCTAAAGGCGTTAAATACCAGAGGACAAGAAACAAAACAACTAACAACACATGGATACATCGAGGCCGGAGTTAAAGCCATAGAAGAGCTTGGTGGTAGCAGCGAACAAATCCTGAAGTCCAATCTTAATATTCTTGCTAATAATACTGCCCTCCAAACAAAATATCTTAAGGGTGCCGTTGATACAATGGAAAAGTATATTAATTCACTTACTCCGACAGAAATTGCTAAAAATAGAGCTGAGTCATGGACAGACCCGACTCTAAAACCCATCTGGGACAAGGTGCTTACCAACCAAAAAGGCAATATCCGCGCCCAACACATTAAGGCACTAGAAAAAGCAGGACAAGAAGACAAAGACCTCCGCAAGGCAGTCGGTGATAAATTGGAATCACTAAAGGGCAACTTGCACGCCACCATTGAAAACTATCTCCATTCGGTTCCTGGCAAAGAAGACTGGGGTATTTATTCATGATTTCATTAACTCTCACACAAAAACAAAAAATTATCGAAGCGCCAAATCCACTAAAAAAACGCCACTTGCTTTTTAGATTTTGTTATCCGCAAATTGGAACAGTGATCTATGCCGACCAAACTGATCAGGCGATTATTGCTGTGATTCAAAAATATTCTTTAGATCAAAACCAATATAGCTTGGCTACTAGCTCAATATTAGAATGCCTCACCGGTGGATTACCAATTGATCAGTTCGCATCTGCTTTTTTACAACAATCTAATATTCCCAATGATATTGCCCAACAAGCGGCGACCGAAATTCAACAAGCCGTGTTAGAGCCCATCAGACCATTATTAGAAAAGGCCTACCAAGAATTCCCGCAGATACAAAAAGAATTTTTGGAATCGCAACAGCCAACGGCAAACAGCCAACCGCCAACAACTTACGGCCAACAGCAACCGCCGCCGACGCAACCCACAACCCGCAACCCACAACCCGCAACTCCTAACCCCCAACCCATCGCGCCCGCGCCAGAGAATTTGCCAACAGACGAAAGCAGTCGACCGTCTACGGTCTACGGCCTACCGCAAACTAACGACAGTAGCCCACCGCAACCAGTATCGCCGAACCCGTTAACTCGCAACTCGCAACCCGAAACCCACAACTCGCAACCCATTCAAGACATCCGTTTTTTAGCTAAAAAAAATCCGGCAATTCTGGATCAAAAAATTACAGCTAATTATTTAATTGAGTCCGGCTCTGGCCAATCTATTCCGCCCACCGTTAAAAACTGGCTTCTGGACTATGCTCGCATTGCCGGATCCGGCAACCATTCCAGCTTGGACCGCGGCCGCTATTTAATCAAAAGCCCTAACGCTAAAAACCTAACTGAAGACGAAAGAAATTTAGTTAATAAAATTATAGAATCGTATGATAGCGGCTCGCCATTGACCGTGGACATCAACACCGGGCTCCTGCTTTTACCGAACAAACGCATCTCAAATTTTCCAGCCCAAAGAACCAATGACGTCCACACCTTTCAAGTAATGCCAGTGAGTTTTGGCAGCATTGTAGACTTACAAGATTACTAAAATGCAATTTAACGTTCCCCAATTTATTGAGATAGAAGACAAATTGATTGGTCCTTTAACCATCAAGCAATTTGGTTATCTGGCGGTCGGCGGCGGCATTTGTTTTATGCTTTATTTTCCCTTACAATTGCCCGCCTTTATTGCCGCCACCATAATTATTATGAGCGCCTGTCTTGCCTTGGCCTTTATTAAAATCAATGGCCGGCCTTTTTCCCATTTTTTAATCAATTTTTTTAACTTTGCCATTAAGCCGAAAATATACGTGTGGCAACGCAAGAGCGAAGTGTAGGTTGTCATAAATTCACTTTTCGTTTTTCCCTTTACGCTTATTACTATGTCTGAAAATAAAGCCTCTCTAGACCAATACATTGACGTCTTTGACGTACAAGACGGTGTTGTTATTGCCAAAGACAAATCGTTAAGAGC
>Ga0066636_10001279_pt1 | contig 15553 bp, 13 predicted proteins | sample CryGeyCG2014_080_2_FD_62736 | JGI IMG/M metagenome (GOLD analysis project Ga0066636, IMG submission 62736) | Groundwater microbial communities from aquifer - Crystal Geyser CG07_land_8/20/14_0.80 | ecosystem: Environmental > Aquatic > Deep subsurface > Groundwater | place: USA: Utah: Grand...
CCGTGGCGTGCAGTAGCGACGCGCATATCCTCGAGCGATTCGAAAAATTTTCTAGCTCGAAATGTAGCTCCTTTTTTTGGCTTCAGCATGCTCATCAATTCATCGCTTGAGACGGCTGTATTGCCTACAAATGTTATATCTCCGATTTTGTATTGTGGGCCTTCTTTGATTACAATATCGAGAATCAATCTGCCACGGTTATCCTTCGTAATTATCGGATCGTCCATTACGGCGGAAAGATAACCGCGCTCGACATATCTGCCGATCACCTTTCTTCTGTCCTCTTCAAACTCCGATTCCTTGTAAACTCTTCCCGAGCCTGTCTTCATGTGCCAGTTCAAACTCCAATCGGAGAAAAATTTATTTCCGATGAGATTCATTCTCGCAACTTTAACTTTATCTTTCTCGACAACTTTATATGTTATCGCAACCGGAGGAAGCGCCGGAGCAGGTTCGCCTTCTTTAGGCGGAGCAGTCACAACAGTTGTTTCTGCCGAAACTGTTGCATTCAAATAACCTTCATTTTCCAAATACCGCAACATTGCTCCGCGAGTTCGCTCTAATGCGGGAACTGAAAACGGAGCGCCTTCGGAAAGTCCCATGACTCCGCGAATATCATTCTCTTTAACTTTTTTCAAACCGACAATTTTTATCGAGGAGACCTTGGGCCGTTCTTTCATTCTGAAGACCGCTTTTCCTTCACCCTGAATGTCGCCTTCCTCAATCGATGCGTAAACATCGTCGAACCGACCTGTCGCGTAGATGCGCTTCAATTCGTCTCTGAAGAGTCTTCCTAAATCCGGAAGAAGATAAGTCTCTCCGGATTTAATTTTACTGCCGTATTCGAGTGAAATAGTATCTGTAGAACCCTCGAATCTTGTTCCTATAATTCTGAACGTAGGTATGGTTTGCCGAGCCATCAATTCATATTTCGACGGAGAGCCGTCAAGATTTTCGCTTTCAACTAAAACAATGTAGCTTCCTCCGAGATTGCCTGATTGGAATCTCACTCCGCATAATCCTGACGCATCTGTGACTGCGTCTTCAGATGAGAGAGAATGTCCGATGGCTCCGTCAGGTTCAGAAACGATTCTGTATTGGACTGAGATGCCTTGGACAGGGTTTCCGTAAATGTCTGTGACACGTGCTACAAGGGGCGCCATTGCCATTTGATTTACGCGCATCACCTGATTATTTCCGCTGAATATTTCCAAACGAGCCGCATTACCTGCAGTTGCAATGAGATCGAAAAAGACGGGCTGACGCGATAAATCAGTTACGGAAGCAGAAATTGTATAATTGCCTGCGGTAGTACCAAGCTTCATTCTAGCCGAAATGATTCCGTTCGAATCAGTCACCGGAGTAATAGGCTCTATCGACATACCTTCGCCGCTGCCCGGCTTGCTAGAAATTTCGAAGAGCACTTTTACATTCGCTATGGGTTTACTATCGCGATCGGTCGCACGAACTGTCAGAGGTTCAGAAAGCCTTCCGACTCTGACCGTTTGCTGATTGCCGGAAACAACTTCAAGCAATATTTCGAAAGCGTCGCGTCTCTGCAAAGCCTGCTTGAATCTGCGCCAAGCTTCGTCAGTTCTTTCTTTGTTTTGAGCCGCATTCCACGCTCGGGCAGCTTTTTCCCAACTTGCCGCAGCTTCGTTCCAAGCCTCAGTGGCTTTCACGCGCTCGTTCATTCCTTCCCAGATCTTAGCGGCCTCTTCGCGAGCAACAGCCGCATCTTCAAATAACTTTGCTGTGGAAGCAAGATCAGATTGAGCGCTTGCAATATTACCGGCAAAAAATAACAACAATAAAAATATTAGTAGTCGACGCATAGTGATCATAACGCTAACTGTTTTTTAGTTATGAGTCAATAGTTGTGCCTAGTGAAACGTGCGAAATAATTGAAAAATGAAAATTTCAAATATAACGGGCGACGTCATGGAGGAATTTTCATTTTTATGATTCGATTGAACATTCTATAATTTTCGAATATCATTTTTAAATGACTATGACATTGACAGAAAAGATATTTGCGAAGAAGTCCGGTAAGACTCGAGTCGAACCCGGGGAAAATGTATGGGTAAACGTGGACGTTTTGATGACTCATGATGTCTGTGGACCTGGCACTATCGGAATATTCAAGCGCGAGATTGGTGAAGATGCAAAGGTATGGAATCCCGACTCAATCGTTCTAATTCCTGACCATTACATATTCACCACGGATGAAAAGTCGAATCGAAATGTCGATATACTTCGAGCATTTGCAAAAGAGCAAGGCATAAAATATTTCTATGATGTCATCGATGATCCGAATGGTAAATGGAGATACGACGCGTCGAAAGAAAATATCACGAAGCAATACGGTTCGAGATATGCCGGCGTATGCCACACTACTATTGCTGAACGAGGACACGCGCGGCCCGGCGAAGTTCTGCTCGGAACCGATTCTCATACGTGTACTGCCGGAGCATTCAACGAATTTGCGACTGGAATTGGAAATACTGACGCGGGTTTTGTGATGGCAACAGGAAAGATTCTGTTGAAGACTCCTCCTACAATACGATTCATTCTCGAAAAAAGTTTGAATCCGCGCGTAATGGCAAAGGATATTATTCTCTGGATAATTGGAATGATCGGTTTTGACGGAGCCACTTACAAAGCAATGGAATTTGGCGGAGATGGAACAAACTGGCTGGAGATGGACGACCGCATGACGATAGCTAACATGGCGATTGAAGCCGGCGGAAAGAACGGAATCTTTCCGTTCGATGACAAAACAGCAAAGTATGTTTCATTTGCAACTGCGCGAGCCGGAACAAAAAGCGAATACGAACCTGTCGAGCAGAATCTCTCTGCGAAAGTGGATGCCGAATATAAAATAGACCTTTCAAAACTCGAACCGGTAGTAGCTCTGCATCCCAACCCTGGCAATCGCAGAATTGCTCGCGAGTGCGGAGATATTAAAATTGATCGAGCATACATCGGTTCATGTACCGGAGGAAAAGTCTCGGACTTCTATGCATTTGCCGAGGTGATAGAAGGACATAGAGTTAAGGTTCCTACATTCGGAGTGCCTGCTACTTCTCTCGTCCTGAAAGAATTGAAGAGCACAATGCGTGGTGAAAAATCGATTTGGAATATTTTAGCCGATGCCGGAGTTACGTTGACAGAAAACGCTTCATGCGCCGCGTGTCTCGGCGGGCCGGAGGATACATTTGGTAGAATGAATAAGCCTGAAATTTGCATAAGCACTACGAATCGCAATTTTCCCGGGCGAATGGGACATATCGAGTCAAAAGTTATTCTAGCCTCGCCTGCCACTGTCGCGGCTTCAGCCATAAAAGGAGTAGTAACGGATCCGAGAGATATTTAGCTTTTTATTTCCAAATAATTGTTCGAGGCGGTTGGATTTATTTTTTTCATTTTTTACCTCCATATAATTTCATGCCTTTTGTCAATACATATCATTTTTTGTTGCTGTCGTTGACCATGCCGGCCGCCATTTTGGTAATAAATCCTGAGCAGTCAAGTAGACTCCCATAAGCATTATCATTGACGCGAACAAAGCCCACGTCACAAACGTCACGCTGACAACAAAAGCTCCGTAAATCTCTTTCAATCCCAATAGCGGCAGAGAGACAATATACACGTATTTACCAATCTCAAAAACGACGCCTGAAAATATCGCCGCAGGAATAACCTCTTCCATCTTCATCTTTCGATTTGGAAGAACAGAAAGAATAATTGCAAACGCGGCGATTGTGAATGGAACGGTAACTAATTTGAAGATCAGCCAGTTTATCCATTTCAAAAAAGCGGAGCCGACTGCAAAGAAAAATATTGTATCCAAAATTCTTCCAAAACCCCATGAAATGAAGATCGGCAATAAACTCATCATAACGAATACACCAAGCAAAAAGAACGAAATCATCTGAGAAACGAGCCAATGCCTCGGCTTAGGCTCTTTCCATACATAATTCAAAGCCAGTTCAACAGGCACAAATATTCCGACCGCAGTAAAAAGCAGAATCACGAGCGAAAACAAAGTCATACCTGTAAAATGCCTGCTGACCAAAGAAATTTGCGCAATAAAGAATTCTCGATTTGAGGGCAGATAGTCAGCGATAGCGCGCAATGCGGCTCCGTGCAGTTCATGCCCTCCAACCTGATTTACTACTGTCAAGACGACTATTACTGCCGGGAAAAAAGCAATGAGAACGTTGAATGCAATAGCGGAAGCATAGGTATAAATCTCGTTAGAAAGCAAGAAATCCACTGCTTGAAAAATTCGAAGATAAGTTTCGCGGCGAGAAAAAATTCTCAAAGCTGATAGAATAACCCGAAAAAGATGCGCAATAAAAGATTGACTAGAATCGTTTTGCGAAGGAAAATTAATGTTCATAGGACTATGGATAAAAAGAATATCAAACATTTGATAACAGGTAAAGTATTTGTTCTCGGAGATAATATCGATACGGACCAAATTATTCCGGCAAAATATTTGAGTCTCGTTCCGACAATACGTGAGGAATACGAGAAGCTCGGTTCATTTGCGCTTTCCGGATTGCCTTCGGAAAAAAAATATATCGCCGGCGGTCAAACCAAAACCGAGTATTCGATTATTATTGCCGGAAGAAATTTCGGTTGCGGTTCTTCTCGAGAACACGCTCCAATTGCGCTTGGCGCGGCTGGGTGCAGGGTTGTAATAGCGAAATCTTTCGCTCGAATATTCTTCCGCAATTCGATTGCGACAGGCGAACTTTATCCGGTGGAATCCAGCGATGAAATTTTAGGCTCAATCAAAACCGGCGACATTGTAGAAGTAGACTTAGATCAATGCAGAATTAAAAATAATAAAGGTTCTATATTTAAATTGAAACCTCTCGGTGATGCTCTGCCTGTTATTGATGCGGGCGGGCTTTTTGAATATTCAAGACGTGAAGGTTTATTGAGGAGGGCGTCGTGAGTCCTTTTGATTTTTCAGTAATCGTTCCTAAGATGCGTTCGGCAATTGAAGAATACATAGCAAAAGAAAAATCAAAAGGTGAAGTTCTGACGTTACGCGATGCTGTTGTCAAATGGATGGACAACTATTACGAAGATTGGTTTCAAGCTCATGTTGGTATTCCTCTTTTGGAGGTTCAGAAGGATTTAATTTCAGAATCCAAAGTTGTTCGAACCGATCGAAGAAAAAACAAGAGAATACCTGTCGAAATATCGGCTTATTATCGAGTGTTATGGACGCCTCAAGGAAAACGAAATGATAAAGTCGGTACTATTTTAGGGGATATAAAAAATATTTCAGCCGGCGGACTTTACATTGTAACCGGGCGGCCGTATCCGATCTCGACACTCTTCGAAATTCAATTTGAACTTCCAGGAATTAATAATCCCATATCTGCATTTGCAATGGTTGTATGGCGTCAGGAACGCAGTTTCGGACGGTTTGGGCATGGACTTCATTTCAGCCATATCGAAACTCAAGATACGAATTATCTCGATGAGGCAATATTGGAAAAACTTATGGACGCTCCGGTTATTTGCGTGGAAAAAAGCGGAGAATGAATTCGAAAGATTCTGATGCAGAGTTGTTTACTCATCTGAATGAAAACATCCGTTTCACGAATAAAACCGTAATATTCGATCTTGACGATACATTGATTGATACTGCGAGTTGCTATGAAAAAGTTCTTAAGGAATTATGCAGTAGAATGAAAAATATATTTTCAGTCGAAGCTGACGAAGTTTTGGCAGTACAGGAAAAATTCGACAGCGAATTCTGGAAGACTGCTGTATTTGATGCCGAAAGATTTCCTAAATCATTCACTGCGACATACAAACATTTCTGCAAACTTTTTAATAAAATGCCCAATGAAAAAATCGAAAAAGAATTTGAAGATTTAGGCTGGAGCGTTTACAAAATGATTCCTGATTTAAAAAATGGGGCTCTTGAACTTCTGGAAGCTCTAAAAAGCTCGGTTGAATTGTGGCTTTACACGCTTGGAGATGAATCAATTCAGCGTTCAAAAATTGAAAGACACAGCTTGGGAAATTACTTTCAGCATATTCATATAGTTCCTTCAAAAAGCAAAGACGTTTTGAAGAGCTTAATCAACGGTTCTTCAAAGATGTTTGCAATGGTCGGAGATTCATTGAGGTTCGAGATCAATCCTGCTCTGGAACTTGGTCTTTTTGCAGTGCATGTCAAAAATAATTACGAATGGAAACTCCAAAAAGCTCCTGTCATATCAGATAATTATGTGTCAGTGAAAAATCTCAGAGAAGCTCAAAATATTTTAGAAACTAATTTTATTTCAGAAAGAGTGGTTGAATAACTTATGCCGCTTGACAGGCTTGACGTAAAGGATTTGTTGAAAAGCGTAACTAAACTTCCTACTCTGCCGACTGTTGCATTTGAGATTATTAAGATTGCGAATGATCCTAAAACAGCTGCTGAAGATCTTTCAAAAATACTCATTATGGATCAGTCTCTATCCGCAAAAGTTTTGAGAATGGTTAATTCATCGTATTACTCGGTTCGCAATAAGATTTCATCGATCAAGCAGGCAGTAGTGATTCTAGGGTTCGAGTCAGTAAGATCTCTTGGCTTGTCCACTGCAATTATGGATAAGTTCGGGCTGGAAGAAACAGCAGAGGGTTTTTCTCGCAAAGAATTCTGGAAGCATTCGCTTGGTGTTGCCATGACTTCACGGCTGATTGCGCGAAAAATCAGATGCGATCGTGATACCGAAGAGTTCTACTACATGGCCGGGCTTATGCACGACATCGGTAAGGTGATTATGGATCAGTACTTTCCTGAGAACTTCGCTCAAGTAATTGTAAGAATAAAAGAGCGCGGAGTATCGTTTCTTCAAGCAGAGCTGGAGATGAACGGAATTACTCATGATGAAATCGGAGCTTTTCTTGCGGGGCAATGGAACCTCCCTGAAAATATTGTAAACGCGATCAGATATCATCATAGGCCTTTAGAGGCAACGGCTGATCAGAAAATAGTTTACGCAGTTCATTTTGCAAATATCCTTACTAAGACCAAAGGAATGGGTTCAGGCGGCGACTCCGATATTACGAACTTAAATGAAGAAGCGATTCAGAGATTAGGAATAAATGATAACGAAGTAGGGGTTATGGTAGAAACTGAAATGGACAAAGAGTTCGAAGGCGCGAAAGAATTTTTGGAATTACTTTCATAATTAGAGCGTATGAAATAATCAAAAATTAAATACGGTTGCGCAGAGACTTTTACCACGAAGCTGCCTAGATACGGAATTTTGAAACTCCAAATCTCTACTTCAAGATTCCGTGTTCGAGATGTAATGTTCTGTCAGCCCTGCTCGATAGAGTAGAATCGTGAGTGACAATTACCAGAGCCGTATTATGACGCTTGACGAGTTCGAATAGAAGGTTCTTTACATTCTCTGAAGTTTTTTCGTCTAAATTTCCGGTAGGTTCGTCAGCAAGAATTACTTCAGGCTCAATGGCTAAAGCTCGGGCAATCGCAACTCTTGCTGTTTCGCCGCCGGACAGTTCGGAAGGCAGATGCCACATTCTTTCACCAAGCCCAACTTCTTGAAGTATGCGCTCCGCTCGCACGTCTGCGGAATTTTTATCGATTCCTTGAATGCGCGCCGCAATTGATACGTTCTCTCTGCAGTCAAATTCCGGAAGTAGATAATGAGCTTGAAATATGAGTCCAATGCGTCCGGTTTTAACAAAACCTGAATCAGCAATGTCAATCCCTGCCGCGATATGAAGAAGAGTTGTTTTGCCCGAGCCGGAAACTCCCATAATCGCCAGAGATTCTCCTTTGGAAATTTCAAAAGAAGCTCCCTTCAAAACTTCAAGTTTTTGGCCGTTCGGCAAAGGAAAGCTTTTGAAAATATCTCTGACTGAAAGGATATCATTACTCATATCTCAGAGCCTTTGCCGGAGAAATTTTCGATGCCTTGTATGCCGGAATGACAGACGCGGCGGCCGCAATTAGGATCGATGCAATCGAAGTGACGGCAACGAGTCCCCAAGACAGATGAATAGGAATAGTATCGATGTAATATACGCTTCCGCCTCCGGGCATGTGAACAGGAAAGTGTTCGAGATACAAAGAAAAACCGACTCCCATCAAGAGTCCGAACAAAGTGCCGATGACGCCAATCGAAAATCCTTCGAATGCGAACAAAAACATAATTTCATTTTTCGAAAGATTTAATGAGCGGAGCAGTCCGATCTCTCTAGTCTTTCTTCCGATTGCCATGAAGAGTGTCGATGTTATATTGAATGAAGCAATCAGAATGAGCAAAGATTCGATTATGAACATTGCCGTTTTTTCCGTTCGCATTGCTTCATATAAATTTTTTCTTGTTTCCGCCCATGACATAACTATTGCCGGAATTGAAAGTGAAGCTTTTATCTTTTCGGCAAGTTCCGGAGCTTTATACGGGTCTTCGCCGCGGACATCAATACCGGTCACATCTCCATTCAGCCCGCAGAGTTCTTGCGCGGATTGCAGACCGGTAATTACCATGCTCTGATCGATCTCGTAGAATCCGGATTTGAAGACGCCGGCCACCTCGAGCTCTCTCATGCCGGGCATCACTCCGAGCGGGGTCAAAGCGGCATTTGAAGTGATGAACCAAAGTTTGTCGCCGGGGCGGAGAAGATACAGGCGCGCCATTTCCGAACCGACAATGACCAGCGACTCCGAATCAAGCGCGTTCCATGATCCCGAAATGAGATCAGGGCCGCCTGCGTTTTTATGTGAACTCGATGTTTCCCCACGAAGTTTTACCGGAATAGGACGTTCGAGTCCGTCGATCTTCATCAAGAGATCGCTTTCAACATAAGGATCAGCGCGTTTCACTCCATCGATTTGAAGGCATAATTTAGCGATACGAGGATCAAGCTTTTCGTCGAAATCACTTACCATAACCTCAGCAGTTGTCTTCAATAATGCAATTTGAATGTTCTCGGAAAATCCGTCCATAACCGAAACGATCACTATCAGAGTCATAACGGCTATTGTTATTCCGAGTATTGCTACAGAGGTCACTGCGGTCGCATAAGCGCCTCTTGCTTCGTCTGGGATCGAACCGTGAATCAGACGGTGAACTATCGATAGAATAACGCTAAGACTCAGAAAAGCGACTGCGCCCCAGACAGGCGAGCCTTTCATTGCAATTACGATTCCAAGAGCGGCAGAGATTATAAAAAAAAGCATAGATGAGAGCCAGCGTTTGAATCGGTTTTTGAAGAACAAATTAAATCTTCCGCCCAATAGATGTCGAACTGCGATATGTAGAAGAAGAGAAATTTTCTGGAGTTTTCCTGAAAAATCAAGGTTCATTCTTTCATGCTCTCATCCAATCTCTAATCGCTTTTTGAATCTGGCCGCATCGTAGGAAAGAGAATTACATCGCGTATAGAATGTGCTCCGGTAAGAATCATTACAAGTCTATCAATGCCGATGCCTAGTCCTCCGGCCGGCGGCATTCCGGCTCGAAGCGCAGAGACATAATCTTCGTCGATTCTATCGCTTTGAGCTCGAAACCTAGCCTCCTGATCGTCAGGATCGTTAAGCTCACTGAATGCGTTTGCGATCTCCATTCCTCTAACGTAAGCCTCAAATCGCTCAACAAGTTCAGGCTCACCCGGTTTTCTTTTAGCAAGAGGACTTAGTGCAGTAGGATAATCCGTGATGAATACTGGACCGGCCAAATGAGGCTCAGCAAATCGCTCGAAGAGAGAATCAAGGTGGTCGGCATATTCGCGCGACTCAGTCTCTATTCCGCATTCCTTGACCGCCGCTTCAGCTTTTGCGGCATCTCCTGGTTTCAGATCCGGACCGCCTCCTAATCTAATCGCTTCGAAAAAAGGAATTCTTTGCCATGGACCATCGAGTTTCAATGAAGAGCTTTTATCATCAGATATAACTTCCATGAAATGCTTATCGAGCATGTGCGAGGGCGCACGTGCCTCCAGCGGCAATTCATTATCATTTTTACTTAGAGGCACAGGAGCGCTCGCACGTGCCTCCAGCGGTAATCGATAAGCATTCGCTTTTTCTGCCGCATATCGAACCAACTCTTCAGTCAAATCCATCATCGAGTTGTAATCGGCGTATGCCTGATAAATTTCCAGCATCGTGAATTCAGGATTGTGGTTTCTGTCCATACCTTCGTTTCTGAAGTTTCTGTTCAGTTCGAAAACTTTTTCGAATCCTCCGACTATAAGTCTTTTTAGATAAAGTTCCGGAGCTATTCGAAGATAGAGATCTATATCAAGAGCGTTATGATGAGTCATAAACGGCTTTGCGGCGGCGCCTCCAGCAAGCGCCTGCATCATCGGAGTCTCAACCTCCATAAAACCGCGTTCGATTAAAAATTGTCTGATAGAGCTAACAATAACCGCTCGCTTCTTAAATACTTCACGCACTTCAGGGTTTGAAATAAGGTCCAGATACCGTTTGCGATATCGAATCTCTTTGTTCTCGAGCCCGTACCATTCCGAAGGCAAGGGCTGAAGCGATTTGGAAAGAATCTCGAAGTCTTCGGCATGAACCGTCGGCTCACCCATCCGAGTTCTAAAGGTGTATCCTTTTACGCCGATGAAATCTCCAATATCCAAAAATTTTATGTAATCATATTTTTCTGTCAGATCATTTTTTCTGAAATATATCTGAACTTTTCCCGATTCATCTTCGATAGTGGCAAAAGTGCTTTTCCCGTGTTCTCGAATAGAACGTATCCTTCCTGCGACTGCGACATGTTCATGAGGCTCGGTCTCGCTCACGCTCTCGCGCGCTTTACTGCATGAAAATGTTTTTTCGAATCGCGGCGGATACGGATCGATTCCGATTTCTCTAAACTTATCGCGCTTGCCTCTGCGAATTTCTATCTTATCCGACTTTTCAATGACTTCAGGATTATTCTCCGTCATGAACCGATGATCTCCTCTCTTAGATTTGCGCCGGTAGAGTCTAAAGAAAAATCTTTCTGCTGAACCAGCATCATGAATGCTCCGACGACAAGAGGATTGAACTGAGTTCCATTATACTTCTGAAGTTCTTTTAGCGCCGCTTCTCGGCTAATAGATCTCCTGTAAGGCCTGTCTGAGGTCATTGTGTCGTATGCATCGCTAACCGATATAATCGCCGCGCCGATTGGAATCTCTTCGCCTTTCAATTTATCGGGATAGCCTTGTCCGTTCCAACGTTCGTGATGGTGCCGAACTAGATATGCCTCCTCTTTCAGACTTTTGATCGGCTTCAGAATATTTTCTCCCCATATCACGTGAGCTTTCATGATGTCGTATTCTTCCGGAGTAAGTCTGCCTTGCTTGAAGAGAATTGTGTTCGATATTCCTATCTTGCCGATGTCGTGCAGAAGAGCCGCTCGCGCGATTACTTCGATCTCTTCGCTTGATAATCTAAGTTTGTTCGCGATTTGGACAGATAGATAGCTTACGCGTCTGGAATGTCCATGCGTGTATGCGTCCTTCGTATCGACTGCCATTGCGAACGCCTCGAGCGTTTCGAGGTTCATATTGCGGAGATCAAGAATGTGCTGAGCTCGAGCTAAAGCCTCTGCCGCGGCGGAAGCAAGCGACGTAAGCAATCTCTCGTCGTCAGGTGTGAAGACTCCAAATTTTAATTCGCGGTCAACGTTCAATACTCCGATAACTCGATTGTCTATGAGCAATGGCACTACAATCATAGTCTCTTCCCGCTCACATTCTTTTTCTTGTATGTGCTTGAATTTGGGGTTTGTGAGCACATTTTCTATAATTTTCGATTGTCCTGTTTTAGCTACCTGCCCTGCAATTCCGTCGCCTAATTTGAATTTGATTTCAGACGGTCCAAAATTTCCGCGGACACAGCGAGCTTTCAGTTCATCGCCGTCCAATAGAAGAAGCGAACCTTTGTCGGAGCGCATTACACTGCACGCTCGATCGAGTATGAAATGCAGTAATTCATCTATATCAGTTATTGAAACCAGAGCGGAGCTTACATCATGAAGAGTGCTTAATTCTTTGACGCGGTTCTCGAGCATGTCGTGAGATTTCTGAAGGCTCTCGGCATATTCGCGAATAAGTTTATTCTTCTCTTCAAGCTCAGCAGTCTTTTCACGAAGTCCTTTGACCAGCAATGCATTCGAAAATATTACCTGAACTTGCCCTGCGAAGAGTTGAGTCAAATAGAGCCGCTCGGAATCGAATGTACTCGATTCAAGAATTACAAATCCGGATAAAGTATTTTCTAATCTTAGCGGAACTATGACTAATGAACCGGGGCGCGCTGAAAAGCGGAATTCTCCAAGATCGTCGAAATCGCTTTTTGATATAAATACGACATCGGTTCTTTCAAGCGCGCTCGATATCGGTATAGGAAGGTCTGCATGAGCGACGACATCGGGAGGAGATATTGCAGGAATCCTTGAGCGAAATATGTGCCTATGCCACTCAAAACCTGATTTCAAGTAGATTGCGGCGCATTCCGCGCCTAAGGTTCTAAGGCTCTCTTCGGATACCTTTGCAAGAATCTTGTCTAATTCCATTGCGGAAGCGATTGCCTGTTGGCTCGTTTGAAGGCTTATTATTACTTTCATCCTATCCTGTGAGCGTTCAAAATGCCTGATGTTTTCAACTGCAACTGCAAAGAATGAACCGAGCGAAAAGAATATATCCTGAAGTTCTGAATCGAATCCGGATTTTTTCTTACTGCCGAGAATGAACAATCCGGTCAGCTCATTTTGAGTTATGAGCGGGATCGTTACGTAAGAACGAATTTTTCCTGAAGGTGCAAAAATAATGTTGCAGCATTTCTCATCGACTTCGTCAACGAGATACATTGCTTCATCGCCGGGATAAAAGTCTGAGAATTTTACTTCGTCATTATTTTTCGGCAGAGATAATCCGTCCGACAAGAAAACTTTTATTTCACCTTTATGAGTTGTGACAACAAATGCGTATTCGTCAAAATGCTGAATATGGCTTGCTGACTCTACAAAACGCTCTAACGTGGATTCGAGATCATAAGAAAAAAACTCGAAGATGCGCCCCATGTCTGCAAAAAGAAGTGTCTGCTTCTCGTCGAACACTGTCATTTAAATATTATTCCTTCTCTGCATCTTTTATTGCATCTTTCATTTCACGAACAGCCGTTTCCAATCCGACAAAAATAGCTCTTGCGATTATGGAAAAGCCGATGTTCAGTTCTTCGACTCCGCCAAGCTTTACTATTTGCCCAACATTGTCTTTTGTAATCCCGTGCCCGGCGTTTACTTTGAGCCCTAATTTTTTTGCGGACTTAATTCCATATTCGATTCTCTTCAATTCGTTTTCTAAATCTTTTCCGCCGGAGAGAAATAGAGAAGCATATCTTCCTGTATGTATCTCGATATAGTCGGCTCCGATTCGCGATGCGCCCTCTATCTGCCATGGATCTGATTCGATAAAAATTGAAACTATAATTCCCTTTGCTTTCAACTGCTTGACTACCTTTTCGAGCTGGATGCTGTTTTTGAGTGCGTCTAAACCGCCTTCGGTTGTCAGCTCCTCGCGCCGCTCAGGAACAAGACAGACCGAGTGCGGCATTATTCCTTCATAAGTTCCGGTAGCAATGGAAACCATCTCTTCGGTCGGAGCCATTTCTAAATTCAATCTGAATTCAGGACAGAGCTTACGAAAATCATCGTCCTGAATATGCCTTCTGTCCTCGCGAAGATGAATCGTTATTCCATTCGCTCCGGCTTCTGTTGCCGCTCTTGCGGCTTTTATTGGATTCGGAAATTCTTCTCCTCTTGCTTGGCGAAGCGTTGCAACATGATCAATGTTTACACCGAGCTTTATCAATTATTTCTCCCTTCTGAATCTTTTTTTGAAATGACTTCGTATGATACTCTGACAGTCTGAGGAAATACTCTCGTCTCTTTCGGAACTATTAAAGATACATTTGCTTCATGTTTTCCGATACGCTTTTCAATCTCTATAGGTTCTGTTTGAATCTCGGTAATATCCTGCAGAAGCTCTCTCATTCCGCGGAGTTCGACATATCTGGGATCGACGTCAACTATCTGTCCAAGCTCAAGGCTTGAATCTGATAGACTGGCAAATTGCGGCACGACTCGATATCTTATCTCGATAAGAGGCCTCAATTCGATTCTGACTTCAGCCGGATCGATTTTAACTATTTCAACTCCGTTTGGAACTCCGGAGATCATCGACTGCTGAATGCTTCTTGTGTATTGTCCGGCTTGAATCTCAGCGAGCGCAATTTTTAGTCCTAGATTTTCGTTCGTAATTCTGTCGAGAACTCTGCTCGGTCCCTTGAGTTCGATATAAACTTTTTCAGGAATTGACCAGCCCGAGATATCGCTAGACGCAGTCTTGACATAGACCTCGACAGGATAAGTCCACGATTTAATTTTCTGATTAGCTACGAAGAACCAGAGAAATAATGCCAGAAGAATAGAAATTACCGGCATGCCGTATATTTCGATACTGCGTCGCAGACTCATGCCCTGCCGCCTTGGTTGCCGGAGTTGAGATAAATGGTCAGCATTTCGCGAAGTGTTTTGTCGCTGATGCCTTTGACGAGCTTTCCGGCATGAGCGAAAGAGATGTCGCCGGTTTCTTCAGATACCACGACGATGATGGCATCGGTTTCTTTTGAAATTCCAAGCGCGGCGCGATGTCTGGTTCCGAAGCGCAAGGTTTCGTCGCGATCGAGCGGAAAGAGACAGCTCGCGGCCACAAGCGTGTTTCCGCGCACTATCATCGCTCCATCGTGCAGAGCACCTTTCGGATAAAAGAGAGCAAGAATAAGTTCAGCAGTCACTTCTGCATTGAGAAGAACTCCGGTCTCGATGAATTGATCGAGTCCGGTTTCTCGCTCAAAAGCAATTAATCCTCCGAAGCGGTTCTTCGATAGTTCAACCGTTGCTTTGCAGACCTCTTCAATAACTCTGTTTCCTTCGAATTCAAAGAAACTGCCGAATGACCGTTCGCCTATGCGGGCCAGTCCGCGCCTTAGTTCGGGCTGAAACAGAACGATAATTCCTATGAGCAGTATCGGAACGAGTCGATCGATGATCCACGAGAGAGTATCGAGTCTAAAGATTTCAGCAATAATGAAGAAGACTGAGAATATCGCAAGCCCTTTCAAGACTTGCAAAGCAATTGTGCCTCGAAAAATTTTTAAGAGAATATAAATAATGCAAGCGACAATTAAAATGTCGAAGAAGTTTCGCCATTCCATCAATTCATTAAATATTGTCATGATGGATTCTCTTCTTTCTTTGCCTTTTTTGCCGCTCTCTGCTGAAGCTTGAAGGTATATTTGATAATTGCCGTTCTTTGCTCTTCTGATATCGAGTCGAACTGCATTGCATGAATTCTTGAACCGCCTTCTCCGGCTCTAATCGAGAGCGCTCTTGCAATCACATTTGAGATTGAAGTTCCGTCTTCAAATTCGAATTTAAGTTCAACTTGAACGTCCACCGGAATAGTCACGATCAAAGAGACAAGCAATCCGCCGCCG
>Ga0066636_10001281_pt1 | contig 15537 bp, 13 predicted proteins | sample CryGeyCG2014_080_2_FD_62736 | JGI IMG/M metagenome (GOLD analysis project Ga0066636, IMG submission 62736) | Groundwater microbial communities from aquifer - Crystal Geyser CG07_land_8/20/14_0.80 | ecosystem: Environmental > Aquatic > Deep subsurface > Groundwater | place: USA: Utah: Grand...
TGGGCGTACTGGCTTTTGCCATCATGTACGGTCTCCGGCGTCTCAATCCGCGCATCCCCAACGTGCTGGTGGCGGTGGTGGTCACCACCACCATTTCCGGGTTCAGCGGGTTCGAACACAACACGAAAGTAGCGGCCGACGCCATCGAGGTCTCGGAGGTTCAGACACTGATCGCCGATTTTAACCAGGCCATCGCATCCATTGACAATGCCACAGAGCAGCGCACCCGAATCACAAAAATATTGGATGAGGCCAAAGCCAGCCATAACGGAATGGGAATTCTAAATGCGGAACACGACATCAGCATGATCAATTATCAACTCGACGGATTCAAAGAAGACGCCGCGAAAAACCGCGAACAGCTTCGATCCATACTGTTTTATGAAAAGGATATGGGCGACGGGAAAATAACGTTCCGGTCCAAGAATGACCCATCGGTCAAGGATGGGGAAAAGGGCCGGATGCGGCGAATCAGGGTCCGGAACAAGGCCCTGGATCCGCAGAAAATCACCATGACCGGGGGCGGTGCGGTAGTGGGCGAGGTTCCCAAGGGTCTGCCCGCGTTTTCATTGCCGAAAATCGATTTTAAGGTAATGCTTCACCTGTTTCCGGTAGCGGCCATCATCTCCCTATTGGGATTCATGGAAGCCATTTCCATTGCCAAAGCCATGGCCGCCAAGACCGGTCAGCGGCTGAATCCCAACCAGGAACTCATCGGCCAGGGACTTGCCAACATGATCGGGGCTATCGGCCAAAGCTACCCGGTTTCCGGATCTTTTTCCCGCTCCGCCGTGAACCTTCAGGCAGGGGCCAAGACCGGTCTGGCGAGCGCCTTCACCAGCATTGCGGTACTGATTATGTTGCTCTTTTTCACCCCCCTGCTCTATCATCTGCCCCAATCCGTTCTGGCCACGGTAATCATGATGGCGGTTGTCGGCCTGATCAACATCAGCGGCTTTGTTCACGCCTGGAAAGTCCAGTGGTACGACGGAGCCATTTCCATCATCTCTTTTCTCTGCACCCTGGCCTTTGCACCCCACTTGGACAAAGGCATTATGGTGGGCGTATTGCTTTCCCTGGGGATGTTTTTATACAAAAGCATGAGGCCAACCGTCACCTCTCTCTCCCGGCATGAAGACGATGCGCTTCGAGATGCCATGACCCACGGACTGGCCCAGTGCGAATACATCGATCTGGTCCGGTTCGAAGGCCCGCTGTTTTTCGCCAACGCCAGCTACCTGGAAGAGAAGATCAACGAGCGCATGATGCAGCGCAAAAATCTGAAGCACATCATCATTGTCTCCAACGCCATCAACGATATCGACGCCTCCGGAGAGGAAGTGCTGTCTTTGGTCATTGAAAATGTCCGCAGCGCGGGCGTGGAAATCTCCTTTTCCGGCGTCAATGAATCGGTCATGAAAGTGTTTGAGCGCACTCACTTAAAGGCCCTGATCCGGCCGGAAAATATTTATCCGACCATGGAAAAAGCCATCTGCGCGGTGCATGAAAGGGCTCATAAGGACGGCAACGAAGCCAACTGCCCGTTGACAACCGTCTGCCGGATTGCTTAAATTAATTACCCTCAATCGGAAAGGAATCCCCATGTCCATTATCACATTCTTCAGCGGCGCTTTCTGCGATGGCGCTCCGATCATCGAAAAATGCCGGGAGCAGACCGGATACCCGGTCATTGATGACGCCCGGATCCTGTCGGAAGCCGGAAAGATATCGGGCCTTCCGGAAAAAAAAATCACCGGGGCGTTTTCCGCCAAAACATCGATTTTCAACCAGTTCACCCATGAAAAAGAGCGATCCGTAGCGTATCTGCGCCTGGCCGTTTCATCTCTGCTGAATAACGATAACCTGATCATTTCCGGCGCATCCGGGATCCTGATTCCGAAAACCATCAGCCACGTACTCCGGGTCTGCCTGATCGCGGACATGAAATCACGGACAGCAGCGGCCCAGAAAGCGGAAAAAATTTCCGAAAAAGAAGCCGCCTCTCTCATCCGCAAACAGGATGAAAACATGAGCGCCTGGGTCAAAACGGTTCTCGGCGCCGGCGACCCCTGGGCAGCCGATGCCTATGACATCATGATCCCCACGGACAAAATGGGCGTGGATGAATCTGTGCGACTCATCACCCAGCACGCGGCTTCACCCGTGGTGCAGGCGACGGCGGCCTCAAAGAAGGCCGTGGCCGACTTCCAACTGGCGGCCAAAGCCGGAGAAGCCCTGGCAAACGCCGGACACGATGTGAGCGTTGACGCCAAAAACGGCACGGTGCGCATCACCATCAATGAACATGTGCTCATGCTCTCCCGCCTGGAAGAGGAGCTGAAACAGATTGTGGAAAAAATTCCGGGCGTTGCCGGCATCGAAACCACGGTGGGGCAAACCTTCTATAAGCCGGATATTTATCGGAAATACGATTTTCAGATGCCGTCGAAAATTCTTCTGGTGGATGACGAGCGGGAGTTTGTCCAGACCCTGTCCGAGCGCCTGATCCTGCGGGATATGGGATCGGCCGTGGCCTATGACGGCGAGTCCGCCCTGACCATGGTGGATGAGGAAGAACCGGAAGTCATGATTCTGGACCTGAAAATGCCCGGCATCGACGGCATAGAGGTGCTGCGCAAAGTCAAGGCCAGCCGACCGGGAATTGAAGTCATCATCCTCACCGGACACGGATCCGAGGCCGACCGGAAGGTCTGCATGGAACTCGGGGCGTTCGCCTATCTGCACAAGCCCGTGGATATTGATCTGCTCAGCGTCACCTTAAAACAGGCCAATGAAAAAGTTCAAAAACAGAAACAGGCCAGAACCGCGGCGACAGACTGATTTATGGCAATGTCCAGAACAGGAAACCCTATGGTTGCGCCCATCATCCTATGAAAGAACTGCTGAAAAATTTTTATCCCAAATTTTTATGGGGCGGGAGTTCCGGCAAAGGCCCGCTCTACCAGCACATGTTCAATTACAGCCGGCTGTGGCGGTCGGCGGTGATGCTGACCGCCCTGTCCGCCATTCTGCCCCTGCTGGCCATCACCTGGTTTGACTACAACGTCACCCGAAAAGCCGTGGAATCCGACACCATGTCCCGGACTTCCCGGACGGTTTCCAATACCAAACGCACCATTTCGGGGTTTCTGCTGGAACGGAAATCCGCCCTTGATTTTATCGTCCATGATAACACTTTTGAGGAACTGATCGATCCGGCGCGTCTTGAAAAAATACTGGAAAACTTGCAAAAATCCTTCGGCGGCATCAGCGATATCGGCGTTATCGACGCCACAGGCCGGCAGATCGCCTATGTAGGGCCCTATTCCCTGACGGACAAAAATTACAGCGGCCAGGAATGGTTCCGCCAGGTCGTTGACCGCGGTATTTACATCAGTGAGGTGTTTCTCGGTTTCCGGAACGTGCCCCATCTGGTAATCGCCATCTCCCATGAACTGCCGAACGGCTCCTTTTCTATTTTACGCACCGCCATTGATACGGACCAATTGAATGATCAGATGACGACTCTTGAACTGGGCGCCCAGGGCAATGCCTTTATCATCAATACCCAGGGCGAGCTGCAGATCCCGGCCCGGCATCACGAAAAGACATTCGAAAAAATCGCCATTCCCATCCCGCCATTTTCACCCTCAACCGAAACCCTGGATTATCATGACCCCTATGAAGGGGACTTTATCATCGGATACGCCTATGTCCCGGATACGCCCTTTATCCTGATGATCGCCAAAAATAAAAACGAGCTGATGAAATCCTGGCATAAGACCCGGGTGGAAATACTCATTTTTCTTTCCGTGGGTATTCTGATCGTCATGGTGGGGGTCATCGGGTTCGCGACATTTTTCGTCAACAATATTTATATCGCCGACCAGCGACGGATTAAAACCCTGCATCAGGTGGAATATTCCAACAAGCTGGCGTCCATCGGGCGGCTCGCCGCGGGTGTGGCCCATGAAATCAATAACCCCCTTGCCATCATCAATGAAAAATCAGGGCTCATCAAAGATATTTTCCAGTTCAGCGATAAATACGCGAAAGACGAAAAACTCACGGGGCTGGTGGACGCCATTCATAATTCCGTGGCCCGGTGCGGTGCCATCACCAAACAGCTCCTAAGTTTCGCCCGGCATATGGATGTCAGCTTTCAGCCGGTCAAACTGGAAACCATCATCCGGGACGTCATCGGTTTCCTGGGCAAAGAGGCCGAATACCGAAATATTCATATTACCATCGACGTGGCGAAAAATATTCCGGATTTTGAGAGCGACCGGGGAAAACTCCAGCAGGTGTTTCTCAATCTGTTTAACAATTCCTTTGCCGCCATGACGGAAGGCGGAAACCTGAACGTCGCAGCCTCCCTTATGAAAGACGACCGGGTTCGTCTCACGGTGGCGGATAACGGCTGCGGCATTCCCGAAAAAGACTTAAAAAAAATTTTCGAACCGTTTTTCTCTACCCGGACCCGCACCGGCGGCACCGGGCTGGGCCTTTCCATCACCTATTCCCTGATCCAGGAAATCGGCGGCGCCATCGAGGTGAGCAGCACACCCGGCGTCGGCACCCGGTTTGTCATCACCCTTCCGTTACATGCCAAAAACATTAAGGAGAAACCCCATGCGCATACTCCTGGTTGACGACGAGGAAGAATTCGTGGCCACCCTGGCCGAACGCCTTTCCCTCCGAGGAATCACTGCGGACTGGGTCACCAATGCTCATGATGCGGAGAATCTGGTCAACACGCAACATTATGACCTGGCGGTGCTGGATGTAAAAATGCCCAAGGTCGGCGGCCGGGAACTCAAAAAAATCCTTGAGAAAAAACAGCCCGGCATCAAGACCATCTACCTGACCGGCCATGGCTCCGAAGAAGATTACCAGGCCGGCAGCGCCGAGGCGGAATTTTATCTGATGAAACCCATCAACATCAATGACCTGATCCGGAAAATCAACGATGCCCTGGACAGGAAAGCGCAGGGAGGCGGATCATGACCGGCAGAATCGACCCGTTAGGGGCGGCAGGACTTTCCTTTTATTCCAAAGTGTCCGCATCCATTTCCCATGAAATCAAAAACTCCCTGGCTGTTCTGAACGAAAGCGCCGGATTCTTGGAAGACCTGACGCTGATGGCGAAAAAAGGAAGGGATTTGGACATCAACCGCCTGGAAACCCTGGCCGGCAGCATGCTCAAGCAGGTAAAACGCTCCGACGCCATCGTGAAAAACATGAACCGGCTGGCCCACAGCCTGGATGATCCCTGGACCCAGACGGATTTAAACGTCCTGGTCGAACTGATAAGGACCCTTTCGGAGCGCACCACCGTAACCCGGGGCTTTAAAGTAACAGCGGCATTGCCAGACAGCCCGGTTATGGCCGAGACAAACCCGTTTTTTTTGAAAAACCTGATCTGGCTGATTTTAGATTTTGCCGTGAACCGGCCGGGAAATGCCAAAGCCATTGAAATACGACCGGAGAAATCAGAGTCCGGAGCCCGGATCAGTTTTACGGGTTTTGCGAACCTGACCCAGGTCGCCTTAAATGATTTTCAGACGGAACCGGTGCGCCGGATGCTTGAACTCCTCAATTGCCGATTGCAGGCGGATGAAAATCAGGGTATGATTCAGTTAAGCTTTCTTTAGAAGCATCCGGTCTTCCGAAACATCCGGCCGCCGGATGATAGGTCCGGAGCTGCTTTCGATAGTTCAAATACCTTAAAAAACATATAGCAAGGAGAATGATCATGACGGACAAAGTCTTAATCGTGGATGATGAGCAGGATTTTTTAGATATTCTCTCGGAGCGACTGAAAACACGGGACATGAATGTATCCACCGCCTCTTCCGCCAAAGACGCCATCAAAAAAATCGACGCGGAATTCTATGATGCCGTCGTTCTAGACCTGATGATGCCGGAAATGGACGGTTTGGAAACCCTAAAAATCATGAAAGAAAAAAACCCGGACCTCCAGGTGATCCTGCTGACCGGGCATGCCACCGTGGAAAAAGGCATCCAGGCCATGAAACTCGGGGCCATGGATCTCATCGAAAAACCCGCGGACCTGGCCACCATCGTGGAGCGGATCAAACAGGCCAAAACGGAAAAAATCATCCTGGTGGAAAAAAAGAGCGAGGAGCGCATCAGAGACATTCTCACCCGAAAAGGCTGGTAAAGACAGACGCCCTCCCAAAAAAATGAACCACAGAGGGCACGGAGACCACGGAGAAAACTTTTATAACATGGACTCTTCTCTGTGACCTCTGTGCGCTCAGTGGTTAAAAGAATGTAAAAACCGCGAAGCTCCTTTTTTAAAAACCCCACGCATCTGTTTTAAAATTTTACGCACCCGGACAAACCGCTTCTTTGCAAAATCCGGCCTTGTCTTTTCTTCGCCGGCTTCCGCTTCAAAAAAAAGCCCGCCCGCCTTCCCCGCCTTTATTTCGACCTCCTGATGCCCATTGCGTTTCCGCTTGATTAATCCATTTTCCCATAGTAATTGTCCTTTTTTTGAATTCAAATGGTTTTTCCAAATACCGAAGAATCAGGGGAGGAGAATATGAAATCACATAAAGTCAAGGAGTTAATGGTCCCGCTGTCGGAATACGCCGTTGTTTCCGAAGACGCCAATTTATTTGAGGCGGTGCTGGCACTAGAAAAAGCCCAGGCGGAATACGAAAAAAGTCGGTATACCCACCGGGCCATCCTGGTCCGGGCCGGAAGCGGCAACATCACCGGAAAACTTAGCCAGCTCGATGTGCTCATGGGCCTTGAGCCCAAATATAAAAAAATCGGGGAAATGAAAGCCATTTCCAATCTGGGATTCTCCGCTGATTTTTTGAAGGACCTCCTGGCCCAGTATCGCTTCTGGGATGATCCCATGAGCGCTATCTGCAAAAAAGCCCAAAAAATACGGGTCAAGGAAATCATGTATGCCCCTGAGGCCGGAGAATTTGTGGATGAAAGCGCCACCCTGGATCAGGCCATCCATCAACTGGTAATGGGAAAACACCAGTCCCTGCTGGTCACCAGCAAGGGTGACATTGTCGGCATACTGCGGCTGGTCGATGTGTTCAAGGAAGTCTTTGAACAGATCAAGGCGTGCACGATATAAGGAATCAATCAGGAGATATGACAAATGACCTCGGTATTACAAAAACTCGATATTAAACGCATTTTTTTTATATTACTCGGTCTGGGGCTTTTTTTTATTGTTTATTATTCTCCGGCGTGGCCGGACGCCATTGACCCCCAGGGCAAACATTTTATCCTGTCCAAGGAGGGCAAGGGAGCGCTGGCGGTATTTTTTGATGGCGAGCACCTGGTGGATATTTGAGGTGGTGCCCATCGGCGTGACCGGCATCATGATCGGCGTGATGCAGACCATGTTTCTGATCCGCTCCGCCAACGACGCGTTCAAGGATTTCATGGACCCCTCGGTGCTGTTTATTTTAGCAAGCGTGGTCATCGGCATGGTGTTTACCAAGACCGGGCTCACCCGGCGCATGGCCTATAAAATGCTGGCCATTGTGGGAGAGAAAACCAGCATGATCATGCTGGGATGTTTTGTGGTCACCGGCGCCCTCACCCTTATCATGGCCCATACAGCCGTGGCCGCCACCATCTATCCACTGCTGCTTTCGATTTACGCTCTATACAGCGAGGACGGCGAACCTTCCAAATTCGGCAAGGCCCTGTTCATGGGCATGGCCTATGTGGCCGGTGCGGGAAGTATCATAACTCTGCTGGGCGCGGCCCGTGCCGCGGTAGCCATCGGGTTTTTCAAGGACATGTGCGGCAAGGATATCGGTTTTTTTGAACTCTCCTATTACATGCTGCCGGTCGGCGTCATTATGATCGCTCTTCTGTGGGTTTTCTTCATGGTTGTCCTAAAGCCCGAAAAGAAAACCATCCCCGGGCTTCGGGAAAAGGCCAAACGGCTCTCTGCCGAGTTGGGGCCGCTGACCCGGAATGAAATCGTGGCATCCATCATCATTTTTTCCTGTATTCTGGTGCTGGCGTTGCGGTCGTTTGTGCCCATCCTTAAACCCATCGACAAGACCGCCATCATTCTGGTTTCCACCATCTTGTTTTTCATCACCAATATTTTAAACATCGAGGATCTTGAGGCAATTCCCTGGAACATCATCCTGCTGTTTGCCGGGGCCATGAGCATCGGGTTCTGCCTGTGGAAGACCGAGGCCGCCAACTGGCTGGCCGTGAACTGGCTAGTCATGTTCCAGGCTGCGCCGCCCTTTGTATTCATCATGAGCATCGCGTTTTTCGTCATGATCATGACCAACTTCATTATGAACGTAGCGGCCATCGCCATCTCCCTGCCGGTGGCCCTGGTCATCGCCCCCTATCTCGGCGTGGCCCCCGAGGTGATTCTCTATGCCTCTCTGGTGACCGCCGGTATGCCGTTTCTGCTGCTCATCGGCGCGGCCCCGAACGCCATCGCCTATAACTCCAAAATGTTCACCCCCGGCGAATTTCTAAAATACGGCATTCCCGCCAGCATCCTGCTGATGATCGTGGTGGCCTTTGCCGTGAAAATCCTCTGGCCCCTCATGGGCATGCCCGTTATTATCGGCAATTAATCGCGAAGCGCCCGCTCAGAGGCAGCGACCATTTTCCTGATGAATCCGATGGTCATTCCGAGGTAAGGACGGGGTACAGTGAAAAAGAAATCAGTGATTATCATCGGGGCAGGCATCGCGGGTTTATCGGCAGGATGCTATGCCCAGATGAATGGCTTTTGCACCCGGATTTTTGAGATGCATACACGACCCGGCGGACTATGCACCTCATGGCACCGAAATGGTTACAATATCAACGGCGGCGTCCATGTACTGGTCGGTTGCGCGAAACCATCTGAATTTTATCAGGTTTGGACGGAACTGGGGGCTTTGCAGGGACGGCGGTTTGAAAGCTATGAAGACTATATCTGTTTTGAGGGAACGGATGGAAGATCCGTCACGCTGTATTCCGATATTGACAAATTGGAAGAACACCTGCTGGCTGTCGCGCCGGAAGACTGCGCGTTGATCACGGAATTCATCAACGGGGTGCGCCGCTGCCTTGGTTTTAACCCGCCGATTCTCAAAGCCCCTGAATTATACGGTCCGATCGAAGGACTGCGTGTTCTTCTCAAAATTATTCCTCACCTGGGATTTTTTCGGAAATGGTTTAAAGTATCCATGCGGGAATTTTCCACCCGGTTTCAAAGCCCCCTGCTTCGTGAGTTATTTGCGGATATATGGTTTCCGGAAACGCCGGTTTATTTTTTCATGATGTCCCTTTCCATGCTTCACCAAAAAACATCCGGTTATCCGTTGGGAGGTTCGTTTGAATTTTCGAAGTCCATTGAACGCCGTTACCGGGATCTGGGAGGACAATGCCGCTACGAGTCAAGGGTGTCCAAAATACTGGTTGAAAAGAAGCGTGCCGTAGGGATCAAATTGGAGGATGGAACTGAGCATCGTGCGGATTACGTCATTTCCGCCGCAGACGGACACACGACGATTTTCAAGATGCTGGAAGGCAAATTCCTGAACAAGAAGATCCGGCGTTTGTATGAAAAATATCCCGTCTTCCCCCCCTTGATTTACATATCGTTAGGGCTTAAACAAACCTTCGACCTCGGTCTGGGCAATTCTACCGGAGTATACTTTCCGGTAAAAGAACCGCTCGTCATCGCTGGTGAAAAAATGACCCGGATGGGAATCCGTATTCATAATTTCGATCCCAGCGCGGCTCCTCCCGGCAAAACACTGGTAAAAATCCTAATCCCATCGAACATGGCCTATTGGGAACCTTTCATTCGAGATAGGCGGCGATATCAAGCAGAGAAGGAATATATCCTTGACCGGGTGGTTTCCATGATCGACCAGCGTTTTCCTGGTCTTGCCGACATGATTGAAATGCGCGATATGACCACGCCGCTTACTTATGTCCGCTATACGGGAAATTGGCAGGGGTCGCACCAGGGATGGATGATCACCTCCAAAACCGGATTGTATCATCTCAAAAACATGTTGCCGCATCTTAAAAATTTTTTCATGGCCGGGCATTGGGTTTTCGTTGGGGGCGGTGTCCCTTCGGCCGCTCTGTCGGGTCGAAATGTCGTCCAGTTCCTCTGTAAGCAACATAAAATACCTTTTGTAACAACTGTTCCATGACAGCAAGGTTCCGCTGTGAATTTTTCCGGACCAGATGCCAATTTTTTTTACACTATGTAAAAATGCAAGGCCCGGTCGTCGTCACAAAATGAATTTCTTCCCGAATATTATTCCGGTGATGCCGGCGTCAGTCCGGACAGGGCCTTATGCCCCTTGAATTTCTCCGCAAAAGCCGTTGCGATCACACTCGCCGCCGCCCGCGGGCTCTTGAAATAATCCATATACAGAATCATATCAAATTCGTTTTTGTGGGCGGTTTTCAGGTTGTACACGTTTTTAAAAAAATTCTTCTGTTCCAGATCCAGGTGATTCAGCCTTGTGGAAGCGGCGGGTTCCGGAATATTCAGCATTTTCGCCACCCGCCGGCTGCGGAATTTATCGCTGCAGGTGAGGCGCACCGCCAGCACCCGGTTCCGGGGCAGAATCAGATGGACGCCCCGGCCCACGAATATGCCCGGCCCCAGATTGGCGATGGCGAAAATGGTTTTAAACAACAGCCGGGTGTCCTCGCTTTTAAACACCTTTTCCCGTAAAATTCTGGCCAGCAGGGTTTCAAACCCGGTGGGACAGCGCTCGTCCAGAAATTCCTTGATGGACTTGTCCTCGTTTTCGGACTGGATCAGATGCTCCAGAATTTCGCGGTCATAGACCCGGCAGGAAATTTTTTTACCCACCATTTCCGCGATCTCATAGGAGCCAACGCCGATTTTCCGGGAGATGCAGATCAGCGGATCATGGCGGGGTGGCGATGTGCGCTCTTTTTTCCACTCCTTAAACGCGGATTTGACAATATCGTACACTTTGGGCATGGTTTCATGGTACATGCCCGGAAAATATTGATCCGCCTTGTTTTTCAAACTGCTTCGCATGGTTTCGTTCATAGATGCCTCCGAGGTTCATGGGTTCATGGGTGGATGAAATGGATGAATAAACTCATCTCTATCGTTTCCATTAAAGCAAAACCCGGGCCATAATTTTAAAAAAGTCCGGGATACCGTCAGACCAAGGCATACAACCCTGGTCAAAACTGCTACCGACGGCAAAAGTTCTTGATTTTTTAAAAAAAAGGCTTGAAACTGGGAAAAATTTTTCTAAGCGGCCGAAACGCACCGGCGATTCCAGCCGGACACTGGATCATCAAAATTTTTTAGACTGCGGCCCAAACCCCGCATCATTTAAAAGGGAGCTTCGCCCATGACCTGGTGGCGACGAATGGGGCTTTCCCCCCGGATTTTTGGGATTCTTTTTCTGCTGCTCTGCACAACCTTCGGCATGGGACTCACGTCCATCTGGCATGTGGATCAGTTTAATAAGATGCTGAGCCAGGTGATCGTGGAACACATGGCCCTATTGCAGGCGTCCCGGGAGATTGAAACCGAACTGACCAATCAGAAAGGGCTCGCCACTTATTTTTTTCTGGATGGAGACACGAAATGGCTCAACGAACTGGCCCTCCATCGACAGGCTTTCCTGAATTCCCTCAACAAGGCCCAGGCCATTGATCAGAATCCGGCGCAAAAGGACCTGCTGGACCAGATTCAGGGCAAATATGAAAAATATGTCGCAGACAAGGACCGGGTCATTGAATTATATCAGAAGGGGGACCGGAGCGCCGGCGAGACCCTTCACTGAAAAGTGCGGGAAAATTTTTTTGAATTAAACAAACTCTGCAACCAATACATGGAAGCCAATGAATCAAACATCAAACAAGTGCAGGCGGCCGGCCATCTCCGGCTGAAACGCATTTTCCTGTTCTCTGCTGTTTTCATGTCCGTCTCTCTTGTTTTGGTCGTTCTCCTGGCGTTTGTGATGGTTTTCCAGATTCTAGCGCCCATTCGCCGCCTGTCCCGGGAAGCGGCTGAGACAAAAAATTTTTCAGGATCAGGTGATGAATTAAGGGTGCTCAGCACCCATGTTCACGGGCTGATGGACGATAGGAACCGGACCCGGTCGGAGCTGGAACAAAGCCAGGAACTTCTGGTCAATTCCGAAAAAATGGTCCTGGTGGGCAGGCTGGCCACGGAAGTGGCCCACAGCATCCGGAATCCCATGACATCCATCAATATGCGGCTCTTTTCCCTGAAACGGAATCTTTCCCTGACCGATGTTCAGAAGGAGGACTTCGAGGTGGTGGCCGAAGAAATGCGCCGGCTGGATAATATTGTGCGCAATTTCCTGGAGTTTTCCAAACCCCATAAGCTCAAAAAACAGCGTCTGGACATATCCGGAATTATTGACACGACGCTGGAGTTGCTCAGCTACCGCCTGGAGCTGCATTCAGTGACGGTGGTGCGGGAACAAGGGTCTCACCTGCCGCCCGTGGACGGTGATCCGGCCCTGCTCAAGGAAGTTTTTGTGAGCCTGATGGTCAACGCCTGTGAAGCCATGGAAACCGGCGGGGAGATCGTCATCATGGAAGAAGAGGCCATCGCGGAAAATATCGGCCGGGCCTTGATGGTGAAAGTCATGGACAATGGGCCGGGAATGTCCGAGGAAGTCCAGAAACGGGTGCTGGAGCCTTTTGAAACCACAAAACCCGAAGGCACGGGTCTGGGGCTTTTTATCGCCGTGCGGATTATCAAGGAACATGGCGGGACCCTGACGTTGCACTCAAAAGAGGGCGAGGGAACCACTTTCGTAATCACGCTGCCCGCATCCGAGGAGACTTGAAAATGAGTTCGATTTTAATTGTTGATGATGATGATCAACTGCGCATCAGTTTTGCAAAACTTCTCAAGGAAGAAGGATATGACATCCGGACCGCGCCCACGGGCGAGACCGGCATCGAGGAGGTCCGCCGGAAGGTTCCGGATCTGATGATCATGGATGTGCGCCTGCCGGGAATAAACGGCCTGGAAACCTTCGGCCGAATTCGTAAAATGGACACCACCCTGCCGGTGATTATCATGACCGCTTTCGGCACCACGGACACGGCCATCGAAGCCACCAAGCTCGGGGCCTTTGATTATATTTTAAAGCCCTTTGATATCCCGGCGATGCTCAACCTCATCAATCAGGCCCTGGAAGCCGGCCGTCTTATGCGGTCCCGGGTGGAAATGGACGTGGGGCCGGATGCCGCGGTTCCGGATGCGCTTATCGGCCGCAGCGATGTCATGCAGGAAGTCTATAAATCCATCGGACGCGTGGCCCCTACGGATGCCACGGTCTTGATCCGCGGAGAGTCGGGCACGGGCAAGGAACTGGTGGCCCGGGCCATCTATCAGCACAGCCGCCGGTCGGACAAGGCCTTTCTGGTCATTAACTGTGTGGCCATTCCGGAAACCCTGCTGGAAAGCGAATTGTTCGGTTATGAAAAAGGGGCCTTCACCGGCGCGGGCAACCGGCGGGTGGGTAAAATCGAACAGGCGACCGGCGGCACCATTTTCTTAGATGAAATCGGGGACATGCCCATGTCCATCCAGGCCAAAATCCTTCGCCTGATTCAGGAAAGAAGCATTGAACGGCTGGGAGGAGGCCACCCTATTTCCGTGGATGTCCGCATCATCGCCGCCACCAACCGGAATCTTGAAAAACTCATGGAACAGGAACGGTTCCGGGAAGATCTCTATTACCGGCTGAAAGTGGTGACCGTCACCCTTCCCCGCCTTCAGGAACGGCGGGGCGATATCCCATTGCTCTGCGAATATTTTCTGTCTCTGTTTTCAAAGGAAATGAATATCGATAACCCTGGCATTACAAAAGAGGCCAAGGAGCTGGTGGAGAAACACCCCTGGCCGGGCAATGTCCGGGAACTGGCAAATTCCATCAAAAAAGCCCTGATTTTCAGCAGCGGCTATCCCATCCGGCCGACGGACGTGTCCCATGCCATATCCGGGAGTGAAGAAAAAAAAGACGCCTTATCCACCGGTTCCATTGAAAAGGCGGCCCGGCAGTGGGTCCGGGAAATGCTGACCGCCGATACCCAGGGGGATATTTTTCAGGACCTGATGGACCGGTTCGGCCGCATCGTCATCGGCGAAGCCCTGAGCCTCAACGATGGCAACCGCAGCCGGGCCGCGAAAATGCTCGGCATGTCCCGCCCCACCCTTCAATCCAGAATCGAAAAATACAACCTGGTTTTCGAAACCTCGGTCAAGCCGTCAGAGGACGCCGAATCGTGACATTATACCTCCCCCAGCATGAGATTTTATTTTACGTTTTTGTCATTTTTTATTTTTTTGCACCGCGGTCGACCCGTAATTCCATGTGACGCCGGTCTCCGAGAGCGGAAGCACCTGGATATTTTTCGCCAGGGCATAGGCGCTTTTTCCCGGATAAACCACCCACAGGCCGGCGAGCTGTAAATCATCCATGGCCGTCTGCATGGAGCGGGTCAGGCGGGGGGCGTCTTCATACTTGAATTCCACGCCGAAGTTTTTTCCGCCCCATTGCCAGAAAAGGTCCAGTTCCGCTCCACCGTGGGTATTCCAGAAAAAAACGTCCGTGTCCTCTTTTTCCAGCACCCGGCAAACGCTTTCCAGGGCAAACCCCTCCCAGGATGCGCCGAGCTTTGGAGATGTGTAAAGCTGATCCGACGCTTCGATGGATAGCAGGGTGTGAAAAAGTCCGGAGTCCCGGATATAAAGCTTGGGTCGCTTCACCACCCGCTTGCCCACATTGGCGTACCAGGGCTGAAGAATGCGGATCATGAAGGTGCCCTCCAGGATGTCGCAGTATTTGCGGACGGTCATGTCCGAGACGCCGAAAGATCGTCCCAGTTCCGCATAGTTTAAAATCTGGCCGTGGTAATGGCAGAGCATGAGCCAGAACCGCCGAAGTGTCCGGGCAGGAATGGTGATGCCCAACTGTGGGATGTCCCGCTCCAGAAAGGTGGTTATATACTGGCTCCGCCACAGATGGCTTTCCGCATCGGAGGCCGCAAGATAGGAGCGGGGAAGTCCGCCCCGGAACCACAGGGTTTTCATGTTTTCAGGGCCGATATCGTGGAGCCGGAATCCGCCGAGAGGATAATACGCAATCCGTCCGGCCAAGGATTCGGAGCTTTGTTGAATCAGATCCCGGGACGCACTGCCCAGGATCAGGAATTTCCGACCCAAATCCTGGTCCACGAGATAGCGCAGCAGGGGAAACAGTTCGGGCATGCGCTGAATTTCGTCGATGGCGACAAGGCCTTTCAAATCCTCAAGGGCAAGCTGGGGCTGGTCCAGCCGGGCGGCATCTCGTGGATTTTCGAGGTCGAAATAGTGGTCGGCGTTAATTGCCCGGGCCAGGGTGGTTTTGCCGCACTGCCGGGGACCCAGCATGGCCGTGACGGGAAACATGCCTATCCATTGGGCCAACATCTCTTGATCATATTTTCGCTCAATCAGTTTCATGGCAAAAGCCT
>Ga0066636_10001285_pt1 | contig 15506 bp, 9 predicted proteins | sample CryGeyCG2014_080_2_FD_62736 | JGI IMG/M metagenome (GOLD analysis project Ga0066636, IMG submission 62736) | Groundwater microbial communities from aquifer - Crystal Geyser CG07_land_8/20/14_0.80 | ecosystem: Environmental > Aquatic > Deep subsurface > Groundwater | place: USA: Utah: Grand...
ACTGCCGTTTCACAAGCTCTAAACGCTCAGAACTACGCTTTCACACCCAAAATTATCAACTTCAAAGATAACAATTATTTGTATATAATAGGCAATAGCGGATTTGTGTATAAAAAATAATTCAAAATGCAAAATTCAAAAGTCAAAATTGCAGTTCAAAATTCAAAATTAGTAAAAAATATTTTTCGAAAATCGGTTTTGATCGTGTTGCTTTTAGGAGCTGTTATTTTTTCGTTCGGAATTAATAAATTATCGAAAATTAGCAAAGTTGAAGCCCAACAAAATAATTCAACCAGTCAATGCATCGCTTTTCCCGATGATAAAAAGTTAGCAGATTATAATATCCAAAATTTGTATTTAATAGATCCACGTAAAACAACTAGCGCTTACAATCATGCTGATATGGATATACTTATTAATTTTACGCCCAAAGTTGAATTGAAAAATACCAGAATTGAATACTATATTGACCCTGCCACTATGCCAAAACCGGGTCAAATCGGTCAGCATACTGTCTTTATAGATAATGCACAAAAAGATAAACCAATAAAATTATGGAGACAACATCGGTTTTGGGACTATTTAGATAAGGACCGTACACATCAACTATGGATTCAAGTAGACAATGATAATAGTAATCCAGTATTGTTGCCTCCTTTAACCTTTAAAATTGCTAAAAACGGAGATCTTACGACAGAAAAATATTGTACTGGAAAATATCTACCAAAATCAGAACTTAACTATAATATCTCTCCATTATTGTCAAACGATCCATCTAGTGTCGGAAATACATATTCAGGGTCGTTGCCTGTGCCTCTTGATAACGCCGGGCTGGCTGTAAACAAAGATGGGTCCAGAAGTATTATATTTGGTGGTATTAAATATGATAAAAAACATACTGGTTATTATCTTACCGATGAGGTCATAGAATATAATTCTAATTCTAATCAGGCAAAAATTATTGCTAAACTTCCTGCTCATATGGACGGAGTATCAGCAGTTTGGAATGAAAACAATAATAGTATTTATCTAATCGGTGGAAGATACAACTCAGATTCAGCGGTGACTAATAGAGTAATGAGGTTTGATTTGAGCAGTCATACATTCAGTCCAGTGACGAATATTCCTTATTATAATCTTGGGGCAACAAGTATACTTGATTTAGATAGCAACCAATTATACATTGTCGGAGGAATAAGTAAAAAAGTATCAACAAGCAATTATGTATTTGGAGATTGGGAAAGTTCTAACAAGATAATAATATTTGATTTGAACACCAATAAAATAGCATCAGAAATCGACTCTCCTTATCCAATTTCTATAGCTAAATCAGGTGCCGCTCAACTGGTTAACAGCAATGGTAAATATATCTATTTTTATTCTGTGAAAAAAAACAACGAGAGTTTGATTGAATACAATATTTCAAACAGAAAGTTTACTCATAAAATCAATCTTGCGAGCGACAGCTATCCTTACCATCTATATTACGATGAAGCAAAAAAAGAACTTTTTTCGATTTATGGTCTTTCTTGGATGCCGACAAAGCAAAGATTCGAGAGGTATGATTTAGCAAAAAATGAAAAAAAGACAACCAACCTTGAGACACCCGACTTATCAGGAATTTCATTTTGGAGCCCAAGTATTAATAAAATAATATCGCTCGGTGGCTATAATTACTCATCTGAAAAAATATTTTCGTTTTCTAAGCCGGAGGAAAACAGTATTTGTACGGAAACGACTCCAGTATCGTTTTTCAATCTTTACAATGAGCCGAAAATTGACGAGAGAGGGTCAACGGTTTACTATCCGGCAAATTACAATACTACCAATACCGATCCCTACGGCGCAAGCCAAAACATTGGGGTCAGGTACAGTTTACCTAATTCAAGCGCCAAATACACGATGGAGAAAAAAATTGGTAGTGGCAAATGGGCTACGGTCAAAGACTTGGCATATATCGGTGGCACATCTTCCTACATATATGTCGAAAAAATCCCCAGCGACAAAAATATAAAGGAATATCAATTTAGAGTAAAAGCGCAAACTAAGGATTGTAAAATTGCCTATTCGAACAACATAAAGCGGACACCAAATCCGTTTCAGTGGCGGATTGATAGTTTCAAGGCAAATCGTGATAAAACAAGTGGCAATGTAGCGCTTTCTTGGAATCTAAAAAATGCTATTTCGTCTACTGCTAATCCGCAAAAAGTCAATTTCGCATTGTATCGTACCAGTCAAAATGGACTCACTAATAAGATTTACTCAAGTGATGCAAGCGGTTCTAGCTCTAACCCAACCGGACAGTTTACTGATATTTCTACCAATAAATTTGAAAGTTATTCCTACCAACTAAAAATCTTTTATCCCAAAGAGGGTATTACTTCAACGAGTAAAATTGTTGATAGCGACTACATCACCATTGAACAGGCAAATGGCAAAGATATTGTTAAGGTTGATACTCTCGTTCCTCCGCCTCCGCCTCCGCCAATTCCAGACCCGGAGATCATTAGTTTCTCGTCGGATAAATTAACAATAAGCAGTGGAGAATCTGTCAAACTTACTTGGGTGGCAAAAAATGCTTCTGCAATATCTATCTCCAGCACCAATAGTAGTGGTGAGATATTTCCGTTGTCGGTTAATCCCAACTTAACAGGTTCAATAGATAACACTCCGCTTGGTACAACCAACTATAATATTAACGCCAGTTCTGTCTCCGGAAAAATGGCAAAAAAATCATTAACCATAACAGTAATGCCAAAACCTGCAAGTCCGATAATAAATTCATTTTATAGTGAAAAATCGACTCTAAATGAAGGCGAGAAAACAAAGCTGGTTTGGAACACCCAAAATGCAACCAAATGTGCCCTTTGGGAAGTTCCTGAAGGATATAATCCTTCTTATAGTCCTGGATATGATCCATTTACTGATGCAAATAAAATTGTGTTTTGCGGTGCAAATTCTTCAAAAGAAATTCAGCCAGTTATTAGTACAAAATATTACCTCAAAGTCGGTAATGATGTTTCATCAGTAAGCAGTTTAACAAAAATTTTTGTTGCGCCACAAACAAAGAATCCTGTAATTACTTCATTTTATGGACAACAGAGTTTATATTCGGGCGATTCCACGACTCTTAGCTGGAAAACAGAGAAGGCTAAAACTTGCACGTTATCAAGTACTTCTGACTCTTCAAAAAATGTAGATTGCAATAGTACCGAAACATTAAAACCAACCACAAACACAACATATACCCTTAAAGCGGAAGGCGCTAAAGGAACCACTCCTCATCAAAAAACTTTGACTGTTGATGTTTATCCAAAAGTTGAGTCTCCAAAAATATTATCTTTTTCAAGTAATAAATTAACTGTAGAAAAGGGTCAGAATGTTTTGCTTAGTTGGGAAATTGAAAATGCTAGTTCATGCGTCTTATCGTCTCTAAACGGAAAGTATAATTTTGGAGGTGTAAATTGCGGAAAAAGTAGCAAAACAATTGCCATAAATGAGGATGTTAAATTGACTCTTTTTGCAACCAGTAAAGATAATATTGGCGTATCATCTGTTTTAGATATAGTTACTACCGATCCTAAACCAGTTGTAACATTATCGACATCTTCTAAAGAAATTACCTTTGGTGATACTTTCACACTATCCACGACTTTGACTAACCAACCTAAAGGAAAAGTTTCTTGCTATATTCCGTTTGGTGAAGGTAATGTCGTAACCACCAAAGACTGTTCAAATGTTGCTTTTGAGCCAAAAACGGCTAATGGCGAAATGTACTACGATGGTCTGGGTAAAGAAAGCGATTATCAAACTAAGAAAATCGTGACTATGGGTGTGAGTGTTGCGGTCAATGGAAAAATAATTGGCGAAGCGCAAACCCAGCTTATCGTCAATCCACCCAAGCCCAAACCCCTGCCTCAAATAAGCGATGCTACTGGAAAATGGATAGTACCGGGATTTACTTTGAGAAGTTTATTTGGTTCTGGTCCAAAATATAAATATATTGGTAAAACAATTGAACTTAATTGGAAACAATCACCGCTTGATATTGGCGCCGATATTGTAGTCGCCAGAATCGATAATAATCAAAAACAAATATTATCTACTGCTAAAATTACTTCCGAACAAGGGTATATGAGTGAACTTAGCCCCGAGATTTACGATGATCATACCTATTCAATCCAAGTCGTAAGAGGAACTGAAAAAGGTGTGGAAACAAAAGTTACTGTTAAAGCGTTTGAGAAAAAAATTCCCGACCCAGTAGCACCAGAGCAGTTTAGCGCTACACTCGAAACAAGCCCGACATTTATCGCAACCACCAACACTTTTTCGTCGCCACGGCATGTAAGACTTAGCTGGAGTTTTAAGGAAAAGGAACCTTCGGGAACGGTAACCATCACTAGGACGATGGTTGCGGGAGACCTAACCAGCGAGCCACTTACTATTGCGCAAGATATCCCCGCAAAGCAAACCGATTTTATCACCGATGATCCTGGTGGTATCGGCAGTTTTACTTACTCGCTCACCGTTTCAAATAGCAGTGGCAAAACAACTACTCCCAAAACCGTTGATATTACCATGGAAAAGCCAACACCGCCACTTACTCCAACCGATGTGCAAGGGCAGTGGAATATAGAAAAAGAACCATCTCAACTCCAAATTTCATGGGTTCAGCCCTCTTCCAAGATAGCAGTTGACCAATATATTATTGAGCTTATATCTGACGATGTAATAATCTCTTCGCAAAAAGTTGCTGGTAGTTTGCGATCTTATGATTTTGCGGTTGACCCAACAAAAATATATTCTTTCAAAGTTATGGCAATTGGCAAAGACGGTTTGTTTTCCAACTCCGTTGAAGTCGGAATAAAGCCGATAGTTACTAAACCTCTGCCACTTGAAAACGGCGAAGCAACATGGCTCGAACGGTCTATCCTCGACCGAATAAACGGCAAACCGGCGAAGCTCGAACTTGCTTGGGATAGACCAAACGACAGATTTTATACAATTGATAATTATGAAATATATAAGCAAAATACCGATTCTAATTCATCAAACCTTGTCGGTACAACAAAAACTAATCAATACACCGTTGACTATCCTAATGAAAATGGAGAGATTTATCAAATTGTTGGTGTTACTTCAAAAGGTGCAAAAACCGATACATTGAATATATATATATATGCCCAAAAACCAGATATTATTCCCACCCCGCTTACTATTAAAGTAGTACCGGCGGATACGACCGCAGAGATATCGTGGACATTTGATCGGGATTATCCTGTCTACCAAGATATTTTGAGAAAAAATGTTATTACTGGCGAAGAACTAATTGTAGCAACTCTAAAAGACGGAGCGCAAAAAACTAATAGCTACACTGATACGAATATTCCTGCCGGAGAATACATTTACCAAGTAATTACTAAAGAAATCGGCGGGCTTGGCAGATCCTCGCAGCCAAAATATTCTGAAAATGTTGTTGTTGCTCCGGCTCCCAAAACGCCCATAACGACTGCTAAACAAAATGAAGAAGGCAATGTTTCAATCATAATTAATAAACCGATTGATGAGGATATTATTACACTCGTCAAGATTCAAAGATCTGTGGACGGTAAAATCTATGAAATAATCGCTGAGTCGGTAAGTATTATTGAAGAGTTTATTGACCAAGATCCTATCATTACCCAAGGTAAGGAAAAATCAGTTTGGTACAAAGTAGTTTACGAATCATCTTTTGGCAAAATAAGCGAAACCCAACCACTAGAAGTTAAGATTGTTCCCATAATCGGTTCTGGCGGTATAGAATCATTAAAGGCAACAGGTACATGGGTTGCTGGCAAAGACGAACCACAAGTTGGATTTTTCAAAAATCTCTTTAGAGACATACCCGATTATCAAATTCCGCCAGAGTCGGGCAACTATGCAGTAAAAATAAACTGGCAGACTGAAACGACAGCAGATATTTATCGAATTGAAGGCAACCAGAGAATTAAAATAAACGATCAGCCCCTTGACAGCGGTTATATTTACGATCACACTACTTCGCCGATGATAGACAATACCTACGAAGTTGTGGCTTTGGCAGAAATAAGCCAGAGGACTTTGGTAATTGTCGAAAAAACGAAGTTTGACGAAAAGCCCGACGAACCGAGCGACGGAGGCAGTGATAAAAAACCTGACAAACCGCAAGAGCCCGACGAGCCAGTTTTGGAACCAAGAGACTCCGACAATCATCTTATTTTAGATTTGTACGACACTCTCGATTCTCTCCTGCCAAGCAATGATTCGATAAAAACCGAAAGTGGCGGACAAAAAGACAAAGTACTTTCATTTAAATGCGATAAAACATCGCTTGATGTCCCGGTGCCGGAAAAGCTAAAAGGCGCCAAAAGTTTTAGCGTCGAAGCGTGGATGTATACCAATAGAGATCACGATGGTATGTTCCCTATCGCTCAGCCCTCTTTAGATTGGGCGACTTACGCATGGGGACTGTATCACCCGTTTGCCAATAAAAACCCCGAAGGAATTAGCTTTTATGTATTGCCCGAAGGAGCACAGGATATTAAAGATAATGCGGATTATCAAAAACTGGTTCGCTATATCAATTACACTCCTTACGAAATCCAAAAGTGGAATCATATTGTTGCTACATATGATGGCGCAAAAAGTACGCTTTATGTAAACGGCATAGCGGTGGCGCAACGCACAGATGAAAATAAAGCGGTTCTTTTTTCGGCATTTCCAGTTCGTTTAGGTGGCATGCAAAATGGCAGATGGTCAGGATGCTATGACGGCAAAATCGACGGGTTCCGCCTCTATGATAAAGCGATTGATGGTCAACAGATAAATGATCGGTTCGATATTTCAAAAGATAAATACAATTTAGCGACGACAAACCCTGTATTGCCAAAACTAGAAGTTGAACGGGGTTTAAAGTTAACTTGGAAAAAACCAAATTCAAGTGTTGACGAATATATTATTTATGCGTCAGAACAAACTCAAAATCGAGGTACAGAAGTTGGGAAAGTTGATGGTAAAGATGATTACTATTTATTGCCAATTGAAATTGACAAAGATTATATTATTACAATTGTGGCTGTTAAAGATGAAAAAGAAGTAGTGATCAGTAGTTTCGACTACAATCCAAGTATCGATCAACAAATTAAAGAGGAACGAATAAATCCGCTTGGGTTAAACGTTATTAACGGGGTAATTATTACACATCCAGATGAAAAAAATCAGAAAAAGGTCGAAATTTACAGAAGCTACGATACTAATGATGATATTAAGATTGAAGAAAAATTTGACAAAAACGGACAAATTTTTGATAATCAAGCGCCACTCTATTTAAATATTGAATATTATTACATTTTTAGTGAAAATGGTGAAGAAAAAATATCACTTCCAGCAGTTGTTAAAAAAATTGATGAATTGCCAAGTTATCCTCCACCCCCAACTAGTACCGAAATTCCTATCAACTCATTTATTCCAATAAAAATTGGTGAATACCAAACGATATTGGGTGTCGACTTTAAACTTCCAGACGAAAAAAGAGTTTTATCGAATATAATTTCAATTGTAGGCGCAAGATTACCGACAAAATATTTTGCTGTTATAACTGCTACCAGTCAGTTAAATTTTGTTAAAATTTCTGAAGCTGGAGTAGCCAGTCAGCCAACAAAAATTACTGATTTAAAGTATCCTTTAACAGTCTCAACCAATACTTGGGAAAATGGAGATAATCTGCGCCAAGACCAAGATGGTTATTGGCATATTGTTTTTGCCGATGGAAATAAAAAATATTATGTTAAATCGGAAGATATTTCTGGTGAAAAATGGAATGTACCAATATTGATTGACGAGAATAGCGATACAGAAAACAGTGCTACAACTTCATCTGAAGAAGCCTGGAAAATGACAGTCTTGCCGAAAAAATTAGATGTAGAAGTAGTTATCCCAAGTTCAAAAGAAGCTCACAGCAATTTAAAGATTAAAAAAATTTCTGGAGATAAAGTTGAAACAAAAGCCGAAATCAAACCAGGTGAAAAGGCACATAATAATAAAAGTTCAAATCGATTAAACGGAAGTGTGACCGGGACGGTTTATATTTCAAATGATTCGAACGACCCACATGCTAGTCCAAAAAATATTGTCTTTGAAAATATTGATCAAGCTGGTGTAGTTCAAAAAGAAAATATTACTGAAACTGGCAAGGCTGATTTAGCTAAAATTTTAGAAAAGTCAAGCAACCAATTTGTGATTGTTGGTTGGGATAATTCACTCGATATTGGTGGAATTTTCTATCAAGAGGGTTATTATGGATCGTGGTCAGACAAAACAATTATTGTCAACAATGCGGATCCCAAAGCGTTAGTTGGAGGAAATAATATTGATGCTAAGATTGATGAAAGCGATAATGTTTATATCTCATGGGTGGGCAGAGATAATAAAATGCACTATCGAATTAGATATAGTAACGGAACATTAAGCGATATAGTTGATGTTTTCTCAGATGTTAACGGATTCGTTCCTAAAATTGCAACCAATTCATTAGCGGTTGTGGCTGGTGAAACTGTCGCTATATATGACAATAATCAGCATTCAAAAACTGTCTCGCCAACACTCTGCGGGGAAGAGAAAGAAATTAAAAACTACGAAATTTGGGTAGATGGAGAAAAATATTTAGAAAATGAAACTATCACAGAGATTGATGACATTGACGGATTAGCGGGTGGCAAGAGTTATCAGATCTTTATCCGAACCAATTATTGCGACGGAAGCTATATTGACAGCGAAACAAAACAAGTTTCGATTGAAGAGAAAAAAGTAGCAAATGGTGAAGTGGCTTTACCAATCGTAGACATTAATCAACCAATTCTTGAGATTAAACCCGAAGATAAAAATGAAATTAGATTACAAAACAGTCAAAGAGCGAATAGTGAAAATATCGCTTTTGCTTCGATTACTTTGTCGGCTTTAGCATTGACGGTAAGTGCAGTTGGATCGGGGTTAGCAAATAGTTTGATCAATGGCGCAATTGGTACAGCTACTTCGACTATGACGGTTGGATCAGTTGGAGTAATTGGTGCAAGTAGCGTAGTTAGCGCTTTATCAAATGTAGCTATGGCAACTTCAAGTTCGCTAAGAATATTTTTCTTTGGTTGGTTGCCCAAAAAAAGGAGAAAGGGTTGGGCGAAAATTAAGAACAAAGATGGTAAAGCAATTTTGGGAGCTATAGTTAAACTATTTTCAATTGAACTTGAAAGAGTAATTGCGCAGACTATAACTGATAAAAATGGTAATTTTGATTTTTCAATCAAGAAATCAGGGAAATACCAAATAATCGTTAGTGCTACTGGTTTTGAAAATTATTTTAGTCAGGAAAAAACTATTTTAGAAAACAGTTTTTCTATCTTATTTGAAGATATTATTTTAAATTATTCCGCTATTGCGCTGAATAAAAAACACCCAGTTTTTGTTTGGATAATTATTATCCAGTCAATGGTCAACATTATTTACAAATTGCGTTTGCCAATAATAATTATTGGTACGATCGTAGCGATTTACAACGAGGTAAAATATTATGATTTTTGGTCTTTGGTAGTGGTGATTTTGTACATTTTAGTTTGGGCAATTGAGATTATATCAAAAAAACAGACTAATTCTAAGGGACTAATTTTTGACAAATCGACCAACCTACTCTTAGAAAAGGTGATAGTTAGGTTGCTTAAAGAAAATACTGACAGTGAAAAACTAATCTCAACTACCGTTACAGACAAAAAAGGTGAATTTACTTTTATTGTATCAGCTGGAGATTATCGAGTAACAGCGATTGGCTTTGGTTATAAACAATTTGTTTCGGACATTATTAAGGTTAAAAAAGAGAAAAAAATATCGATAAAAATTGCGCTCAACAAGTCAAATTGATATCAATTTGACTTGCAAATCCTAAGCACTAAATTCTAAACTCTAAACAAATTAAAAATTCAAAATAATTAAATAAAAAATTAGAGTATAGTAAAGTTTGGAGAATTTAAGAATTTGTGATTAATTATTGTTTAGTAATTAGAAATTAGGATTTAGAAATTAGTGAATTATTATGTCAGGTCATTCTAAGTGGTCAACAATCAAGCATAAGAAAGCTCTAGTCGACGCTAAAAGAGGAAAACTGTTTTCTAAATTAGCCAATATTATTTCGATTGCGTCAAAAAACGGAACAGATCCAATTTTGAATCCTAGTTTGAGGTTAGCAATTGAGAAAGCTAAAAAAGCTGAAATGCCGACTGTGAATATTCAAAGAGCCATTGATCGAGGGAGTGGAAAAAGCGGAGCGATTGATTTGAAAGAAGAAACCTATGAAGCGTATGGATTAGGAGGAGTTGGATTAATTATCGAAACTATCAGCGATAATCTGATCCGAACTATCGCTGAAATCAGAGCAGTATTAAATCGTAATAACTCAAAATTAGCTGAAAATGGCGCTGTTTCGTTTCAATTTGTACGAGTTGGGCAAATAATTATTAATAAAGATAGTTTGAGTAATGATCTAGAGCTAGAATTAATTGATTATGGAGCTGAGGATATTTTTGAAAAAAATAATGAAATAATTATCTATTCTAAAGTTGAAGATTTGAATAAAATGGTTAAATATTTTGAAGAAAAGAAGATTGAAATAATTGATTCTGAAATAATCTATCAGCCAAAAAATATTATTAAAATTGATGAAAAAAAGCTTGAAAAATTAAATAAATTAATCGTCGAACTAGAAAATCTTGACGATATTACAAACATATATTCAAATTATTGTGTTTAAAAATTTAATCATTGAAAATTTAATAAAAATTGATAATTAAAAATTGTAAATTATGAAGATATTAGGCATTGACCCAGGAACGACCAAATGCGGATGGGGATTTTTTGAATACGATGGTAAAAATTATTCCCAAATTGATTGGGGAATTTTTGAAACTGGCAAAGAAATTAATATTGGTGATCGATTAGCGGTTCTGTCAACTGAGCTCAAAAAAATAATTCAAAATAAACGACCGAATGTTGTGGCAATTGAAGAAATATTTTTTATGAAAAATATTAAGACCGCTATTTCAGTCGCTCAGGCAAGGGGCGTGATAATTTCGGTCTGTCGTATAAATAAACTAAAAGTTTACGAATATAAACCAACCCAAATTAAGTTGGCATTAACCGGTTATGGACACGCTGACAAAAACCAAATTCAGCAGATGGTCAAAATAATTTTAAAGCTTAAAAACATTCCTCAACCGGACGATGCCGCTGATGGTCTTGCTACTGCCATTTGCTTTGCTCATTCTGAAAAGTTCTAAATCAAACCTGACCGCTCCGCAACCTTGAAGGTTGCGGAGCCTGGCTCAAGAGATTTTGGGTTGACAAATTGTAATTTCGAGGTTAGAATTAAAAGATTAAAGTTGGTATAATTAAATCAGGTAAATTACAGGTTATTAAAAAAATGGGGTTGATGATGAAAAAAATGCGAATCGGAATATTTTATTCAAGACAACATAGTGGCTCGTTTAGTTTAAAAAGATTGAAAAAAGAAGCCATTTTGATGGGGTTAAAACCAGAAATAATTGAAGGTGAAAAAGTAAATGTTTTAATGGCGTCACCTCGAAGATTTAGAGTTTATGTCCAAAACGAAAGATATGAATTACCTCCAGTAATTATTTCTCGACTCCATGCCACTTCATCGGAAACAAACTTATTAGTCCAAACCCATATTCAAAGAACTAAATCAAGCCGGATTATTAATCGATCTAATGCCATTTCAGTGGCTCGGGACAAATTTAAAACCATGCAGATATTAGCTGCTAAAGGATTTAGAATCCCAAAAACTGTATTGGTCGGTTCAAGTAAAAAAATTGAATGGGCAATCGAGGCAGTTGGCGGATTGCCAGTAATATTAAAACTTTCCAGAGGATTAAAAGGAGTCGGAGTGGTAATGATTAACAATCTAAGTACGGCTCGTTCGGTTCACGATCTGGTTGCAAAAGATAATATGATAATTATTCAGGAGAATATTGCAGTTGAACCAGGTGTTGATTATCGGTTCTATATTGTGGGAAATAAAGTGGTGGCGGCGATGAAGAGAGTATCAAAGTCTAAAGAGGAATTTAGAGCCAATATTGCCCGTGGAGGGCTAGGAGTTGCTTTTAAACCATCTGAAAAAATTGCTAAGTTAGCGGTTTCAGTTGCCAAAGCAGTTGGGTTGGAAGTTTGTGGTGTCGATATGATAAAAACTGAAAAAGGCTTTGTGCCAATTGAAATAAATGTTAACGCCAGTTTAAAAAGAATTGAAAAAGTAACTAAAATTAATATTGCAAAAAAAATTATTAAATATGCCAAAAAACAAGGGGAAGTATATTTAGCCCACAATAAATAAGATGACAAAGAAAAAACAGATTATCGGTGTTATAGAAAAAATAATCATTGCCGGTAGTAATGGCAAAAAGAAAGAAGTCTTTGCCCGAATTGATACCGGTGCTGATTATTCTTCAATCGACAAAACTATTGCTAGAAAAATTGGGTATTCAGAAACCATCAACGAATTTCACGATAAGTTGATTAAGTGTGGTAAAAAAATATTCGAGATGAAGAGAGTGGACAAAGAAGAATATTTCAGTGGCATTCCTTTCTTTAAAACCTGTTTTAAAATAAAATCGGTTCATGGGTTTAGTTATCGACCGGTGGTTAATATTTTATTTAATATAAAAGGTATGGAAATTAAAACCAAGGCAACAATAATTGATCGTTCACAATTAAAATACCCTGTAATTATTGGAAGAAAGGATTTAAGTGGGTTTTTGGTTAATATCATTAGTGAAAAAATGTAACCAAAATGATTACATATATTTCAGGAAAAATAATTGAAGCTGGACCGAATTATTTGGTAATTGAAACCAACGGAATTGGATATAAAATTTTTTCCGATTCGAAATCAATTAAAATTGGAAAGAAGTTAGAACTATTTACCTATCATCACATAACTGAAAATCGACAAGAGCTTTATGGTTTTTCAGATAAAAATAAATTAAAATTTTTTGAGTTACTACTGTCTGTTAATGGTGTCGGTCCCAAAATGGCGTTGGCGATAATGACACAAATTTTACCTGATCAAATCAAAGAAGCGATCACAAACAACGACTCGTCAGTGTTAACTTCTGTTTCTGGGGTAGGTAAAAAAGTTGGACTAAAAATTATTCTAGAGTTAAAATCAAAATTAGATAAATTAGAAAATTTTTCTTTTGAAGCAATTTCATCAAATCAGGAATTATTTGATACACTAAAATCAATGGGTTATTCAGCTAATCAAATTTCAACCCAAATTTCAAAAATTCCTAAAGAGTTGGTAAAAGTTGAAGAAAAAATAATGTGGGCAATAAAAGCGTTAGGAAAAAATAATTAAAAGGAGATTTATATGAGCGAATTTATTTCGTCAACCATCGAGGGTCAATCGTTGTTTAGAGATAGAATGTATCGATAAGTTGATGGGTTCATCGAAGAGATTGATCAGACAATTAACGATTCAAAAGAAAAACCTCCTTTGTTTGAAATTGAGAAAAAAGAACTTATTGAATTTGAAGCTATGTTATTTGAGCAATTATCTCCAACGGAAAGCATTGTCCTTACAAAGATTATTTTGCATCCTGATTACTTAATGTCAACTGAAGAACAAGCATTAATAAATGAGTGTGAAATTGATTTCCCCGACACAATTAATATAGACGAAATCCCTAAATTTATCTATGAAAACACAGAATTATTTTCTAAAATTAAAATCGCATCAAGAAAAAAGCTTGAAGGTCAATCGACTCGATTATTTGAAGAATCGGTGGTTAATAAAATAGCTAGTAGTATTGAAGGTAGTGACAATGAAATACAATTTGATGGGCTAGACAGAGTTAGTATTTCATTAAAACCTGAGAAAATATTAGAAAAAATAATTGGGTTAAGGCAATGTAACAATCATTTAAGGAGTTATATAAAACCTTAAATCAAGAAGATCTTTCTGAGCAGAAAAAAGAATTGTTAAAACTTTATATTAAAAAACAAATACTTTAATAAAAAATGTGGCAAGCTTTGTAAGAGGGATAGAATTAAAAAAAGAATTTATGGTGGAATACGACGAGACTGGTTCAATTGGCAAGCGTTATCGCAGACAAGACGAAATCGGCACACCTCTATGCGTAACTTATGATTTTGATTCAGTCAATGATAAAATGGTAACAGTAAGAAATCGAGACACTATGGAACAAGACAGAGTGTTGGTCACGGAATTGAGTAAGTATATTTCAGTTGAACTTGAAAATTGGTGAAGATAGAATGTGGTATGATATAATTATACCAACAGAATATAGATTTTAGGTTTTTGATTTAAGAATGAATTAAGAATATTGAATATAGAAAGATCTTCGTTTTTGGTTCCAATTTCATTCTAAAATCCGACATCAATAATTAAAAATATAAATAATTTGGAGGGGAAATGAAATTATTAAATAAAATTAAGCTTAAATCCAGACTTACTTGTTTAGTAAAACATAAAGATAAAAGATTAAAACCAATAAAAGCTTTCACCCTTATCGAACTTCTCGTTGTTATCGCCATCATCGGCATCCTGGCTGGTGTGGTGGTTGTTAATGTGGGATCAGCTCAGGCAAAAGCCAGGGATGCGAAAAGGATTAGCGATATGAAAGCAATTCAAACTGCGCTTGAAATGTATTATGACGATAATGGAGTATATCCGATATATTGTCCCACTAGTGGGGGCTCATATTGCCTTGCTACTTCACTAAGTACATACCTCAGCGGATTTCTTTCGACTTTTCCTACTGATCCAATCGAAAATAGACCATATGCTGGGCTCACATATAGATATTCAAGTTACAATGATGGAAAAGGGTATCGGATTTTTACTCGGATAGAAAATAGCATTAACAGCAATGTCGTAAATATTTTTACTGCAAGAGATGGAAGCGGAAGTTCAAGTGATTGCAATACTTATTATCCTTGGGAGATATATTTACTTTCGTCAAATGTTGCTGGCAGTGATTTAGGCAACTGTTCATATCCTGGTTGGGATAGGTAATAAGTAGTGGGGGGATGTTTTAAAATATTTCCAACCAATTGAATATATTATGAAATATAAAACTTATAACAAATTATTCAAAACCAATCGCCAAAAACCAAAAAAAGCTTTCACCCTTATCGAACTTTTGGTCGTCATCGCCATCATCGGGATTCTTGCGAGTGTGGTTGTGGTGAATGTGGGGAGTAGCCGAGCAAAGGCACGAGATGCGAAGAGGGTGAGTGATTTAAAAAGTGTTCAAATAGCACTAGAGTTGTATTATGATAAGAACTCTTCATATTATAAATCTGGGGAGACATGTGCTGGAAATTGGGAAGATTATACAAAAAGAATATTCCAAGAGCTTGTAGATGCTGGTTATCTATCTCAAATTCCACAAGACCCCAAGCCGGTC
>Ga0066636_10001293_pt1 | contig 15430 bp, 16 predicted proteins | sample CryGeyCG2014_080_2_FD_62736 | JGI IMG/M metagenome (GOLD analysis project Ga0066636, IMG submission 62736) | Groundwater microbial communities from aquifer - Crystal Geyser CG07_land_8/20/14_0.80 | ecosystem: Environmental > Aquatic > Deep subsurface > Groundwater | place: USA: Utah: Grand...
TTCCTTGTAAGTATATGGTTTCAGGTACTATTTCACCTCCCTCACCGGGATGCTTTTCACCTTTCCCTCACGGTACTTGTTCACTATTGATCATAAAGAGTATTTAGCCTTGGGTCATAGTCGACCCCAATTCGTACGGGATTTCTCGAGTCCCGCAGTACTTAAGATATGCTGCCGTAGATTAATAACCCTTTTTGCCTTACAGGGCTTTCACCTTCTCTGGCGGAGCTTTCCAGCTCGCTTCAACTAAGGAAGTTATAGATTTTTCTACCTTGCTTTTTCTAGGAAGCAAACGCAACTATCTTGCGACACCTTATAAACATATGGTCCTAGAACCTTCAGCTCGCCCAAATTTAAAAAAATTTAGTCGAGCATAGTTTATAAGGTTTGGGCTTTTCCCTTTTCGCTCGCCACTACTCAGGGAATGTCCGCGCTGAGCGCGGTTTGTTTTCTTTTCCTCCGGCTACTAAGATGTTTCAGTTCGCCGGGTAATCGTCTCCTCCTCCGCTTTTTATCTCTCAAAATTTTTTTCGTTGGACAATTATGTGCCTTCTAATATTTTAGAGGGCTTGCCCGCCGAAGCTTTTTGCGAAGCAAAAAGCGAAGGAGGGACATCCCGTCTGCAACGGGATAGGTTTCCCCATTCGGAAATCCACGGATCAAAGGTTGCTTGCCACCTAACCGAGGCTTATCGCAGGCTGCTACGTCCTTCATCGTCTCTTTATGTCGAGGCATCCACCATATACCCTTAATGAAATTTTCCCACACTTTTGATTTCAAAAGTGTATTTGATTATTTCCTTATTTCCATATAAGGTATAAATTATTTGATTTTTGATGCTCATTATATTCAATTGTTAAAGTGCAATTAATTATTATTTTGAATCTATCTATTAGAAATCTGCAAATTATTTTTACAAATTCCTAATTAAAAATTCAAACAAAAAATCGCTTCCTAAAGCGATTTAAAAATACTTATAAAAAAATGACAGTATTTAACCGCTTTTATATTTATTAATAGAAAGCAATTGTTTTATCATATTATTCTTTTAATAGTTAACATTTATACTTAATATAAAATATTATACATTATTTTAAAATACTGTCAAGAGTGAAATAAAAATCTTATTTTGCCCGCTATATTAGCCCAAATTTATTTAGTAATTGAGGATTTACCATTTGGCTTTGGGCCACATCTCGGCTGATTAAACCATTTTTATAAAGCTCTTTTATATCCTGATCCAAACTTATCATCCCATCCTTAGTGCTGGTTTCAATCACGGTTTTTATCTGAGAAATTTTATTTTCTCTGATTAAATTCGCTACCGCCGCGTTATTAATTAATACTTCACGCGCCGCTACTCTACCCCCTTTATTTTTAGGCAACAAACGCTGAGATATTACGCCAGCTAAAGTCATGGATAATTGCACGCGGATTTGGCCCTGTTGATATGGAGGAAAAATATCAATAATGCGATCAACTGTCTGAGCGGCGCTATAGGTGTGAAGAGTGGCCAGCACCAAATGGCCAGTCTCGGCTAAGGTAATAGTAATGGCAATAGTCTCCAAATCCCGCATTTCACCCACCATAATAACGTCCGGATCCTGCCTTAAAACATGCTTTAATCCATTGGAAAATGATAACATATCGCTACCTAATTGCCGCTGGGAAATAATGCTATTTTTAGGCTTAAATAAATATTCAATCGGATCTTCAAGAGTAATGATGTTGCAGTTTTTATTGGTATTGATACTATCAATCATAGCGGCTAGGGAAGTTGATTTGCCGCAGCCGGTTGGACCGGTTACCAAAATTAAACCTTGCTGTAAATTTATTAAATCATAAATTATTTTAGGCATGCCAATCTCTTCCATAGTCGGCACTTGTTTTTTTATAATTCTGGCCGCCAAGCCCACATTATTTTTTTCATAATGCAAATTAACCCTGAATCTGAAATTATTAACTTCATAGCTGAAATCAAGCTCCTTGGTGGAAATAAAAATCTTTCTTTGGTCATTGGTCAACATGGAAAAAACATTTTGCTCTAAATCATTCTTGGTTATCGCCTTTTTATTAACATTGATTAATTTACCATCAATCCTTATGGTAGGCGGCAAACCGGCCAATAAATGAATATCAGAAGCTTCATTAGCCACGGCATAATTAAATATTTCTTTTAAATTCATATTTAAAAATTAAAGTTTTATTTTACCCCCGCACCCAAATCTTTGGTGTGGGGGTTTACCATTTATTTTTTTTCAATCCTTCTATAGCGGCATCAACTTGCGCTTCTTGCTTTGACGAGCCCCGGCCTTGGCTGATTTGTTCTTTGCCTAAAAATAAACCAACTTCAAAAACTTTTATATGGTCCGGACCAGACTCATTTAATACTTTATAATGAGGAGTAATGCCTGTTTTTTCTTGAGCTTTTTCCTGAAATTTTGATTTTGGGTCCAAATAAAGCTCATGTTTCAATATATAATCCAGTTTTGATAAAATATATTTTTTTATTATTTTTTTGGCTGGCCGCATGCCCTGGTCCAAATAGAGGGATCCGATTAACGCTTCAACCGTATTGGCCAATATATACTGCCTGGCTTTTGATTTCTTGTCCTTAGATTCTCCTTTTGATAAATAAAGAAATTCTTCTAAGCCGATTTCATTGGCAACCGTGGCTAGCATTTTAGAGTTGACCAGGCTAGCGCGCCAATTCGTCAGCTGACCTTCGTCTCGATCGGGAAAATTATAAAATAAATATTCTGTTACCACGATTTCTAAAACCGCATCCCCTAAAAATTCCAACCTCTCGTTGTGGGAAGTCCTAAAACTCGGATGCTCGTTTAAATATGAACGGTGAACCATGGCTTGCCTTAAAAGATTTTTGTTTTTATATTTTATTTTAATAATTTCTTCTAATTTTGAAATGTCTTTTCCAATAAAAATTTTATCTTCGCTTTTGGTCATTTTTATTAATTGTCAAATTGTTATATTGTCAAATTACTAAATAATTTAACCCTATAACGACATAACAATATTATTATATAAATTAGTTTATTTTTTCTTCTTTTTCCCCCACATCCTTATAGATCGCCCCCAGCACCCCGTTAACAAATTTTCCGGATGAAGCCCCGCCAAAAGTTTTAGCAATTTCAATAGCTTCATTAATGGCGACTTTGGCTGGAATGCCTTCATCAAATATTAATTCATAGACGCCAATGCGTAGAATATTTCTATCCACGGTGGTAATTTGTTCCAAAGGCCATTCGGTGGCGTATTTAATAATATACTTATCAATTTTAGATAAATTTTTTGTTACGCCTTTGATTAATTTCTTAACAAATCCTTCATCATTAAAATCGGGAGCAAAACATTTAAATACTTTATTAATAATATCTAATAAATTATTTTTTTGCTGGCCATTAAAATCCCACATAAATAATGTTTGCATGGCTAAGGTGCGCGCGAGATGACGATTGGACATAAATTCAATAAAATAATAAAACAAAAAACAATTTATGTTTTCTTGTTTTCTTGTTTCTTTGTTTTTATGCTTTTTGATTTTATTACTTCTTTGCCTTTATAGGTGCCGCAAAAACCGCATGCCCGATGAGGAAGCACGGTTTTGGCGCATTTAGGGCATCGGTTTAAATTTATTTTTTTTAAAGCTAGATGCGATCTTCCTTTTCTTGCCCGGCTGGAAGATTTTCTTTTGGCTGGTACTGACATATTAAAAATTTAAAAATCTAAAATCAAAATGCAAAATTATTATTTAATGAATTACCCCGCAACAGAGTTGCGAGGTATCCTCAAGGTAGTTAATTATTTTGAAAAACCAATGGTTTCTCAAACTCTTCCTTGCAAGGAATACCCTTGATTTAATATTAATAATTTATTTTAATTTTATAAAATTTTTTTATTAATTAATAATTAATTATTTCCCCTGTTTCTAGTATATATTTATATTATTAAATGGTCAAGAAAATATTATAAAATAATATTTATTTTTTCATTTTGCATTTTTAATTTATAACTATTTATAGCGCAACGCTTCTAAGGGATTTAGCCTGGCGGCTTTAATTGATGGATATACCCCCGTTAATAAGCCGATTAAGGTAGAAAATACCATAATTACCGCAATAAACCAAAGGGGATTGTAAAATATGTCCAATGGCTGTCCGCCAAAATTTCTAGCCAGAATATTAAGGCCGGTATTGGTAATTTTACCTGCCAAATAACCGATTATCACTCCGCCCACTCCGCCCAAGAAACCCATAATTATAGATTCAAATAAAAATAATTTGCTTATATCTCCGCGAGTAACGCCAATCGAGCGCATAATGCCGATTTCATTTATCTTTTCCAGCAGAGCTATGGTCATAGTATTAAACATGCCAATCGCTGAAACTAATAAAGCCACTAAACCAAAAAGGGCTAGAACTATCTGTATTATTTTAAATATTTTATTGGCTTGGTCAATAGTATCTGACAGCGACGCCACTAAAAATCCTTCCTTAATGATTTCATTTCTAACTCCTTTGATAGCTTCATTATTCGTTACTTTAACCTTTAATTGATCATAGTTATCTATATTTAAATCACCAATCGTGCCCAGGGGTATATAAACATAGCTCATATTTTCATCTTCAATCACCCCCACAATCTTATATTTTTGCTCTCTTTTAACCGATTTTATAATTTCATTGCCCTTTTCATTTATTTTCGGCAAAAAAATAGTTAAAACCAATTCTTGGCCGATAATTTCTTTTGGCGTCATATTAAAAAGCATGGCATTAGCAGTGGAAATAACCGCTTCATAATTTTCATCTGATCTAAAATTATTTCCATAATCGGTATTAATTCCTCCTAAACGAAAATATGAAGGATCAACCGCCTTAACCGCTCCATCGCCTGTAAATTCACCCATGGATATTTGCGCCGGCAAGCTTATAATTGAACTTATGTCTTCAATGTCTTGCAACTTGGAAATTCTATCTATGCTTTCCTTATTAATCTTTATTAATCCGGATTCATCCGAAATAACATCCAGAGTTAAAAGCGAATCAGTGGTAGCGATTTTACTTAATATAACATTCTGCAACCCGTAGCCTAAGGAAACTAAAAATAAAACCGTGCCGATGCCGACGCTCACGCCTAAAATGGTCAAGAGCGTTCTTAACGGCCTAATCTTAAACATTCTGGTAGATAGAGATAAAGTATCTATAATTTTCATAATATGATTACTTATATTTTCCCAATATTAATAACTCTAATCTTTTGGCTAATTTACGGGCAGTTCTTTCATCTATCCCCGCTCCCCCGTTTCTGACGGATAAATTAATTTTTTTCTGAAAAACATCCTTATCAATATTATTCAGCATTCTATCTTTAATCGCCTTATTAATTGTTTCTAAGGCGGAAAAATTATTAATATTAATATTAAAACTTTTAAATAAATAATGCCTGACTTCCATAATTTCCTCGCCCATATCCGCCGTCTCGCTTTGTTTTATTTTATTTTCTTCCTCTTCTAATTTTTTTATTTCTTTAACAATTCCCACAATTTTTTCCGCTAATTTTTTTGCCGTCCGGCTATCCATCCCCAATCCGCCTTTTTCCAATGAACTGTCAAAATATTCATAAGTCGCTTTTTCATCATATATTCCGGCCATAATCAAGCTTTCTACTCTTTTTTCAATTTTACCCAGCTCTTCTGAAGTCATATTCACTAAAACCTCGGATACAATTTGTTTAGCTTTAAACGGCAAAAGCAGATTACCGATATTGCTTGAGGTAAGGCTGGAATAAGTTCTGGCTAATAATTCCATATCTTTTGCAACTGACGGCCCGATAGCCATTCCGCCCTCTGACATCGCTTCCAAATTAATGGCTTTATTTGTTTTGCCTTCTATAACCTTGCCGTCTTTCATGTAAAAAACTCTATGGGCAAAATTCAAATGAGCTGGATTATGGGTTACTAAAATAATAGTTTTTTTAAATTTCTTGTTTAATTCCTTTAATAATTCCATAACATCTTCGGCGGATTTAGAATCTAAGTTTCCTACCGGCTCATCGGCTAATAATATATCAGGATCATTCACTAACGCCCGGCAAATGGCTATTCTTTGCTGTTGTCCGCCGGAAAGTTCCGATGGCAATTTATCGGCTTGATCTTTTACCCGGAAATATTCTAATAATTCAAAGGCTCGTTTCGTTCTTTTTTTCTTGCTTATCCCTAGGGCAATTTGCGGGAGCACGATATTTTCCAAGACATTTAAAGAATTAATCAAATAATAAGACTGAAAAATCATTCCCACCTTTTTTTGATGGTATTCTTCTAATTTATCGGGGGAAAAATCGCTTAAATTTTTTTCATCGACAATTATATCTCCTTTAATATTTTTTTCCAATCCGGCAATGGAATAAAGCAAAGTTGATTTGCCGCAACCCGACGGCCCGAAAAATATTATAAATTCTCCTGAAAAAATATCAAAATTAATATCAGTAAGCGCCCTAATTTCATTGCTTCTGCCTAAAAAATAAATCACGTTCAACTTACTAATTTTTATTATTGGCTTAAATGGCATATATACAAAAAATATCCTTTTCTGAACCCCCACGCCTTGACCACAGAGCATTTTATACCCCCGCACCAAAGATTTGGGTGTGGGGGCAAGCGACAACCCCTGCGCCAAGAGCGCAGGGCATTCAAGGTGTGGGGGCAAAAGGTTTATAAAAATAATTCTCTAATATTATTATAACATTATTTTATTATTTCTCCAAAAAAATATTTTAGTTTGGATATATCTTGTTAATAAACAAACATAGCGTCGCCATAGCTGTAAAAACGGTATTTTTTCTTTATGGCTTGCTGATAAGCTTTGTCTATGTTCTTTTTGCCCGCGAACGCGCCCACGAGCATCAGCAGAGTGGATTGGGGCAGATGAAAATTAGTAATCATGGCGTCAACCACCTTGAATTTATACGGCGGATAGATAAAAATATTCGTCCATTTTTTATAATTTTTCATTCTGGGAAGCAAGGTTTCCGACTGGGAAGCCTTGCTTCCCAGAACGCTTTCCAGCGCCCGCGCGCTGGTAGTGCCCACGGCGATTATTCTTCTTTTTTCTTTTTTAGCTTTGATAATGCGCCGAGCGGCTTCCTTTTTAATTTCTACCAATTCGGCATGCATCTTGTGCTTGGCGATATCTTCAATCTTGACCGGCGCGAACGTGCCTAAGCCGACAAACAAAGTAATAAATTCAATGCGCGCGCCTTTATTCTTTATTCTTTCCAGCAGTTCGCAAGTAAAATGAAAGCCAGCGGTTGGCGCGGCCGCCGAGCCGATTTTTTTATCATCAGCGTAAATCGTCTGATAATCCATTACGTCATTCTGAATCCTGGGTACTCGGGATGAAGAATCTCGCCTTAATAATTTATTTCTCTTTATGTAAGGCGGCAGAGGCGTTTGGCCGATCTTATTAATTAATTCCAATAATTTTTTTCCTTTTCTATTAAAATTAATTTGCCATGTTCCATTATGGTTATTTTTTGTTATTTTACACTTTAATCCTCTAAAAAATTTTATTTCCAATTTTTCTTTAGCTCCCCGTCCGCCGATTAAACATTGCCAAACCTCTTCCTTAGCCCCCTTGACAAAGGCCCGCTTCGCCGGAGCTAAAGCGAGGCGAGGGGATGGGGGGATTATTTTCCTTAACAATAAAATTTCCATCTTTCCGCCCGTTCCCTCTTTCTTACCGATTAAACGCGCCGGAAATACTTTAGCGTTATTTAAAACCAATACATCTCCGGCCCGCAAATAATCAACTAAATCAAAAAAATGCTTATGCTTGATTCGGCCGCTAATTTTGTCCAATACCAAAAGCCGCGAATGATCTCGCGGTTTTATCGGCTCTTGGGCTATTAAATTTTTCGGCAAATAATAATCAAAATCGCTTAGCTTCATATATATCTCTTAAGTTGGCTTTTTATTATTTGATAATTTAATCAATAAATCCCTGACATTATTAGGATAAGGAACATCCTCAAAATTAAATTTTTGCTTTGCGCCGGCAGTCTGGACTTGGACATTGCCGAAATGAAATAAAGTAGCCATCATGCCATGAACTTCGCTGGTAACATCCTGTATTTTATCAAGCTTCTGCTCGGATATAATTCTGGAAAAAAATCCGTTTTGCTGCACATCTATAATACGCTCATTGGTAACTATCCAAAAATCCAAATAATAATCAATAAATGAAAAAAGGAAAAACAGCCATAAAAAAAGAAAATAAGCGCTGATTATTAGTATTATTATTGGCAAAGAAATATTGCCGGTTAACAAATCGGGCAAATTTAAAGTTATTGCATAAAAGAAAAATAATGGCAATAAAACTAATAGTATTAATATGTCCACTTTTTTAATTAATATGAACAAATCGCGCCTGATTACTTTTATAATTTTTTCATCTGGCAGAGAATTTGGCAATCTGTATAAAGATAGCATATTTTTTAGAACTAACGCTGAATGCCTTCTTCAAAATGAGCATTTGGCGATAAATTTTAATTAAAAATTAATTTCTGGTTAATAATATCATTTAGCAAGCCTATTTTAAAACTCCAATCAATCTGATTGATATAGTTTATGGAAATTATAAGTATAAATAAAGCGACGCCAACATAAATAAAAATTGCCATTAATGTAACCAAATTTTTAAACCCGAAATTTAATAAATGAAAAATGCCGACAAAACTAAAAAAAATCCACAACAATAAAAATATTAAATAAGGGATTAATAATATTGATAATGGAAATGCCATATTTTTTAAAATTTTTAATTTTATATTTTTTAATTTTTAAATAAATTTAAATTTTCTAATTTAAAAATTAAACAAGCTTGTTCTGCCCGGACTTTTTCTTTTTAAGATGCTTGTAGGCGATATCAGTGACAATCCGCCCGCGGGGACTGCGGTCCAAAAATCCCAGGCGCATTAAATACGGCTCATACACTTCTTCCACGGTGGCCATGTCCTCGCCGGTGGTGGCCGCGATAGTATTTAAGCCCACCGGACCGCCGTTATATTTATCAATTATAATTTCCAAAATTTTCCGGTCAATCCAGTCCAGCCCCAGATTATCTACCTCCAGCATGGTAAATGCCGCCGCGCATAAATCTTTTTCCACCCGGCCGTCTCCTTTCACCTGGCAATAGTCGCGCACCCGCTTTAAAAGGCGGTTGGCCACCCGCGGCGTCCGGCGGGAACGGCCGGCGATTTCCTTAATGGAATCATCTTTTATTTTTACTTCTAAAATCTTGGCGCTGCGCCTGATAATATTTTCAATATCTTCATTCTCGTAATAATTCAAATGATAAGTGAGGCCGAAGCGATCGCGGAGCGGAGCCGAAAGCAAGCTGGCTTTAGTGGTAGCGCCGATAATGGTAAAGCGCGACAAATCAATCCGCAATGTCCGGGCGGAAGGGCCTTTGCCGATTATAATATCCAGGGCATAATCTTCCATGGCCGGATATAAAATTTCTTCTATGGTTTTATGCAAGCGGTGGATTTCGTCAATAAACAAAATATCGCCTTCGCTTAAATTAGAAAGGATGGCCGCCAAGTCCCCGCTTTTTTCAATAGCCGGGCCGGAAGTAACCCTGATTTGGGAATTTAATTCATTAGCGATCACATGAGCCAAAGTGGTTTTTCCTAGCCCGGGCGCGCCATAAAGCAGGATATGCTCCACCGGCTCTTTCCTTTTATTGGCCGCCGCAATGGTAATTTTAAGATTATCCTTGATTTTCTCCTGCCCGATATATTCTACCAGCTTTTTCGGCCGCAAAGTTTGGTCTAATAATTTATCGCCATTCTCCTCTTTAGCGCTGATTACGCTCTCCTCGGCATGCTTGGCATTAGTTGCATTTGATTCTTTTATCATACCCTTATTTTAACTTTTTACCATAGTTTTGGCAAATGGTTGACATAATTTTATTTATATATTAATTTTTATTATTAATCGCTCATTACAATTTAATACTAATTGGATATTTATTAATAATATAAGAAAGGTTGTAAATTAAAAAGGGTTATTGTTTTATTAATCTTAAATCTTATTTTATGAAAAGGAGAGAAATTATGAAAAATGTAAAAGAACTGCTTAAGGATTATGAAGCATGTAAAGATGATTGTGAGAAACAAATTTCATCAAAACTGAAAATTAAGTATGATTGTAAAGACAGAAATTCTATAAATAGACACTTAATTATTAATGCATTAGTTTTTTGGAAATTTGTAATTAATTATTTAAGTGCTGTGAACTGGTATGCAAGGCACGATTTTTTATCGCATTTTCTGAAAAATTCAAATTCATATATTGGCTTAATAGCAATGATAGAATTTTTTCCTACATCTGTTCGGTGAAAAATTCTTTGGAAATACAATATTGATTTTATGTCTTATGAATCTTTTTTGCGTCGATTGAGTATACGACAAGTTAATGAAATCCGAGATAATTATGAAAATTTGTTTGTCAATCATAAGTGTCAAGTACCCTTTTTTTATTGACTAATTTTAAAAATTATTGTAAATTATAACAATATACGGAACTAATGTTCCGTTTTGGATTATAAACCTCACCCTAATCCTCTCCTTAAAACAAGGAGAGGGAAATCTATTTAAAATTATAATTATGAATCCCGTTAGAAAAATCTAAAGCGGGATGTAAAAATAAAATTATATTATAATTAATTTATAAGGAATCACTTAACAAGCTTCCTTTCTCTAAACGGGATGAATCTTACCGAATTAGCCAGAATACTAAAAATTATTCCGCAGGAATTGCGCGACAAATTGCCGTTGCTCGGTTTTGATATTGGCCAAAAAGCCATAAAAATTGACAATAAAACCGCCCAGCGCATAATAAAAGAATGGCCAGTATTAATAAAACAACTGGAAAATAAATTAAAAAAAGAAGCGAAAGAAGAAACCGAAGAAGAAGCGAAAGAAGAAGAAAAGAAAAAAATTAATATTCCCGGATTTATATCTGTGAGGGATTTTTCCAATTTATCCGGCTTGCCGGTTAGTAAAATATTGGCCGAACTGATGAAAAACGGGATATTCACTTCTATGAATGAAAAAATTGATTTTGACACTATTTGGCTGATTGGAAACAATCTGGGGCTGGAAATAACGCTAGATGAAAATCTCAAAAGTCAAGAATTGAAAGACAAAAACGAAGAAAATAAATTAATAAATAAATTGAAAGGAGAAAGTGAAGCCAATCTGGAGTCCCGTCCACCGGTAATTGTGGTTATGGGCCACGTTGACCACGGCAAAACAAAATTATTGGATACTATCCGCCAGACCAATGTCATGGCCGGAGAGGCCGGAGGCATAACCCAGCATATCGGCGCTTACCAGGTAAAGAGAAAAGGGAAATTAATAACTTTTATAGACACTCCCGGGCATGAAGCGTTTACGGCCATGCGTAGCCGCGGCGCCAAGGTGGCGAATATTGCCATTTTAGTGGTAGCCGCCGATGACGGCGTTAAACCGCAAACCGTTGAAGCTTATAATATTATTAAATCAGCCAAGCTACCTTTCCTGGTGGCGATAAATAAAATTGACAAAGAGGAAGCGGATATTAATAAAACCAAACAGGAGCTTTCCAGCCAGCTGGGAATTGTTCCTGAAGACTGGGGCGGAAAAATTATCTGCGCGCCGGTATCGGCCAAGGCGGGCAAAGGCATTGAGGATCTATTAGACATGGTTTTATTAACTTCTGAATTGGAATCAAGCAATATGAAATCTAATCCTAAAGCCAAAGCCATGGGCACTGTTATTGAATCCCATATTGATAAAGGAGAAGGGCCGGTGGCGACCATATTAATACAAAACGGAACTTTAACCATGGGAGACCAGCTTACTTTTAATAATCAAATTTACGGCAAAGTGCGCGCTTTGAAAAATTATAAAAACGAAACAGTCAAAGAAGCCGCCCCTTCCATGCCGGTTAAGATTATCGGCTTGAAAATAGCGCCGGAAGTAGGCGATGTGCTGGAGGTGGGAAGCGGAGAAAAAATGAAAAATAAAAAAAATAAAACCAGCGGTTTTTTCTCTTCTCTATTAAAAAGCGCCAATGAAAAAAATAAAATGAAAAAAATTAATTTAATTATTAGATGCGATTTTCTGGGATCTTTAGAGGCAATTGAAGAATCTTTAGAAAAAATAAATACAGAAGACATTAGGGTTAATATAATATATAAAGGAATGGGAGATATCACTGAAGGCGATATAGCCAAGGCTGAGGGCCTCGGCGCATCAATAATCGGCTTTAATATAAACATACCGACTCAAGTTAAAGAACTGGCCAGAGAAAAAAATATAGATATAAAAGTTTATAATATTATCTATGACCTTATTAATGACATTAAGGCTAAAATGCAAAAACTGCTGGGAGTGGAAATTGTCAGGGTGAATTTAGGCAGATTAAAAGTGGCGGCCGTGTTTCGGACTGAAAAAAACAGCCAAATTGTCGGCGGTAAATTAATAGACGGCAAGGTTTTAAAAAATTCTTTTATTGAAGTATCGCGCCAAAATGAAATAATTGCTACCGGCACAATGACAAAATTGCAGTCAGGCAAAGAAGAAATAAACGAAGGCGGAGCCGGACAGGATTATGGAATAAAATTTGCCGGCAAGCCGGTTATAGCCGTAGGAGATATTTTACAATTTTATAAAAAAGAAGAAATGATTAAAAAAATATAATATTATGCGCCACATTGAACAGGTGAATGCATTACTAAAAATAAAACTGGCTAATTTAATAAGCAAGGAAATATGCTTGGACAATGGCTTAATTACTGTTTCTTACGCGGATTGTTCCAAGGATTTAAAACACGCCAATATCGGCGTTTCCATTTTGCCTGAAAATCTGTCGGGCACGGCTTTGGCGGAATTTAAAAAACATAATTCGCTTTTTACTAAAATCCTCAAAAAAGAAACCCGCTTAAGAATAATCCCCAGATTTAACTGGGTGATTGACAGTACGGAAAAAAACGCCGCCAAAATTGAAAAAGTGCTGCAGCAAATAAGAGAAGAAAAAAATGATTAATTCCCTTGGCAAAGGAGGTTGGGGAATTTCACGTCGCTCCTTACAAAATTTATAAACATAATGACTGACAAAATATTTTTTTATAATATATATTGAATAGGAGGAGTTAATGCCTGTATTAACTTTTAATAACCAAGAATTTGAAGTTGATGAAAATGGACATCTTGCAAATCATAAAGATTGGTCGCGTGAATTAATGTAATTTATGGCCAAGGAAGAAAGTATTAAAGAATTAGACGAAGAGCAAAGAGTTATAATCAATATTTGCCGTGACTTCTATCTTTATTATTATTTGCCGCCAATGGAAAGAATTATTATTAAAATTATGGAAAGAAAATTTGATAGTAAATTAAAGGGTTCTAAACGATATTTATATACAAAATTTAAGGAAGAGCCTCATCAGGTATTTAAATTAGCAGGGATGCCCAAGCCAAATCAGGTATATTGAATTATAAAATTAATATTATATTTGAATTACTACATACATAAGTATGTAGTTTTTTGTTTAAAATTATTATACTTTCTCCTTGCCAAAAATATTTATTTAATGTATAAATATATGATTAAGAAATAAAAAATAAATGCCGGATTATAAATTATTACACAATAAAATATACGCTAAAATAAAATCAGCGGAAAAAATACTCCTCACTACCCATGAAAAGCCGGATATAGACGCGGTCGGATCGGTATGCGCCTTTATTGAGATTTTAGAAAATTTAGGCAAGCCATATTTCGCCTATTGTTATGATGCCCCGCCCCGCCAATTTAATTTTATCCCCCATATTGAGAAAATTAAATCGGATAAAAATTTATATAATTTTAATGAATTTGACCTGATTATCATATTTGACGCCGGCGGAATGAAAAGAACCAGATTGGATGAAGAAATTATAAATAAAAACAAAAATCAATTTGTCATAGAAATAGACCACCATCCTAAAATAGAAGAATTTTCTGATTTGGAATTAAGAATCGCTTCCGCCTCTTCCACTACGGAAATAATTTACGATTTTTTTAAACTTAATAATATTAAAATAAATAAAAATACGGCTAATTGCATATTGGCCGGCATTCTGGCCGATTCGGGCAATTTTATTTTTCCAGCCACTTCCGATAAAACCATAGACATATCATCGCAGATGCTTGTCCGCGGAGCCAATCTGCCGGCCATAATGAAAAATACCTTGCATAATAAAAGTTTGAGCGCTTTAAAAATCTGGGGCAAAGCCATGGCCAGAATAAAAATAAATAAAAATTACAACTTTGCTTATACGGTTTTAACCTGGGAAGATGCGGCTGGGGTAAACGAAGAAGATTTGGAAGGCATTTCAAATTTTTTAGGCAATTTACATGGCGTTAAGGGCGTACTGCTCCTGCGCGAACAGCCGGGTGGGACAATCCGCGGCAGTTTGCGTTCATCCCATCCCAGCGCCAATATGACGCTTCTTGCCCAAGTGTTGGGGGGCGGCGGACACGCCAAGGCCTCTGGTTTTACTATTGCCGGAAAACTGGAAAAAACAGCCAAGGGCTGGAGAGTGATATAAATATAAATTTTATTGACAACATTGTAATTTAATCATATTATATATTCATAATTCTTAATTCATAATTCAAAAATCTATGCCTTTAATCCCAACCGTTATTGAAAAATCAACCTACGGCGAACGCGCTTATGATATCTATTCCCGCCTTTTAAAAGACCGCATTATATTTTTAGGCGAACCCATATCGGACCATGTGGCCAATATTGTGATTGCCCAATTTTTATTCTTGGACGCGGAAAATAAATCCAAGGATATCAAGTTTTATATCAATTCTCCCGGCGGTTCCGTATCGGCCGGCATGGCCATTTACGACACTATGCAATATATAAAAAGCGACGTTTCCACAATTTGCATCGGCATGGCCGCCAGCATGGGAGCGGTACTGCTGGCTTCCGGCGCTAAAGGTAAAAGGTTTGCCTTGCCTAATTCGGAAATTATGCTTCATCAAATTATGGGCGGAGCCGAGGGTCAGGCTACGGATATAAAAATTAGGGCCGAACATATTCTGAAAATAAAAGACCGGCTTAATAAAATATTATCGGAGCATACGGGCCAGCCGATTTTAAAAATTGATAAAGATACCGACCGGGATAACTATATGACCGCGGACGAAGCTAAAAAATACGGGCTGATTGATAAAATTATAAAATAATTGATATAATGAATAAGTTCAGACACATATTGGACTGCGAAGCAGGCCAATATGCAAACAATTTACACGCTTAGAGGGCTAAAGGGTTTTAATCGATTGTATAATTATGCGTATAAACATACG
>Ga0066636_10001302_pt1 | contig 15380 bp, 13 predicted proteins | sample CryGeyCG2014_080_2_FD_62736 | JGI IMG/M metagenome (GOLD analysis project Ga0066636, IMG submission 62736) | Groundwater microbial communities from aquifer - Crystal Geyser CG07_land_8/20/14_0.80 | ecosystem: Environmental > Aquatic > Deep subsurface > Groundwater | place: USA: Utah: Grand...
GTGAAATAATTGAAAAATGAAAATTGGAAAAATAAAATTTTCAATTTGCACTTTCCAATTTGCAATTTCAAATATTATAACTCGTCATGGAGGCACAGGCGCCACGCGTCAATGGGCGCCTCGCGTCAATGGACGCCTCGCGTCAATGGACGCCTCGCGTCAATGGACGCCTCGCCTGTGCTAGTTAACAAATTTTAAATGCCATCATCGTTAGAGCCGGCAGATTCAATAAAATTGAATACGTTTGTCCATGCATATTCTTTTCCTGCGCATTTACTCCAGGAAAGTTTCCTCGATCGTCGCCTCCGTATATCGACGCGTTAGAGTTGAATATCTCCTTCCAGAATCCATTTTGCGGCACACCTACTGCATACTCTTTTAAATCCTGCCCCGAAGCATTGAAGACAAAGAGCGTGCTGTCTCCGGTTCTTTCTCCACATCTGAGAAATGCTATTACGCTGTTTTGAGCATCGCTTCCGTCTATCCATTTGAATCCGGTATAATGGCAGTCTCCCGAATGTAGTGAAGACTCATTTGCGTATAGTTTATTTAAATCTGCGATGTATGCCTGAATTTTTCTATGCTCTTCATGATCCAGAAGATACCAGTCCAGCTCACGGTCTTCTCCCCATTCCTTCCACTGCGCAAATTCTCCGCCCATGAACAATAATTTTTTTCCGGGATGAGCAAATAAGAATCCGTACAAGAGACGGAGATTAGCAAATTTTGCATTCTTGTCGCCGGGCATCTTTCTGATTAGAGATCTTTTTCCGTGCACTACTTCGTCGTGAGAAAGCACTAAAATATATTTTTCATTGAACGCATACGAGAGTGGAAATGTCAAAAGATTATGAAATTGTCGTCGCCACGCAGAAGGCTTTCTGAAGTATTCCAAAGCATCGTGCATCCACCCCATATTCCATTTGTAGGTAAAATTAAGTCCGCCTTTTGAAACCTCTTGTGTCACTCCATACCATGCAGTTGACTCTTCGGCAATTGTCAGCACTCCATGATAAAATGAATTAATAATTCGATTGAATTTTCTAAGAAACGAAATGGCTTCTAAATTTTTGTTGCCGCCGTATTTGTTCGGCACCCATTCGCCGGCTTTGCGTGAATAATCCAGATACAGCATTGAAGCAACCGCATCGACTCGCAGTCCGTCAACATGGTACTTCTCGATCCAGAAGAGAGCATTTGCAAGTAAAAAGTTTTTTACTTCGTGACGGCCGTAATTGAAGATGTAGGTTTTCCAGTCAGGATGCACTCCTTGTCTTGGATCTGCATGCTCATAAAGATGACTTCCGTCGAACCTGCCCAATCCGTGAGGATCTTTTGGAAAATGCGCCGGAACCCAATCGATGATAACTCCTATTTTATTTTTATGGCATTCGTCAACGAAATACATGAAATCCTCCGGCGAGCCGTAACGTTGCGTAGGCGCATAGTAGTTCGTTGTTTGATAGCCCCATGATTCATCGAGCGGATGCTCCATTATCGGCAAAAGCTCGACGTGCGTGAATCCGAGTCCTTTTACATAAGGAATTAAATCCTCGGCTATCTCTCTATAATTGTGAAATGGAATTGCATCATCTTCCTTTCGTATCCATGAGCCGAGATGAACCTCGTATATCGATATCGGCTGTTTTAGATGATCAACATTTTGTCTAAAAGATAACCACTCAGAATCGCGCCACTTATATTTTTCAAGATCATAAACAACGGAAGATTTCTTAGGCCTCAATTGAGTAGCAAAAGCATAAGGATCGCTCTTTACATACGCTCTGCCTGTTCTTGAGCGAATGACATATTTATAATATGTTCCACAGCTTAAGCCGGGAATGAAGAGTTCCCATATCCCGTTCTTAGTTAAAGTCATCGGATGAGTCTTTCCGCTCCAGTCGTTGAACGCTCCGGCAACGCTGACATATTTTGCGCATGGCGCCCATACTGCAAAGTGAACTCCTTTTACTCCGGAATTTATCTTCTCGTGAGCTCCCAATTTTTCGTAAATCTTGAAATGCTCTCCTTTTCCGAAAAGATAAGCGTCCTCATCCGTAATCTCAAATTTGAATTTGGGATTGTAAGTATCTTCAATCTTGAATTCTCTTCCGTTTTCAATTTTGAATTTTATTTTGTAATCGAAAGGCGCTTCCGTATCTTCTATCTTCGCTTCAAAAATTCCGTTTGGATGAATTGAGGGCATAGGTATGACATTTCGCTTTCCTGCCTTTATCACTCCGGCAGAGATTGCTCTGGGATTGTAATATCTGATTACAACATATTTTTTATTTTCATCCGCAACGATATGCAATCCCAACACCGACATCGGAAATCGATAGTGTCCTTCCAAAATTTTTGATATTTGATATGATCTAAGCATTGAGCTCAATAATATGATGCTTGAATCTAAATTTTGATATAATTATTTTTTGCATAATGGAAAGTGTAGTGGTGATGATTTACTTGAGTCAAGGTTTGAAGAAAGAAAAAAATGTCTGAAAAAGAATTACATACTACTGGAGATTCCCTGGAGGCGATTCATGATCTTGGAGGAATTGCCGCGGAGATCATTGCCGAAGACAAGTTCGCATACAATGAGAAACTCGCTGAAGAGGTTCGAAAAATCAGACGCGAACGGGCAAAGACTCTTCACTCTGATCTTATCTTCAGTTTAGTTCATCTCAAATTTGATGAACCTACCGCAAAAAAGAAATGGAAAGAAATTCTTGAACATAAATATTTCATGAGCCAAAAGCTCGGTAGAAATGTCGGCATTCGAGTAGCTATTATGGATTACTTCATTAACATTACGAATGAGCTTAATCGGGTCACTATGATGGATCTGCTTGAGTATGAAGAGACTGCGCGTGAGTCTATAACAGATTGGCTTACAGGTATTTATCAGAAAGGATATTTTATTTCTTTAGTCGAAAGTGAGATTAAAAAAATCCGAGAACAAAATGGTACAGCAGGAATTTTATTTTTTGATCTCGACCGCTTTAAAATTTTTAATGACATAAATGGACATTTAGTTGGAGATGTTTTGCTGAGGCTTTTTGTGGATTACGTCAGTGACCTTTTGAAGAATAACGAGCACATGGGCCGCTACGGCGGTGAAGAGTTCGTTATCTTCTTTCCTGATCTCGATGAAACTTCTACATTGAAGCGAGCAGAGGAGATACGCCGAACAGTGGCTGATTTGCCGTTCCCTGGCCAAGAGGTTTTACCTCAAAAGCGAATCACAATTTCCGGCGGCGTGGCAATATTTCCTAAAGACGGTAAAAATGTATCTGAACTTCTTAAGTCTGCTGATGAGGCTTTGTACCGAGCAAAAAAAGACGGAAGAAATAAAATTTATTCTGCAAGAAATTAATTTCTATAAAGTGATGAAAGCAGAATGATGAATGAGTGATTAGTGATCAGTGATTTGTGCTTAGTGTTATTTTCTTTTTCAAATTCCACCTTTCCTTTTGCCTTTAACTAAGGGATTACTTCAAATATCTGTTTTAACTTTATATTTACTCTTTACTATATTATTCTCCATTGTATGGATTGTGTAGTCTGCAAAGAACCTATGATTGTGGTGGAGCGATTCAATATCGAGCTGGATTATTGCGTCTCATGCCATAGCATCTGGTTCGATTCTTCTGAACTCGATCTGCTTGCAAAAGCGGTCAGGCCGGGAATGAGCCTGCCGGATTTTTCCGTACTTCCGCTTGCACATTCTGATGAGAAGATTCGGACATGTCCGAGATGCGATACTGCGATGGATAAGATCGAGATTTCAAAAGACCCGCCTTTGGTTATTGACATCTGCAGGAAAAATCATGGTTATTGGTTTGATAGAGGCGAGCTCGGACAATTTTTCGAACGTTTGGATGACGAGTCTCTAGTTCCTCATGATGTTGTAGAATTTTTAGGCGAAGTTATCGGTGTAAAAAAATAATGGGAGGTTTAGAAATGGCAATTGTCAGCTTAATAATTTTTGGAGTTCTGCTGGTAATCCTTGCGGTTATCGCGCTTTGGGTTGCTCTCACCTTTAATTCCATGGTGAGAAGTCGGAACGAGACAAAGAATTCGTGGTCGCAGATCGAGGTTCAATTGAACCGCCGAGCTGATCTGATTCCGAATCTTGTCGAATCAGTTAAAGGCTATGCGAAACACGAAAGTTCTACTTTTGAATCCGTGATAAAAGCTCGCCAGCAGGCAGTAAACGTCACATCCGGCAATGTTGAAGATCGCATAAAGGCAGAGAATCAGCTCACCCAAACTTTGCGTTCTCTGATGATGGTCGCTGAGGCATATCCTGAGCTTAAAGCAAACCAGAATTTTCTTGCGCTTCAGGAAGAACTCACATCGACAGAAAACAAGATCGGTTTTGCAAGACAGTATTACAATGACATGGTTTTGAATTACAACAACACTATCGAAACATTTCCGACCAACATGATTGCGTCTATGTTTGCGTTTAAGCAAGGCACATTCTTTGAGGTTGAAGGCGAGGAGAAGAGAAAAGTTCCAAAGGTATCTTTCTAATCGAATTAAAGTAGGAGGTATAAAGAATGGTATCTGCAGACTTTGGCCTGCGTACTTTCTAACTGAATAAAAATGTGGGAAACGATAAGAGAGAATAGAAGGCGGACTTTATTTCTTGCGGCGTTGATGGCACTGCTATTGATGCTGACGGGATATTTTGCCGTTGAGATGCTTGAACCAGGTGCAGGTGCCTTCGGCGTTTTTCTTGCGGTGTGTCTTTGGATTTTTCTCTCTACTGTCACATGGTTTCAAGGCGACAATATACTTTTGGCTGTTTCCGGAGCTCGAGAAATTCAACGTAACGATCACCCTGTGCTCTTCAATGTAGTGGAAGAGATGACTATTGCTTCGGGACTTGGTAAGATGCCTCGGATTTATATCATGGATGAGGAGGCTCCGAACGCATTCGCCGTTGGAAGATCTTCATCGAGCACTGCCGTTGCCGTGACAAAAGGACTTTTGTCGCGGCTCGATAGAGACGAATTGCAGGGCGTTATTGCTCATGAATTATCCCATATCAAAAACCGCGATGTGCTTTTGATGGTAATGGTAGGAGTCATGATGGGCGCCATCGTAATAATTGCAGATATCGCAATGAGAACAATGTTTTATAGATCTCCAAGGAGCAGGTCGTCGTCGAGGAAAGGCAATGAAGCTCAGTTGGTTATTATGCTGATTGGTTTGATCTTGATAATAGTTGCTCCTCTATTGGCAGAGCTGATTTATTTTGCTATTTCAAGAAAACGAGAATATCTTGCAGATGCCTGTGGCGCACAGTTTACGAGGTATCCGGAAGGTTTAGCGCGAGCTCTGGAAAAAATTTCGAGTTCATCGATAAAACTTAAAAGCGCTTCAAAGGCAACAGCTCCGATGTATATCGCTAATCCTTTGTCTGTGACGGCGCGCGGGCTTAGCAATTTGACAAGTACGCATCCTCCAATATCGGAACGCATTAAAATTTTGAGAGCAATGGGCGGCGGAAGTTACAAGGAATATGATCAAGCATATAAAAAGATCACAGGCAGACCGGTTGGAGTTATTCCGTTTTCCGCTCTGGCTCAAAAAGAAGACGTTGCGGCGGCAGAGATTCGAAAGGTAGATACCAGAACGAGCGTAGATCGAATGCGCTCAGCAACTGACGTTTTGTGGCGTATAAGCGGATACACAACAATAGTATGCGCATGCGGAACAAAATTAAAAATTCCTCCGGCTTTAGCAAACAAAAAAATTACATGTCCGCATTGCGGAAAAATACATGAAGTTTCTTCGAACCGTAACTAGATATCTGATAGATGCAAAGCTAGTTAATTGAAGCACATGCGCCCTCGCTCTGGAAATGCAATATTCCTTCACCCATTGAACGTGTGAATTGAACGTGTGAAATAATTTCAAAATTATAAAAAAATAATTGTGAACTAAATAACTAAATGATACAATTCAAATAGTTTATGAGTGTTACTTATTGTCAGGAGTGAAAAATGAAACAAGCTTTAGAAAAAATTGTAGCTGAGATTTGCGACTCTTTTGGAAACGATCGAACTCGTTTGATGGATATCACAACTGCTGTCCAAAGACGATTCGGTTGTGTATCCGATTCTGCGATAGATTTGATTGCCAGAGCAGTTAAGACTCATCGAGTCGAAATAGAAAGCCTTGTAACTTTCTATTCATTTTTTTCAAAAGAAGAACAGGGAAAAGTAGTAATTCGCTTATGCGACGATATTGTCGATTGGATGAAAGGCTATCAGCAAATCGCGGATGCGTTAGTTAAAGAATTGGGAATTTCGATTGGAGAGACAACATCTGATGGAGAGATAACTTTAACTCGCACACCATGTATAGGCATGAGCGATCAAGCTCCGGCCGCTTTGGTGAATGACGTTGCCGTGACTTACTTGACTCCTGAACGCGCAGTAAAGATGGTGAGAGAACTTAGAAAACATCTCGATCCTCATCAGCTTGTGACAGTTTTAGGCGAAGGTAACAACTCTAATCCGCTTGTCCACTCTATGGTGAGAAACAATATCAGGCAGAAAGGCGCTGTTCTTTTTGCTGATTTCGAGTCTGGAACGGCGTTGAAGCGGACACTTAATATGACTCCTGAATCTGTAATAGGTGAAATAAAAGCATCTAAACTTAGAGGGCGCGGCGGTGCAGGATTTCCGACAGGCTTGAAATGGGAATTTGCGAGCAAGACCAAAGCAGATCGCAGATTCATAATATGTAACGCTGATGAAGGAGAACCGGGAACATTCAAAGACAGAGTTCTTTTGACTGAACGCGCCGAAATGCTTTTTGAGGGAATGACAATTGCGGGTTATGCTGTCGGAGCAGAGTTAGGAATTCTTTATCTTCGCGGCGAATATTCTTATCTCTTTTCTTATTTGAATCATGTTCTTGAAACAAGAAAAAATTCCGGATTGCTCGGTAACTCAATAATGGGAAAGCAAGGATTTAATTTTGATATTAGAATTCAGCTCGGCGCCGGCGCGTATGTTTGCGGAGAAGAGACTGCTCTAATAAGTTCGTGTGAAGGCAAGCGCGGAGATCCGAAGAACCGCCCGCCGTTTCCTCCTCAAGAGGGCTACATGGGCTGTCCGACTGTAGTGAATAATGTCGAATCGTTCTGCTGTGCATCGAGAATCATGATTGAAGGTGCCAAATGGTTTTCTGCTATGGGTTCGCCGAGAACAGCGGGAACGAAGGCTCTTTCGATTTCAGGCGACTGCCGGCGGCCAGGAGTATATGAAGTTCCATTTGGAACTAAAGCAAGCGATTTACTGGAACTTTGCGAAGCGGAAAATCCTGGAGCAATGCTTATCGGAGGACCATGCCGTCAGATGATCGGTCCGAATAGATTCGGCGGAATTATTTGTTACGATGATCTTGCAACAGGAGGCTCGATAATAGTTTTTAACAAGGCGCGCAATAAACTGGAAATTGCCGAGCACTATCTTGATTTTTTCATTGAGGAAAGTTGCGGTTATTGCACACCATGCAGAGTCGGACTTGTTCTCTTGAAGAAATACGTTCGTAAGGTTGTTTCAGGCGCTGGAGAGCCGCAGGACCTGGACAAAATGCTGAAACTTTCAAACATGATTGTCAGCACATCGCGTTGCGGGCTCGGTCAGGCAGCTCCAAATCCTGTGCTTGGAGCGCTTAACAATTTTAGAGAACTTTATGAGTCTATGGTTTCCGAACGAAAGCACGGATTACAGCCGGATTTCGATCTAACTTCCGCTGTTGTTGATTCGGAACTATTCGTCGGCAGACGTTCTCTTTACGTCTAGGAGGAATAAATGACAAAAAATAAGCAAACATTAACGATCACAATTGATGGAAAAAAGATTGCAGTGGAAGAAGGAATTACGATACTCAAAGCTGCCGAAAAAGCCGGAATTTATATTCCGCATCTCTGCGCTTACAAGGATTTAATTCCTCATGGAAGCTGTCGCGTTTGCTCTGTCAGAGTGAATGGCAGAATTCAGGCTTCCTGCGTTCAAACTGTTTCGGAAGGAATGGTAATTGAAAGTGATACGGCGGAATTGCTCGAATATCGTCGAATGATCGTGGACATGTTATTTGTTGAGGGAAACCACTTCTGCATGTTTTGCGAGAAGAGCGGCCATTGCGAACTGCAAGCGATGGCATATAGATTTGGTATAACTGCTCCTCAGTTCCCATATCTAAATCCCAATCGCGATATTGATCTTTCTCATCCGGATGTTTTTCTTGATCACAACAGATGTATTCTTTGCGGGAGATGTGTAAGAACTTCGCAGGAACTGGATCACAAAAATGTTTTTCAGTTTGTAAATCGCGGGCATAAAAAGAGATTGGAGGTCAACGCAAAGGGATTAGCTGAAACTGATTTAAACGTTACCGATTCTGTTGTGAATGCGTGCCCGGTCGGAGCACTGATGAAGAAGAGAGTAGGATATGAAGTGCCGATAGGAAACAGACCGTTCGATCACGCTTCGATTGGAAGCGAGATAGAGAAAACTGAAGGTGAACGAAAATGAAACCTCGAATTGCAACTTGCAGTCTAGCGGGATGCTTTGGCTGTCACATGTCAATACTCGATATTGACGAACGAATTTTGAAATTGGCGGAGCTTGTCGATTTCGACCGCTCGCCGATAAACGATTTCAAGCACATCACGACTAGATGCGCTGTAGGCATAATAGAAGGCGGTTGCTGTAACGAAGAGAATGTGCATGTGCTTCATGAATTTCGAGAGAACTGCGATAACTTAGTTTCGCTCGGTGATTGCGCTATATCAGGAGGAATTCCTGCACTTCGAAATAATATTCCGCTTGAGGAATGTCTTGAAACCGCGTATCTAAATAATCCCGGGATTTACAATCCTTCAGGAATCGTTCCTAACGACGAAGAGATTCCAATGATTTTGAAAAAGGTTTATCCGTGCCATGAAGTTGTAAAGATCGATTATTATATTCCGGGATGCCCTCCGCCTGCTGATGCAATTTGGGATGTGCTGACTGCTTTGCTTGAAGGACGCGCTCCGGTCATTGCTTATGATAGTTTGAAGTACGATTGAGGAGAATAAAAATGGGAACGAGAAAATACACGATTTTGCCGGTCACCAGGGTTGAAGGGCACGGCAAAGTCACAATACATATGAACGAAGCTAACGAGGTTACGGAAGCTAGACTGCACATCGTCGAGTTCAGAGGTTTTGAGCGTTTTATACTCGGAAGGCCTTACTGGGAGGTCCCAGTAATCGTTCAGAGGCTTTGCGGGATTTGCCCGGTTTCACATCATCTTGCGGCCGCAAAAGCTATGGACAGAATAGTCGGCGGAGAAGATTTGACTCCGACTGCAGAAAAGATGCGCAGGCTAATGCATTACGGACAGATGTTTCAAAGTCATGCTTTGCATTTTTTTCACCTCTCAAGTCCTGATCTATTGTTCGGTACCGACGGCACTGCTCTTTCAGCATTTGATGCTCCGCCGGAGATGAGAAACATTCTTGCTGTCGCAGGAAAGTTTCCGGAATTAGCAGTGCAGGGTGTTATGATGCGAAAATACGGGCAAGAAGTTATCAAGGCAACTGCCGGAAAAAAGATTCACGGAACCGGTGCGATACCTGGCGGAATTAACAAAAATCTTTCTATTGAGGAACGCGACTTTTTGCTGAAGGACATCGATAAGATGATTGAATGGTCGAAAAGTGCCGTGAAGATCGCCAAAGATTTTACGCTCGGACATGTTGAAGAGCTATTGCCTTTCGGGTCGTTCGATTCCAATCATCTTTCGTTGGTTCGGAAATCAGACGGCGCGTTAGACTTGTATGACGGTGTTTTAAGAGCGGTTGACAAAGACGGAAACAGAATTGTCGATGATGTTGATTATCAGAGATATCTCGAAGTCGTTTCTGAAGAGGTCAGGTCGTGGTCATACATGAAGTTTCCTTTCATAAAGAAACTGGGGCATGAGCAAGGCTGGTATAGAGTAGGACCGCTTGCAAGGCTGAATACAGCTTCATTCATTCCGACTCCGCTTGCAGAGAATGAGCGAAAAGAATTCAAAGCCGTGACTAACGGCAAGCCGAATAACGTCACTATGTGCTATCACTGGGCGCGAATGATTGAGCTTTTACATTCGATAGAGATGATACAGGAATTATTACATGACTCGGATTTGCAGGGCACGGATCTTGTGACGTCAGGTCCAAGAAGAGAAGAGACGGTCGGCGTGCTTGAAGCTCCGAGAGGAACTTTGTTTCACCACTATCGAGTTGATAAGAACGACGCCGTTGTAATGGCAAATCTGATTGTGTCGACTACGAACAACAACGAACCTATGAATCAGGCGGTAAAGAGGGTTGCTAAAGATCATTTTACAGGTAAGAGCAATATTACCGAAAATCTATTGAATAGAATTGAAGTTGCAATACGAGCGTATGATCCGTGTTTATCATGCGCAACACATGCTTTAGGAAAAATGCCTCTGGTAGTTGAGCTTTATGATGCCGGCAATTCTCTGCTTGATAGTAAAATTAGAGAATGAGCGGAGAAAAAATAAAAAAGATTTTAATTTTCGGTTACGGAAATGTTCTGCGCGGCGACGATGGATTAGGACAAATGCTTTCGGAAAAAATTGAAGCTCTTCGACTCGAAGGAGTAACGTGCGAGTCAGATATTCAACTGGAAATTGAAGATTCTGCGATTGCGGCCGAGCATGGCATTATTGTTTTTGCGGATTCTTCTGTGGATTGTAAAGAACCTTATGAATTTACGAAACTTTCGCCAAAAGAATCAGTCAGTATAACGAGTCATAGCGTCGCGCCGGAAGGTATTCTGCACCTGGCAGGTCTTTGTTTTAACTCTTCAGTTCAAGGTTATCTTCTTGCAATTCGAGGATATGAGTTTAATTTTTTTGTGGATAGAATCTCAAAACAAGCAGAGCAGAACTTAAACGAAGCATTTGAATTTCTAAAAGGCTTCATTTCTGACAACTGTGAAATCCATATCTAACAATCTCTATATGTAATCGCTTACACGAACGTATTATGTCCTTTTAATTTGACTGTAATAATAACGATATTATTATTGGCAAAGTCGGGAGTAATACGTCTATGAAAAAAATGAAATTTATTTTATCGAATAACTCCAGCAGAAATTTATTTCACAGTAAATTTGCAATTGTCGGTAGAACAATGATGCATATTTTATTAGGAGCGATGATAATGAATGTTTCTTGCGGCATAACAAATAAAAAATATAGCGAAGAAGATAAATATCTTTTATCGATTCTTCATGAGACATGGTCGTTTCTTGATGAACACAGATCCGCTTCGACCGGGTTTCCGTGGGATTGCCAGGATAATGGAGAAAAAACCAATACAACAAATATAGGTTTATATCTGGCGTCTGTGCCTGTCGCCGTCGAACTAGGTTTTATCGAGAAAAAGGAAGGACTAGACCGAATAGAAAAAATAGTGAACAGTCTTTACAGGCTTGAGCATCGTCACGGTTTTTTGCCAAATTGGATTTCCGTTGACGCTGATGCGGATACTAGAATTACTCCCGGTGTCTGTGCGATAAGCGATTTCAATAAATTGATTAGCGGATTGCTTGTATGCAGAGCATATTTTCCAGAACTTTCTGATAAAATTACTCCGCTAATTGAACGAGTGGATTGGAAATATTTGTGGAATGACAATACCGGTATGGCTTACGGAATTGATCTTCAGAATGACAAACCTATAGGCAATGGAAGAATTTGGATCGCGTCTGATGTGCGAAGCGCAATTTTTTCGTCGATTGCCAGCGGAAAAATACCTCCCGAATATTGGGACAAGCTCGATCGTCCCAGAGTAAAAACCGGTGAATTAGAATGGTTTGCGCCGGGCTACGAATGGGGCGGATTGTTCATGCAAGCAATGGATAATATATTTTTGGATGAGCGGAATACGGAAATGGGAGCTTCGATAGCGGATTTTGCATGGCACCAGATTCGCACTGCTAAAACTTTTAATTTGCCGTTGTGGGGCTGGTCAAACTGCAATGTCCCTGGCGCCGGATACACCGAAGGCGGATTTTTGCCGCTTAATGTTGTGACGCCTCATGTTTCTGCGTTGGTTATGGAATATTATCCTAAGCATGCGATTGAAAATCTTAAGGCTTTCGAATTAAGAGGAATGAGAGACAAGTTCGTTAAAGACGAAAAGCCTTGGGGATTCAGAGACAGTTACGATTTGCGATGCGAAATAATGGCTGAATCGCGGCATACTGCTTCTGATTCTATTCCGAAAAGGGTCTTTGACGGTCGCGACCGGCGCTATCTGTCTCTTGATCAAGCAATGCTTTTTCTTTCCATTGCAAATTACGTTGAAGATGGAATCGTAAGGAAAATATACGCTTCGGATCCATTCGTAAAAAAAGGAATCGAGCTTCTAAAAACTCATATACGTCGAGCTGAAGGAATAGAAAGTTTATGCGCAGAGCGCGACAATTCAGAGGCTTTGTCGTTTAAATATTCGGATACTGAAGTTGCACTTGATACGGCAGAAATAAAAGTTTCATGGCTCTGGAATTATAAAACGAAAAGTTTTATCTCGGCAGACAGCAGTTTTGATTTGAATAATGTTGTTATCAGACCGTCTGGAGGAGCATTTGCAAGCTGTCAGTCAGGAAGAGATGCTTTGGAACTTGAATTTTCTTTTCCTGAAAGCGGCGATGGAGAGATTGATGCTGAATTATTATTGCCTCAAGCAATAGATATGAGAATTTACAAAAACTTTGTGATAGAACTTTCAGGCAAATCATCAGTTCAAGATGAAGCTTTCGGTAATTTGAGAATATTTTTGCGAGACGAATGTGGCCAAAGTCAGTTAATGATTTCTCAGCCTGTAAGAGCAGAGTTCTCTGAAATGAAATTCGGCCCGTTCGAGCGTTCGGGAATATTTGCTCAGCCAAATAAAATAAAAAGCATTATGATAAAATTCTGGCTGAAGCCGTGGTATTTCACTGCGTATAAGACAAATGCGAAAAAGGGAATATTGAAGATAAGGTCAATAAGATTCAGTTCTGGAGTTTCCTGAAAAATCGTGGCAATATTTCACCATACACCCAAAATAGTTGCAAGTGACATAACTCGATATTCGGATTATTATTTTGCCTATGGGTTCAAGACAGAAAAAAAATATAATTCGCACTCTGGAAGATTTTTCTGGTTCTTTCCTGATGGCTTCCCCTGATCTACTAGACCAGAATTTTATGAGAGCAATTTTATTGATTGTAGAACATGGTCATGAAGGCGCATTGGGATTAATTATAAACCGGCCGATTGACTTAACACTTGAAAACGTCGCGCCGACTATGGGGGCTTATTGCAATGCTTCTATTAAATCAAATCCGATATTTTACGGAGGACCGGTGATGCCGGATTCGATTTGGCTTCTTCATGATAGTAAAGAATCAGGTAATTTTTCCAAAGAAATTGTGCCTGGAATATATTTTACTGCTCGACCTGATTTTTTGAAATCTATTATCGAAAAACCGAGAGGAAATTTCAGGTTCTTTCTTGGATATTCAGGCTGGGGCGAGGGACAAATAGAGAATGAAGTAGCGTCCGGAACTTGGCTACTGCCCGAACTAAACCCAACGAAAACTGTTTTTTCTAATAATACTCTACCAATTTGGAATAACGCGATTAAATTAATGGGAATTAATCCTGATTTATTCGTAGGAAACAACGGAGCAAAAATTCATTGATAATGATAAAGGAAGGAAAACTTTAGAAAACTTAAGTTATAGCTCAATAATATTGAGGAAGAGTTATCCCAGAAGATTAAGTAATGGATCTCCGAAAAAAGTATCTACTGGGAAACCGTTTTCTTTGGCAATCTTTAATGCAGCAGGATCGATTCTGGGTTTAAATTTCGAGATAGCTTTTGCGGGCGTGAAAGGATCTGAGGACGTAATATCCAACCGTGGCGCTCCAGAACCTGAATAGTATGGTCCGAGAGCTTCCGCAACTTTCGCTGAAATGATATCGTCAAATGCACTGCTCTTTTTTATGCCGGTAAGCCTTTCTTCATCTTCATCTCGAATCGAATCCATAGCATTCAGGATTGCCCTGTCTGGTCGAAGAAGATCAAGATTAGTGGAAAGTAAAATATCTTCGAAATTAGATGCCTCACCGTTTTTTTTTAATTTTGCAATTTCCGATTCTCTTTTTTCGGCATTATTAGCCGAAGTCACAGCATCAAGAATATCTTGTGGTGAAACCAGTCCAAACATAATTATCTTATCGGCTCTGTTTCAAATAACTTGAGTTCAAATATACAAATTGCGCAAAATTGACGGTTTTACCAAAAAGGTATTTAATCTTTTGAGGGGCTTCTATGAAACAAGATAAATCACAGCAAAGTCATGTCGAAACTTTAACGGAAAGTAATGAAGAACAAAATTCTATATTTTATTATCGCATAAAATCATATGTTCCCGAGCACCTTGTTGAGGCTTTATTGAAGAAACCTGAAGGATATATTCCTGGACCTCGTTATCTATTATACACGTTAATGTCTGTAGATATCAGCGGATTCACTGCTTTAACTGAAGAATTTTCGATGAGCAAGAAGAAGGACGGAGCTGAAATACTTACTGGACTTATCAATCAACTTTTCACAGGCATCATTAAGTTCATTGAAAAATACAGAGGCTCAGTATTGAAATTTGGCGGAGACTCTTTGCTTGCAATGTTTCCAGTTGATAATTCGCTTTCAAATATTTCTCAACAAAATGCGGTGAAAGCCGGAATAGCTGTTTTGAATTTTATTAAGAAAAATGGAAAGACAGTAGTTTCCGGAAAAAAACATTTTTTGGGTGTTCATATTGGAATTCATCATGGAAAGATATTCAGTACAGTGCTTGGAAAAAATTGCAGTCGAAGAGAATATTTTCTTACAGGAAAAGTTTTTAACGAATTAATGATTGCTCAGGGTTTGGCTCATAGTGGAGATGTTGTTCTCTCAAAATCAGTGCTTACTGCATTGCCTACGCTTCAAACAAAAAAGATGCAAAAAAATTATTATCTTCTTATTGATAGAGATGCCAGAAAAGTTGGTAGTAATAAACAGCAGAAAATAATTTCTAAAGAGGAAACAGCTTTTGATGAAAAAAAAATAGTAAAAATAATTCCTTTTCTGACATCATTGGTGCCCGATCATTTAGTTAAAAAATATATCATAAGCGGAGAAACTGAAGAATTTCTGAATGAACATCGTAAAGTCACTTCTATGTTCGTTAATGTCATAGGATTCAGCGATATGGTTTCAAGAACCGCTCTGCCTGACCTTATTAATCTAAATA
>Ga0066636_10001303_pt1 | contig 15372 bp, 5 predicted proteins | sample CryGeyCG2014_080_2_FD_62736 | JGI IMG/M metagenome (GOLD analysis project Ga0066636, IMG submission 62736) | Groundwater microbial communities from aquifer - Crystal Geyser CG07_land_8/20/14_0.80 | ecosystem: Environmental > Aquatic > Deep subsurface > Groundwater | place: USA: Utah: Grand...
CCATTACTTGAAAAGTATAAATCCACATTCTGCTCGTTGGAGCGAAACCCTTTATTTTGAGTTCTTGTAGACATTATATTGCCATTGCAGCCATCTGCCCAGCAGAAGAAACCATTTGAGAAATTGACTTAAGAATAGGAAGCAATGCTTCTAAAGGAATATTTGGTAATTGGTTCGGTGGAGAAAACGGACCTGGGATCATTGAAATAGGATAGGGAATATCTCTTGCTATGCCACCATAGACTGGAGAGAGGGTGTTTAAGACTACTTTACTTGGCAACCCGCCACCGATAGTTACACCATCTTTGGTAACAGACACATAGGCTTTATCGCCATAGCCAAGTCTGGCTTCATCTTCCGACACCATTGAGTAGGCTGTTTTTTCTTTATTATATTTATACTTCCAATATTTGGCTTCCATTATTTCTCACTTCCTTCAAAGTCTGAGGTAGTTCCGAGCTTACTGTGATCTACAGAAGACATTATACCAGCTAATGCTGCAATTGATAAATTCGGTCTCTCTTCTGGAAAACGTGCCTCCATATCTCTTTCAATATAAGCCAATCCTCTTGAGCTGGCTTCCTGGATTGAAGTTCCCATATATTCAATTGTACAGAATTTACCAATCAAGCTTTTAGGCGAGCCATAAGCAAGATAAATCAAATGATGAGAATCTGCAAGCGGAACAGTTACTTCCGTACCAGCAGCATTCCGTACTTTAACAAAAATATGATAAAGCTCTTTGACTTGTTCGGGTTGTTCTGTTGCATCTTCAGGTCCAAGAACTCCAACGATTTCACAATGTTTGATAAAGCGTTTGAAAGACTGATTCGGAAATTTTAATTCTGTCCGAATCGCTTCACGTTCTCTGGCTGCTTTTCCTCGTTTAAACATTTTAATATCCTAACATTGCCGGTTTATTTTCATTCTTATATCTTCTCCACCACTCGTTTCCATAAAGATTCCAGTCAATCAATTGATCACGGGTACCTAAATAAGTATCGTCAATGAGATTACTCACCTTACCACGGAATGAAGTCCAGAAGGCAAGAGGGTCACGATAGGTCAAACCAGAAACAATTGGCTGTCCATTCTTAAGCAATGGAACAACTGCAACAACATCGTCTTGCAAGCATTTATTAAACAGAATAGGACCAGCAATTAGCCAGGTCATACCAAGCGGCTCAGCAAGTCTTTTAACTGTAAAGTCTTTAACTTGTGAACTTCCAGCGGCAGTAGCAAGACCAGCAATGCCGCCTATAGTCGCCCCGATTGCAGCAGCTGCGCCTGAACCGAGTTTCAACCCAGCGAGAGCACCAGCACTGACGCCGGTGATACCAGCTACAAGAGAAGAGGCAACTAAAGCCGCGCTTGTTCCAGCAGTATCTCCTATCGCGGCCATCTGACCGGATCCATCACGAAGACTAATGTCATCCTCATTTTCAGCAGGGAGCAAATCTTCGATAGTAAGATCTCCCAGCGCTAAACTGGCATACTTATACATGATGTCATCACGCATCTCTTGAGAAACAGACTCGCCCCAAACTTCATTGATTAAAGTATCAGGATCTGTGTCTTTCTTTCCATCTTCAATATCATTCTTTGCCATCATATAAAGTTTTAGAGCTTCAATAATTGGCCAAGATGAAATTTCATTAGCAAACACAACAGCGTTAGGTTTGATTTCAGTAATAAAACCAGTCTCATGAGAGAACTGATGAACGACTTGTTCGACCTCGACTGGGCCAAAAATATCTGTGTAGGAATCCATAATCAAACAAATATCCCAAGGTCTAATTCTTGGATTGCCTAAAACTAACAACTCTCCTCTATACATCTGTTTAAGCTCATAAATTAGTTGGCCCATAGCATAGCGCAGACCCATTGTGTAGCCTTTACAGTTTGGGAAGCTAATAGTTTCACAAACAATGTTATGCTCTGGAATCATGCTATTGGCTTTTACGGTAACAGAAGCAGCAGCTAAAGTAGAATCTTTTATATCTCGATATACTGCACTGACAGCATTAGCAACATTATGCTCTGAAGACATTATGTTATTAGCAATAATATCTTGCTCAGAGGTAAGCATGTGATACCGACGGAATGGAACGAACCTGGCTTCTAAGCCCTTGAGATATTCGTCCATAACTTGATAAGTCATCTTAACAGTAGCAATGGTATCGGAGGTTTTCATATCCGCTTCAGCTGCCCCTGGGTAATCGGCTCCTACAATATCTGTGAGAAATTGAGTTGAATCATCTGTTATCTTTAATAAACTATCTAATGCTCTTTCTCCATATAGTCTTTTGTATTGCTCTTTCGTAATGTCTCCATGATCCAACATATCCCGAAGCATATTCATTCTAAATACAAAATCATTACCAGCCGGTTTACTCCAGTATCTTTGAGAAGGAACTCCAAAGAACATAGTATATTGAAACTTAGTTCCATAAGGACGAGCTGAATAAATCCAACCAGGATGTCTCAAAGACATCTCATGAAAAATATCCCAGATAGTGACTCTCTCAGGACGATAAATACACTGTTCAGGTTCAACTCTCTTCTCTAAAACCCAATCTGTACGATGCCATGCTTTCCACCATTCTTCCAGAGTGCTATGATCTCCGTCCATTCCAGTGGCAACGGTGAACATGGCGTTCCCAGATGACCATCCTAAGCGGCCCACGGCCTCTTTAAATCCAGGGTGCTTAAGTCTCATATAATCTTTAGGAGAAGGCGGGTATAGGTTGTCATCTTGAGGAGAAAGCATCAATGTAACTTGATTTCTCGCATAAAATTTCTTTAGGTCCCCAATCGTCTTGTTATACATTGGGGTAAAGAGAATGAAGCGGGATAAATCAATCATACCGCCTGCAACTAAGGCAGCCGAAGTTAAACGTAAAGGCGCTACTACTCCAAGATTCCAGTATCTGCCCATGCCCCATTTAGCCGAGTTATAAACAGCAGGCTTGAAACCGCCAGCCCAGATTCCAGTACGGAGTGGCGCAAAACCACCTGGGAAGCCTGAGAGATGGGCAAGATATAAAGAACGCTCTGATATAGCCTCTGCTTCTATTTTCGCTATTTGTCTTTTTAGAAGAGCATTCGATATTTGACTACCCTGGGGGGCGATGGTCAAGTATCCCCCGCCACCCAAACCAGTGGAAGTGATCTGCCTTCCAACTGAGAGATCGGTAAAGCGAGTCGGATGCAAAACTCTCTTGATTCTTTGAACTTTTCTGGCTTGATTCAGGGCAACAACAAGGACAGGTTTTTTTGTTAAAGCAGCAGCAGTAGCAAGACCGACTGCCCTTCTGCTAGTCGCCGCAACTGCCGCAACCTCTGCAGCCTCTCCACCTAAACCGATCCATCTACCAAATCTGCCGAAGCCTCTTAATATCTTGCCTAATGCTCCAACGCCCTTTCCAGCAGGAGTGAACGTAGCTAATGCTGCAAGGCCAATTGCCGCAATAGCCGTCAACCCAGGGTTTCTAACAATCCAGCTACTCACTCCAGTTAACACCTTAAAGCGATTGTAGAATGAGTTTTGAGTATAGTCAAAGAAGTCTAAACGAGAGTCTTGTGATTCACCATATTGATAATACTGTCCGAACTCCCATCTTCCGAAGTGACGAAGCTCTGGGCTTAACATCATAGAGCCAAGTAGCTGGTGAGTTGATCGATAGATTTCTTTTTCGCCGGCCGGCTCAGAGCCTTCATAAAGATCGTGAATCCCTTTAAGAGTTTGAACTAGTTCAGTACCGAAAGATTGAACTACTATTTCTGCCATATCTCCGGCGGTGTTCCAAGTAACGTCTACAACGCGTCCTGAAATTAGAACTTCCAATAAGGCTGGATCGTTGGCAAAACCGCATCTTAATTGGACATTTAATCCAGGTCTTAAGACTACAGCACCAAATGGTTGATCCTGAGCAGAATCAATTCTCGGAGCAGAGTCTCTACGAGAATCCATCATTGTATATTTCGAGTCATTTTCTATTTGTTGTAGATCAGCTTCTTTGAAATAATCTAAATCAGTAATTACGTTTCGCTTTGTTCCATCCAACGTACCAGAAACATTCTGTAAAGTTATAACTGCTGTAGAGGCAGCCATATCTCTACTTTCTACTACTGTAAATTCTTTAATAGCATTATAAGAATGGAAATCATCAAAGTTAAGCCAGCGACTTTCGAACTCATCTTCTTCAACAAACATAAGTTTAAGAGTTGGATAAGCTCTACGCATTGTAACTTTTTCTGAAAGAATATCTACTGCTGAATCTCTTGCCAAATGAATAAGAGACGCAGGATCAAAGGCATGTCTATAAGAATCCATCGCCGCAACACGAGTATCCATAGTAGATTCGTGCGTAGATTTAGCAGTTTCTTTAGTTAAGTATTCTCCCAAATATGCTGCGCGAGAACCGAAGAATAGTTCCTCTTTCACCATCTTCTCTTGTAGCTGTTTGTAGGTTTCTAAATCTGCTTTTGGAATCCATGTGTATATAGGGTTGCCATCGAACATAGAAAGCAGTGGCATGACCGGACGAAGATCTAACTGAGTAGATTTAAGTAAAGATTGAATGTTTTCCAACTCTTTTTTTTGAGTTTTCGCCGCATCCTCTTCTTTAGTAAGGACTCGACCCTTTTCACTAAAAGACAAATCAAGAGGCCTGTCTCCTGCCTTTGCCTTATCAACACCTTGCTGTGCATTATCAATTAGCTTTTCAATCTCTGCAAGCCCGTCGTCCCCCTTAGCCTTCCAATAATCATAAGTATCTTTATCAGGAAATGCAGTTAACATTTCTCCAAGGCTTACATACTCTTCACCAATCTTAATTTCTGTAGTATCTGAGCCCTCCCAAGAGGCTTTTAGGGTACTAGAAATAAGTGGAGCCATACCCATAGCACCATGAACTTCTAATCGTTTATCTCTATCATCAAAGGCCTTGATTCCTTTACCCATCATATCTTTGAGATGCTGATATGGGCCCATTATGGCTGGTTCTGTTTGCTCGACCACTAAAGCTAATACTTCTTGAGAGAGAGTCCCTGGTCCGTCTTCATATATATTCCACATATAGAAATCTGGAGTAGTGGCGTATTGTTCTTTTGGATAATATGGGTGAGCGGGCAACTCTAAGTCTGGATAACATTCAGATCCGCGATAAGAGTTAACCGCATTGAAGTCTATTAAATCTTCTAATCCAAGAAGAGACATCATCTTAGCATCACTTAAAATTATATCTGATAACTTGGCGAATAGGCTTCTAAGCCAAGTTAACTTGTTTTCTTCAATTGCTGTTTCACAAGAATATTTAATATGTGAAGAAGGGAGGGCCGATAAGATCGTTTGAATGCCTTTCATATAGTCGTCTTGCGTAGCAAGGGAATTCTCTATCTTCTGAATCCCTTTGCCTTCTGGAAATGCATTCGTTGCCGCCTGAAACAAGGTCTCATAATAAGTACCAGGAGTATCACTTTGTTTAATTAGTGATGGCAGCCAAGTTGTACTGCCATGAATTAGCCAGCTTGAAAGTAAGAATTTATCAAAGCTGGCATACATTCCGAAAGATTGGTCTAGTTCTCCACCACGAGTAACAATATCTCCAAGCAAAGGAAACTGATTGGCAATTCTTTCTGGAACATTAGCCCATAAAGGCAATATACTGACATAAGAATCAACAACTTCTTGTGCCTTTTCATTTTGTGTTGATTTCTTTAAATTCTTATTAAGCGTAAACCATTCATAATTCTTCCATTCAGTATTTGGATTCAAAAGATACAAACCTGCATGATTTATAAATGCCCATAAAGCAAGAGCATTAAGAAAGAGTTCTCCTGGCAGCTCCCAAAACACGTTCATAAAAGGCTCTTTGATTGATCTTAAAGACTCTCTATCTTTAAGCTCTGCTTTGTCAGCTTCTGGAATAATATCAAAATTGATAACACGAGAATCGACTGCAGCTAATTCAAGCCTTCTCTTTCCTTTAGAGCTACCCGTATCTCCACTCAGGACTCCGGTTAAATAATAAGCAAACTGAGAATACATCTCTCCATAAATTTCAGATGTTTGCTTTTCATTCGCCCAATCCCAATATAGTCGTTCTTTAATTCTAGCAGTACCTAATGCGTTAATAGTCTCTTCTTCGCACATCATTCTTCTAGTTGTCTTAAGAAGTGAGGTTAAAAGATTATAATAACCAATTAAATCATTAATACTGGCTTTATCGAATTCAGGATATTGTCGATAAAATTCTGTTGCGTCATAGACAGCTGTTTCTTGATAAGCATTTTCCTCTGATGTCTTTCCTTTAGTAATAGTATTAACGCCACCACCAGATTTATAATTTTGATATAAAGGATCTACTAGCGGCTCTTGCTTTAGCGTCTTATCGATTTCTCCAAAACGATAAGCAAGGCTTTCGGGACTAGAAGATCCAGCCATTTTATCTGTTGCAAAGACCTCAGACTCCAGGATTCCAAGACTATAATAAAGGGCAGCCGTACCTGGAGTATTCGGCAAACTATTATTATGAGAAAATTCCACAAGCCGCTGACTATTACCAGAAACTGTTTCTATTTTACCTTTTATCTCATCATTAACAGCAATTCGATCATAATCTTCAACGCTTAGAGTCTCTCCCAAGGCCAGAGTTGCTGCTGTAAGAGCTGGCCCCTTAAGATCCAGTCTATATAAAGCTTTTAATACTTCAGCTCTTCTTCCTTCGATATCTGAATTTAGCTCATGAGTAGCTGTAATAAACTCAGTCTCATAAGGATTGGTTTCTGCAATCTCAAACATCATTGAAGACAAGCCAGGGTTACCTTCTTTTGTCTCTGTTTGAGTAGCTGTAATCATTGACCTCTTAGTAATCTTATTAAGTTCTGTCTCTGCATCTACCAAAATATCATCTTCTGTATAAGTACCAAACAAACGAGTAATAAAGTGATCTGTACAGAGAGTCCAACAATCTGGAATGATCCTGAACGAACGAGCATTCTCTTGGAGAGTGGCACGCATTATCTCTAATATTTGAGCAACAGTGCCAATGCCGGTAAGCTTAGACGTATCATCCATTACGGCTAATTCAATTAAATAGCTTGGCTCAATAGAGCCTAAATGTTGATGAGTAGGAAACTCCTGGCCAATAATGGGAATACTGGCGATAATGTGTTGCAGCCCACCGTTTATAGAAGAAACAAGGGCTCCTTCTTTATAAAGTAATTCCCCGGTTTCATTTGTATAGTCGTCTATGCTGGAGCTTTGAACTGTTAAAGAAGCTGTTCTTCTCCAAACATTAACTACTGTTTGATCATCTTCATAGTAAACATAACCTTGTGCAATTAGTTCCTCATATTGTTCCATGATATGAGCTTTTTCTGCAGGAGTCAGTCCTAAGGCTCCATCATTAGAGATTTTGCTTAAATCAAAACCAGTATCTTCTTCAGCAGGAGTCTGAGTTGGCTCTTCTGCAACATCTGGATCTGACTCAAAAGTGACAGAAGGCTCTCCAGTTTCCCTAACTAAAAGAGGATAAGGGTCAACCCATTGTCTTGTACTTGTGTATCTAAGTCCAAAATGTAAGTGTGGGCCAGTGGTTTTGCCAGCATTCGGATCTAAAGGATCGCCGCCAGAGTAACCAATTCGTTGGCCTCTCAAAACGAAGCTTCCCTCATCAACACCGTAATATTTACTTAAATGACAATACACAGAAGTCATATCTATGTTTTTATGAACTATCTCAAGAGATCTTCCGCCTCCGTGATCATTGTCTTGAATTAAATGAACAATGCCATCGTTGGTCGCATACAAAAGGGTGCCCACCGGAACAGAAAGATCTATACCTTGATGTGGTCTTTTGACATGATCTGTAGGATGGTTTCTCATTCCGAAAGGAGAGCTAATTGAAGAACGGATAGTTGGCGGATACCAAACTAAATAATTCAAGCTATTAGGATCGCTTGGATTGGCTCCCGGAACCGTTAGACCAGACGAATCTTGGCTCCAGTCTGTTCGTTCTGACCAATTCTTTAATCTCTCTTGAGTTTCTGCCCGAATAGCTTCCCAATATTTTGTTTCTCCATTGATGATCTGACCATATAGTTCTTTCATTCCAAGTTTAATTTTAGAAGGAATATCTACTGAAACATAATTATGCCAGGTGAAAGTAAGAGTTTTAGTGGTTCGAAGAATCTTCTGAAGCCAGTCTTCTCCAACACCACGGGGTAGATAGTTAAAATCATTTAGACGGCGGACTTTTGTAAACTTCTCGCTGGGCTGAGGCTCTCCTAAAGTAAACCATTCCCAGGTTTGCCTATCGGATTTACCTATAACGTCTGCACAAGCGTCAATACCAAAACCTTTCCACAATGCCTTTTGCTGAAGACTGTTAATAAACCTTACATAAATGTTTGACATGGCTGGATTACTAACCATCTGGGATCTTTCCATACGGTTAGGTAACGGGAAGTTATCAAAGACAACCCCGCCATGACAGTTAATCATGTCCTGCAAAGTTCTTCCGGCTACAATTCCCTTTTTCTTTTGACTAATAATATCGTATTCTTCAAGAGAAGAAGTATCATTCGGAGAAACAAACACAGACTGAATTGTTTCTAAATCAAGTCCTGAAGCTGCATCATAAATAGGAATAGATAGCTGAACGTTTTTATCGGCTCGTTTTAAAGGTTCTGTTAGCCATTCTCTTCTAAACAGATAGTTAAAAGTATAAGGAAAGTAGTTGAACCAGCGTAAATCTATTTCGCAAATGAAGGTTCCAGGATGGCCACGCATCGGCGTAACGCTCAAAGAAGACATTGTAAACGCCATCTCTTGGTATAACGGCCAATGAGGACAAATGGTTTGTCTTAGATAATCATTTGAGATTGAACAGAATGGAGACTGTCTAAACTCAACAACAAGCCTATGAAGATCTAACAGAAGTTCTGGAGCGAAGTAAATAGTCACAGAAGCCTGAACCATTCCATGACCACTGGGAATTTTAGTAGAGGCTTTAGTACGAAGAGTCTTCCAAGACCAAGCGAGATCCTCTTTCCTAACAGCAATTTGAGAAGGAGGAATAGATAGATCAATATCATTGATTCTAAAAATATCGCGAGGACTAAATATAGCGCCCTGGATTGTAGTAGTCATTATTCTGCGTCACAATAAGCAAATTTCCAACCGCATGGCTTCGCGGTAGGTCTTGTTGTAAAAGTTCCATTTCTTATTGAAATAAAAATTGCAGCTTTTGTACATGAAAAATGCTCAGCCGCCTCCCTCAGGGAATTAAAATAAATTTCATTACCAAGAGAATCTACGCCCTCAACTCTTCTCCCAGGATGGGAGTTTCTTAAGGATTGAATATAAGCATGGCTAAGTTTCTTTCCAGACAGCGATTTAGATATTTTTTCTCCAATCTGAGAATCTCGTGGCTGTCCTTTTCTGCGACGATTATAATCATTGAAACAACCTTCTGAAAAAACTTGAAGAGCGCGGGCAGCTCTAATCTTCTTATTAAGGTCTTTTGATTGGCCAATATAGAAGTGGCCAGAAGATAAACATAAAATTTTATAAATACCAGTTTTCATTTCACTCGCCTTGGAGACGGTCAATATAGTTCGGAGTAAGCGGTCTGCGAGTATCATTGATTCTAATCGAAGCGGAGCCACCGATTCCATTCATAAAGTCAGAAACTTCTCGTGTTGCAGAAGGGTTTCTTAGTTCTCCCCTAATTTGATAAGCATTTCTTCTATCAAAATAAGCAGTACCTGGAGCGATTGGTCTATCCATTGTATTCATTCTTTCAGAAGTCATAAATTCATCTCCACTTGGACCTTTGATTCCTTGATCAAATAAAGAACCCGCAGCAATTGAAGCCTGAACTTTTGGAGCCACTATTTCTCCTGGCGCCATTAAGGGTTCTGGCGAGTAACCTGGACTGTGTAACGCCAAGCCTAAACCCATTGCAGCACCAATCCCGATTATAGCAGGTCCCAACATTCTTCTGTCAAATGCTTTTTCTATAGTAGATAATCGACTGCCAACAGACTTCATAAATTCTCCAGCTGACTCTACTCCGCTTAACTCTCCGAATGCTGCCATTAAAGGATACTCTGTTCTCATAGCATCATGAGCAATCTGATGAGCTGGAGTGCTTCTTCCTGCTACAGATGCAACTCCTGCGGCTGTTTGAGTATAAGGGTAACCTTGAGCCTGAGCATGACGAGCCCCCCTAGTAATAAGATCTAGCATTTCTTGACCAACCTTAATTTCTTGATCTTTAAATTGTCCAGTTAACTGTTCAGCAATTTCCGGATCGATATGTGCCCCTCCAACACTTATATTTCGAATGCCTCCTGGAAGGGCAGTGTCTCTCATAAATACATCATTCAATAGACTCCAGAATTGTTTGGGATCGTCATATCTCATCATATGCATAACTGCACCCTGAAGAACCTGTCCTAGATTTAACTCTCTTGTTAAGTGCTTACTAGCGATACCTGGGACTTCTTCCATCGCATACATCAACGCATTGGCTTGTCTTGCGAGTACGTGCTCTTCTGGTGTCGCAACAGCAAAAACTCCCTGTCTCAAAGAACCTAAAGTTGTGGATAATTCGCCTACGTTTTTAGCAGTTTCTTCTTTCATTACTGCCTCTGCGGCTTCTTCCCAAGCTGTTATCTTTCTGCCACCAACAGAGTAGTTGGCGATCCCTTGGCTTATTTGTCCACGGATTACAGTAGATTCAATAGCCGCTTGGTGAACGCTTCTTGCAGCCAATTCCCTTCTTGAGACATCAGTCAGCTTTTTATTTCTTTCAAAGACTGACATATAGCCTGCCATGTCACCATCGTAGTCTCCACCTGCACCACCCCAGGGGGAATATTTTGCATTCTTTAAAACTCCTCCCTCGTATGCAATATCAACGTTAAACTGAGGGAGGTACATTACGCCACCACCTTCTCCAGACATGAAACTATTTAAACGAGAAGCCATTGTCTGAAAGAACTGATTGATTTCTCCAGAGTGTTTTCCTTCCATAGAAAGCTTAGCTAGATCCTGCCAACTTGTAACTGTGGTGCCTGCTGCTTTGTTTACTTGATTCAATGCCTGTCTGCCAGCAAAAGTTCTGGTGAATCTTCTAAACATCTTGTCAGAGCGACCTGTTTCTGAGGCAACTCTAAAAGTTCTGGTGGGAGCAATGTGAGCAGCCGATAAGTTTGGGTGTCGTTCTACTAATCCAAATATACCAGCTCCTCGGTCTCCCATCTCACCACTTAAAAAGAAATTCCTGAAATTTTCAGAAACAAGCTTCTGCGATTGTTTACGAGCAAGTGGCTTTTCAATTCCTTGAGCAATTAAATCCGCTTCGGCCGCACTGACAGCATCTTTCATAGAAGTGAGAAACCCTTGTGTATTTGAGAATGCAGCATGACCACCAGAATGAAAATATTGTCGTTGCATTTTGGCTAATTGCTGAGCATCAAAGTTTGCTGAACCAGCTTCTCCAAAGATAAGTGACTGGGCTTTTACATAAGAAGATCCTTTAACCTTGCCACTTTGAATAGATCTTATGACTTGCCCATGCAACTCACTCATTCTTTCAAGCCAGCCTCCTACTCTTTTAGAATGTGAATGAACTTGAGTCGAGCTTCCAAGGCTCATCATTTCTTGAATCATCTGTCCAAGATCCTGCATCTGACGAATAAAAAGAGGCTCAATAACTTTATTGCCAGTAGCAGTTTTAATCTTAGCAGCACGCATATTCATAAGAGCATCAGACCCAGCCGGAATAAACATCAAATCACTTCCGTGGAAATGCTCTTTAGCAAGTCCTTCTAAAGCAGTTCCTTTGAAGTCTAATAAGAAGTCACCACCTTGTGCAGCTAAAAATCTTCTCATACCCTCGCCAGTGTTATCAGAAGAAGCCATCATAAAATCAGCAATATCAACTTTCTTCATTGTATGAGCTATACGCTCACTCACATATGAGGTTCTTCCATTAATTGAATTATGGAACATAGTAAGAGCTTTGGCAGCTTCGAGAGTCTGCGCCTTTCCTTCTACTCTGCCGACAATTCCAGCCAGAAATTTATCGGCTTCATTTTTGGTAAAGCCCAGGCCAGTAAGAGTCTGATGCATCATCCCTATAAAACGTGGTTCTAAAGAAGCTTGTGTAGTTCCCCACCCCGAGGTGGGTGGTCCAGCAAAGAGAGTTATAGGATCTATTCCGTAACCTTTCTGGATGTGTGGCAGAATCTCTTTCCATCGCTCAGGAGTAAAATGAGGACGAAGAACATCTTCTACATCAGTCTGGGTAATATCCCAACCCTTTCTTCCTGGAGCCCAGGAGTGCAAAGAGCCGAAAATCAAACCAATCGACGCTGCAGACCATTTATCAGCATTTGGACCAATTCTTTTAGCGACAGCAGAAGCTGTTTTCAACAATGCAGTACGACTATCAGTTCCAAATTCTTTTAGATGAGAGAACGAACCAAACAGAGCAGCAGGGTCTTGGAATCCTTCAAATAGGCCAAAGGCAGAAATTATTTGAGTTTGAAGTACGCCCATACCCTTTTTAAAAGCGGTCCCTGCTCCGATAACCATATCACTTCTAGTAAGCCCCAACTCTTTCATAACTCCAAGAATGTCTACATCAGCTCGTCTGCCGACCTCTCGGAATTGAGAAGCCTTCTTAAGATGCCGAGAAGTCCCTTTTATTGAAATACTAAACGCTTTATATTCAGGATCGACAATATCAGAATAGCCAACGATATTCAGAAGTTGTTTATCTCCTACTTCAGAAAAACGACCTTCAAGAGTAAGAGACGTTAGCCCGTGCAAGCGTTTAAAGTGAACTGGACCTTCGGGGCCAATACCAAGTAACGTACCATGGGTTCTGAAGAACTGATGAATTTCCTTTCTGTTTTTCAAACGCAAGGGTTGTCCTGAAGAAAAGATCTCATTCAAAGCTTTGACTGCCGGAACAAACTGACCCTCTGCTGATGGATCAAAAACTGTGTTGATTACAGGCATTCTGATTCTCGCAGCCGCACCGACATAGGCCTCTCCTTCGCCCAATCCTAATTGAGCAGTTGAAGGGGCAAGAATGGCTACTTTGTTCATGCCTCCAGTCATCGCTTCTGTCCATTCAATATTCTGACCAATCCTTCTGAAAGTTCCAGATTTACCCATAGTAGAAGCGACTGGGTTGATTGGTTGATTAAATCTACCGGCCTTCCAGTCTGCGTCGTATCTCTTCAAAGTCTCTTGTTTTGTGTTTAACCACTCGGCACCTTCCGGAGAGGATCTCGTTTGGTCAACTTTTCCTGATGCTATTTGTGCTGTATATTTCTCATCTGCCATTTTAAATTCAGGATAAAGCTCTGACAGAAGCGCCTCCCCCTCCATGAAATTAATATCCCTCATTTTGGCAGGTGTTGGATAAATCCGAGCAGGGACATCGGGCCTCGTAATTATTTCTCTTGGGATAAAAAACTCTTCTCTTTTGGCTGCTTGCTCAATACGAAGAGTAGCCGGAAACATCTGACGAGTATTGGTAGGACTTCGTAACATCTCAATTGGGGCCTTGCCATTGCCATAAGAACGGATACCAACTGTCGCATAAGTACCAGAACTGGTACGAGTAAATAAGTGGGGCGTGCTCGGATCAAAGAATGGCCGAGCCGATGGCTCTAACGCCAGGTCGGCCTCTGGAGTTCCTGCCATCATTCTCGCTCGCAAGGTTCTTTTCGTAGTCGCTGAAACTGTTTGAAAGTCGTAAATCATCGCAGCAGAACGAGTTCTACTTATTCTTGCGCCAATATGACTGGCATAATCTGTGTTGGCGAATCTAAAGTCACTGCCAAAAGCAATCTTTGGAATGTTTTCAAGTGCCTCTGCAGCAAAGGAAGTCATAGATTCGACGGCGTGCATATTCCCCCTTGCGCCCCTGAGTCGATCTCCGATCTCTCTTCTAAGCCAAGTCTGATAGTTGTGCAATCTGCCTGTCTTAAGAAGATGTTCCTCTGCGAATCCACGAGTAACAACAGATTGAGGTCCTCTACCTCCAAGGGCTTCCTCCATATCGCTTGCTCGTCCATAATAAGGAAGAGCAGAGTTAGGAGTCGTTAGCCCTTCGCCTGTCCAGATAATAGGAGCATTGCCAACTGTAGCATGAGATAGAGGATAGTCAAGAATTCTCCTTTTGCTTCCTTCGGATGCTGTAATTCTCGCGTAGTAGGCACCAGACTTGTGCTGCAATACACTTACGTAGCCAGCGCCATTAAGAGTGCTGTTCAGAATCTCTAGCTCTTGTCTAATGCTACCAGATAGAGCACTTACGTCTGCGACTGTATTAAACGCTTTTCCAGATTGATGTGTAAAACTGGGTGGAACCAAATACCTTTTTTGACGATCATATTTAGCTAAATAGCCGGCGAAGGAACGCTTGCCATTAGCTGTTGCGGTATTATAAAGATCAGTTAGTGTGTCTGATACGATCTTAGAAGCATTCTCATTAATCTTCTCACCCTCAGCCACCATAAGTTCTGTCAGTTCTCTTTTCTTTTGTCTAATTATTTCTGTTCCACTACCAGCAATTTCTGGATCGTCTAAGGCTTCAAGAAGAGCAGAAATCTTAGAATTCAATTCTTGATGATTCTGCTGTAAGGTCTCCCTGACCTTGCCTCCAGATTGTAAGTCTTGCATAAGGCCATCTAAGATTTTCTTAGATACAGCCTCAGAATTAGCAGCTCTTGTTTGCTGAATATTTCTTACAGCATTGCCAACAGTAACACCAGTTTGTCCTAATGCATTAGTAGGAAGTCTATTCAGGATTCCAGGGGTATTGCTGAGTAAAGCCTTTGCTCCAAGAAAAACTCCAGCCGCTGCCGGAACGACTACCGCCCCTCTACGAAGAAAAGAAGCTGCAGTATATACGTCATTCTGTGAATCTCTTGGATACGAAAGATTATCCGAGGACATTTAGCATCTCCATGATTTTGTTCTGTCTATCGTCGTTATAATAAAACCGTCCTTGTGTTCTAAACAAGCTTCCATTATTGGAATGAACAGAAACGTTGGTTGGCGGACTTGGAGAGTATTTCCCTGCATTATAAATCTTTGCAGCGATATTGTCTCTATTCATCGGGTGACCTTCAAAGAGAAAATCTTCTGAACCCTCTAAATAGGGTTTACGGCTCAACAGACGGTTCTGTCTTTCCCACATCTCGTAATCATGGATATCTGCTCCAATCTTATCAACATACCGAAGCTGAATATCCGAAGAATCTATGGCTGAATTCCAACCAATCCAGTCCTCTTTAGGATATGGCTTATCCTGGAAATAACCTTCTAAATCATTA
>Ga0066636_10001304_pt1 | contig 15369 bp, 10 predicted proteins | sample CryGeyCG2014_080_2_FD_62736 | JGI IMG/M metagenome (GOLD analysis project Ga0066636, IMG submission 62736) | Groundwater microbial communities from aquifer - Crystal Geyser CG07_land_8/20/14_0.80 | ecosystem: Environmental > Aquatic > Deep subsurface > Groundwater | place: USA: Utah: Grand...
ATCATGGTCAGCTTTCTTTTGTTATTTTGACCTATAATATGGGTGCGCTGATGGCCAGTAAACTTGCCGCCATTTTTTTGCGTGGCACCCGGAGCGTGGGGAAGGCCATTTATGGAGAAAAGGGACGCGATATTTATGACCTTCTCTGGTATATGAGCAAAAAAGTAGTGCCGGATTTTGATTATCTCATAGCCAAAGGCATTGATGTCAAAGATCCGCGCGCGCTTTTTGATAGGCTTACGATTCAGATGAACAAAGTGAGTAATGAGAATCTTAAGAATGATCTTTCGCCGTTATTCGTTGATCGAACTTTTATTGAAAACTGGCTTAAAAATTGGTTAGAAAGTTATTTGCGGCTTATGGCTGATTATAAAATTCGTATAGTGACAGAATTTGAATCTAGCATAATCACCCAAGATTTTAGCACCGGCGAATTTTCTTTTATTTATTGGTATCAGACAGAGAGTGGAGAGCTGGTGAGTATTTTATATAGACTTAGCGAATATTGGGTTAAATTTCAAGAGGGAAATTTGTTGATTGAAGTAGATAAAAAATTGGAGGACAAGATTGAATTTTCTGGTGTCAGCCGAAATTCGGGGCAAAATTCGCTAAATAAACTCAGACAGTACGCATCCCTCTTCTATCAAAAAACAGAAAAATATTTTGAGAAAACAAATAAAATTATGCTCGGTGACCAGATTATCACTAAGGTTATTCGGATGACGGCCGACAATTTGAATCAGAAAGAACAAATTGTGCTCAATAAGTCGGCGTTACTTTCATGTGAGCTTGATGATTTATTGAAATAAATAGTTTAATAGATTACTTGGCGTAGGAGTATTTAATACCAATAATATTGTTATAAAAAAGACCGTCTAATAATCTAGGCGGTCTTTTGTTTAAGAGCCAATCTATTTGGTATCTTTGATTATCCAGAGGAAATAGAAACTGGTGGTCATCAGGAGCGCCAGAATCAAGAAAACAAATTGAATGGGGTAGAAGATCAAGATAATTGTTCCCAGGCCGGTTCCGATGAGGTATCCCAGAGGTTGGGCGGTGCGGAAAAAATTGATTAAGCCCACTTCTTTGGCGGTAATAATCTTGAAGAAATAAGAATCACGCATGGCCTCCACTAAAGCGGCGCCGATACGGCTGAAGAAGAGAATTAATCCCCAAACAACAATACTGGTCGATTTCACCGAGAAAAAAAGAATCAGGGAAATGATTAGAATGGTAAAGCCCAGAGTCATAATTTCTTTTTCGCCTAAATATTTGTCGGCGATAATTCCGGCCGGCAATTCAAAAATAATGAAAGGCAGCAACATGAAGGAGAAAGCGATACCCAGCTGGCCCCAGGATAATCCGATGTTCTCGTGCAAATGAAGCGGTACATAGACTACGGCTAAGCTATAAAAAAGGTGGAGCAGAATCGCCAAGGAAAATATGCCCCGGATATTTTTCGTTTTAAAAATCTTTCGGACTATCTCTTTGATATGATCTTTCTCATATTTGATTTTGTCTTTCAAGTCCCGGCCCTGTCTGATAAAAATAATGTAAAAAGGAATTAACAAAGCGGCCGCCAGCAGATAAACCGGGCGATAATTGGAATCCTTGATAAAGTAACTGCTGATAATCGGAGCCGCCACCCAGCCTAAATTCATAAAAGTAAAATAGGTGGTCCGAGTCCGGCCGGCGCTGTCCACGGCCGTAAAATTTTCGATGAAAATATCCATATTAATCCAAATCAGGTTAAGACTGGACATCAAAAGAATAAAGGCCGTAAAAAGAGTAAAGGGGGAATTGGCAAAATACATGGCTAACAAGGCGATAAAATTACAACCGAGGACTACCTGAGAAACCCGATAGTTTTTGAAACGAGCAATTATCCCCGGATAGACCAGAATCAGGAAAAAAGTGATGGCATTGGAGACTAGAAAGAAGAGACCGATTTTTTCGGCGCTGACAAACTCTTTGATGTAATTAGATTCAATATAGGTCGGGACGGCCGTGGACAGCGCTAAAATAAACCCCAAAAAATATAAGATTCTGAGTCCCCGTTTATTGAATAGATTTTTTTTGATCTCTGACAGTTTGGACATAAGGTCGGAATAAGATAATTAGTGAAATAAAAATTAAGAATAAGCTGATGATTTGGGGCCAACGAACATTCCTCCACATGGCGGTGTCATCAATTCTAACAAATTCCAGACAGAATCTTAGAATAGAATACAGGATAATATAAATTAGAACGGTGGAGCGAAAATAGGCGACCTTTTCATCTGAGGGGTTATTCTTTTTCTTTCGGATAATCAAATAATGGCCTAAAATTAGAACCCCAAAGATTAGAATACTTCCGATTGATTCATAGAGAAAGGTCGGATGAAAATAATTGGCGGAGATAAAATCATTGCTGCGATTTAACAATTCAATCGGGATGCCCCAAGGTAAATCAGTCGGACGGCCAAAAAGTTCTTGATTAAAATAATTTCCCCAGCGGCCAATGGCCTGGCCGAGCGTGAGCGCGGGAACGACAATGGCACATAATTTCCAAAAATTAAGATCTTGATTCTTTTTTACAAATAGCCATAAAGCGACTAATCCGCCCAAGATAGCCCCATGAATAGCCAGTCCGCCGTGCCAAATTTTGATTATCTCCAGCGGTTGGGCGAGATAATAGGGTAATTCCAAAAAGATTTCATAAACTCTGGCCCCGATTAAGCCCCCGATTATTAAATAGAAGGAGAGATCAATTATCTTGTCCCGAGAGATACTATAATGCTTAGCTATCATTATCGCGGTAATAATCCCAATAATCATGGCCAAAACCATAAAAAGGCCATACCAATAAATGGTAACAGGTCCCAATGACAGGAGATTCGGTTGAGGGTTAAAAGTGTGGAGCCAATTAATCATATAAGAATAATACCAGATTTTGGGGGAAAATAAAAATAGGCCCTTGATGAAACCTATTTTTTGTTTGGTGCGGGCGGAGGGACTCGAACCCTCACGCCGATGGCACATGCTCCTAAGGCATGCGTGTCTACCAGTTCCACCACGCCCGCTTTTTATGGTATAATATGGTTATCAAGATTATAAACTAGTAACCCAATAAAATCAATATGATGAAGCCAAAATTTGTTCGTTTTTTTAATGAATTGACCATCAAAGATGTCCCTTCCGTCGGCGGTAAAAATGCTTCTTTGGGAGAAATGTATCAACGTTTATCCAAGGTTGGAGTGCTGGTCCCCAATGGTTTTGCTACGACTGCCGAGGCCTATCGGCGCTTTTTGGATGACAGCGGCGTCAAAAAAGAAATCAAAAAGATTTTGGCTGATTTAAATACTAAGAATGTCATTAGCTTAACCAAAAAAGCTAAAGAGGTGCGCGACTTGATTGTCTCCACCCCGATGCCAAAGGAATTGGAAGCTAATATTATCAGTTCTTACCAGAAATTAAGTAAGAGTTATAAAACGCCAAATTTGGCGGTGGCTGTCAGATCCAGCGCTACTGCCGAAGATTTACCGGATGCTTCTTTCGCCGGTCAGCAAGAAACATTTTTAAATATTAAAGGCGACAAAGAATTATTATTGGCCGTCCGGAAATGTATCGCTTCTTTATTCACCGCCCGTGCCATCTCCTATCGGGTGGATAAAGGCTTTGATCATTTCAAAATCGCCTTGTCAGTTGGTGTACAGAAAATGATTCACTCGCAAGCCTCCGGTGTGATGTTTAGCATTGATACCGAGTCCGGTTTCAAGGATGTGGTGCTAGTCAGCTCCATTTATGGCTTGGGAGAAAACATTGTGCAGGGCGCGGTTAATCCCGACGAGTTCATTTACTTCAAGCCGACTGGCGCGATTATCTCCCGCAAAATCGGCAACAAACAACTGAAGATGATTTATAGCTCCGATCCGAAAAATCCAGTTAAGAATATTAAGGTGTCTCCGGCCAATCAGGACAAGCCATCAATCATCGATGCTCAGGCCAAACAATTGGCCAAGTGGGCGATGTTGATAGAGGAGCACTATAAGAAGCCGATGGATATGGAATGGGCCTTGGATGAAAATGATCATAAGCTTTATATTATCCAGGCTCGTCCGGAGACGGTGCAGAGTTTAAGAGATTTGAATATCGTGGAACAATATAAATTGTCCAAACTGGGGAAAGTTATTTTGACCGGCCAATCCGTGGGAAACAAGATCGGTTCGGGTGTGGCCCACAAAATTATTAACGTCAAAGAAATTTCTAACTTTAAACCCGGTCAAGTGCTGGTGACTGACATGACTGATCCTGACTGGGAACCGATCATGAAAATTGCCGGAGCCATTGTCACCGACAAAGGCGGCCGGACTTGCCATGCGGCTATTGTGTCGCGCGAACTGGGCATTCCTTGTATTGTGGGCACTAATAATGTCACTTCCAAGGTCAAAAATGGCCAGAAAATAACCGTTTCCTGCGCTGAGGGTGACCAAGGCTTTGTCTATGATGGTATTATTCCTTTCAAGATTGAAAAAACTAATATCAAAAATTTAAAGAAACCGAAGACCAAGATTATGATGAATGTGGCTGAGCCGGACATGGCTTTTGCCACCTCCTTTATCCCTAACGATGGTGTGGGTCTGGCTCGTTTGGAATTTATCATTAACAATTCCATTAAAGCTCATCCTTTAGCTCTGATGAATTTTAACACCTTGAAAGATCAGGTAGCCAAAAAGAAGATTGCCGAATTAACCAAGGGCTATCAAAACAAATCGCAATTCTTTGTGGATAAATTAGCGACTGGTGTTGCTATGATCGGCGCCGCTTTTTATCCTAAGGATGTTATTGTTCGCTTGTCCGATTTTAAATCTAACGAATATGCCAACTTAATCGGAGGCGCCGCCTATGAACCGACTGAATCCAACCCGATGATTGGTTATCGCGGGGCTAACCGTTACTATAGCCCGCAATTTCTACCGGCTTTTAAACTGGAATGCCAAGCCTTAAAGAGAGTGCGGGATGAATTCGGCCTGACTAATATCAAGGTGATGGTTCCGTTCTGTCGGACCGTGGAAGAGGGTCAAAAAGTTTTGGAGATTATGGCCTCTTGCGGCTTGAAGCGCGGCGTGAATGGTTTGCAGGTTTATGTGATGGCCGAAATCCCGGCTAATATTATTCTAGCGGAAGAGTTTGCCAAGATTTTTGATGGTTTTTCTGTTGGCTCTAATGATCTCACTCAATTAACTCTAGGTATTGATCGTGATTCGGGCGATAATCTGCATGTGGCCGGTATTTCTAATGAAAAGAATATGGCCGTTAAAACCCTGATTCATTATTTAATTACTGTCGCCAAACGGACCGGTCGCAAAGTTGGTATTTGCGGTCAGGCTCCGAGTGATTTCCCGGACTTTGCAGAATTATTAGTAGAATGGAATATTGATAGTATTTCCCTTATCCCCGATACTGTTATCAAGACGACAATAGCAGTTTTGGCCAAAGAGAAGAAGGTAAAAAGATAATAGAGAGTTATAAAAAAGCCCCTGAAATACGGGGCTTTTTTAGTTGATTTGACAAACCACATATAATCGCGTATAATCACATATAGTTAATATATAAGATAATAATATGTCTAAATTTATTGAAAGACTGGCGTTTGATCCGACTACAACTCACAAGATATATGGCCTTATTTCTCAAATTGATGAATTAAAAGGCCAATGGAAAATGGGAGCCAATTTCTCTCCTCAGGTCTCGGGTCTATTAAAAAGATCGGTTATTGTTACTTCATCTGGAGCCTCTACTCGGATTGAAGGTGCGCGATTGACCGATGAAGAGGTAGAAAAATTATTAAAAGGATTAAAAATAAAAAAATTAGTAACTCGTGATGAACAGGAAGTGGTCGGTTACGCCGAGCTGTTAACTAATGTTTTTGATTCCTATAAAACATTGGCGTTATCCGAAAGCACCATTAAGCATTTTCACAGTGAACTTTTGAAATATTCAGAAAAAGACATTCGCCATCGGGGTGAGTATAAATTTGGCAGTAATCGGGTAGAAGCCAAAGATGCCAGCGGTAATTTGGTCGGTGTTTTGTTTGACCCCACTCCGCCTCATTTGGTTAAGAAAGAAATGAATGAATTATTGGAGGTCGCTTCGACTCTCTTATCTCAGAAAGAAATTCACCCCCTGATTATTATTGGGAATTTTATCTTTGAATTTTTATCAATTCATCCTTTCCAAGATGGCAATGGCCGCACCTCGCGCGTACTGACCAATTTGTTATTACTTCAAAGCGGTTATGAATATATTCCTTATATCTCACATGAAAAGTTAATTGAAGATAATAAAGATGAATATTATTTGGCTTTAAACAAATCGCAAAAAACTTGGAAAATGGATCGAGAAGATATTAGTCCTTGGCTATTATTCTTCTTAAATATTCTATTAAAGCAAACCCAGTTAGCTATCGGACTATTGTCCAAAAAATCAATAGAAAATTTATTGTCCGCGAAACAATTAGCCGTTTGGGATTATTTTAATGAGTGTGATATTGTTACCCCCAAAAACCTGCGAGACGATCTTAAAATTGCCGTCCCAACAATTACTCAAATATTGAATAAATTATTGGAAATGAATAAAATAGAACGGATGGGAGAGGGGCGGGCGACCAGATACAAGAGAACAAAATAAATATTGCGGTATTATAAAAAGATCCTGGAATATGGGGCTTTTTTGTTATCATTGACTAAAATAAGATATTATTGTAATATTATCAGTCCGTTATAGTCCATTGAAAATAACTTTTAAATATATCACATCATGATTACCGAATCTATTATTATTGCTATTTTAGTGCTTGTTATCATTTATCTAAAAATGAGAATATACGCCCTGAAAAAAATGTTACATATTCTTGGTCCGAAAACCACCGAAGAATCATCGGCCAAAATTATTATTGATTGCGCCGCACCGCCATTTGTGCCAGACGGATATACTGTTGAAGAACACTAAGTGGGAGACAGGCAACACAAATTTAATCCCACTAATATTTTTCTTTATCAGTCCAAGAAACAATTAAAAGGATCTATTAAGGGAGATGAATTGCGCCAGGAATTGGAAGGCCAAAGAGTTTTAAATGTCAACGTTCTTGATTGTCTATTAGCTCATCCAGACCTTATCCCAGAAGAATGGAAGGAAAAATATATCTTCTTCTTTGGAACAATCTATCGCAACTCCCGTGGCAATCTTTTTGTCCGTTACCTCCGCTGGAATGGTTCCGAGTGGATCTGGATCTGCCTCTGGTTAGTCAGCGGCTTCCCTGCGAATTGCTTTTCTGCCGTTGCAAGTTGACCTCGGCTCTTTTGTTCTTCTGGACCTTAGAGTTTAGTCCTTTGCACTTAATTTTCAAAAAAAACCAAAAGCTCTGTTTAATTACAGAGCTTTTTTCATATAGGTATCTTTTAATTTGTATCCGAGCTTCTGATAATATCCCCTGACCCCGATGCCGGAGATGACGGCGATGGTTTTGGCTTTATTTTTCTGGGCAATCTTCTCGGCTTTTCTCATTAATTTTTTACCCAGTCCGCTATGTTGAACTTTTTTAATATGTCCCACCGGTACCAATAGGCCGTAGACATGGAGCTCTCTAATAATCGCCGGAGCTACTTTACTGTTATTTGTCAGTCTCAAACGACAGAAGCCGTAGAGATCTTTTTGATCCGGGCTATTATAGCTCAAAAAATATTCCTTTCCGTCTGAAGCGGGATATTCAATAATTGAGAGCTTGGCTTTTTTGATGTCCATGGGCTTGTCCTTAATCTCGCGACAGCGAAGGCAATTACATTTGACTCCTCTTTGTTGCATGACTTGTCTGAGGTTAGTGACCAAATTACCGGCCACAATGGACTCTCTGGGTATATCACGGATTAGTCGGATAATACGGACATATGGGGGCACAATGGCCTTACAATCGGCTATGAGGTCTTCCAGTTCTTTATCGGTGTAGGGCTGGTATTTGCCTTGCTTATACCATCTGTATAACAAACTGCCCTTAGTGACAACTGTGGGGTAGAATTTGATTTGATCGGGCTGGTAGTTCTGGTTGGAGAATAATTTTTTGAACATCTCCAAATCTCTTTTTGGGGTTGAACCCGGGAGAGCGGGCATAAAGTGATAGGTGACTTTAAAGCCATAGTCTTTTAATAGTTTGGTGGCTTGAGCTATTTCTTTAATACCACTACCGCGATTATTTAGTTTGAGGATTTGGTCATCAACAGCCTGAACGCCAATTTCTACTCGGGTCGCGCCCAACTGACGCATCTCTAACAATTCGGCATCGTTAATATAATCTGGTCTGGTTTCTAAAGTGAGGCCAATAATTTTATATTTAGCCTTAGTGTTTTTATTTTGTTCGGCTAATAATTTCTTTTTTAAATCAATTAGGCTCAGGTTTTGTTTATAGGGTGATTTTATTTTCTTGATTAAATTGTCGGCCAACTTTAGTCTAGAGTCTTCATTGGGGTCTTCCGGCAATTTCAATTTGGCGTAGTCGTTAGCGGCCCTAAAGCAATTCAGAATATACCAAAATTTATATTTGGTGGGGAAGTAACTCCAAGTGCCGCCGATAACAATCACTTCAATTTTATTAGGTTCGTGGCCATTATTTTCCATCGCTTTGAGACGCAGCACTATTTGCCGGTAGGGGTCATACTGGCACCTGATGGCGCGCATCACGGCCGGTTCATTGGACAAGTAGCTGGCGGGGACATCTGGTTCGTTGGGGCAATAGGCGCAATGACCCGGACAAGGATAGGGCTTGGTCAAAACAGCCACCGGAGCGATGCCGGAGAGTGTCCGGATGGCTCTTTTTTTGAGTAGTAGTACGGCCGACTCCAAATTTATTCTTTCTTTGGCGCTTAAATTTTTGTTCTTTAATCTTTTCTTGATCTCCGGTAACAAATCGGAGTGCAACAAAATCGCGTCTCGATATTTTTTGGCCAGACGCCGTTTGAGCTCCGACATTTGATCGGGAGTTTTGATTTTAGTGAAGTCGGATGATAAAAATTCTGATATTGCTTGCCTCATTTTTTTCCAGTATAATATAAGTATAATCCAATTAATCTAACAATATAACAAATATAGGCTTATGTCAAAAAAGAAAATTTTAGCCATTTTTTTTACTTTGACCGCTGTTATTCTCATCCCTTCCGTTACTAAGGCTTTTTCGGTCAAAAGCGGTAGCTCTGTTTTTAATCCCAGCAATCAAATTATTGAAGGCAATTTATACGCCGCCGGTTCAACTATTACGATTGAGGGCCAAGTGACCGGTGATGTCATCTGCGCCGCTCAAACGGTCAATATCAGCGCCAAGGTGGACGGTGATGTCATCTGCGCCGCTCAAACGATTAATATTTCCGGGGAAGTTTTGGGTAATGTGCGGGTAGCCGGTAATTTTATCAATTTAAGCGGAACCGTGGGTCGGAATATGAATGCTTTCGGTTCCAGTATCATTTTATCCGACAAAGCTAGGGTCGGCTGGGATTTGCTTTTGGCCGGAGTCCAGACTGAAATGCGGGGAGAAGTTGACGGCAGTTTGCATGGGTCGGTCAAAAACTTACTGGTAGCCGGTCGCGTGGGTAAAAATTTGGCTATTAGGGTTGACGCTAATTTGGACAAAAAAGATCGAGGAACTTTAGAAATCACCGATACCGGCAGTGTCGCGGGCGATGTTGTCTATACCGGGGCCAGTGAAGCCAAATTAATTAAGGAAAAAGTTAGCGGTCGGATTATTCATAATTTGCCGGAAAGTTCCACCAATAAAATGTTTTTGGCCTTTATGTGGGGCCGGATTTATGCGATTTTTTCCGCGCTGCTAGTCGGCTTGGTATTATTGTTATTATGGCGGAGAAAAATTATAACTTTAACCGACAAGATGCAAACTAGGATCGGAGCCAATATTGGTTTCGGCGCGATGATGATGTTTGCTCCGCCGATTGCCGCTCTGATTTTATGCTTTACTTTTATCGGTATTCCTTTGGGCTTGATTGTCACCGCCCTATGGCTCATGGCGCTATTTGTCGGCCGGGTCGTTTTCGGGATTATGGTCGGTCGCTGGCTTTTCAAAAAAATGGTGGCCAAACAAACCCCTAAATTATTACTGGAAATGACCATTGGTGTGGTAGTCTGCTCGGTAGTCTTCTCCTTGCCGATTTTGGGTCCTCTGGGAGCCATGGTCGGAACTTGGTGGGTGTTAGGGGCTATTTGGCTTCATTATCAAAAGAAATAATATATGAGTATTAATCCCGGGATTTTCAAAGCTTACGATATCCGCGGTATTTATCAAAAAGACTTTGATGATTATTTTGCCTATCAATTAGGTTTGGCCTATATCGTTTTGCGTCATCAGGATTTTGACGGGTGGGGAAAGAAACTACAGATTGTGGTCGGAGCCGACATGAGATTGTCTTCGCCGAGCCTAAAGAAGTCTCTAATTGAGGGTCTAATTGCCGGCGGAGCGAATGTGATTGATATCGGCTTGTGTTCCACTCCCACTTTTTATTTCGCCGTGGCCGATTTTTCTTATGACGGCGGTTTGATGATCTCCGCTTCGCATAATCCCTCACAGTGGAATGGCTTCAAAATGGTCCGAGCGAAAGCGGTGCCAATTAGTGGCGATACCGGCATGGAGTTTTTGCAAGAAAAAATACTAGCCGGAGACTTGAAAAAAACCTCCAACCAGGGAACCATCATTGAAAGATATAATGTTTTGTCGGAACAGATTAATCATGATTTGAATGCAGTTGATTTGGACAAAATAAAGCCACTGAAGGTTGTGGCCGACACTGCCAACGGCATGGGCGGGCAATATCTGGAAGCTTTGTTTAACTATCTTCCCTGCGAACTGGTCAAAATGAATTTTGCTCTCGACGGTTCTTTTCCGGCGCATGAAGCCGACCCGCTCAAGGCGGAAAACGTGGCTGACTTGGAAAAAATGGTAGTAGCCGAACAAGCTGACTTGGGCATCGCCATTGATGGCGACGGCGACCGCGTTTTCTTTGTGGATAACCTGGGGAGAGTGATAAATCAGTCTATTATCAGGGGTATTTTAGCTAAATTATTCTTGCAAGATAGGCCGGGGTCTAAGATCGGCTATGATGTTCGGCCGGGTAAAATTACGCCCGATTTGATTCTCAAAAACGACGGAGTCCCGACCGTGACCAGAGTCGGACACTCTTTGATAAAAGAGCAGATGCTTAAAGAGGATATCTATTTTGCGGGGGAATCTTCCGGTCATTTTTTCTTGAATATGGAGATGGGCTGTTTTGAAGTGCCGCTGATTGTCATCTTGAAATTATTAACGGAATTTTCCGATAGCGCCAAAAGTGTGGCGGAACAAATTGAGCCCTATCAAAAGTATTTTAACTCGGGTGAGATTAACAGCGACGTGCCAGACAAGGAAAAAATCTTTAGACTGCTGGAAGAAAAATACAGTGATGCCGAGATTAATAAATTAGATGGCATTACCGTCGCTTACCCCGATTGGTGGTTTAACGTTCGAGCCTCCAATACGGAAAACAAGATGCGATTAAATTTGGAAGCGATTCGGCAGGCTCTGATGGAAGAAAAGCGGGATGAGGTTCTGGGGATTATTAGACAGTAAATAAATTTTTGTAAAATATAAAAAGCACTTCTAAACCAGAAGTGCTTTTTATAGCGGCATCAATCAAAAATTTTATAAAAATAATTCTTTTAAGTAGTTTTCGGCTTTAACTATTTTTAGCGCGCCAATTGATTTTTCCCTTTTCAAATTTTTGACAATTTGGATGCCTTTCAGGGCATATTTATCAGAAAAATATTTTAAGTTTTTGCTTAATTGGTCATCGGATAGCTTGACTTCAATTATGGTCTCAATTTTATCATCAGTGTCCACTAGAGAAAAATCGACTTCCCGTCCCTCTTTAGTGCGAAGATATTGTAATTTTTCATTTTGGCCAAGATAATCATTCCGGCCCATTACATTTTTGAGCAAAGACATGGCAACAAAATTTTCTAATTTAATTCCTTCATCCCCAACAACCAAGCCATTGTCAAAAAAATAGATTTTGGGCTCTTTCAAAATTGATCTGGCGATTTTTTTAGAAAAAGGGGGAACTTTAAAAATAATGAATAAGGCTTCAAAGATGGCAATATATTTTTTAACGGTAACGGGGGAAATGCCGACATCGCCGGCGATAGAATTATAAAAAACGGGCGAACCCACTTTTCGCCTTAATAGCTCAAATACTAATTTAATAGCTTTAAAATCATGAATCTTTTCAAAATCTAGAATGTCGTCTCTAATTAAGCCGTCTATATATTGATTTCGCCAACGATCGGCGTCAATTGCTTCTTTAGCTAAAAAAGGTTCCGGAAATCCGCCCCGAACCAAGAACTTTTCAATATCGGTTAACTCTGGTTTATTTTTTAGCTCGGCTAGGGAAAAAGGCATTAGTCTATGGATAAAAAATCTACCCGCCAAAGAATCGCCCGTTTGTCTAAATGTTTCCAGTCGGGCACTACCAGTTACTAATATTCTCAGATGTTCGGGCTTGGTGTCAAAAACTCCTTTTAGATAATTTTTCCAATTTTTCATTTTATGTAATTCGTCCAATATTAATAATTCTGTATCTTCCAGCCATTGTTCTCTCTTAATAATTTCCTGGTCTTCTAGCCGATCATAATTTAAATAGACCGTTTTTTTATATTCTTTCCCGATGTGTTTTGCCAGCCAAGTCTTGCCGACCTGTCTGGGGCCGACTAAAAATACTATTTTTTTATCCAAATCTTTGATTATTTGTTTTGTTTGTTGCCTATCCATATAATACTATTATATAGTATAATATATAAAAGTCAAGACTATTATATATTGCTAGATAAGGTTATTTTCCGCATTTTGCCCATTAAAACCGAATTTTAGAACTTATTAAACAAAAAACCGCTTGTTATAGAAGCGTTTTTGTAATATAATCTTTTAATCTTTAACACAACGGATTGATCGACCGGCCACTCGGTACATCCCATATTCGTTAGCGGTCGTGCCGGTAAAGACCAGATCCAGCCCGCTATCGGTAACGGTTGACAGCAAAAATATGCCGTTATATTGAAGACTGAAGTACACTCCATTATAATTCCGATAACCGCTCGGTAGTCCGTTAAAGCCCGAAGAATTATCAGCTCCGGTATTGGGAAATGACCAATGAGTGGTGCCAGTTTCTTTCATTTTACCTCCGGCAATACCGGTTCCTCCCAAATAACTATATAGGGCGGCCGTGTCAGTATTGTTGGCAATATGCCAACCGGTGGGGCAAAGACCTTGGTGTTCGGTGGCCACAGTATAGGTGGTGCCAGTACCACAGTTACTGCTGCCACTGGAAAAATCAGCGTTATTACATTCATAGGGAAAACCCATCGCTTCGGCCCATTCATAGAGACCGCCATAGGTGGCGCACTCTGATGAAGCATCGTCGTTATAACAATATTTTTCAATTACATTCGGATCTATTTGGCATGACCATTGGCCACTGCCGCCGGAGACGTCATGGCAGGTCGGTTCAGAGTTTCCGCTGTTTATTTTGGTGCCGATATTTAAATTTTTAGCCGTCCAACATTGATCGTTGATTAAGACGGTGGGATATGATTCGCCGCTATAGGTTAGACTCTCGCCGCAAACAAAACAGCTCTGGTTCAATATCCCTTGGGGCGTAGCACATTTTTGGCCGGAACTGACATTGCCGACCGGTGTTGATAGACAGAAATCTAATTTGTAGTTGGTGCTAGTAGCGGTAGTGTAATAAGCGTAGTCGTTGTCCGGACAAATTCCGTCATTTCGGGGGGAGGGATTAGTGGGCAAAAGAGCCATATAGGTAGAAGAAGAACTGGAGCCCGTTAAAGTGCTGCCGAAAGTTATAGAATTGGGATATTGTCCTTCATTATAAAAATACATTTGCAGGGCGGTTCGGACGGAATCAACTTCCTTTAATCGTTTTATATCGCGGCTTTTTTGTCTGATAGTGCTGACCGAGATAGTGGCAATGCCCACGATTATTCCGATAATCGCCAAAACCACCAATATTTCTACCAGGGTGAAACCGGGGTGAAATTTTTTCATTTTATCTTTAAAAATCATTTTTATAGACTAATTTTAATTAGACCAATTCAAGGTATTTGATAATATCCCGCCTACGCTTATTATCGTTTGCCCCGCCGAACTGTCGATGTTTGTAGCATCTACCATTCTTAAATTTTGCGTCCCTCCGGGCAAGAGCGTAATGACTGCTTGTGTTTCTACTGGTGTTTGTTGTAATTCTATTCTTCTAACACCCATAAAACCAGCATAACCCCAATTATCATCAAACTTGAAAGCATAATAACGATATGCAGTGGTATTTTTTACATTTACATATTTAGGGTCTGGTATATCGCTTGCAATATGTTGTTTAAATTGTGATACATCAGTAGTAAGTTGTACCCAAGTTCCATCATTGGCGTAAACAAGGTCAGCAAAATCAGCGGCAGAATTACTCCCCCAAAATGTAAAATTTTTAGCTCCACGATTAGTAACTCCTCCCAAGTGATGTAAATTCTCATAATAAATCCTGTCTATCACTTTAGCTGTGCCTAAATCTATATGAAATCTTTGATCAGTTTTAGAACCATTAGCCGAAATCCAACTTGCACCTGCATAAGTGCCAGTCAAACTTATATTCGGATTAGTAGCTATATGAGCCGCATATGAAGAACTATATTCAGTTGTTGCTTTTACATAAGTATTAGAAAATCCAGGTGGAAACTTTGAACCATTAACATATCTCACTAATATATGCGAAGCTGAATCTATGTTTGAAAATAATCCTCCAACAATCAAACCACTTACAAGAAAAACAACTCCAGATGTGTTTTTAAGATAAAGATTATTTAAAGTCATTCTATTCAAATCAAGTGTAGCACCATAAGTTGCTGAACCTAAATTTAAAGTAGAACCCGTAGTAATCACTGTTCCAGCTGTGTAAGTGAAAGTATTAGATACAAAATTTAAAGTTCCTGATAAGGTTATCGTTCCTGCGGTATTTATAGTCAGATTATTTCTTACTGAACCAGTTGTTATATTGGGCATAGAAATTGTTCCTGTTCCATTCATTACTATTGTTGCAGTTCCTGCTGAATACCCAGTAGTTCCATTGAAAGTGAAATTACCACCAACATTTATATTGAATAATCCATTTATTTGTGGTATTGCTGATGTAACTCCTAAAGTGAAATTACCACCGATATTCAAATCGCTTAAAAGCGTATGGGAATAAGTGCTTGCTGTGTTAACATTATTCCAAGTCATTCCAGAAGTGTCTAAAATTG
>Ga0066636_10001305_pt1 | contig 15368 bp, 8 predicted proteins | sample CryGeyCG2014_080_2_FD_62736 | JGI IMG/M metagenome (GOLD analysis project Ga0066636, IMG submission 62736) | Groundwater microbial communities from aquifer - Crystal Geyser CG07_land_8/20/14_0.80 | ecosystem: Environmental > Aquatic > Deep subsurface > Groundwater | place: USA: Utah: Grand...
TTTCCCCCCCGCAGCAAGGGTACACAAGCCCGTTCCAATCAATGGCCATCATGCCCCATGGATAACGGCACCTCTTGTAATAATCCAAGCGCTCAGAGCGATCCAGCGTCTGCGGGTTAAAGCAGACTCCCAATTTTTTTGCGAGCTTCTCGGACTTTTTTATCATGCGATCGTAGTCATGTCTATGAAAAATTAGCGAGTCTTTGATACGAAGCCTGTCTCCGATCCTGTGAGACAGGACCTGGCACAGATCCACGTTAATTTCGTCTACTTTTAAATGAGCGGCAATTTCTATCATGGCGGGAATCTCGCCAAGATTAATGCGAGATGCACAGAAATAAAAAACTTTTCTCATGCCATTATTATTGGCCTTTAAATGTTGATTGAGTTGCCTTATTCCATCAATAATACCTTTGGTCCCTTTTCGTCCTAAAATAGTGTCGTTCATTTCTTCTCTTCCATGAATTGAAATTTCCAAAACGCAATTCTTAATCTCAGCTAAAACTTGCGCGTGCCTTTCCAGAAGTAAGCCATTGGTCCTAATACGCAGCTCAATCCAAGGGAACCGGCTATTGACATCCCGCATAATCGGAAATAGATCCTTGCTTAATAATGGATCACCGCCGCCGCTAAAATAAAAAACCTTGGCCGATTCAGCTGGAATATTGGACGCCATTGCTCTAAAACTCTCCAATGAAATTTCTTTGTTTTCCTTATCCTCAAAGGTTTGATTGCAAAACAAACACCTGGCATTACAAAAATTAGTCATAAGAAAATGGTAAGTGGTCGGAAAATATTTCAAATAAACTTCGGGTGAGGGTCGCCGAACGGCAGTTCGGATAACCTTTTTTAAAGCGACGACAAATTTTAGGAGAATAGGAACTTTTTTATAATAATCGCGGAGCATGGCATAGAGCGATATGGTTTCTTTATCTATGAAAAAATAACTAAGCGCACCCGACTTACAAACAAGGTCGCTTTTGGTTGGCTGAATCGTCGCATATTGAATGTGCATTTGTTTTTGAAGTTCTTCTTTTACGTATCGAGGTTTTCTTTCAGAAAATATTTTTTTTAACCCATGCTCATAGGAAACCCATGGGTAATGCTTGTAAATAAATTCGGCAATATCACATACCTTTTTCCCTTCCCTCAAACACTGATGGCCGGCGCTAGCATAAAAATTAACCGTGGGATGATACATGAAGATTCGTTCCTGATGTCTATTGAACCATTCGGGTTGATACGAGCAATACTTCAATCGTTCCAGAGGCGAGCTGACGGCCGGATCATCTTTTTCGGTCGGATAAAAATCATACAATCTTCCTTGGATAACATTAAATCCCAACCTCCTCACCAGTGTGAGAAATTTTAGGAGCGGCATTTTTTTGATGGGCGAATAATAAAAAGCGTCTGCGTCGATCAGCATGATCCAACAATAATGGCGCAGTTTTTCATGCATGTAGTCACAGGCGATCTTAATAATTTTTATCCATTCGTAACCGTCCGTTTTGACGTGGATCACGTCTATTATCCTTCCCGGGTAGACCTCGGTCCTGCCGCGATACATCTCGACGATGTCTATGCTGGAGTCAGTTGAATCATTGTCAACAATTACTAGGTCAATGCCTTGGTCTAGATAATGTTTAATCGTCTCGATCAGCAGATGTTCTTCGTTATAGCAGAATAGGATCCCTACGGCTGAAGCGGCAGAGCGTTTGAGGTTAAATCGTTTCACAACGCACGTGTCCTCTCCTTCGGTGATCCGGTGAGTAAGTGCAGGTTAGCATCGGGCAGCAAATTTAATCGTGGTGGCCAAGCATAGGAAAAGTCGTCACGGTCAAGAGTGAGATTGGGGTTATAGGCCGGATCATTCAAAAGGTGATCTCCCCATCTATTCCGCAGGTAGAGCGCTTCTTTGGACGCGCGAGCTTGCTTTTCCGGAGTATCCTCAAGGCCCCGAGTCGCAGATTCGTGGTGGTACAATTCAGTATGAGGTGTATATACATTGCGATATCCGGCTTCTCTGATCCGAAGACAGAAGTCAATGTCATTGAAAGCAACCTTTAAATTTTCCTCGTCCAACCCGCCAATTTCTGTAAAAACTGCTTTACGGATAATAAGACAAGATCCCGCTACCGCCGATAATGTCTGAGTGAAAGTACCACGCCAGAAAGACTCTAACCTTGATTTTGAAAAACCTCTGAAAACATAGCTGGGAACGCCACTAATACCAAGTATTATTCCTCCCTGCTGTAAGGTGCCGTTCGGATACCAAGTCTTGGTACCGACAGCTCCAACGCCGGGCTGCAGGGCTATGCTTACCATTTCTGAAAGCCAGTCAGAGGAAATCACCTCAATATCGTTATTAATGAGCCCCACTAGCTCCCCATGAAATTCTTGAACCCCATTATTATTAAGGGACGAGTAGTTGAATTCGCGGTCGTCGCGAAGAACACGGATCCGTTCATTCTTCCTGATCGAATTAAAATAGGTGATTGTTTCCGGATCATCGGATCCATTATCGATGATCAGAATTTCATAGTTCGGATAATCTGTTTTCTCAAAAATGCTGGCAACACATGGCCGAAGCAGGTGTAGCCCGTTGCGCGTGGGAATGTGCACGATATTTTGCTTCTTGAGCTTCTCGACACAACGGAAAGCAAGATCATAATCCTGCGTTCCCTCAAATCCAGACCTGAAGCCTCCGATCTCACGAACAAGGCTCGATCGGTACACCCCCAGATGACAGATGAAGTTACACGACAAGAACAGATCGTAATTCCAATCACACTTGAAAAACGGATCCATGCGTTGATCCGATACTGAAATTTTGTCTTCGTCCGAATAGATCAGTCCGGCTGTGGGACAACGGTTGATTGCATCAGCCACCCAGAACAACGCATGTTCGGCGAGTCGATCATCGTGATCGAGTAGCGCAATAAACTCACCAGTCGCAACTTCCAACGCGCTGTTGGATGCAACGCAAATATGGCCGTTTTGCTGACGAAAAATTACCTTAATACGGGCATCGGCCCGGGAATAGCCTTTGAGAATAGGTTGGATCGCAGGATCGGTCGAGGCATCATCAACGATACACAGTTCCCAGCGGGGATATATCTGGGAACGGACCGATTCGATGGCTTCTATTAACCACTCTGGCTTGGGGTTGTAAGTCGGGAGCACCACGGAGATCAACGGCTGATGCGAAAAACTCTCGATAGCTTGTCGCGTTCTCTCTCGCGCTTCGTCTGTCAACGTATCGTACCGGCGGATCCATTCGGCGTAATCGTTGCGGTCAAAACTCCCGTTTTTTTGGGTTGCCGAAATATTCTCTTTTATGCGCTGTGGAAAAAAAATTCGAAAACCCGTTTCAAGATCAACCTCGGTTTTCCCCCGCGCGGAAATATTCGATCAATTATCTGAGATAGTTTCAATGTCTACCACTATTTTTCTCCCGCGCCATGCGCCTTTATACCAACTCTTGAATCGGAAAACTGTTTATTGCTGATTCAAGGAAGCGATAGGCGACCTGCTAAGATTATCCCGCGGAACATGTCAGCGTGGCTTATAATAGCTCTTATACGTCCCGTAATACTTGTACCGGTACCCTTCCCTTTCGAAATCCGCCCGGTTAATGATCGCGCCGATAAAAGAATAACCGATGGAGTCAAATTTTTCTTTCACCTCTTGGATCGTTTCTTTATTGACCATGTCCGCCCCGCAGATCAGAATGCCGGTGTGAACGATCTTAGCCACGATCAGGCCGTCGGGAATATAAAGCACGGGCGGCACATCGATCACGATCCTGTCGAAACGTTCGCCGCACCGGTCCAAGAGCTCGCGGAACCGCTCGGAAGCCAGAAGCTCCGAAGGGTTGCGCGAGACCGATCCGGCGGTGATCAATTGGAGCGGGTTGTTCCTCATCGGCTGGATGATCTCATCGATCGTCGCCGCTCCCACCAAATAATCGGTCAATCCTTTGTCGTTTCGGAAGCCCAGGTAATTGTGAAGCGAGGGTTTCCGCAGATCCCCGTCGACGAGCAGTATCTTCCGGCCCAAGGTAGTCAGAGAAACCGCTAAAAGCGCCGCGACCGTGGACTTGCCTTCGTCCGGGATGGCGCTTGTCAGCATGATGCGGCGTGATTTTTCATAAGGCATCGAAAAAAGGATGTGGGTCCTCGCGTTGGCCACGGCATCCGCCAGCGTCGCGTTGGCCTTGAGCACCCTCACAAGGTCCGGTTCTTCCGGAAATTCGTGATAGTTTTTGGCCTTAAGGAATTCTGTTACCAGGGGAATATAGCCTAAAAAACAAATGCCGAGCGAGATCACGTCATTTTTTGTACGAACCTTTTGATTGGCGTATTCAAAGAAAGAGATCAAAGAGGCGCTGGCACAAAAACCGATCAACGTCCAACTGAGAATTCCCCGAAAGCGGTTAGGTCCTGAAGGGTTTTTGGGAACAGGTGCCTCCTCAAGCACCTTAATATTCGTAATATTTGCTTCGCCGGCAAGATTGGCTTTGACGTTGCTTAAGATTGTCTCGCTTCTGGCCTTGATGTCGCTCTCCACGGTGCTCAGGCGCTGATTCAAATCCTTGATCGCGGGATGTTCCGGCCCGTAGCGCTGGGAAAGTTCCGTTAATTTGGATTGTATTCCAAGTTTTTCATTCAACAACTGTGTGACTTGGGGATCGCCTGAAACACTGTTTAATGACGAAGCAAATTCCTGCTTGCTAAAACCCTGCGAGACTACTGCCGATCCGCCGGGCAAGACCGCCTCGGGGCTCCCGGGCAATAACTGCAAGATCTGCTGGCCAATAAACGCGTTCTCATGCTTACTTTCTCTCACGTAGATCTCGGCAAACTTATTCGCGATCTTGGCCGCAAGTTCCGGCTTTAGGTGCGTGACAGACAATGAAAGAATGCGCGTGTCACGTATATGACTGGCGGAAATCGCATAACCTTCGGAGTCACCTCCAAGTTCTGCTTTAACCATTTTCTCTATTTTAAGGCCACGCAAGATGGCCAACTGCGTGCCGTAATACTCATCTACATCAGTGGAGGTGGTTGTCTTCAGCATTTCTTGACGGGATGGGGGTGTCTCGGTTTGCTCCGCCAAAATGGTCGTCGTCGCGGTGTAGATGTTGGGAAGACTGAAAAAATGAAATACCGAGATAATAAAAAAAACTCCTGTGGCAGACGCAATAATCCGCAGGTGCGCTAAAAATACAAACCAATACTTCGCTAAGTCGGTCGACTGATTTCCGTCAAGGCCCATCTTTGGCACATTTCCAATTCCGTCATTCAGTGTCATAAAAAATCTCTAAAAATACGACTCCGGGACAATGATCAGATCCCCCTCTTCGATCTCCACATCTTTGCCGCCGTTCATGATGTTTCCGGCGTCAACGGTAAAAGAATTTTTTTTACCGGCTGAGGAGCGGCGGATAATTTTCACACGGCCGGTCGCCGCCACAGCTGTAAACCCACCCGCTTCGCCGATGAGCGAAATCAGCGTGAGATTGGGGTTGAAAAAATAATTGCCGGGACGTTCGACCTGTCCGAGAAGCGTGATATAATTTTTTGAAACTTCGTTTTTGCCCTGCCCCTTGCTCCGAGAATCGACAAAAATAATGTCTCCGGGCACGAGCAGGACATCCTCGGCCTCTCCCTGAATAACCTTGTCAATATTGACCTTTACTGTCTCTTTTTTTCCGTCTTTATGCGACCGGACGATGCGCACAATGCTCGTCGCGGCTTCGGGAGCAAATCCCCCATTTTGGGATATGAGCCTGAGGATCGTCAACTGATGGGTCAGGATATAATTGCCGGGCTTTGTCACCTGGCCGAGCACAGAGACCGACTTGGTAGGACTTTCAGCTATCGTAATTTCTATCTGAGGATTTTTAACGTAAGTACCGTTCAACTTGTTAAAGAAAAACTGCTTAAGTTCATCCAACGAAAGCGATCGGGCGTAAACCTCGCCCAAGATCGGGTAATTGATCTTCCCGGATGCGGTCACGTTAAAAACGCCGGAAAGATCCGGTTCTTTGTAGACCCGGATATTCAATTTATCGCCGACATCGATAATGTCGGCGTCAGAATTTGGCGGTCCGACAGCCTCTGTCTTAACCACCGGCAAAACAACCGGAGTTGGAGTCGTCTTATATATGATTGGCGTGGGTTCGATTTTTACAGTTTCAGGTGCCAAAACAGGCTTAGGGGGCGCCGCAAAAAAAATCACATGGACATCAGGACTAAGCAGATAACCTTTTTTTAGGCTATTGGTCAAAAATTCCTGGATCTCTGACAAGGTAAGGCTTTGGACATAAACAGATCCCAATAAGGGGTAGCTAATATCCCCGTCTTCACTCACGGTAAAAATCCCCGAGAGTTCCTTCTCGCCGGTCACTTGAATATTGAGCTGATCTTTCGTTCCAATTTCATACTTGGTTAAATCCTCCAAGGCACCATCAGCCGCCTTCGCGTCGTTCAAAGAAGACAATGCGACAGTAATAAAAAATATGGACAACGCTGCGTTCTTAAAAGACAAGATTATTTTTCTCCAACATGTCTAAAGCACAACAGTTGCGACATGTTAATCAACTAAAACTAGCACCAGTTAATAATTATTGCATAAGTCTATCAAAAAAACCAGAAATTTTTACCTTTTGTTTTATCGATGATGAGTGAATTTGAGGGGTAATCAAGGCGAGTGGCGCGCAGTAGGGGCGCACGGCCGTGCGCCCCTACTGCGCGCCTCGAGATGACGGAGCTTAATATCGTGAGGAGATTTCTCACTGCGTTCGAAATGACGTACGTCGCAAAAATTTCAACAATCCCGCACACCCTCGGCGGGCGTACAAAATAGGCAGTAAAACACGCGATCGGGTTGAGTATTTTTTAAGCATATAGTCCGGGGACGGAAAAACAGTTTCCAACAAAAATCTCGTTTTGTCTTTCAAACTCGGTAGGGTCTTCCAATTGAGCATAAAGTTCCGTCGAATACCCCCTTTTTCTGATCGAAGATACACCGCTGACGGCTCCGCCTCGCCATTCTGGTTCTCAAAGGCATGCAATTCGGCCTCGGGCAAAGAAGTCCCGAACCATTGCCTTGAAAGCGAGAGTCCCTGATAACACACAGACCTGACGCGCTTGGCATTGGCAAACCTAAGAAAAGATCGTATTTGTTCAGCACTCATCTTTTTGACTAGCAAACGAATATCATAAAGCCATATCAGGCGCTCATTGTGCCGATGATGCGCGACACGGTGAATGCAGGCCAAAAGAAGGGCATGTTCCAAACATAAGCTTCTCGCGTGCTTCCCAAGCCCGGGAACACCGCTCGCGTTTTGATCCGCTTCCGCGAAAGTCAAACTATCCGAAAACACCGCCGGATTGCTGATCCGCCAATGGAAATCGTAGGCATGTTTAATGCCGTGGCCGTCCTCTTTTACAAAGGTATGCTGGTGACTTACAAAATCTCCTTCCACGCTATTCACCGGCGTGTAGTCGAACTTTGTCATAATTTCTTTTACAGCCCCAAGATCCTTCTTTTGAATAAAGAGATCAATATCCAAAGACGGACGAAGGTGCGGGCGGGGATAAATTTGATAGGACAGCGGCATCCCCTTCATTAAAATCGCGGGGATATTTTTTTGATCCAGCGCCTCAAGGAGTCGCTCAAGCTCAGCTTTCTTGAGAAGCGTTTGAACACTCTGAAATTGAGTTTCCTGAATGATCGCCTCACGGACACGCTCCGGCCAGGTCAACCATTCCGGGGTTTTATTTAAAAAATGATAAAGTAAGGGTTGAACATCGTGATTAAAGCTTGTCTCTAAAAATAAATCTTCGAACTCAACAGAACTGTCGAGCCATGGGGCAGGTTTACCCTGCAAAGTGTTGGATAAGAGATCGTTCAGCATTTGTTTATTGTTATCCACATAACCTCCCCTCACCCCTCCTTCGTAAGGAGGGGAACACGGTTTCCTCCCCTTACGAAGGGGAGGTGGTCGCCGCAGCGACCGGAGGGGTCAGAGAGACCTGTCACTAACCAAATCCTCCTCCGCCATCTTCACCAGTCTTGGAAGCGACGCAAGGCTCCGGTCTCTTTGTAAAGAACACATCGGAACCGCCTTGATGAGACGCGCGCAATGAAGAAAATTTGAAGATAATGACCTGTTATCTATTCCGGGAATGGTTCCGCTGGAATGACTGATGAGCTCAAGTAATTTCTGAGACGGAAACATTTGCCTAATTTGCGCCTTTTCCCCCTTGGATAAAAAATAGATGCATTGAAGCGGCACCGGCTTGCGGGTAAAACGGCTCTTAAAACATAAAGAGTGTTTCTCGGTAACAGAGTCGATCCATGGCAGTTTTTCCGGATCGAGACCCAGAACCTTGGCAGAGTCGGGCCATAATTTAAACTGCGGGAACGCGGGAAAAACCACGGGCCCTTCTTTGCTAAAACGGAGTGCCAGCCAATTGTCGGTGATCAATTCCGAACCCTTGGCGTGGAACGCGGCGGCCAAAGTGGACTTGCCGGCTCCGGAACCGCCCACAAATGCCACGGCCTTTCCGTTGACATTGACGGCGCTCGCATGCAGGACGAAGAATTTCTTTTGAACTAAAAGTTGGAAAAACGCGGGCCCGAGAATACTGAGACGCACGGCTTTTTCATCCGCGCCGGGAAACGTGTCGACCGTGATCTCCTCGCCATTGGAGACCCGAATGGCCGATTCGCCTTTCCAAAAAAAATCAGCGGTTCGGGCGGTCGCGCGCAGGGAATTCCCGACTCCCCGGCGTGTTGAAGGCAACCTCCCTTTTCGAATAAAAATCTGGGGTTTGCTTGGACCGACGCAAGGTAAGAGCTCGGGCAGAGGGAATTCTGAAGAAATTGTCAGCCCGTAGGCGGAATATTTCAGGATATTACGACCTCTTAAACGTCCCCGTGCCGCCATCCTTCACGCCTGAGCTCTTCTTGCGAGCGGTCAATTTGCTGATACTGCCGTGGGTAACGACGATTGGGGTTTTGTAAGGTTTTTTTGCGTTTCCAATCCGTTCGTCGGGTCTTGTATTTGCGTCATTCTTTTCTTTCATCTTTTTCTCCACTATTTTCCAGCCACCGAGACAACATCGCGGCCTGCCAGGCTATTATAGCGTTTTCATAGCGGGGCTTGGCAAGAAATAATTGATAATGTTTTCTTAAAATATCCATATTGTAATAGGGTTCGATCCGTGACGGATCTTTTAATATGACCTTATCCAGCGTTTCTTTTTCGTAACGAATTAACCGATACGTAAAATCATCCGTCTGAGTCATTTTACCTCCGCGCCAACGCACTTTCTCGGGCAAAAGTCCTTCCAGCGCGCGTCTCATCACGATCCGGTTCCAGCCTCGGTAGAGTTTTTGGCCCGAGGGCAATGAAAGACAAAATTCCGCTAATCTTTGGTCATGAAAAGGATAACGGTGCTCGATATGAAAAACGGCCGCCGCCTGGTTTACGATCTGAAAGGTCCATGCAATGGCTCCCATGGTAAGTTCTCCCAGATGGTCTTCCTTTACGGAACGCGCCGGCCTCGTCTCACGATCGATATACCCACGCTCTATCTCATGGATCCCCACCCTATCGGCAAGGTTCTTATTCAATATTTGGCTGTCAATGCCCAGAGGCCGGTATCCCCAACGCATCAGGCGCCAACTGAGCAACAAAAAATGCGGGATTTGAGGCCGAAGACTGTAACTCAAAAAGAGGTCTCTTTTCTTACGATTGATATTTTTTGAAAGCGCTTTCAGAGTTTTCACGTATTCAACCCATCGGAATTGACGTAAAAGTTCTGCCAGACGCAAATATCCCAGAAAAACCACCTCATCACCCCCGTCTCCGTCCAGCATGACACGGATACCTTTTTGTTTGGCCTCAGGGTAAACGCCGTCCCAAAACATGGTGAGTTCATAATTGCGGCATTCGTCCGTGTGTTGCAAGATCTCATCCATTTTTGAGAAGGGGGACTTTTTATCCGCAAAAATTAAATGCGGCCGTATGCCCTTCAAAGCCGTGACTGCCTCGATGTATGGCCGTTCATCCGAGGCGGGAAACTCATCAAACACGATGGAATAGGTATCCAGACCTTTGTCCGCCAGCAAACGGTTTGCCACGCAGGTCACCGCCGACGAATCCAGTCCCCCGCTCAAAAGCGAGCCGACGGGAGAATAGCTCCGGAGACGACACCGCACGGCCTCGGTAAAAATTTCCCGGAATCTATCGGCATATTCCTTATCGGATCTTAATTTTAAATTTCTGGAAGGGTCTAAAAACCAATAACGGCACGTGGAGACTTTCTCTTTGGTAACGGTACATAACGTCGCAGGCGGCAATGCTTGAATCTGCTGATAGAACGTAATATTCGGATCATCGCATAACCATAAAAGATGGTGAGCGATCATTACTTCATTGAGCTTTTTGGGGATCTCGGGGACGGCCAGTAGCGCTTTGATCTCGGAAGCAAACGCGAAAAACTTGTCGGACTGATAATAATAAAACGGCCTGACGCCAAAACAGTCCCTGGCACAAAAAAGAGCGCGCCTGCGCTTGTCCCAGACGGCAAAGGCGAAATCGCCGATCAATTTTTCGGCGCATGATTCGCCCCATTTTTCATAAGCGCGCAGGATAAGCTCGCCGTCGCCTAATTCGATGCTTCCATTGACCTCCCCCCGCCCCTCCTTCGTAAGGAGGGGAAAGGTTAAAGGGTTTCCTCCCCTTACAAAGGGGAGGTGTCCCGTCGAATGACGGGACGGAGGGGTCAAACCTAGGTCGTGAAAAAGTTCTTTCCGGTTATCGATCCGCGCATCGGCGACAAGCACAAGGTTTCCATCCGGGGAAGACAATGGATATTTCTCGTAGGGTGATTCGGGGGTATTCCAGAGAGTGTTTTGACTAAAACCGATAGGCCCTTCGGCCCAAATGCCGGAATGATCGGGGCCGTGGAAGGAAAGTGTGCGGTTCATCCGATCCAACAAGGAAGGGTTGATGGGTTGGCTGTCTAATCGGAAGATACCGGCGATGGCGCTCATTATATCCTCCCCTTACGAGGGGGAGGTGTCTTCGCTTTTTGCGAAGACGGAGGAGTCAAAATCTCCGAGATTCTTTCAAGAACTTCATTAATATTCTTTAGAACATCAATATTGGTAAATCGCACAATTCTTAAACCCAGCGACCTAATAAACTCTTCTCGCTTTTTGTCATACTGCTCCGCTTCATTCCTGAAGTGAGAATCTCCATCAATTTCAATTACCAATTTCCCTTTAGGAGAATAAAAGTCAACGACATATCTATCGATTCCATACTGTCGCCTGAATTTATAACCATCAAGTCCTTTGCCTTTCAGGTAAGACCATAAAATGATTTCCGTTTTCGGCATATTACGCCGTAATTGCCGGCGTTTTTCTTTCTCGCTGTGTCGATTAAAAATCAGGGCCATTGCGGTATTTAACCTCCCCTAGCCCCTCCTTCGTAAGGAGGGGAAAGCGTTCCTCCCCTTATGAAGGGGAGGTGCCGCGTCAACGGCGAAGGGGTCAATCCCTCACAAAAAAAGTGTCTTTGCATTCTTAACCTCCCCTAGCCCCTCCTTCGTAAGGAGGGGAAATATTCCCCCACACCACTATCTTCGTATGCCCTATCTCGCCTTCGCGGACCAGCCAATCTTCATTATCCAAGACCTCAGCATAGCAAGGATCAAAATAAACGATCCGTATTTTTCGTGGATTGAGATTAACGCTCTCACGTATATTTTGAAGGACCTTGGTAAACGTCTTATACATAAAGGGGTGATACATAAAAAATACCGTCCCCTCACGAACATCGAAAGTTATCGCATCTCCCTGAACCACTTCAACCTCTGTATCCGCATGCTTGAGATGATTCGCGTTTTTTTGCGCAACATCGGCGAGTGACCGCTTAAGTTCCAAGCCGATCACTTTCTTTAAACGTTCACGGGCGACAAGCGCCAACGCCCGGCCTTTTCCGCAACCCAAGTCTACAAAAACATCCTTCGGCTTTAATTTCAGATAATCGGTCATGATCAAAATCCGATGGAAACTAGTGGGCCTGTATAGGATCTCGTCCTTGAATAAGGAGCGTTCCTCAAGTTTGTCATCCTCGCCGCACGTATGGATGCCAAATCGCCTGTCATAATAGCGATCCTGGGCCGCTCGGACGATCTCTTTCAAACAGACCATCATAAGACTGGCACACCGGCGGAGATGCCAGAAAATTAATTGAGCAATCTCTCGAATGAAATTCACCCCACCGCCTCTTTGGCCGCATCCGCGGCCGATTGCCTGCAATCGTTGCAACCCCACCGCCTAAAGGTGGTGGGGTAAAGAAGTGGTGGGGTCATAAGCTAATTTTATAGAGGCCAGATAGAAAATGAAAGGTAAAAATGATTGACCTCCCCTAACCCCTCCTTCGTAAGGAGAGGCGAGGGGAGGTGCCGCGTCAGCGGCGGAGGGGTAATTACGCTATGATCGTCCAGTTGGTGTTGGTGCCTGAGCCGATAGAGGGAGTGCCGGCGGTGATGGCTGTTTGGCTGTAAGAATTTTGCACGTCAACACTGCTAATCGATCTTGTGCCGGTCGAGTTGAGGTACCATTGAGAGGCGTCGAAAGATTTGAGCGCCAGACGGTTGCCGGCGCCATTGCCGGTCAACGTCAACGCTCCGGTCACATTGGTTTGATTGCCCACGAGCGAATAGAATGTCAGTGTATCAGCGACATTGGTCGTCTTGGTGAGGTTATAAAAGTTTGTACTACCCTTGATCGTCTGATTGGTGCCGCCGCTAAAATCCACGGTGCCGGAATTGGCGGTGAAAGTACCTTCGTTCCACCACGTAGCGCTCGAACCGCTCACACCAAAGTTAAATGCGCTCGAGCCGGAAGCCTCAAATGTAGCGTATTGTCTGTTCCAAAAATTCCCCTTCAAGTTAATGATCGGATTCCAGTTTGCCGTGACACGCGCGATGTCGGCGCCGTTGCCGATCAAAAGATCTCCATTCACAGTAAGCGTCTGCCCTGCCGCGGTACCCAAACGGATCGCGCCGCCAAGATTCATCTTGATCACCTTCGCCGGGTTCGTAATATCCGTCCCGAAATACGCGGCGCTATTGGCCGCATCAATCACGGCGGATGACAGATACCCTTCACCTGCGCTTAACGTAACGGCATTGTTTTCCGAAAAGTTCGAGAGCTTGATCTGCGCCACAATGCCGGGATCCGTGTAAGTGCCAAAGTAAGCATAGCCGTTTGTCGTATCGATCACGGCCGAGGCCAGAGAGTTCTCTCCTGTGCCTAAAGTCAACGCCGCGTTTTCCGTAAAAGTCGAAAGTTTGATTTGTTCGACTATGCCGGGGGCGGTGTTGGTGCCGAAATAAGCATAACCGCCGGTGGTGTCGATCACGGCCGAAGTAAGATAATCTTTGCTGACACCGCCGGGCAAAGTCAAAGTGGATGATTTTACGAACGTCGTAAGATTGATCTTCGCGATCTTTCCGGGAGCCGTGTTGGTTCCAAAATATGCGAATTTGTCCGGAGCGGCCGTCGTATCGATCACGGCCGATGTAAAATAATTTTCTCCGGCGACGATCCCCGTTGGCGCGCCTACACGGGATAATCCGCCGCCGGCTGTATTAAATTTCACAATAATTCCGGGGGCGGTGTTGGTGCCGAAATACGCTAAGTTCGCTCCCGTGTCTATGACGGCGGAGCTAAACATATTTTCTCCCGAGATGCCTGATACGGAGGTCACTCTGGTAAAGCTGGACAAGTTCACTTGCACCACAGTGCCAGGGGTGGTGTTAGTTCCAAAGTAGGCATACCCTTGTGTCGCGTCTATCAGGGCGGATATCAGCATGTCATCTCCCGGATTCAGCGTCAAAGCGCCGACGCGCGCGTTGTCCGAAAGCCTGACCTTCACGATGACCCCAGGCTCCGTCCACGTGCCGAAATAGGCGAATCCGGCCGCCGTGTCTATCACCGCGGAGGTGAGATAATTCTCGGCCGAATTCATCTCGAGGGACGAGTTGCGGGCAAAATTTCCGGTCGAGGTATCGACCTTAACGATACGGCCCGGTGTGGCATTCGCGCCAAAATACGCGAAATGGTTCGTCGTATCGATCGCGGCCGTTATCAGATAATCTTCGCCGGAATTCAGGGTGATCCTTGCGCTCTCAGACGGCGTGACGCCTGAAATATCCATCTTGACCACTTTTGCGGGGGCACTGCCCGTGCCAAAATAAACGTAACTGCCGTCTCTCACGGCCGAGACAAATCCCTCTCCGATCGTGTTTATTGCCGCTGAAGCGTTGATGCGCTGGAAAGTATTTGCCGGATCCACATCCACCTTGACCACATAACCGGGATTCGTGAAAGTGCCAAAGTAAGCGTATTTATGACCGGGGGACATGTCATCTATGACTGCTGAGAACAAACTGTTCTCTCCATCGCTCAATGCGATCGAGGTCACGCCGTTGGCCGTGAAATCCGAAAGGTCGACTTTGACCACCCGGCCGGGACTGGTGTCGGTGCCAAAATAGGCGTAGTGCGTGCCGCTGACCGTGTCAATAACCGCCGAGGTGAGGCCCCGGTTGCTCGAATCCAGAGCGATTGAACCCACATAGGCGAACCCGGCGGAGGCGGTGTTGATTTTAACGATGTAGTCGTTGGCAGAGCCAATATAGGTGCCAAAATACGCAAAGTGGGCGGACGTATCTACAACCGCGGAGTACGCATAATCCTCCCCTTCGGCAAATGAGACGGCACCCACGCGCGTGAACGTGGCCAGATCTACCTTTACCACCTTGGCCGGGGACGTAGCCGTACCGAAATACGCATAACTACCGTCTATCACGCCGGCCACAAGTTGGTCTTCCCCGGAATTTAAGGTAAGTGCGCCCACGCGGCTATTGTCAGCCAAGCGCACCTTGACGATGATGCCGGGCTCGCTCCCCAGGCCAAAATATCCAAAGCCGTTGGCCACATCGATCACTGAACTGATCAAACCGCTCTCATCGGCGCTTAGGGTCAACGTTCCGTTCTTGCTGAACACCGCGGGGATTAAAGTGAGGTTGTAAAACGGGCTTGCCGTGGAAATATCCGCGGAACCGGTAAATTGAATGGTGTTGGGTGTGTTGGCGGTCGTGTCAACCGTGCCGGTGCCGGTCACGGGAGTGCCGGAACCCGTGACGATCAAAACACAATTCTTGCCCATCACGACGGGGGTCGCAGTATTGATCGTCAGTGAAACGACCTGCATCGTATAACTTGCGCTGGCATGGCTCGGGGTATTGAACGTGCCGGCTGAGATCAAAACATTA
>Ga0066636_10001318_pt1 | contig 15305 bp, 13 predicted proteins | sample CryGeyCG2014_080_2_FD_62736 | JGI IMG/M metagenome (GOLD analysis project Ga0066636, IMG submission 62736) | Groundwater microbial communities from aquifer - Crystal Geyser CG07_land_8/20/14_0.80 | ecosystem: Environmental > Aquatic > Deep subsurface > Groundwater | place: USA: Utah: Grand...
TTTGAAAGTGCAAATTGGAAAGTGCAAATTGAAAATTTTATTTTTCCAATTTTCATTTTTCAATTATTTTACCTCGTTCCACAAGAGTGCTTTCAACAAAATGATATTTTTTCTCATACGGAGGCACGTGCTGGTTAAGCATGCGTCGCTTATAAATAAATTTCCTATTATTTAAAAATGTTAAATGTATAATTCCTCTGCCGTTATGAAATTTTGACGGCAACGTTAATACTCGAGGTGAAATAGCAAAAATGGAAGAACTCTCAATACCTAGTTGGGTTACAAAACTGAAAAAGATTTACGAACAGGATCCTATTAAATGGATGTGGATTGCTTTTACCTCTTTAGTTGCAATTGTAATAATCAGTATGTTGGTCTTTATTGTCGGCAAACAGCGCCGCGAAGCATCGGAAATATTTGCTGATGGACTATTCGCTCTTTCCAACGGAGATTATCCGACTGCAGTTCAAATATTTGATAAGGTTCGATCCTCTTATCGGCTTTCCGGTTTAAAAAACGACGCTATATTCTTTTCTGCATCGGCAAGATTTGGGCTCGAACGTTACAATGAAGCAGAGGATCTTTATCGCCAATACCTGAATACAAACCCGGAACCCGATTTTGCGGCAAAAGCAGAGCTTGATATCGGAGCATGCAGGGAAATGTCTGGAGATACTGCCGGCGCATTGCAAACCTACAAAAAAGCCCGGTCTAAATATTCAAACTCGTTTCTATCAAAAGCCTTCGACGTCAAAATTGCCAGATTAAGTTACAGCGTAGGCGATTTAAAAACTGCTCAGGAAATCTACTCAAGGCTAGAAACCGATACTGAAGGCCTTTGGAAAGAGATTGCGCGAGGCAACAGAAGATTAGTATTTATAGAAGCGCCTAAAGATTCAGTCTCAATCTCTAACAACTCTCGATAAGTTCAATTATGTTATCGAGCATTAGAGGCAACACCCTTATCAGAATATTGCTCGTTCTTTTTTCATTATTTATTTTTGCCGGTTTATTTATAATTGCCGGATATTTTTTTATCGGAGTATCAGCTCCGGAACTGAATGTTCCTGAGCTAACTGGACTCGATATAGCCGAGGCATTGAAGGAACTCGACAACATAGGTCTTGTCGGAGAAACTTCAGCTATCATTTCCACAGATACTACACCTATTGGCAAAGTTGTATCACTTTCACCACCGCCCGGCACTCTGGTAAAAAAAGGCCGCCATATAATTCTTTACGTTTCTTCTCAATCACCCTCAATTTCAGTTCCAAATTTAATTGAAACAAAACTTGTCGAGGCTGAAAATATTTTGAAACGAGCCGGCGCTGAAATTGGAATTGGAGAACTAATGTTAGGCGAAATAGTATCCGTCGAATCCGATTCTCCTGCCGGAATGATCCTTGAACAATCTCCAGCGCCTGGCACTCTGTTGGCTTCCGGAAGCAGAGTTAATGTCGTTGTAGCAGTCGACAAAAAAGGCAATTTCATGCCTAACCTCGAAGGAATGCGACTCGATTTAGCAATCGATACGATGTCTGCTAGAGGCTATTCAGTCGAACGCGAGCCGTATTTTACCACCGCATGGCCGGAGAAGACCGTTCAAAGTCAAAAACCTGCGCCTGGCACTCGCTTATCGCCAAACATTGCTATCAAATTAATTTATGCTGTTCCACCTTCGCCAAATGCTTATTCCTCTGAAGATTTTTCATTGAAAAATACTTCCGAGACTTATCCAGTAGAAAAAACGGAAGCCGAAAAGAAAAATAATGAAGAAGCAGATGAAGTTCAATAATGAAAACTTTTGGCAAAGTCAAAATAGCTCCGAGTCTTCTCAGCTCAGATTTTTCCAGACTCTTTGAAACTGTAAAAAATTGCGAAAAGAGCGGAGCCGAATTAATTCATTTTGATGTTATGGACGGATATTTCGTACCCAATATTACTTTCGGACCAAAACTCATAAAAGACTGCCGTTCTGCCTCTTCTCTTCCTTTTGATGTGCATTTGATGATTGCTCGGCCTGATATTTATCTCGACGAATTCATTTCAGCCGGAGCAGATATAATTACAGTTCATATTGAATCGTCATGCAAAATAGAAGATGTTTTGAAAAGGATTAAATCCGCGGGGAAGAAGATAGGAATCACTCTTAAACCAAAAACCTCGCTCGAAGAATTGGAACGCTATTATGAGTTCGCCGATCTTGTACTAGTTATGTCTGTCGAGCCTGGTTTCGGAGGACAAAAATGGATTCAAGATTCTGAAAAAAGAATTATCGAAGTAAAAAGAATGAGAGAAGAAAAAGGATTTAAATTTGAGATAGAAGTTGATGGAGGAATAAATGAAAAGACCGGCAAACTGGCTTTTAGCTCTGGAGCAGACATACTTGTTGCCGGAAGTTATTTATTCAAACAAGAATCTCTTTCAAATGCGATTAGAACTTTAAAATCAACCTGCATAAAATAAATTTATCATTCCAAACTTTCCATAAGCATCCACTGCTCAGGCTCTTCCCTGATCCATTCTTCAAAAATATCCGCCAGCTCCTGAGGCGTTCTCACTTCCTCATAAGATTTTACTGTTATCTTTCCTTCATGACTTCTTTTGCATCTTACAGGTATTAATGCCGAATCTGTTTCCTCAGCCATTCTAAAGATTGCAGAAGGGAAAAAAATATTAGCGCCCATAAATTTAACTTCGACACCTTTACTGCGCGGTTCATCAACTGCGGCGGCCACAATCGCCTTTTCTTCAAGTGCGCGCAAAATAGGTCTCACTCCCTTTGAAACGTCGAATAAACGGTTTCTACCTCGGCAAATCTTTATTCGTTCGTCCAGCCATTTATCTCCGGTCGTTCTGATTATTACGGAAATCCCACCGAACTCTTCGCCTAATATCAATGCACCAACTTCCCAGTTGCCAAAATGAGGAGAGAGCGCAAAAGCTCCTCTACCTGATTCATGGGTTTTCTTCAGCGAGTCAATGTCAACTTCACCTCTCAAAAATGAAAGGCTTTCAGATTTTCCTAAAACAGAAAAAAATTCACTGAGATATCTGCCAAAATTTCGAACGGTCTCTGAAATCAATTCAGGAGAAGCAGATATTCCGGCTCGTTTAAAATTCGCTTTCAAAATATTTTTTGCCGGAGCATAAAACCAAAAAAGTTTTGCTAAAGCTCCATACAGTTTCGGTGTGATCTTTACTCCTAAAAGAGGAGCAAGCAGTGCCGCGAGACGAAGGATTCTTCTCAATCGTTTACGGCGCGGGTCGAATCCAGTCTTCCGTATTTAGAAAGCGACATTGCAATTCTTGCAATCTGCATAGCGGCAGAGGGCCTGCCGACAGCTTTGGCGGCATCTACAAGATTCTGCCGTTTAATAGAATCTCTCAGAATGTTTGCAATCGTCGAACGCAATTCTTCACTTGTACCTGCCATTACAGCGGCTCCGCAACGCTCAAGAAAATCCGCATTTCTAACTTCTTGTCCTGGAAGCGGAGAGATCATAACAATAGGAATTCCCATAGTTGTAGCTTCAGCCATTGTAAGTCCGCCAGGTTTCGAAACTAGAATATCTGCGGCGGCATAATAATCTTCAATTCGTTCCACTATTGGAAATATTCTGCGAATAATTTTTTTGTGAAGAGGAAGAGCTCGAAGTTCCATAGCTAACTGATCGTTACTCCCTGTGATGACTATTACCTCGCTCACTCCTTGCGCAGATTCGATCGATTCGATATCTGAAATTTTCAGACCCAATCCATTTCCTCCACCCATAACAAGAACGACACCGCGATCGGATAAAATCCCCAGACGTTTTCGAGCAATTTCTTTCAGCGGAGGATTTTCAAAAACTTTATCGACAGGAATGCCGGTCACAAATATCTTCTCTTCAGGAACACCTTCCTGTTTCAGTTCTATAGCAGCAGGTTCGCACGGCACGGCATACGCATCGATATGCGGATCTATCCAGTAAGGATGAATTCCGTAATCCGTCGCAACCGCAAGCAAAGGAGCTCTACACCTTCCGCACCTTCCGCGCCTGCGAATATCCGCAATTATTCTGGCGGGAATAGCCTGAGTGCAAATGATCACATCCGGCTGAAATGTATCTAACTCATCCTCAAATTTATTTACGCTTTTCAAAATAAAATTTCGACCTAAGCCGGTTATGAACGGCATCATCTTTTTAGAATGGTAAAGGTAATTCCATAAAGATGGATATCTCTCAATTATGCCTAGATATGCTCTAGTCAACAGATTGCGACGAGTGTTGCCCAGCAGTTTCATGGCGTCGCGTTCGGCTATCACTGCGCCGGGAATAAAATCCTTAATTGCCCGCGCAACAGCCTCCGCCGCTCTTCTATGCCCCGCACTAATATTAGTGCTGAATGTTATTACTCTACTCATTTCTTTCCTTTAGTTCACCAAGAAGTGAGCTTGCTGTCAAGAAAAATGGCAATCCTAAAAAATTAAGCCATCCGAAAAAATTAACAGAAACAAAGCGGGAGGATTTTTCGGATAAAGTGACTTCGCCTGTAATTACTCCTTCTCTGCAAAGATCTAGCCGCGCTTTTTCGGTTCCGTCAGCATCTAAAATAAAACTTGGTCCTGTATTCCCCGCACGAATCAAAGCACTTCGAAATTCAAAAGCTCTTACTCCTGTCAAAGCCGCATGCTGAACTGCTTCTGAAGAACTTTTTGACCAAGCATCGTTCGAAAGATTTACGAGTAATTTCGCTCTGTTATTTACTTGAACGCTTGCAACCTCAGAAAATGCTCCCTCGAAACAGATCATAAATGCCATAGATAATTTCGGCAGAGATAGAATTGCAGGTGTAAAATCGCCGACTCCTTCAGACAGAAGAAGATGATTTTTATCCGGACCAAAACCAGGAATGTATTCGCCAAAAGGAACGAGATGAACCTTATCATATCTAAAAATTTTAATAGCATTTGAATCCGGAAAAAAAACATAAATAGAATTGCGTTTGTCTCCTTCAATTAATGAGGGAGCTCCTGTAATTATCGTAATATTATTTTCAATTGCCAATCTTTCAATTGATCTTCTGACACTCGAAGGAAGATTCAAGTATTCAAGAATAACTGTTTCTGTCCATACAACAAGCTTTGCGCCCTTTTGTGCGGCTTCACGAGTTCCCAAAAAAAGCCTCGACAAAACCTTTTGAGGTTCAAACTCGTAATCGGATTCAGGCGCAAAATTTCCTTGGACAACAGCTACTTTTATCTTCTGCCCATGTAATTCAGATTGCGGATAAAGTATTATCAAAAAAACTGTTCCGGCAAAAATTAAAGCTAATCGAAATTTTTCTACAGAAAGCGAAGCTGTCAGCAAAACTATAAATGTAACTCCAAAAACACCGAAAAGATAAAAGAGATTTGCAAACGATTTAAAAGCAAGTACTGATCCTAACTGCCCCCATGGAAACGCAAAACTGCCAATGCATCTGAAGAATTCAGCCGCAGTCATCGCTGAAGCAAAAAGAACGGGAGTACGCGAGAATCGAGCCGCAACGCCGTAAGGAATCGCAAATATAAAAATAACTGCGAAAGGTGCAAAGAAGTTGAACTCAAAAAGCCAATTTTCTATCGGAGCAAGAAATCCTATTCCAAACAAGAAACCTGAATAGAACGACAGCTTTTTTCGATTCATTACATAAAAAATTAATGGTCCGATAAAAACTCCTGGAATAAAATTATATGGAGGAAATGCCAGAGCAGTAATTATTCCTGCCAGAATGGCCAGAATGACCAGAATGGGGTCAGGCTTGAACTTATTTACTTTTTTATAGCAATTAAAAATAAATTTAGAAAAACACATAAGCTACATTACCATTAACTGCATCATAATTAGACGAAAAATTTAAAAAGTAAAAAAGTTCAAGCCTGACCCCAAAAAATGATGACCCCAAAAAATGAAAAGTAAAAAAGTTCAAGCCTGACCCCAAAAAATAATGTAAAATCAAATTATGAATGACGAACTAATATTAGGAATATGGGGTTACTCTTCGGATAGTCCTCAAGTGATGCATCACGATTCCGGAGCCGCAATTATAATAGGCGGAAAAATAACTGCGGCAGTCAACGAGGAGCGAATCACCCGAAAAAAAAATGAAGGATGTTGGCCCGCTGAATCGATTCGTTACGTCATCTCCGCCTCTGGAATTACGCCGCTCGATATTCGCAGAATAGCAATGGCGGGTCTTTCACCTCTATCGCGCTCAGCACTAATGATACGTGAATTGGTGACTCTGTTTCGTCAAACAGGAATCGTTCTTCCCAACCGCTGGTTATACTCTTTGCTTACAGCAAAAAAAATTCGGCGTTTCGGTCCTCTCGATATTTCCGCTCCAATCTCTTTTGTGGGCCACCATGATGCTCATGCCGCTTCGGCATTCTTCACCTCTCAATTTCCTTCTGCCTGCGTAGTCACACTCGATGGCATCGGGGATTCCGCTATCTGCGGCGGAGTATACATTGGAAAAGGCAATTCATTAAAATGCATACGAAGTTTTAACGGATACGCGTCACTCGGACTTTTGTATTCCAGTGTGACAAAGGCGTTCGGATTCAGACCGGCTCGGCACGAAGGCAAGATAACCGGGCTTGCTGCAATGGGCGATTCGAATATTCTAATCAACAAATTCAGGGACTTGCTGAGATATGAAAATCGCAGGCTTGTTTCCGAAGTCATTCCGCGGCTCTTCATGCAGAGAGTCGATGCAGAGTGGAAGACCGAATGGATCGACGAAATGATGGATACTCATTCACGAGAAGACATTGCCGCGGCATTACAGCGCCACACTGAAGAGATTGCCTCCGCCATAGTCAGAGATGCGCTCGAAGATACAGGCGAAAAGAACGCAGCATTAGCAGGCGGAGTTTTTGCCAATGTTAGAGTCAATCAAAAAATACTCGAGATTGTTCCGGGTAAACTTTGGATTCATCCGAATATGGGTGACGGCGGATTATGCGTCGGAGCCGCGCTTCATATTGCGAAAAAACAGATCGAACTCAAAGATGTTTATCTCGGTGAAACAGCAGGTGAAGCTTCAGTCTCCAGTTTAGAAAGAGCAGGACTCATCGAAATAAAAGATAAGTCTGTCGCGGCAGCGGCCGCACAGGCGCTCTCGAAAGGATTTATTGTCGGGCGCGCCGCAGAACGAATGGAATACGGTCCGCGCGCACTTGGAAATAGAACTATCTTCGCAGAAGCAGATGACGCTTCGATAAACGACACTTTGAATAAACGGCTGAAGCGAACGGAATTTATGCCGTTCGCTCCGATTATGACTGAATCCGCCGCAAAAAAATATCTTAAGGGATGGAGCAGCAGCGATGAGCCGTCGAGATTCATGACAATAACTTATGATGTCACAGATTCATGCAGAGAAGACGCACCGGCAATAGTTCACGTCGACGGTACGGCAAGACCTCAGGTTGTTAGAGACGATTCTGGTTTTTTGAAAGAATTGCTTGTAGAATACGGCCGAATCACAGGAAAGGAGATACTCATCAATACATCGTTCAACATGCATGAAGAGCCGATTGTAAGAACTGCGGAAGATGCAATTCGTTCGTTCGAATCAGGCGCAGTCGATCTCCTAATAATCGAAAATAAACTTTATAAGCCGAAAAAAATTCTTTCGGAATTGTGATGGATAAACGACCGTATCTTCTCGTCTTTCTCATTGCCGCAACTATTTCGTTCCTCTTGACTCATGTTATAAGACGCGTCTCAGTAAAACTTAAACTGCTCGATATTCCAGATGAAAGAAAAATTCACACTTATGCCGTTCCTTATCTCGGCGGCGTCTCGGTCTTTTTCGGTTTCATGATGGCGATCGGAGTGGCATTGCATCTTGACAAAGGATTCAGATTCGAATTTTTGCAGGAATTCATCGGATTGTTTGTCGGCTCTTCGATCATTCTACTTCTTGGAATCTTCGACGATCTGGGCGGCTCATCGGCAGGAATCAAACTTTCTTTTCAGGCAATAGCCGCCACAGTGCTATGGGGCTACGGATTCAGAATAGAAACAATTTCGTCTCCGATCGGAGGCATAATCGAACTCGGTCCGATTTTAGGATGGTTTATCACTATCTTCTGGTTCTGCTCGATAACAAATGCAATGAATCTCATAGACGGCTTAGACGGCCTCTGCTCAGGCATTGGCGCCATTGCGGCAACTACGCTCTTTATTGCCGGAATCTGGCGCGGGGAAAACGTTTTGCCGTTTCTTGCCGTTGCGTTGTGCGGATCTCTGCTCGGCTTTCTTCCTCACAATTTTCATCCTGCTAAAATTTTTCTTGGAGATACCGGAAGTTTGATGATCGGTTTTCTTATCGCCGCAATGTCGCTCTTTTCTTATACCAAAGCCTCTGCGATGATAAGCCTATTGGTCGCCGTTACAGCGCTTGCGCTTCCTGTTGCAGATACTCTGATGGCGATTCTAAGAAGAAGCCGTTTGAAGAAACATCTCTTTCAGGCTGACCGTGGGCATATTCACCATCGTCTGATAAAATTGATGCCATACCGCACTGCAGTTTTTTTTCTGTATGTCATAACCGCTTATGCATCAGTTCTTGGATTGTCCATGGTGTTGTCCGATACAGGTACATCGATTTTGATTCTAGCAACACTTATCGGATCAATAATTCTCATCATGGTTGTGTTGCGAATGATAGAAATTCAAAAAATAAAAGAGATCGATAAATGATACGAATAGTCGACAAACTTAAAAAAGGACTTGAGCGTTCGCGAAGAGAATTGGGAGAGTTCTTCGATGCCGCGCTTGGCAGAGGAATACTCGATGAAAACGCGGCGACAGAATTAGAAGAAGCCCTCATTCAGGCGGATACAGGGCCCCAAACTGCGGAAGAGCTTGTCGAAGATATGCGAGTCTGGATGAAAAATGCCGGCGGCGGTGTGATTGCAGAAACACTGCGCGAAGCGCTCGGATTGCGAATATCGAGGATTTTGCGGTCAGCCGAGGTTCCTGCAAATAGCAATCAAATTCCAAAAATTACGCTTATTGTCGGAGTAAATGGAACAGGCAAAACAACAACTGCCGCCAAACTTGCGGCGCGCTTTTCAGCTGACGGAGAAAAAATAATTTTGGGAGCGGCCGACACTTTCAGAGCCGCGGCAGTCGAACAGTTAAAAATCTGGGGAGAGCGTTTAAATATTCCGGTTATAGCTCAAGCAGAAGGCGCAGATCCTGCCGCAGTTGCATTTGATACGGTCCAAGCCGCAATAAATCGGGATTGCGACCGAGCAATTATCGACACTGCCGGAAGACTGCACAATAAAACCAATCTGATGGCGGAGCTCGAAAAAGTTGTCCGCGTAATAAAAAAACTGCGTGAGGAGGTTGAAATATTATTAGTGCTGGATGCTGCAGTCGGCCAAAATGGCCTTGTTCAAGTTAAATGCTTTGCCGAGTCTCTACCGCTTTCAGGACTAGTTGTGACAAAACTGGATGGAACGGCAAAAGCCGGCATTATTGTGCGAGCAGTCGCTGAACTGAAAAAACCTGTTCTCTATGTCGGAGTCGGAGAAGGGATCGACGATCTGATTCCATTCGACGCCGAAGCATTTGCGAAGAATCTGATCTCATGATGAATTTCATGATTAAAAGAGCGCTTGAGCTTGCAAGGCGCGGACAAGGTTATGCCCATCCAAATCCGCTCGTAGGCGCTGTTATTGTAATTAATGAAGATATTGTCGGAAGAGGCTGGCATAAAAAATTCGGCGGAGCTCACGCAGAAATAGAAGCTATCAGAGATGCAAAGAAAAATGGCTACGATAATTTAAAAAACGCCGAATTGTATGTCACTCTCGAACCTTGCTCTCACTTCGGAAAGACTCCGCCGTGCACGTCAGCCATCATTGCGGAAAAAATACCGAAAGTGATTTACGCTATCGATGACCCTAATCCGCTCGTAGCAGGCAAAGGAAAAAAAATACTCGAAGAGGCAGGCATAGAAGTTGTCACCGGTATTTGCAGAGATGAAGCAATTGAACTGAATAAGTCCTACCTGCATTTTATAGAGACTGGATTGCCGTATATCACATGGAAGATTGCGATGACTATTGATGGCTCCGCAACTTTTGAAAAAGGAAAAAGGTCTGAGATTACCGGTTCGGAGTCGAGAGATTTTACCGACCGCTTGAGGGCAAAATATGATGCGGTAATGATCGGAGCAGAAACTGCCGTCATAGATAATCCCGGCTTACGAGTCAGAAATAAAAGAGGTCGAGATCCGAAGCGCATTGTAATCGACTCGCAACTGCGCACCCCGTTAGATTCGCGGCTGATAGCTGAAAACAGCGGGCAGAATACAATCATTATTACGTCAAAGAATATCGACAGCTTGCGGCTCGAAGAATACAGGAAGAAGGTTGAAGTCATTGTTGTCTCTGACAGAGGAGAACATCTTGACTTGAACGAGGCTATGCGCATGATGGCTGAAAAAGGAATAATAGAGATATTGCTGGAATCTGGAGGAACACTCGGTAAAGTCATGCTGTCTTCAAATTTCATCTCTGAGATTTTAGTGTTTCATGCTCCGATATTTTTAAATTCAGAGGCTGAAAAATTTAATGGAAAAATTGCTTTCTGTAAAAAAATCGGTGAAGATCATCTCATGAGAATAAAACTGAAATGAAAAAACGTTTATTAAGAGTCTCGTCGTTTTTACGTGAAGTTCAATTGAATTGGAAGACAACCGGCGCCATATTTCCTTCGTCTTCAAGATTAGCTAAAAAAATGGCAAAGCCTCTCACTGAATTTCTTTCCGACCGCAAGCCGAAAAGAATTCTTGAAGTCGGGGCAGGAACAGGTGTTATGACGGAAGAGATCGTAAAGCATACCGACAAAAATGATACTATTGTGCTGTACGAATTAAGCGACTCTTTTGCTAATTTACTGAGAGACAGAATTGAAAATGAATGGAGCGATCGGAACATTGAATTGCGTGTTCAGCCTTTTCCCAAAGGATTAAATAAAGAAAAAAAATTTGATTTTGCCGTATGCAGTCTGCCTTTTAACAATTTTCCGTATAATATTGTCAAAGAGTGTTTAGAAGCCTTTGAAGACGTATTGAGAGACGGAGGATATTTAACATTCTTCGAGTATTGTTATATCAGAAGAGCTAAAATAAATTTACGAATCAATAAAGATTGTATGAGATTACGGCGTATAGAATCTCAAATACAGAGTTACATGAAGACTAGGAAGATCAGTCGTGAAACCGTAGCTTTGAATATTCCGCCTGCATGGGTCCACACGCTGAGAATAGAATAGACGCCCACGCACGTGACAGGAACCGAAGAATAAATTTATTTCTGCTGATAAAAAAGATAAACTTATTTCTATGAAAAAAGTTTTAAAAATTTTTCTTGCATTAGCGATATTGATACTCTTGGCGATTTGGTTCTTTTCTCCACAGCCTCGGCCTAAAATAAAATCATATAATATTCTCTATTTGACTTCCGACAGTTTTAACAAAAAACACATTCCTTTTTATGGATATAATCGCAACACGATGCCGTTTCTATCAACACTGGCGCCTCACGCCGCGGTCTTTGACCGAATGATAAATCCTTCGGGTTGGACTAATGAAAATTTAATTTCGCTCTTTTCAGGACTTTATAGTGCAGTGCATAAGGTCGAGACTCGAGGAAGAAATATCGATCCGAACTGGACGACTCCAATCGAAATTTTAAAAGGTTACGGATATCGAATTCCAAGACTAGAAGGCTGGCAGGGCGACCAGAACCATGAAAAGCTCGGATTCGATACGGTCGAGATAATGCATCCTGCCGAGTGGCTCACTCGACACGGCAAAGAAGGACCGTTCTTTCTTTTTCATCAATTTCTACAGCCCCATCTGCCTTACAACGGATATAATCAGGATTCGGAAATTTTCTTCAGATTTTATTCGGATACTCTTTATTCTGATAATGCCTCGCGTCAACGAATATACAATACCGTTTATACGACATATCTAATTCCCCGCGACGGTTCCATTAAATTTGAAACAACTGATATTCCCGCGATTCATGCTTTGTATGACGGAGAACTTTTACTTTTAGACCGCGAGATCGAGCGCACGATCAAGACCTTGAAAGAACTCGGACTCTTCGAGAATACAATAATTATTATTGGAGCGGATCACGGCGAGGAGTTGATGGAACATGGATTTGTCGGACATGCGTCTACCAGCAGGAACGGAACTCTTTACGACGAAATTGTAAATGTCCCGTTTCTAATTTATTTTCCGAAAGAGATTGCCGAGGGCAGATTCATTAAAACTCAGGTGCGCGGAGTTGATGTAATGCCGACAGTTATGGATTTTCTAGGATTGCCTGTTCCGGATTATCTGGAAGGGAAGAGCCTCATGCCGGTAATTCGCGGCGAAGAGACTAAGGATAGAATCGCATTTATTCAGACCTCGCGCGCAGGCTACGGCGAGCCGGATCCTCAAAACGTCACGGATAGAATTCGCGCAGTAATTTACGAAGGCTGGAAACTGATACATTATTTTTACAAGGAGAATCAGGGACGCTTTGAGCTTTACAATTTGAGAGATGATCCTCTGGAACAAAAAAATATTCTCGATGAAGAGCCGAAAAAAGCCAACGAATTAAGAGAGATTTTATTCAAGTGGGTTAATGACGAGTCGAAGAAGAAGCCTCTGCAAAAGGATCCGTTCGACTACTCCTCTCCTTATCAGAAACTTATGAGATGGCTGTTTCCGCGGAAACCGATCGATCTGACCGGAGTGCCTTCGCCGCCGGTACTGCTTTCGCCTAAAGACGGAAGCGTCGTGACAGCGAAAACTGATGGAGGTCGGGTAGTCTTCAAATGGACAGGCCGAGCTGATGTTCCCTACGTTATCGAGTATGATGTCGGAAAGGATACGACTCATCTTCACGGATACATCGAGCTCGAGGGAAACGAGAAGATTTACGGGCCGTTCGAGAAAAGCTATTGGAACACGTATTTGAGGCTTTATTCGCCGTACAGAGTGAGAATATCGATTGATAAAGAGCCGCGGGAATGGAGCGAGTGGGTGAAGATTGAAGTAGCGGCGAGCAATTGATGTCTGACAAAAATGAATTCTAATTCGAAAATAATTTTTTGGTTTTTGTCAGCTGCTGTTTGGACAGCTTTAATTTTTCTGACTCTTCCTTATGCCCCGGATATGACCGGCTGGATGACTTCGACAATCAATAAAACTTTTGAAACCGATTACGGATATAAAATGCTGGGACATATTTCGGCAGTGATACTCGGAATTATTTTGCTCATACTTTTCTATAAACTTATTTCGAACCCGATTACTCGAAAGCCTCTCCGATTGATATTAATAATTGCGGTCGCAGGAGTTTACGGATACCTCGTTTCAATAATGGAAGTGCCGACGGAAAAGATTCATTTTCTCGAATATGGATTTCTTTCATATCTGCTATACAAAGGATGGAGTTCGGCGATCATTTCAAAGGCTGTATTTCCAAATTCGCTTTTTACCGGAGTGGCAATCGGAACGCTCGATGAGACGATTCAGCATATTCTTCCTAATCGTCACGGTGAACTTATCGATATCTTTTGGAATATTATCGCCGTAGGTCTGCCTCTCGTGATATTCAGATTGTTTGAGAAGACGGAAAGGAGTTCTTCGGACAGAAGAGCAATATCGACTCGTGTTGCGGGAATATTTGCATTTCTTCTTCTCCTTGGGTTTACAGTTTTAATTCAGGAATATGGAATTGAAGTTAGAGACCCTAGAGGCTACATCTTCAAGACGAGAACGAATTCGCCTGAAAAACTATTTACAAAAGTGATTATTTCAGAAGATGCGATTCGAAGAATCAGAATGCCTTCATTATTCGATTACGATACTTTTCTTCGCGATTTTCCTGCTGAAAAATATCCGAAGCTGAATGAGTTTCGTGTTCATCTTTTTAGACGCGACCGCTATATTGCTTACACGTATCATGATTTAATTCGCCTTTCCATTTCTGATTCTTCTTTCATGCCGCTTATCAGCAATATGAATCGAGAGAAACTTTTTCAGAGAGCTCTTAATGATTACATTTTGTATTACGGAAAAGATGATGCAGTGAATCTTTACGGAGCTGAATCTTTGCAAAGGGCGGAGTTTTGGCTGGCCGGCAAAGATACTGATTGGGGAAAGCCGCTGACGGATTCATACTACTTACAGCACAGAAAGAAATCAAGTGCAGGCGATTCTCCAAAGCGAGACGAGTGGAAGAAGAATCTTTTTGTGGCGCTAAAAGAAAACTTTATTCTCGAGGATTATTTCGGAGAACTGTTGGACGCGACCGAATCGAGATGGAATCAGGACTCGGTGGAAAGGATATATTCGCTTACTTCTCCACATGAAAATTACAATAGCGCAGTTGGAGAAAGAATCGTGACCGGTTGCTCGAAGACGGAAGTGATTTTATTCTTCAGTCTTTTGATTCTGATGATATTGGTTTATCCGCGAATATTCGAGGAAGTGAGAATAAATTCGATTGCGATTTTAGTATGCGTAATATTTTATATTGCATTTATTCATCCTGATACTTTTCATAGAGTCAAAATACCGACTGAAAAGATAATTTCAGGTAATCACTCTGTAATTACAATTTCATATTTGAGGTCGGAGCCGCGCATAGATGGAGTGCCTGACATCGATTTGAAATATTCGATGGTTTATGCAAACGGAGGCACAGGCGCCCCGCCTGTGCCGGAAAATAATACGCATTTTGGAATAGGATATACCGAAAACTTTTTATATTTTGCGGCTGAATGCCTTGATACTTCGATTGCTTCTTCGATTTTTGAAAGAGATTCAGATTTGTGGCGCGAGGATGCAGTTGAATTATTTCTGGATACTGAAAGCCTTGGCAGAAGATATGCCGAATTTGAGATTAATCCGAACGCAACTCTTTACGATGCGATTGTAGAATATGGTTCGCATATAGATTTTGAAAATTCAAAGAGATGGAATTGCGACGGACTTACTGCGGCGGCGCATCGCGGAGCCAAGAGCTGGAGCATTGAACTGAAAATTCCGTTAAAGCAACTTGGAATAAACGCAGACTTTTTGAAAAAGGGAATACGAATGAATGTTATGAGAATCGACGGTGCTCCGAAAGAAGGCTTCTTTTTTTACGCATGGTCGCCTACTTACGGTTGGTTTCATCGCCCGTGGCGATTCGGCTTTTGCTATGCCGGATGAGGATTGAATACAACTTTATTTAATTCCAA